>Ga0105107_10003578_pt1 | contig 10359 bp, 7 predicted proteins | sample PPLLaktember2015_6_FD_79335 | JGI IMG/M metagenome (GOLD analysis project Ga0105107, IMG submission 79335) | Freshwater sediment microbial communities from Prairie Pothole Lake near Jamestown, North Dakota, USA - PPLs Lake P8 Core (1) Depth... | ecosystem: Environmental > Aquatic > Freshwater >...
GAGGCCCGCGGCGTGGGCGGTCGCGAGGCCGCGGCCCGCATCGACGAACAGCCGCACGATCTCGCGGCGATCGGGCTTCGTGCGCGCGAGGTACTGCGCGAGCGTCTCGCCGTCGACGAGCTCCATCGCGACAAAGACTTGATCGCGCCACGTGCCGACGTCGAAGACGGTGACGACGTTGCGCGCGGACAGCTTCGCCAGCGCCTGGGCCTCGCGGAGCAGACGGGTGCGCGCCTCGGCACCGCCGCGGCCGGGACGGATGAGCTTGATCGCGACCTTGCGGCCGAGATCCGGATCGAGCGCGGCGACGACGACCCCCATGCCGCCGCTGCCGAGCGGCTCGAGCACGACGTAGCGATCGACGACGGTGCCGCGCGCGAGCGCCGGTGCCTCGTCGGCGTGCTCCGGCTGCGTCGCCACGGTCGACGTGTCGGCGGGCCGCTGGCCCCGTGCGAAGGCCCCGAGCAGCTCGGCGCAGCTCGGGCACCCGTCGACGTGGCGCATGGCCGCCTCGCGGTCGCTGTCGACCAGATCGCCGCGCACGAGCGCGACGACGGTCGACTCGGCCAGGTGGTCCATGCGGTGTCAGCATGCCCGAGGACGAGCGTGCGATCGATGTCATGCGCACGGAACCGCCACGCATCGGTGCCCGAGATGTGCGCGCGTCGACAGGGATTACCGCGGCTCGCCGTCGAGGTCGACCTCGTGACCGGGCCCGAAGGCCTCGACCACTCGCGACGTCCGCGGGCGCTCGATCGCGACCACGCCGACACGTGCGCGCTCGTCGGGATCGCTCGGCTCGCGCACGACCTGCCACAGGCCGGTGCCGAACGGGATGTCGGGTGCCGCGGCGACGAGCTCGATGCGCTCGCGCAGGCCGAGCTTCTGCATCTCGAGCGCGCGATGGTGGCAGAACGGGTTGTTGCCGGGACGTCCGAGCAGCGGCTCGCTCGTCGCGGTGCAGCCGGCGCGGCAGACGTCGGCGTAGTAGCACTCGCGGCAGTAGCCCCAGAGATCGTCGACCGTGCGCTCGCGGATGTACGTGATCTCGGGCGCCTGCTCCCACAGCGTGCGCAGCCCGTGCTCGCGCCACGAGCCGCCCTGGTTCGTCGGACCGCCCAGGCTCGGACAGCCCTTGAGCTCACCGTTGCTCTCGATGCCGATCGTCGCCACGCCGGACGTGCAGCCGCCGTAGTGTCCGCCGCGCTTCTGCACGAACCGGAGCTTCTGCTCGCTCGGACCGAAGTAGCCGATGTTGTTGCCCGGCAGGAACCGGATGCCGCGCTCGCGACAGAGATCGGCCAGCGGCTCGATCTCCTCGAACAGCGCGGGGAGCATGTACGGCTGCAAGATGAGCTCGGGGTGGTCCGCACCGTTGCCGTGGACCATCGTGAGCTGCAGCTGCCACGCGGACACGCCCGCCTCGGTGAGCAGGTCGAGCAGCGGCCGCAGATCGGGGGTGGTGAGCGCGTTCACCTGCGTGTTCACGCCGACGCGCATCCCCGCCGCGCGAGCGTTGGCGACGGCCGCGAACGCCCGCCGCCAGCTGCCGGTCTTGTTGCGCACACGATCGTGATGCGCCTCGAGCCCGTCGATCGACACGGAGACGACCATGAGCCCGGCTTCCTTCGCCGCGGCGCAACGCTCGGCCGTGAGCCCCCAGCCGCCGGTCACGATGCTCGAGGTCATCCCGTGCTCGCGGATCGCCCGGACGACGAGGATGAAGTCGTCGCGCAGGTAGGCCTCGCCGCCGATCAGCGCGACCTCGCCGACGCCCGCCTCGGCGAGCTCGGCGACCAGTCGCAGCGCCTCCTCGGTCGTGAGCTCGTCGTCGCGCGCATGGCCGGCTCGCGGCCCGCAGTGCAGGCACCGGTGATCGCACATCAGCGTGAATTCCCAGACCGCGATCGCCGGTCTGGGCGCGCGCGCGACCGCGGTGCGCGAGAAGCTGCGGTCCTTCGGCGCGGGCAAGGACCCGACGACGGGCAAGCGGCGACGGACGTCGGAGAGCGCCATGGCGCCCGTCAATTCGAGGTGGCGGGCCCGTACAGCGGGCCGGCGGTCTCGGACGGATCGAGGGTCGTCGAGTCGCCGCTGTCGGTGCTGCCGCTCGTCGAGCCCGAGTCGGTGCCGGAGGTGCTCTCGTCCTCGGAGCCGCCCGAGGTCTCGCCGCCCGAGCTGTCGAACGTGACCGGGCCGTACAGCGGACCGGTGACCTCGCTGGCGCTCGACATGTCGTCGCCGGTCGTCATGTCGTCCGAGGTCGAGCCATCGACCGACGCCGTCATCGTCTCGCTCGCCGATTCCGAGGCATTGGTGTCCCCTTCGTCGTCACCGCCGCACGCCGCGAGCGAGATGCCGAGCAGGACGCCGAGGAAACCACCGAGGGGCGCGCGATCGGCCACGAGTGCCGCATCGCAGAACGGACAGCGAGCACCGTCGTCGCGCACGAACCGATGACAAGCAGGGCAAGCCAGCATGGTTTCAGCGTAGCGGGACACACGGGGCTATCGCAATCGCGTCGAGCAGCCCTACCGCCGGGCCGACCTGCAGATCCCGTAGCGGGGCACCCGAAGCCGGAGGCGTGATAGCCTCGTGCCATGGCTGGATTGACTTCGAAACCTCGCGTGCCCGCGTTCGTGCGCATCGCCGCGCTCGGTGCCTGGACGGTCGCCGCGACGGGCTGCGGCGACGACGACGACAACGACAGTGCGAGCACGGACGTGCATCCGACGGCGGGACCGTGCGCGCACGATCCCGACCTGCCGGAATGTGCGACGACCGGCGAGGAGACGGTCACCGCGTCGACGACCGATGCGACGACCGGCAGCACGACCGGTGACGGCATGACCGATCCCACGGACGTGCATCCGACGGCCGGACCGTGCGCGCACGATCCGGATCTCCCCGAATGTGCGACGTCGTCCGGGCCCGATGGCACCACCGACACGACCGCGGGCGACGAGACGGCCGACAGCACGTCGACGGGCGGATGACCGACGACGACGGCGCGGTGCATCCGCAGTGGCGCGGCTGGGTCGCGGAGAACCTCGCGCGCGGAGCAACGGCGGTCGAGCTCGAGGCAGCGCTCGTCGCCGAGGGCGTGCCGGTCGAGCACGCGCGTGCCTGCATCCTCGAGATCGCCGAGAGCCCGGCGCTCGTCGAGGCGCGCAAGCTGGCGCGGCGCGTGGCGGCGCTCGAGCAGATGCTGCGACTGCGACGCGCGCATCGGGAGCCGACGATCGAGCGCCGCGAGCTGCCGGATGCGGCGGAGTTCCGCGCGAGGTACTGGGTGCCGGGCGTGCCGGCGATCTTCACGGATCTCGTGCGCCGCTGGCCGGCGTTCGGGCGCTGGGGACCGCAGGACTTCGCCGCGCGCCTCGGCGACGTGCCGATCGAGGCCTGCGTCGGCCGCACCGGCGTCGCCGATCCGGATTCACGCTGGGACCTCGTGAAGCGCGAACTGACGATGGCGCAGTTCGTCGCGCTGCTCGAGACGCCGGGCAACGACGCCTACGTGATCGCGAAGAACGCCGCGCTGCGCCGCCAGCAGCTGCGCGCGCTGCTCGACGAGATCACGCTGCCGCCGGAGATCTTCGGTCCGACGCTGCAGCCGACGCGCATGGGCCTGTGGTTCGGCGCCGCGGGCACGCACACGCCGCTGCACCACGACGGCGACAACTCGATGTTCTGCCAGGTCGTCGGCCGCAAGCGCTTCCGCCTCGCGCCGCCGGAATCGATCCCGCTGCTCGACGCGAGCCGCGGCGTGTACAGCAGGTGGGATCCGAAGGACGACGCGAGCGACGGTCCGGAACCACTCGTCGAGATCGTGCTCGAGCCCGGCGACGCACTGTTCCTGCCGGCGGGCTGGTGGCATCAGGTCGACGCGCTCGATCTCGGGATCAGCGTCAGCATCCTCGCGTTCGCGTGGGCGAACGACTACGGGTGGTACCGACCGGGCAGCGTGCTGGCAGGGCGCGGCGGGGGGTGACTCACTCCACGCTCCGCAAGAATGCCACCAGCTGATCCAGCTCCTGCGCCGTCAGCCCGCTTGTCACGCCGTGCAGGTCGTCGGGGTTCTTCGTCGTCAGCACGTCCAGCAGCGTCGCCGCCGAGCCGTCGTGCAGGTACGGCGGCGAGTTCCACAGCTCGACGAGCGTCGGCGTGTCGATCCCGAGCAGCGGTCCGCCGAGCCGTTGTCCGCTCGCCTCGGTGATCGTGCCCACGTCGTGCAGCAGCGGATCCCCGGGCGCGAGGAACATGCTGTCCGGCACGCCGACAGCACCATGGCAGCTCGCGCAGCCGAGCATGTCGAAGATCTCCTGGCCCGCCGCCGCATCGGGTGTCGGCGTTCCATCGGCGTCGCGATACGGACTGACCGGTGCCGCATCCAGCGACTCGACGTACGCCGCCAGCGCATCGAGATCCGCCGACAGCCCGGCCTTCGCCGCCCCGAGCGTGTCCTGGTGCGTCTCCCAGTCCGCGTCGTCGAGCAGACCCATCCCGCCGAACGGCCCACGGATGTCGTTCTCGAAGTCCTGCACCTCGTCGAAGTTCGCGCTCCAGTGGATCGGCCCGTGCCCCACACCCGCGCGCCCCAGCAGCGAGATCGTGTTGCGCATGCCCTCGCCGCGGTCGGTGAAGTCCCACGTGCGGTGGTCGGCCTCGCCGTCGAGGTGGCAGTGGGCGCACGCGATGTAGCCGTCTTTCGCGAGCCGCGGGTCGAACGAGTCGTTGAACAGTTGCTTGCCGAGCAGCACGTCGGCCGGCAACGGCTCGGTCTCGACGATCGGCAGCCGCACTACCGGCTGCGGCAGCACGTCGAAGCTGCCGACGTCGTAGACGACGAGCTCGCGCGACAGATACGCGTCGGCGAACAGGAACCGATCGTCGGCCGACAGCGCCAGCCCCTGCAGCGCGTAGCCGACGTTCAAGAGCGCGCCGGACTGGCCGCCGGTGAACGTGTCCACGCGCTCGATCGAGCGGCTGCCGCGATCGGCGAGGAACAGCCAGTCGCCGCGGCTCGAGAACACGCCCGCGGACATGAGCCCGCGGTTGTCGAAGTGCTTGCGCGCGCCGAAGTCCTCCTCGAGCGTCGGCCACGCGAGGTACGACACGACGCCGCGCAGGGTCTCGTCGAACGTGAGCGGATCGCCGTCGAGATAGGCGCCCTGCCCGATGTTCGCCTGCAGCGACGGGATCGCGATGCGATCGCCCTGCGGCGACACCAGCACGTGATCGAGCCAGCTCGGGATGCCGCCGGCCTCGGTGTCGGACGCTTCCTTCGGATCGAACTGCAGCGTCGCCACCTCGCGCGTGCCCGTCGTCGGATCCACGATCGCGATCTCGGCGACGTCGTCGGTCGATCGCCATCGCGCCGCCGCGATGCGTCCGTCGGGCAGCAGCGCGACCCCGCGCGCGTCCGCGATCGCCTCGAGCTCGTCCACGACGACGCCGTCCTCGATCCGCGCGAGCCGACCGAGCCCCTGCAGCGACACCCACAGCGCCTCGTCGCTCGCGACGATGCCGAACGGACGCGAGCCCCGCGGCAGGGGGACGTCGATCGGCGGCCCACCGTCGGGATCGACGATCTGCACCTGTCCCGCCGGCGGGCACGCGATCGCGAGCCGCCCGTCGTGCCATGCGACCGTGCGCGGACCCGTGGTCGTCGGGAACCGGGCGACGAGCTCGAACTCGTCGTCCGCCGTGCGCACGAACAATGCGACATGGTTCGAATCGGGGCTCACCACGGCGATGCGCGAGCCGCCGGGCTCGAGCGCGATCGATCCGCTCTGCCGCGGCACGTGGCTCGGCTCGAACGTCACGGTGATCGCGACCTGGGCCGACAGCGACTGGCCCTCGGCGTCGTACACCGTGAGCACCGGATGGCGCCGCCCCGGCTCGTCGTAGGCGATCTCCGCGACGGGATTCGCCGACGGCTCGGTGGGCGGCGCGCCGTCGTCGAACGACCACTGGTACAGCACGGCGCCCTGCGAGCCCGAGCCGTCGAGCACGACGAGCTCGCCGACGAGCGCGTAGCGATCCATGCCGGGATCCGGCACGAGCGGACCGGGCTCACCGGTCGTGTCGACGTCGGTGTCCGCCCCGTCGGAGCCGCTGGTGTCCGCATCGCTCGAGCCGGTCGCATCGGCGGCTGTGCCCGTGTCGGCCCCGTCGTCCGCCGCACTGTCGCCGCAGCCGACGACGCAGGCGAGCAGGACGACGCGCCGCACGGTCATCCCGCGACAGTGAAGCCGATCGAGAATGCGTCCGCGATCGGGTTGCCGTTGTAGTCGACGATGCCGCCGGCCGGGATCTCGAGCACGTAGGAGGTGCCGGCCTCGAGCGGCTCCAGCGGCGCGAAGTTGACGATGTTCTCCTGCACGCTGATATGGCCGTCGACGCGGCCGATCGCCGGATCGACCCCCTCGCGATAGACGCGGACCGAGCCGACCCAGGCGCTCTTCACGTCGACCATCTCGTCGAACACGACCCCGACGCGGCTCGTCGGCGCGAGGTCGTTCGCACCGTCGCTCGGCACGGACCACACCACGCGAGGTGGGACGGTGTCGACCTCGGTGCTCCACGGGGCGATGGCGGAGGCCTGATCGGGCATCCCGTCGGCATCGACGCTGAGCACCGCGACGTTGCCGATCGGCGTGATCGTGTCGAGGTCACCCTCGAGATCGAGCTGCGCGACCTGGGTGATCGCGGCCGGATCGGCGACGTCGTAGATCGCTGCGAAGTCGGACTCGCCGACGAAGGCGCGATCGCCCTTCACGAACACGTAGCCGCCGTTGCCGCCGCTGTCGAAGTGACCCGCGTAGACCGCCGCGCCGGGATCGTGCACGTCGTAGATCAAGAGGCCGCCCATGCCGTTCTTGATCGCGTAGTACATGTAGCCGCCGCCGACGTTCGAGAAGTACGCCTCGCGCGTCGTGCCGGTGGAGTCCACCAGCTCGAAGTCCGCGCCGGCGATCGGCTGCGGCGTCTCGGGCACGCTCACGTCGACGAACACCGTCCGTGGCCCTTCGGCCGCGGACGCGAACATCCAGTCGCCGACGACCTGCACCTGCCCCGCGCGCAGCGTGGGCTCGAAGTGGTGCTGCGCGACGAGCTGCGGCGCGGTGGGATCGCTGGCGTCGACGATGTACGCGCCGTTGTCGGCGCCGGCGACGAATACGTAGGGCACCTGCCAGAAGACGCTCAACGTCACGCGCGCATACGCGTCGGGATACGCGAAGCCGGGCAGCTCGAGGTCGGCCACGGCGACGGGCAGCGTCGGATCGGTGACGTCCCAGAACTGGATGCCACCGTTGCCCTGCAGCAATCCCGGGCGCTTCTGGTTCACGACCGCGTACCAGGACTCGCCGTAGTTCGCGAAGCCGATGCTGTGGGTCTCCCGCATCGTGTCGGAGGTGCCGGCGCCGACGAGCTGCGGGTTGCACGGATCGCTGACGTCGAAGAACGTGATGCCGCCGAGCGAGAACTCCGGCGCCCACGGCAGCAGCAGGTAGCCGTCGAACATGACCACCAGGTTGTGGTGGTCGAAGTCGGTGCGACCTCCGGTGAGGTACGCACAGTTCACGTACAGCTCGTCCTCGGAGAAGCCGACGGCCGGCCCGCCGGGGCCATGGTTGCCCGGCCACGCATCGGGCGGCGGATACGGCTCGGCGACGCCGGTCGTGCCGCTGTCGCTCGATCCGTCGCCGACCGTCGTGTCCACGCCGGTCGTGCCGATCGAGGTCGTCGTGGAGTCGGCGGCACCGCTCGTCGACGCCGCGGCGCTCGTCTCGTCCGCATCACCGGCGGTGGAGTCTCCACCACAGGAGATCCCGATCACGAGGCTCGCGGGGAGCCATCGTCGCGCGCTTGTGCATCGCTTCATGCCGCCCAGCGGGCGCGGTCGTCCCCGCGCCCCATCCCCGCGCAAATGGTCGAGCGCGGATGTGCTCAGGGTCAAGCGGCTCGCCATCGCACGATGCGATCGCGAACGTGCTCTGACGCATGTCGGGCGCCCTGTGCGCCCGCGATCGTTGGGCAACTCGGTGACGCGCGACACTGTCCGTGCGCTCGCGGGGGCCCCTCGAGACGGTGTTCGAGAGGTGGCTCCATGCCGTCTGGAACACTGGTTGCTCGCGGTCGCGGAGGCATCGTCGGTCGCTCGCGAAAACCCCACGGCGACCGTGGTCTTCGCCGCGGTCGATCGCCCCCGCGCACCGCGTCCCGTATGTGCGCGATGCTCCGGTGGCGGCCGCGGCCGCGCCATCGCATGGCCACAGGAGCTGACGCTCCGTCGGCGCCGATCGAGCGCGCACGATCATGCGCATGCCCGAAATCGGACGTGCGATCCCACCGCCCGAAAACGGCGAAGGTGCGGTCGAGCAATTGCCTCTTTCGCCCGACCGTGCAACAAACGACTAGCTGCCCGATGACGCTCCGCGCTCAGCTCGACGCCGCAGCCACGCTCTTGGACGACGGCGCCGCGAGCTCGGCGGTCCGGATGCTCCGCAGCACGTGGGAGCCCGAGCTTCCCGAAGAAGATCTGATCCCGCTCTACTGCATGTGGATCCGGGGCCTGTGCGACACGGGTGACCTGCCCCATGCGACGACGCTCGCGGAGCGGGCCGCCGACGAGTTCCCGAAGCATCCCGACGTGCTCATCGCGCTCGGCAACGTCTACGACCTCCGCGGTCGTCTCGACGATGCGAAGGATGCGTTCGAGCGGGCGATCGAGGTCGAGCCCACCGGCGCGCTGCAGCACTACAACCTCGGTGCGGTGCTCGAGCGGCTCGGCGACGAGACCGAGGCCGAGATGTGCTACCGCCGGGCGATCGACGTCGACGGCGAGGGGCCCACGCTCTTCGAGGCCAACGCGGCGCTCGGGGCCCTCTTGCGCCGCACGGGACGCCTCGAGGAGGCCGAGGAGGTCTACGAGGCGTATCTCGAGGAGGATCCGCTCAACGTCGACATGCTCGTCGAGCACGGCATCTGTCTGTCGGACCTCGACGAGTTCGACGAGGCGGTCGACCGGTTCGAGACGGCGCTCTCGTTCGACAGCGATCACGCCGGCGCCTGGTACAACCTCGCGATCACGCAGTTCCGCATGGGGCTCCCCGAGGCCGCGTACTCGTCGATGCAGCACGCATACGAGGCGGATCCGAACAGCCCGCTCACGCTCGCCGTGCTCGGCGCGTGGGCGCTCGCGATGCCGGACACCGATCTCGACAAGTCGCTCGGGCTGCTCTACGGCGCGATCGACCGGCTCGTCGAGCTCGACGGCACGCACCTGTCGCCGAGCTACGCGAGCCTCGTGTGCGAAGAGGTGTTCGACGCGCTGTGGTCGCGCGGACGCGGCGGCGAGGCCCGCGAGATCGCGCGCATGTCCGGGCAGCGCGACTGGATCACCGTGCACATGCTCGACACGCTGAACGAGGCCGATCACGGCCGCGCGTCGCAGCTCACGCCGTTCACGGTCACGGCGCGCGCCGAGGCGCCGCATGCCCCGGAGCACTGGCCGTCCGATGCCCAGGGCTACACGACGGGTCTCACCGTGCTCGCCACGGACGAGGACGAGGCGCGCCGGTTCTCGCTCGAGTACCTGCGCAGCATCGAGCCGTATCCGCAGGTGCACTTCCAGATCGAGCACGTGCGGGCCGGCGGCGCCGAGGAGCTCTCGCGCCTCTCGATCGCCGCGCAGCCGCGCGCGCGCGGAGTCGTGAGCGTCGGCGCCGGTCGAGCCTACTTCCGTGACGCCTGACCCTTAGGGTGTCAGGCGCATCATCCAGGCGTCGCCCATCGCATTGAGGCCGCCGCTGTGGCCGACGACGACGATCGTGCCGTCGCTTGCGACGACTGCGTCGCGCAGGGAGTGCGGCTTGGCGATGTCGTTGTCGTAGGTGCGCTCCCAGACGAGCTCGCCACCGGCCGTGTATTTCTGCACGAGGCCGTCGACCATGTCGCCCCTGCCGGTGACCCAGCCGACGACGACGACCTCGCCGGCGGGGCCGATCGCCACGCCGTGGAGGTTGCCCGGTGACGTCGCGGGATCGGTGACCTCGACGGGGCCGTCGATCGCCGCGAGCGAGGGGGACATGCTGGCCATCCAGCCGGTGAGGGCGACGGAGTGGCCGACGACCCAGATGTCGTCCAGGCCGACGGCGAGGGCCAGCGCCTCGTCGTACGCGACGTCGAGCGTGATCTCGTCGATCACCGCGCCGCTCGGCATGATCCGCGAGACGTAGGAGTACTCCGGCACCGTGTCGATGCTGCCGCTGAGCACGAGCGTGCCGTCGTCGACCGCGATGTCCCACGCGAATCCGTCCATGGGATGACCCACCGTGCCTTCGAGCCGTTCCA
>Ga0105107_10003579_pt1 | contig 10358 bp, 6 predicted proteins | sample PPLLaktember2015_6_FD_79335 | JGI IMG/M metagenome (GOLD analysis project Ga0105107, IMG submission 79335) | Freshwater sediment microbial communities from Prairie Pothole Lake near Jamestown, North Dakota, USA - PPLs Lake P8 Core (1) Depth... | ecosystem: Environmental > Aquatic > Freshwater >...
GAACTCGCGCCTGTCGGACCTGCAGGCCGCCGCGGCGGTCCTGAAGGACCGCAAGCTCGCCAGGGGCGTGCGCATGCTGGTCGTGCCGGGATCGCAGCAGGTCAAGCGCGCGGCGGAACGCGAGGGCCTCGACGCGATCTTCACGGCCGCCGGCGCGGAGTGGCGCGAATCCGGCTGCTCGATGTGCATCGGAATGAATGGCGACATCGCCGCGCCCGGCCAGTACGTCGTGAGCACGAGCAACCGCAACTTCGAGGGCCGGCAGGGCGCGGGCAGCCGCACGCTGCTCGCGCGCCCGGCCACCGCGGCTGCGGCGGCAGTGACCGGACGGGTCACGGATCCCCGCGAGCTGGCGGCCTGAGTCATGGACACCATCCGATCCCGCACCGTGGTGCTCGCGGCCGATGACGTCGATACCGACCAGATCATCCCCGCGCGCTTCCTGACGACCACGCGTCGCGACGGCTTCGGCGATGCCCTGTTCGCGGACTGGCGTTTCGATGCCAAGGGGTCTCCGCGACCCGGGTTCGTGCTCAACGATCCCGCATCCCGCGACGCCGCGGTGCTCGTTGCCGGCCGCAACTTCGGTTGCGGCTCGTCGCGCGAGCATGCCGCCTGGGCGCTGCGCGACTACGGGTTCCGCGCCGTCATCGGCGCATCGTTCGCGGACATCTTCCGCAATAACGCATTGAAGAATGGACTCGTGCCGGTGGCGGTCGGCGCGCCGGTGCTCGCCTGGCTGACGGCGAACCCCGGCGTCGAAGTCGCCATCGACCTCGAGACGGCGACCCTGCAGCTGCCCGGGCAGGAGCCCGTGCCGTTCCCGATCGAGTCCTTCGCGCGCTACCGGCTCCTGAACGGCATCGACGAGCTCGGCTACCTGCTGTCCCATGCGGCGGACATCGACGCCTTCGAGCGGAACCGCGGCGAATGAAGGCGCGCATCGCCGTCCTGCCCGGCGACGGCGTCGGCCCTGAGGTCACGGCCGAGGCCGTGCGCGTGCTCGCCGCGATCGCGGTGCGCTTCCGCCACGACTTCGAGTTCGTCGAAGCGCCGGTGGGGGCCGCGGCCATGGACGCGGGCCAGGAGCCGCTGCCGCCGACGACGCTCGCGCTCGCCAGCGCCACCGATGCCGTGCTGTTCGGCGCGATCGGCTCGCCGCGCCATTCGGACCCCGCCGCGAAAACGCGCCCGGAGCAGGCGATCCTGGGCCTGCGCCAGGCGCTCGGCCTGTTCGCCAACCTGCGGCCCGTCGTGCCGCAGCCGGCCTTGCACCACGCGTCGCCGCTCAAGGACACGCTGCTCCAGGGGGTCGACCTCCTGATCGTGAGGGAGCTGACCGGCGGCATCTACTTCGGGCGCCGGGTGCGCGAGGCCGATGTCGCGAGCGACGAGTGCCGCTACAGCGTCGCGGAGATCGAGCGGATCGCGCGCGTGGCGTTTCGCCTCGCGGGCGCGCGGCGCGGGCGCGTGACCTCGGTGGACAAGGCGAACGTGCTCGAGACCTCGCGGCTGTGGCGCGAGGTCGTCACGCGCGTCGCGCGCGAGGAATTTCCCACGGTGGAGCTGGAGCACCAGCTGGTCGATTCGGCCGCGATGCTGCTGCTGACGCGGCCGGCGAGCTTCGACGTGATGGTCACCGAGAACCTGTTCGGCGACATCCTGAGCGACGAGGCGGCGGCACTCGCCGGCTCGCTGGGGCTCATGCCCTCGGCATCGCTCGGCGAGGGACGCCGCGGGCTGTACGAGCCGATCCACGGCTCGGCGCCCGACATCGCGGGTCGCGGGATCGCAAACCCCTACGGCGCCATCGCGAGCGCCGCCCTGCTGCTGCGCCATTCGCTGGGGCTGGAGCGCGAGGCGGGGGCGATCGAGGGCGCCGTCGCGGGTGCCATTGCCGCGGGCGTGCTGACCGCGGATATTGCGCCGCGCGGCGCGTCGTCAGCGAACACGCGCGCCGCGGGAGGCGCAGTGCTGGACCGGATCTGATTCAAGGCGCGCGGCTGCGCGAGCGGCCCGGGGTTACAGGAAAAAGAAAGGGAGCCTTCGCATTGCGTCAGTTGCGAAGGTTCCCTTCCCTTTTTCCGGAAAGGAGGCTCCCGACGCGTCGCCCTCAGCCATCGGTGACCGCGCCTTGCGCGGCGCTGCCGACCAGGCGCCGGTACTTGGCCAGCACGCCGGGCGGCACCTCGCGCAGGGTCGGGGTAAAGGACTTGCGCCGGGCCGCGAGCACGCCGTCGTCCGCATGCAGCCGAAGCTCGCGCGTCTCGGCATCGATCGTGATCTCGTCGCCTTCGGCGATCAGCGCGATCGGTCCGCCGTCGGCCGCTTCGGGCGTGACGTGCCCGACGACGAAGCCATGGCTGCCGCCCGAGAATCGTCCGTCGGTGATGAGTGCGACGGAATCCCCGAGCCCACGGCCCATGAGCGCCGCGGTGGGCGAGAGCATCTCGCGCATCCCGGGCCCGCCCTTCGGACCCTCGTTGCGGATGACGATGACGCTGCCCGGCGCGATGCCGCCGTCCAGGATCGCCTGCAGGCAGGATTCTTCGGACTCGAACACGCGTGCGCGGCCGGTGAACCGCAGGCCTTCCTTGCCCGTGATCTTGGCAACGGCGCCGGTCGGGGCGAGGTTGCCGTACAGCACGACGAGGTGGCTGTCCGGCTTGATCGGGTCGTCGAATCCGCGCACCACCGTCTGGCCCGCAGGATAGGAGCCGGTATCGGCCAGGTTCTGCGCGAGCGACTTCCCGCTCACCGTGAGGCAGTCGCCGTGCAGCAGGCCGCGGTCGAGCAGCATGCGCATGAGCGGCGTGATGCCGCCGACGGCGACCAGCTCGGACATGAGGTACTTGCCGCTCGGCCTGAGGTCGGCGAGCACGGGCACGCGGCGGCCGATGCGCGTGAAATCGTCGAGTTCGAGCGGCACGCGCGCGGCCCGCGCGATCGCCAGCAGGTGCAGCACGGCGTTGGTCGAACCGCCGAGCGCGATGACGGTCGTGATCGCATTCTCGAACGCCGCGCGCGTCAGGATCGCGGACGGCCGCAGCCCGCGCTCGAGCAGGCGCACGACAGCCTCGCCGGCGCGGCGGCAGTCGGCGAGCTTGTCCTGCGACACCGCCTCCTGCGCCGAGCTGTTGGGCAGGCTCATGCCGAGCGCCTCGATCGCCGAGGCCATCGTGTTCGCCGTGTACATGCCGCCGCAGGAGCCCGGGCCCGGGATCGAGGCGCGCTCTATCTCGGCGAGCCCGGCGTCGTCGAGGTCGCCCCTGGCGTGACGCCCAACGGCCTCGAACACGCTGACGATGTCGGTGCGTCCAGCACCGGGTCGGATCGTGCCGCCATAGACGAACACGGCCGGCCGGTCGAGGCGGGCGAGCGCCATCATGCAGCCCGGCATGTTCTTGTCGCAGCCGCCGATCGCGACCAGCCCGTCGAAGCCCTGGGCACCCGCGACGGTCTCGATCGAGTCGGCGATGACCTCGCGCGACACGAGCGAGTAGCGCATGCCGGGCGAGCCCATCGAGATGCCGTCCGACACGGTGATCGTGTTGAACAGCACGTCGCGCCCGCCTGCTTCGCGCACACCCTGGCAGGCGGCCTCCGCCAGGCCGCCGATGTGCACGTTGCAGGGGGTCACGCGGCTCCAGGTCGAGGCGATCCCGACCTGGGGGCGCCGGAAATCCGCATCGGTGAAGCCGACCGCGCGCAGCATCGCCCGGTTGGGCGAGCGCTCGGCTCCGTCGACGACGAGGCGCGAGAATTTGCGGGTATCGTTGTCCGCCATGGCGGGGCATCGTGTCGCATCGCGGCCACGGTTGACAAGCCGTGCCGCGGGCCCGGATGATGCCTGCATGCGCTGCAGCGGCATTTCCGGCTTCTTCTTTAGGACCGAAAAGGGGTACGGGCCGACGGGCTGACTGCGCGCACGAAGGCACGATTCACGAACCCCGCACCGGACGCCGCTGCGGGGTTTTTCGTTTTACGGGGAGGGAACATGGGCGACGCAACGGACCTGGCGGACATCCGCCGCCGCATCGACGGCATCGACGAGGAAATCCAGCGTCTGATCGCCGACCGGGCGCGCCTCGCGCGCGAGGTGGGCGCCAGCAAGAAGGCAGGTGCGGCGGTGGACTTCTACCGCCCGGAGCGCGAGGCGGAAGTGCTGCGCAACGTGGTCGCGCGCAATCGCGGACCGCTCAAGGACGAGGAGATGCTGCGGCTGTTCCGGGAGATCATGTCGGCCTGCCTCGCGCAGCAGGAACCGCTCAAGATCGCCTTCCTCGGTCCGGAGGGCACCTTCACGCATGCGGCCGTATCGCGGCATTTCGGGCACTCGGTGCGGGCGCTGCCGCTGCCGGAGGTCGAGAACGTGTTCCGCGAGGTCGAGTCAGGCAGCGCCGATTTCGGCGTGGTGCCGATCGAGAACTCGACCGAGGGCGCCGTGCGGCACTCGCTCGACATGTTCCTGTCCTCGCCGCTCAAGATCTGCGGCGAGGTCGAACTCGCGATCCGTCACCATCTGCTGGCGCGGGCCGGAGGCCTCTCGGCAGTGCGCCGCATCTGCGCGCACGCGCAGGCAATCGCGCAGTGCCGCGCGACGCTCGATGAGCTGTTGCCCGGCGTGGAGCGGATCGCGGTCTCGAGCAATGCCGAAGGAGCGCGGCGCGCCCGCGACGAGTCCGGCACGGCCGCCATCGCGAGCCAGGCGGCTGCGGACATCTACGGCCTCACGACACTCGCCGCCGAGATAGAAGACCGGCCGGACAACACGACACGGTTCCACATCATCGGCCGTTCGCTGCTCGCACCCTCCGGCTGCGACAAGACGACGCTGCTGATGTCGATGGCCGACACCGAGTCGCCCGGCGCGCTGCATCTGCTGCTCGAACCCCTGGCACGCCACGGAATCAGCATGACGCGCATCGAGTCGCGCCCCTCGCTGCAGCGCAAGTGGCACTACGTGTTCTTCGTGGACATCCTTGGCCATGCCGCGGACCCGGGCGTCGCACCCGCGCTCGAGGAGCTGGGTCGCACCGCTTCGTTGTTCCGGGTGCTCGGCGCCTACCCGCGCAGCGTATGAAGAGGCGCGCGGCGGTGTCAGGCGCGAAGCCGCAGGTTCTGCGGATCGTATAGCGGCTCGCGCGCGACGACGGCGCGGCGCCGCTGCCCGAGGATCTCGACGCCGAGTTCGGTGCCGGGCACGGCGAGGTCCGTGCGGACGTACGCGAGCGCGATGCTCCGGTTCAGGCGATACCCGTAGCCGCCCGAGGTGACGAGCCCGACCGGCTCGTCCTGCAGGAAGACGATCGACACGGCGGCAGCATCGGCATCATCCGCGTCCACCAGCAGCGGCACGAACCGCTCGCGAGGCCCGGTGGCGGCTTCGCGCTGCAGCGCTTCCTGGCCGATGAAGCCGCCGGGCTTGTCGAGCTTCACGAAGCGATCCAGCGACGCCATGAATGGCGTGTACTCGGCCGTCAGGTCGCCCTTCCATGCGCGATAGCACTTTTCGAGCCGCAGGCTTTCCATGGCATAGAGCCCGAAGTCGTGAATCCCGAACTGCTGGCCGGCCTCGGACACGAGGTCATAGACCGACAGCAGATGCTCCACGGGCAGGTGCAGTTCCCAGCCCAGCTCGCCCACATAGTTGACGCGCAGCGCGATCGCCCGGGTGTAGCCAATCGGCATGTGGCGTACTGACAGCCAGGGAAACGCCTCGTTGGACAGGTCCGCAGACGTCAGCAGCGAAAGCAGCTCGCGTGAACGCGGCCCCGCGACGATCAGCGTGCCAAAGCGGGCCGAATGATTCTCGAGGCGGACAGCTCCACCGGAGCCCGGCAGGTGCTCGCGTAGCCAGTGCTCGTCGTGCCGCTCGCCCGCCGCGGCGCTGATCAGCCAGTAGCGATCCGCCGCGAGTGCCGTGACGGTCATCTCCGTGACGATGCCGCCGTTGGGCGCGCAGAAGTAGTTGAGCGCCGTGCGCCCGACCTTCGGAACCACGCCGGCCACCATTTGGTTGAGCCAGTCGGCGGCGCCCGGCCCCGAAACTTCGAATTTCGTGAATCCCGGCAGGTCGAGCACGGCCACACGCTGCTGCACGGCTTCGCATTCGCGCGCGACGGCCGTGTGCCAGCACGGCCGGCGGAACGACAGCTCGGGTATGTCCCTCGGGTCGCTGGCAGCCGGAAAGTAGACGGCGCGCTCCCAGCCGCCGCGGGCGCCGAATATCGCTCCCTTGTCGCGCAGGCGCGGATAGACGGGTGAGGCCTTCGCAGGCCGGCCGGCGGGGCGTTCTTCCGCCGGGTAACCGACGCCGTACTCGTGCTGGTACGTCTCGATGGCCTTGGCCAGCGCGAACCTGTGGTTGTGGCATTCCAAGTAGCGGCGTGAATCCAGCGGCCACATGTCCCATTCGGGCTGGCCGTTCGCCACCCACTCGGCGATGCACTTGCCCGCGCCGCCTGCCTGCGCGATGCCGAACGTGAAAGCGCAGCAGTGGTAGAAACCCGGCAGGCCGGGCGCCGGCCCGATCAGAGGATTGCCGTCGGGTGCATACGGAATCGGGCCGTTGACGATGGTCTTGACGCCGACCGTGCCCAGGATCGGCACGCGCTCGCAGGCCGCCTCGATGTACCTCTCGATGCGCGACAGGTCATCGTCGAACAGCTGGTGCGCGAACTCGTCCGGGATGCGATCCAGCCAGTGCGCCGTGGCCTGCCACTCGTAGGGCCCGAGAATGAGGCCCTGTTTTTCCTGCCGCAGGTAGTAGCTGACGTCCGGGTCGCGCAGCAGCGGCAGACGCGCGGTGCCGCGCGCTACGAGCTCCGGTATCTCGTCCGTGACGAGGTATTGGTGCGACAAGGTCACGATGGGCAGGTACTCGCCGACCATCGCCGCCACCTCGCCGCCGCGATAGCCGGCTGCGTTGATGACTTTCCCGGACTGGATCACGCCTTGCGTGGTCGTGATTCGCCACTCGCCCGAGCTGGTGCGCTCGATCGCCGTCACCCGGGTGTGGCGATGGATCTGCGCGCCGGCATCGCGTGCGCCCTTGGCAAGCGCCTGCGTCAGCTGCGCCGGGTCGATGTCGCCGTCGTACGGATCGTACAGGCCGGCGCGAATGTCGTCCGTGACGATGAGCGGGTGACGCGCGCGGATTTCATCCGGCGTCAGCATCGCGAACTCGATGCCCTGCGCGCGCGCCTGCGACGCGACGTGACGGAACTCGTCGACGCGGTCCTGGGTATGGGCGAGCCGGATGCTGCCCGTCACGTGGTAGTTGATGTCGTAGCCGACGCGCCGCGCCAGCTCGCTGTACAGGCGCGTGCTGTGACGCTGGAGCTTGATGAGGTTCCAGGACGTCGAGAAGTTCGGGCAGTTGCCGGCCGCGTGCCAGGTCGAACCGGCGGTGAGTTCGTCGCGCTCCAGCAGCACGACGTCGGTGACGCCGAGCTGGGTCAGGTGATAGAGCGCACTGCAGCCGACTGCGCCGCCGCCTATGATCACGACCTGTGCGTGGGTCTTCATGGGGCGAGGCCGTTCAGGACCTGATGCGCTCGTTCTTCGGGTCGTACCAGGGCTGCAGCTGGACGCGCGCCGCGTGACGCACGCCGGCAACTTCGACCTGCCAGCTGCCCGACTCCAGCCACTCGCGCGTGACGCCGGCTTCGCAACTGACGTAACCCATGCCGATCGAGCGGCCGATGCGATGTCCCCACGCGCCCGAGCGCGTCGAGCCTGCGATGACGCCGTCGCGCACGATCGGTTCCTCGTGATAGAGCAGGGGTGCTGTCGCCGAATGGTCCTCCAGCATCACCTGCACGAGACGCCTCGCCGGCGTGCCGCGCGCGCGTTGGGTGAGCAGTGCCTCGCGCCCGATGAACCCGCCGGGCTTGTCCCAGGCCACGGTGAAACCGAGCCCCGCCTCGAGCGGCGTGTCTTCGTCGCCGATGTCGTGACTCCAGTGCCGATAACCCTTCTCGACGCGGCAGGCCGCCATGGCGTGGTAGCCGGCAAGGCGCATCCCGTGGTCGGCGCCCGCTTCCAGCAGCCGTTCGTAGACGTCGAGCGTTTGCTCCGCCGGGAGGTAGAGCTCCCAGCCGAGTTCGCCGACATACGTGATGCGGCTCGCACGGACGCGCGCGTAGCCGATCTCGATCTCCCGCGAACAGCCGAATGGATGCGCCGCGCTGGACAGGTCGGCGCCCGACAGTGACTGCAGCAGTCCGCGGCTGCGCGGCCCCATGACGCCCAGCATGGCCATGCCGGACGTCACATCGGTGGCGGTGCAGCGCAGGCCGGGATGGTCGTCGAGCTGACGCGCAAGCCATGCAAGGTCACGGGTCTGGCAGATGGCGCTGGTCACCACCAGGAACCGGGTTTCGCCAAGTCGCGTGATCGTCAGATCCGCCTCGATGCCGCCACGGTCGTTGAGCCACTGCGTGTACACGATGCGCCCCGGCGCGACGTCGACGTCGGCCGTCGACAGCCGGTTCAGCACACTGCAGGCATCCGCGCCCTGCACGAGGTACTTGGCGAAACTGCTCTGGTCGAACAGTGCGACGGCGTCGCGCACGGCGAGGCACTCGCGCGCGCAGGCATCGAACCAGTTCTGGCGCCCGTAGGAGTACTCGTACTCCGGTTTCGTGCCCGCTTCCGCGAACCAGTTGGGCCGTTCCCAGCCCGCCGTCTCGCCCATGCAGGCGCCGGCCGCCAGCAAGCGGTCGTGCAATGCGCTGCGCCGCGCGCCGCGGGCGGTCTGGTACTGGTAGTACGGCCAGTGCATCGCATACAGCAGACCGAGCGTTTCGACGGTGCGATCACGGAGATAGCGGCGGTTGGACTGGAATGGCATGGCGCGACGGATGTCGACGTCGGCCAGGTCCATCGGCGGCCGGCGATCGGCGATCCACTGCGCCAGGACCTTGCCGGCGCCCCCGCTCGCCGCAATGCCGACCGAGTTGAAGCCGGTCGCCACGAACAGGTCACGGATTTCCGGCGCTTCGCCGAGGTAGTAGCGGTCGTCCGGCGTGAAGCTTTCGGGACCGTTGAAGAAGAGCTGGATGCCGGTCTCCGCGAGCACGGGCACTCGCTGCGTGGCGGCGGCGAGGATCGGCTCGAAGTGCTCGAAGTCCTCAGGCAGCGAGTCGAAGCAGAAGCTCTCCGGTATGCCGTTCATGCCCCAGGGTTTTGCCACCGGCTCGAAGCAGCCCATGAGCAGCTTGCCGGCGTCTTCCTTGTAATACGCGCATTCGTCATAGACCCGGAGAACCGGCAGGTTTCCCGGCAGCCTGGCGATCGGCTCCGTGACGATGTAGAAGTGCTCGGCCGCGTGCAGGGGAATCGACGCGCCCGCGGCGCGGCCGAGCGCGTGCGACCACATGCCGGCGCACAGCACGACCGTATCCGCCGCGATGACGCCGGTCTCGGTGTCGACGCCGACAGCCCGGCCATTCTTCACCCGGATGCCGGTGACGGGCGTGTTCTCGAAGATGCGGACGCCGCCCTGCTTCGCGCCGCGTGCCAGTGCCTGGGTCGTATCCACTGGGTTGGTCTGACCGTCCTTGCGGATGAAGATCCCGCCGACCAGGTCGCCGACTTCCAGCAGCGGCCAGCGCTCCTTGATCTCGCCCGGCGTCAGCGCGTCCACCTCGAGGCCGAAGGTCCTGCCCATCGACGCGCCGCGCAGCAGTTCCTCGAGGCGCGCCGGCGTCTTTGCGACGCTGACCGATCCGTTCTGCCTGAATCCGGTGGCCTGGCCGGTTTCGGCCTCCAGCGACCGGTAGAGATCGGCCGTGTACCTGGCGAGCTCCGTCAGGTTGCGTGTCGCGCGCAGCTGGCCGACGAGGCCGGCGGCGTGCCAGGTCGTGCCGCAGGTGAGCCGGCGGCGCTCCAGCAGCACGACATCGCGAATTCCGATCTTCGTCAGGTGATACGCGATCGAGCAGCCGGCGATGCCTCCGCCGACGATCACGACGCTGGCGTGCGCAGGGAGCGGCAAGGCGAACTTACGCGAAACCCTGCGCCGCGCCCGGCGCCTGCGGCGGCCGCATGGAGGCGCGCGCCAGCTTCACGGGGTGGCGGCGGCGGATCTCGGCATCGACGGCTTCCGGCACATGGTCCGGGTAGTGCGTGGCGAGGATCTCGCGGACCTGCACGGCCGCGCGCTGCAGCGCGTCGCGGGACCCCTGTTCGATCCACTCGTTCGGACTGCGGCGATCGCCCACGGCCGGGTACAGGTACTCGGTCTGCATCAGCTCCAGCGTCTGTTTGCTGCCGAGGAAGTGTCCCGGGCCGTTGAGGCACACGTCCTTGATGACCTCGAACGACAGGCGGTCTTCGCTGACCTCGATGCC
>Ga0105107_10003582_pt1 | contig 10351 bp, 9 predicted proteins | sample PPLLaktember2015_6_FD_79335 | JGI IMG/M metagenome (GOLD analysis project Ga0105107, IMG submission 79335) | Freshwater sediment microbial communities from Prairie Pothole Lake near Jamestown, North Dakota, USA - PPLs Lake P8 Core (1) Depth... | ecosystem: Environmental > Aquatic > Freshwater >...
GGTCGGTTCGAGCGTCATCGGCTCGGGGACGATGAACGGGTGGTGGCTGGTCCAGTAGTGGACCCCGAAGTCGCCCGCTCGCAGTCCGAGGTCGTCGCTGGTCACCCCGGTCTCCTGGCTCAATTCCTCCCAGCTGTAGCGCACCTGCTCGATGCGCCGCCTGCCCTCGGCGTATGGCGCCGAGACCCCCGGAATCTCAAGGACCTTCTTGAGCAGGTAGTTGTTGTTGAGCACCGCCGTTTCGGCCGCCTGGCGCAGCCCGTCGGCGCCCAGGCTCATGATCCAGGCATAAGCCTTGAGCACAGCTGGGGCGACTCCCAGGAACTGCCGTACGACGCCGATGCTGTCGGGCATATCCCAATTCAGGTGGTAGCGCTGACCGTCGAACTCAACCTGGGGTACGGGCAGGAAGCGCGCCAGCGAAGCGGTCGTGCCGGTCGCCCCGACGGCCGGGCCCCCGCACCCGTGCGGGGTGCCGAAGGTCTTGTGCAGGTTGAAGTGGCACAGATCGAAACCGGCCTCGGCCGCGCGCGTGATCCCCAGGAGTCCGTTGGCGTTGGCCTGGTCGTAGGCGCATACGCCTCCGGCCGCGTGAACGAGGCGGACGAACTCAGCGATATGCGGATTGAAGATGCCGGTGTCTTCCGGGTTGGTGATCATCAGCCCGGCCGTACGCGCCGTGAGCGCCGCCTGCAGCGCCTCCACCGGCGGGTAGCCGGATTCGTCCGGATACAGGGTGATGATCTTGAATCCGGCCACCTTCGGGCAGGCGGCATCGGAAGGGTGCGAGAAGATGGTGGTGATGATCTCGTCGCGGGCAGCGGCCGGGCCGAGCGAGGCGTGATAGGCGCGCATGATCGAGGCATTGGTGTAGATCGCCTGCGATCCGGCGCCGGGCTGGAAGGTGAAACGCTGCAGGCCGGAAATCTCCTTGAAGATCTGCTCCAGACGGTAGTAGATCTCGAGAACCCCCTGCAGCGTCGACTCGTCCTGCAACGGATGAAGCTCGGCCATCTCCGGCCGGCGGGCGAGCTGGTCGTTGACCTTGGGATTGTGCTTCATCGTGCAGGTGCCCTGGCCGACGTCGATGTTCAGGTCGGCGCCCAGGACCTCCTGGGACAGGCGCAGGTAGTGGCGCAGGACGTGGACCTGGGACATCTCCGGCAATTGCGGCGCCCGCTGCCGCCGCAACGCGACGGGGATGGTCGCCAGGACGTCGCCGGCGCTGTCTGCCAGCCCCGGCTCAACTTCCGGGACCAGGATGCCGCGCGCCCCCGGCGTGGTCAGATCGAAGATGACCGGCTCATCCCAACGGGCCTGATGAAAGCGGCGCAGGGAGGGTCGACCTGAGTTTCGGCGAGCCTGCAGGATGTCGGCGGTCATCCCAGCACCTCCTGCAGCGCCCCTGCCAGACGGTCGATGTCTGCCTGAGTGTGCATCTCGCTGAAACACAGCAGCGTGCTCTGGCCCAACTCGGGGAACTCGGCGCTCAGGTCCTTCCCGCTGATAATGCCTCGCTCGAGCAGGCCGGCGTTGACCTCGGCCACGCGCTTGTGGGTCCCGTCCAGATTGACGACGAACTCCTGGAAGAAGGGCGACTCCAGGGCCGGCGCACGCACGCCGTCGATCTGCGCCAGACACCGGGCAGCATAGCGCGTCCGCTGCAGGATGCCGATGCCGATCTCCGCCATCCCCTGTGGTCCCATCAAGGCCAGATACACCCCGGCGGTGATTCCCCACAGCGCCGCGGCCGTGCCGACCCACTCATTGCCCTGTTCGCGCACGGCGAAAGAGGTGCGTTCGTAGGCGACATCGCCGAAACCGAACTCTCCGGGGACGGAAGTCGGGGCAACCCCGAACAAGCGCGAGGGGAACTGCTGGACGTAGCGTTGCTCATCGCGCGAGGCGAGGAAGCCGGCCTGGCCGCCCCCGAACTGCATGTGCATACCCAACGGCTGCAGGTCGCCGCAGACGATGTCGGCGCCGTAGGTGCCCGGCGGGGCCAGTACGCCGAGCGAGATCGGATCCACGCAGACAACGCACTCGGCGCCGGCCCGGTGGGCCAGCGCGGCGATCTCGGCCGCCTGATCTTCCAGGGTACCCAGGTAGGCCGGGTTCTCGAAGTACACGGCCGCGCAGGCCGACGACAGGCGCGCCTCAAGCGCCGCCAGATCTAGCGCGCCGCTGCGGCGGTCGAAAGGCAGCAGCTGAACGTCGATCTCCGGCTTGCAGTAGTCGCGGATCTTCGAAAGACGGTCGCGCCCGATGGACCCGGCCAGGAGCACCTGCCGGCGCCCGTTCATGCGGCAGGCCATGCGCAGCGCCGTGGCCGAGGCCTGGAAGCCGTCATAGGTTGGCACGCTGACGACGTCCATCTCCAGCAGTTCGCCCATCATGCTGGCGTACTCGAACAGTGCCTGGAAGCGGCCGTGGTCCTCGTACGGCTCGCCGGCATAGGCGGTCAGGAACTCGCTGCGCCCGTTGATTTCGTCGCACACGGCGGGCACGTAGTGCCGGTAGCAGCCTGCGCCGAGGAAGCTGAGCATCTCCTCGCAGGAGCGATTCCTCTTCAGGAGGCCTTCGACATGACGCCGCAGGGCATACTCGGAGAGGAACGGCTCGGGCAGATCCAGGCGGCGCCGCAAGCGCAGCCCTTGGGGAATGTCGGCGTAGAACGTCTCGGTGCTGTCGGCGCCGACCTGGCGCAGCATCTCCGCCTTCACGGCCGGTATCGAGTTGGGGATGATGGGGTAGACGACAGGCTTGGCGTGCGACATAGAACCTCCCTGCTCCGACTTCCGAAATCCTCCTCCAACTTCCGAAATTGCTGCAATTTCGGAAGTTGGAGGAGACTCATTGTACTTCCCGTGGAATCCCGGCCGTGAGCCGAAAGCGGACCGAAACGCGGTAGAATGGCCCGCATGCCGACCCGAGATCGCCTTCGAACGGGTTCCGAGCCAGTCGCGGCCGCACCGCAGCGGCGGCCGGATTGGATTCGAGTGCGGGCGCCGTCGGGCGAAACGGTCGAGTGGCTGCGCGATCTGATGCGCTCCAAGTCGCTCCACACCGTCTGCGAAGAGGCGATGTGCCCGAATTTGGGCGAGTGCTGGGGCTCGGGCACCGCCACATTCTTGATGATGGGCGACACCTGCACCCGCTCGTGCGGCTTCTGTGACGTCAAGACCGGCCGCCCGGCAGCCTTGGATTGGCTCGAGCCGGAGCGGGTGGCGCGCGCCGTCCAGGCCATGCGCCTGCGCCACGCCGTGATCACCAGTGTCAATCGCGACGAGCGCCCCGACGGCGGGGCGCCCATCTTCGCCATGGTCATCCGCCGCATCCGCGAGCTCCAGCCGGGATGCTCGGTCGAAGTGCTCATCCCCGACTTCAAAGGATCGATCGAGGCGCTGCGGACGGTCATGCACGCGCAGCCGGAGATCCTCAACCACAACGTCGAGACCGTGCCGCGCCTGTTCAAGAAGGTGCAGCCGCAGGATCGCTACGAGTGGGCCCAGGCGACCCTTTCCAATGCCAAGCAACTGGACGGCGAGGTGCTGACCAAGTCGGGGATCATGCTCGGCCTGGGCGAGACCCTGGATGAGGTCAGGGCCGTCATGCGCGATCTGCGAAGCTGGGGCGTCGATATCCTCACCCTCGGTCAGTACCTGCAGCCGTCGAAGAGGCACCTGCCGATCGAGCGCTACTACACCCCCGCCGAGTTCGCCGATCTCAAACGCTTCGGCGAAGAGATCGGATTCCGCTGGGTCGAGAGCGGACCGCTGGTGCGCTCGTCCTACCATGCCGAGCAGCAGGTCCGTGCGCTCAGCGACGTTCATCGCAAGCTATATGCCCTGACCTGAACGCGACTGGCCGGCGGCCGACCCGACGGGGGACCGGTTTCACTTGCGCCGGCCATCGGCAGGAACCCGCACGGCGGCTTCATCGTCGATTCAGGCATTCAGGCGGCCCGCCCGGCCGCAACGGGCCATTATCGAGCGGCGGGTTCGCCGCACCATCGTGGAGGTTGTGAGATGTTGTCACGCACCAAGACTCTCGCCTTTCTGATTCTCCTTGCCGCCGGGATGCTCTCGGGCTGCACGGGCCAGGCCGCCTCCGCAACGCAGCCAGCGCCGACCGAGCCGCCGGCTACGACCGCGCCGACAGCCGACCTCCCGCCTGAGCCGACCGCCACAATCCAGGCGATGCCGTCCTTCGAAGCGGTTACCTATCGAGATGAAACGGCGGGCTTCGAATTCGACCACCCGGCGGGCTGGTACGTCGGCCCGATCGAGCAGTACTCGCGCGGAGGCATCACCGCCTTCACTTCCTGGGAGCGCCCGACCGACGTCCTGCCCGGTGAAACCCCCAGCGGGGAAACACGCATGGATGTGACCGTCCAGCTCTGGGATCCGAAGGGCGACCTGCCGGCGTTCATCAACCAGCGCATGCTGGCCTGGGAGGCGTCCGGGATCGCCATCGCTGCGGAGGAGTCTTGGGCGCTGAGCGATTCCCGCCCGGCGCGCGCCTTTGTCGTCAGCGGTGCCGACGGCGCTCAGGCGTACTTCTTCTTCACCACCATCGGCGATGACTACCTGGTCCTGAGCGGCTCGGGTGACCTGGCCCTGCTGGCCGAAATCGCCCACACCGTCCGGCCGCTTTCCTCCTGAGTTCTCCAGTTCCGACCGCCTCAGACCCGGGCCGCGTGGCCCGGGTTTCTCATTTCCGCCCGATGGTCCGCGGGATTAGACTCTCGACCATATCGGGTGTTTGCCAGAAGGAGACTGCATGGGCGGCGAGGCGGTGATCCGCACCTGGGAGCTGACCAAGCGCTACGGCAAGACGACGGCCGTCGACGGGCTGACGATGGAAGTGCCGCGCGGCGAGGTCTTCGGCTTCCTGGGACCCAATGGCGCCGGCAAGACGACGACGATCGCCATGTTGCTGGGCCTGGTTCACCCTACAGCGGGCGGGGCCGAGGTGCTCGGCTGCGACATCCGCAAGAACTTGGGCCCCGCTCTGCGGCGCACCGGGGCGACCATCGAGAGCCCGGCCTTCTATCCCTACCTGTCCGGCAGGGACAACCTGCGCGTGATGGCCCTCAGCGACGGCGGTCCCGGCGCCCGGCGGATCGATCAGGTCCTGGAACGGGTCGGGCTGACAGAACGCGCCGGCGACCCGTTCAAGGTCTACTCCATGGGCATGAAGCAGCGCCTGGCGCTGGCGGCGGCGTTGTTGAACGATCCGGAATTCCTCATCCTGGATGAGCCGACCAACGGCCTCGACCCGGCCGGCATTCAGGAGACGCGCAAGATGCTGCGGCAAATGGTCGATGAGCAGGGCAAGAGTGTGTTCCTGTCGAGTCACTTGCTGCACGAAGTCCAGCAGGTCTGCGATCGCGTTGTCATCATCGACCGAGGACAAGTCATCGCGCAGGGGCGAGTCGACGAACTCCTGCGCCAGCAGGAAGCCATTCAGGTTGAACTGACCGAGGCGGAAGCCGGAAAAGCCGAGGCGATCCTGCGCGGCCTGGACTGGGTGCGGGCAGTTCGCCGCGAAGGGACCAGGATCCATGTGTCGGCGCCAGCGGAGCGCTCACGGCAGGTGGCCGAGGTGCTGGCCGCCGCCTCGATCTACCCCAGCCAACTGCTGCGCGTATCGGCCACTCTAGAGGATCTGTTCCTGACCCTCACCAGGGACAATGACCATGCGTGAGTGGCTTGGCCTGGTGGCCGCAGAGTTGCTCAAGGTCGGCCGCCGCAAGATCACCTGGGTCCTGCTCGCAGCCCTCGTGGCCGCCAACGCGCTGCATGGGCGCAGCTTACGGACGGAGCTGCTCGACTACCGCCAGGCCATGCAGAGCGGCGTGGGGCGCTTCGGCCAGGCGATCGCCCCGGAGGTCGCCCGGGCGACCGCGGCCGATCTGGCACGGCGCATGACGTTCCCGGACGTGCTGGACGAGGTGTGGGTCATCACCGACTTCTGGGGGGTGTTCGCGCTGATCATCCTGGCCGCCCTGCAATCCGGTGAGGAATCCGAACTGGGAACCGGCCGGAGGCTGCTCCTGAGAGGGGTCCGGCGAGGCACCTGGCCGCTGGCCAAACTGTGTGCGCTGGCCGCCGCAGCCGCTGGATTCTGGAGCGTGCTGGCCCTCACCATCTTGCCCATCGGCCTATGGACAGAGGCACAAGCCGGAAGCGGCGGCGGACTGGGCGCGCTCGACGGCCATGTGTGGGCCGCGCACTTGGGCCAGCTGGCGCGCTCGTGGCTGGCGACGATCCCTTATCTGGCCTTCAGCGTGTGGGCGGCGACGCTGGCCCGCGGCGCCGGACCGGCGCTGGCGCTCGGGCTGGGAGGGCGTTTCGTGGAGCTTGGGTCGACCGTTGCCGGCGCGGTCCTGGTCGGGATGGAAATGATGGAATCCTCGGCGACCCATGCGCTGTACGCGGTCTGGGCCCCCCTGCATGCGCTGTCCTTTGATTGGAGCGGCAAGGTCATCCGGGCCTGGGGCAACCCGTCCTGGGCCCAGCCGCTCTCACCCATCCCATCCTCTCCGGTGCGCTACTCCCTGCCCTGGCCCTTCTTCGACAGCCCACTCACCGCGCTGCTCATTCTCCTGGCCTGGACAGTGTTGTGGATCGCCTGGGCCGGCTGGTCGCTGCGCCGAAGGGACATCACCGCATGAGGCATTGGCCTGGCCTCTTGGCCGCCGAGTTCGCGAAACTCCGACGCCAGGTCGTCTTCCGGGCGGTCGTCCTATCCCTTCTGATCGGTCCGGGCGTGATGATCCTCGTTCTGCGTCTTGTGTCCAGCGACATCTCGGACATCGTTGTCTCTCCGATGGAAGTGGTCCTGGGGAGCGTGGTGATCCTGGCCGCGTTCGGCAGTGTGGTGCTTGCCTCGGCGATCCTCGGCCGGGAGTTCGATTGGGGCACGGCCCGGGCGCAGCTGTTGCGAGGTGTATCGCGCTTCGACCTCCTGCTGGCCAAGCTCATCACGGCGCTCCTATCAACGACCGCAGCCGCGCTATTGGCTGCACTCGTTGGAGTCGCCGAGGCATGGCTGGCCGGATTGGAGCCGGACGCGTCGCAGGCTGCGCAGGTTGTCACCCGCACACTGGCGCTCGTTCCCCTGGGCTCGCTGGCCTATGTAGGCGTCACCCTGCTTGGGGCGATCCTGGGCCGCTCGTCTGCCGCAGGCATGCTGGCCGGCCTGGTCCTCTTTCTCGGTGACTTCCTTCTATCGACACTTCGGACGCGGATCCCGCTCGGCGAATGGCTGCCGGTCACGAACCTGCTCGCGCTCCTGGGGGGCACATTCACCGTGATCCTCCCTTCCGGCACCGTTCTACCCGAAAGCCTGGCGGTCGGTCGACTGCTGTTGTTCGGAGCAGCCACCGTCGTCGCCGCGCTGCTCGTCTTCCAACGACGGGACGTCCACCAGTAGGGTCTGGCGGGTGCTCATTGTGCCGGGCGGATGGGTTACGACTGTCCGGCGGGTGGGCGAAGAGCGCTGCCTCGCACAGCCAGGAGGCCGACGAGCGTCAGGAACGGCACGGGAAGGTACATCCACGGGCTTTCGGTATTGCCCTGCACAGTGGCGAGGAACAGCCCCCACAATCCGATCCAAGACACGGCCAGCGTCGCGAGGACGATCGCCGGCCCGCGCCGAATGCCCGCGCTGGTCCAGGCCGCCAGCACCAGGCATATCGGCGGGAGCAGGACGACGTAGTTGGTGGTCGCCGTCCGCAGGATGATCAAGTTGGTGATCACGATCGTGAGCGCCGCCGTCCACTGAAACCAATGCCGCGGCCGGGCCCAGGCCTGCCGCCATTCCCACAACAGATAGATTGCCAGAACGGCGCTCAAGCCGAGGGTGACGGCCGAATCGGCTCGGCCCAGGAACCCGCCCAGGATCGAGACGGGCGACCCCAGCGCCGTGTAGCCTGGATAGTCGGCCATCTGGCGCAGCCAGTCGGACGGCCAGCCGGGGAGCAGGAGGTACGACGCGCCGACCAACGCCAGGATCCCCCCCGCGGTCCATCCGACCAGGGTCCAACGGCGGGCCGAGATGCCCCACAAGATCACCAGAGGAATCAGGAGCACCGCCATCTGCGGCTTGGCGATGGCCAGTGAGAGCAGGAGGCCGGCCAGCCGGTCCCGGCCTCGATCGATCGCCAACAGCGCGCCGCACAGCAGCACAGCCTCGATGACGGCAAACTGCCCGACGATATGCTGCGCGCGCCGTGATACCAGAGCAGGGAAAACAGCGTCAGCGGAACCAACAGGCGCTGGCCAAGCGGCCAGGTGGTCAGGCGCACCCCGATCAGCGCCAGCGCCGCTAGGCCGACTTCGAGAACGGTCATCCACGCCGCCCGGGCGATCGTGTAGGGGAGCAGTGCGAATGGTGCGAAGAACAGCATGGCCGGGAGCGGGTAGACGAAATGCGCGATGTCCTCCCCGCTCGCGGCGTCCGCCGGGCGGCCATAGATCCACTGCTGGGCCGCCAGGCTGACCTGAGGATCGTATGGGTTGACGCCCTCAACTACCCAGTAGCGTGCGCCGACCCAACGCGCAAGGAAATCGTTGCCTCCCGGTGTCTGCACGGCGAAGCGGTAGTTCACCAGGGAGAGCCCGACCAACGCGCCGGCGGCGAGCACGACCGCCAGGAGGCGGCCCCGTCGGCTGGCCGGCGATCCGGCTTGGAGCGGCTCAGTCTGGAGGGTCGACGGTGTCATGAGGTTGTATCGGGTTGCGTGTGATCTGCTCGGGCCCTGCCCATAGGGCCGCTGCGGGTCGAGCCGCGCAACCCGTTCCGAATCGGCAACGCGCGCCGGGCAGCGCAGGCTGTCATCCACACAATCCCAGGTCGCTCGGCATGCTGCTCCGGCCAGGTTCGGCGCGCGCTGAACTTCGGCGGATTGACGAATGCGGAACCGTGCTATTGTGTATCAAATCATAGGCCGGAGTCGGGCGCAAGGGTCTTGCCGGAGGCCCTGTCGCCCGAGACGGCCAGGGCGCGCCACGCGCCCTGGCTGCGGCAGGCTTGCAGGAGGGGGGAAGATGCCGTTCACCTCAAATGTCCGAGTCCCGGGCTATCACGCCGAGCGTCTGTTCGACAATCTGGCCCGCTTTCGTAAGGCCTGGTCGCGCTACCATCGTCCGGACGATGTGCGCCACTTGCTCAGCTTGTTCCCGCGCGTCACGCTGGAGAGCGGCTACGAACTCGACTATCTGCCGATGGGCGGTACTCCCACCGTATGGATCTGGCCGTTCGCCCGGCGCGTCGGGACGAAGGCGGAGAATCTCCCCGAGCTCCTCACGGGCGTGGATCGCGATCGGCTGGCCGGGATGCGCGGCAGTGAGGCGGGCCGCAAGATCGAGCAAGGTACGCTGTATCGATTCCTGACCTACGAGAAGACCGCCACCGGTCTGTTCGAGTACGCCGTGTTCATCAACGAACTGTGGGCGACCAAATCCGCCGCCAAAGCCGGCGACTGGCTCGATATGGAGCCGGTCTTCAGCCGCCGGGTATTCGACGAAATCTTGCGCAAGTCCACCGGCCAGACCCAGCGGGTGGCGCGGCCCGATTCGTTCGACCCGGTGACGCAGTTGAGCCCGCAAGGGGGCGGCGAGGCGAGCTACCTCGTCTACCCCGGCGGCGGCTACAAGCGCATCACCGAGATTCGGCTGGTGGTCGACCCCGCCGGCTCGGTCCGCCGGGCCATGGGCAAGGTCATCGCCAACTTCACTTGAGCCGTTTGCCTGCACAGGCTGGAACAGCCGAGCGCCGTTCGCGCGCCGCAGTGCTCCGCGTCGCGCACAGAAGGACGAAGGCCGCGCTGCTCCGAGGCTGTGCCGCCTCTTGCTCGGCCGTCCCCACATTCGCGTTGGGCGATTGCGGCCAGCCGCGTCCGACGAACCCGAGTCCCCGGCCGGCGGTAGTAGATTGGGACGCCCTGCGACCCGCCCCCGAGGAGTGATATGACCTCTAACCCCGTCTGCTATTGGGAAATCGCTTCGCACGACGCCGACAAGACGGTGGCGTTTCTGCGCGAACTGTTCGGCTGGCAATTCGAATACGACGAGGCCACGACCATTCACGAGCTCCCGGCGCAGCCCGGCCAAGGTCCCGGCCTCGGCGGTGGCGTCTTCAGCCTGCGCAAAGCGCGGCTGCCCTTTCTGACCCTGTACGTGCGCGTGGAGGATATTCAGGCCATGGCGCGGCGGGTCGAGGCGTTGGGCGGCCTGATGGTCATCCCGGTCACAGAGCTTGCCGGTGGCTCGCGCATCTGCCTGTTCAACGAGCCCTCCGGCGTGACCCTGGCGATGGTTCAGCCCGCCGTGACGCCGGCGAC
>Ga0105107_10003583_pt1 | contig 10350 bp, 8 predicted proteins | sample PPLLaktember2015_6_FD_79335 | JGI IMG/M metagenome (GOLD analysis project Ga0105107, IMG submission 79335) | Freshwater sediment microbial communities from Prairie Pothole Lake near Jamestown, North Dakota, USA - PPLs Lake P8 Core (1) Depth... | ecosystem: Environmental > Aquatic > Freshwater >...
GGATCTGGTCTACAATCTCCCAGGCCCTGAGGTTTCTGATCAGCCCCGCGGTGCCGGTAAGGCAGAAACGGCATCCCATCGCGCAGCCGACCTGTGAGGATATGCATAAGGTCAGACGGTCCTTGTCGGGAATCAGCACGCTCTCGATTGTCTGTCCGTCTTCGAGGGAAAAAAGGAACTTCTCCGTCCCATCGGAAGATCGTTGTCTTGTGACGACCCCGAGGTTGCCGATAAAGGAAATCTCTTCAAGCCTGCTTCTGAGGTCCTTCGAAAACTCGGTGATCTCATCCAACGACGTGGCGTATCTTGTGTAGATCCAGTTCAAAAGCTGTGCTGCACGGTAGTTGGGAAGGCCCTGCCCTTCCATAAAGCCGGCAATTTCATCCCTGGAAAGGGCTTTTAGGTTCATTTTATCTGACATGTCCTTTATGGAAAACTCCCGTGACCGGGGGCCGCTCAGCAGGGACGGAACAATTCCCCGGTAAACCAGCGGGTATCATGACAATGGATACACGATAGATACAGTGCCATCTCCGCCAGCCCACTCTATCTATAAATTTTTCAAGTGCTGAAAAGACATTGTATTTGAGCGGTTTTATTTTCCCGATATTCAAATAGTATATTTGATGATAAAGAGGGAAAATTCCTCGGAGGTCGAAGACCGAGAATGAGCGAAAATACTATGTCCTTTCGTGGTTATCACAGTGCATGAATAATCTGCGCTAGAGGATCTCTTCAAGCCTCACATCGAATGTCAGGTCCTTGCCTGCCAGGGGATGATTGCAATCCATTGTAAAGGACTTTTCGGATTTGCCGATTACCGTAACACTCACCGACTGACCGTCAGCCCTGTACATCTGGAGCTGCTGGCCGATCTCGGCAGCGAAGTTCTCTGGTGCACGTGTCCTGTCGAACTCAAAGACCATCTCGTCCTTTCTCGCCCCGTATGCCTCTTCCGCAGGGATTTGAATCGTCTTTGTCTCGCCAACAGACATCCCGACTACTCCCTGCTCAAAAGCCTTCAGAAGATCTCCTCCTCCCACCTTGAATTCCATGGATGCGCCATCTTCAGAGGTATCAAAAACTGTTCCATCTTCGAGTTTTCCTGTATAATGAACCCTTACGGTATCACCCTCTTTTACACTTGCCATTTCTGCTCCTTCCGTATTTTTTGTGATCTGCATTATCTCTGCATGCTTATTGTCCGTGCACAAATCGCAGTGAACCGGACAGGGCAGTATTTTACCACAATTGCCCAGATCTTATCCTCCCGGTTACGTGCTGCAGGCTAACTATGCTCTCCTTGGGACCAACCCGAAAAAGGTGGTCACCAGTCAGTAAAGAGATATGCACTACTGGGCATGTACAAATGGAGCATTAATTTAGTATTATAGGCCAGAATATGCGAAGATTTTTTTAATCAGAGGACATTAAATGGAAATGGAAAAACTCAACTGTTGGGAGTTTACAAAGTGCGGCAGACAATCCGGCGGTGAGAATGTCAATGAATACGGAATATGCCCTGCATCGACAGCAAAAAAACTTAATGGAGTGCATGGAGGCATAAATGCCGGCAGGGCATGTTGGGTTGTCGGTGGGACAATGTGTGATGGAAAATTACAGGAAACATTTCCTAAAAAATACGACAGTTGCATGGAATGTGATTTTTATAAAAAAGTTAAGGATGAAGAAGCTTCGCATTTTCAACTTTCTGCAAGTCTTTATCTGTTGTTGCACTGATAGACGTTATACACAGGCAAATCCTGAGCACTCATTGCTGTTGATTTCCCTTTTCCGTTGCCGCTCTATTTCAAATAGTAGTCGAAACCAATTATAATAAAGCTTGCAGAGAACTACATCTTTTTCATAGAGGAGTTTCATGGAAAATATCGCCGCAGTTTTCGACAAAGTTCTGACAAAGTGCATGGAGATCAAGGCCTCAGATGTGCATCTTTGTGCAGGCTCCACCTGGAAATACCGCCTCCATGGTCATGTCACCCCGATAACTTCACTGCCGTCGTTGAAACTGCCCGAGAGCGAAGCGATTCTGAAGCATATACTCCTGAAATCAGGGAATTACCAGGAAGCTGAGCTTGATAAAACCATCCAGACATTACAGGACCTTGACTGTTCCTACTCGCTGCCCGGTGTTGCCCGTTTCAGGGTCAACATCTGCCGCCAGAGGAGTTCATTCGCGATCGTCCTGAGGGTGATTCCGTTCCAATCCCCTTCGGTCGAGGCGCTGGGACTTCCGAATATCATCAGCAACATAGCTATGGAGGAACGCGGTCTGATACTGGTCACCGGGGTGACCGGCAGCGGAAAATCCTCAACCCTTGCTGCCATGATCGATCTCATCAACCATACCAAACCGTGCAAGATCGTGAGCATCGAAGACCCGATAGAATATCTCTACAAGGAGGACAAGGCCTCGATTGTCCAGCGGGAAGTAGGGTCCGACACCGAGAGTTTCGCGAGGGCTCTGCGCAGCGCCATGCGCCAGGACCCTGACATCATACTCGTCGGAGAGATGCGTGACCGCACCACGATCGACATCGCGCTGAAGGCGGCTGAAACAGGCCATCTGGTGCTCTCCACCCTTCATACCATAGACGCGCCGAAGACCATCCAGAGGATCATCAGCGTGTTTGATCTCAATGACCAGAAATCCATTCGGATACGGCTGGCTGAAGCCCTCAGGGCCGTTATCTCCCAGCGGCTTCTCCGCCGGGCTGACAACACCGGACGCGTCGCTGTGCTGGAGATCATGCGAAACACCCTCACGATAAAAGACTGCATCGAAAATCCTGATAAGACAGGGAATATCAGCGACTATATCGCCTCAGGCAGAGATCAGTACGGCATGCAGACCTTTGACCAGCACCTGATGGACCTCTATTCGGCAGGGGTAATCGATCTTGAGACAGCAAAGTCAGCCGCCACCAGCGCTGCCGACTTCCAGAGAAACGTCCAGTTTTCCTGAACTGAAGAAGGATTCCCGCCGGGTCCTGCCCACGCATGCGCTGAGCAGAACTTTAATTTTCCGCTGCTGCCTCTGTGTTCTCGCTTGGGAGACCTAAGTCATCCATTCACTTCTATGATGCGACTTATGGATGGTTACCTAATGTCGGCTACTTTTGGCTGCGTTTGCATACTCTTTTCGGGATAAACGCTATTGCCCCGGAGAACACAAACCATTACAATATCAGCACATGTCCCGATCATAATGTGCATGCAATAAAGAGGGGGAAATTGATGAAAAAACTGACACGGTATTTTTTCGAGGGGCTCTTGTTTTTGGTCCCGCTGGTTGCAACGATCTATGTGCTCTGGCTCGTGTTCACTAAAATTGACGGAATCTTCAGATTCAAAATTCCGGGGTTGGGCTTCGCGGTCACGATCATTACGGTAACCATAATAGGATTCATTACTTCGAACTTTCTTGCCCGGGGGTTGGTGCGGGCCACGGACAGGGCCCTCAGACGTCTGCCCCTTGTCAAGATGATCTATACCTCGATCAGGGATCTGACAGGAGCCTTTGTCGGCGAAAAGAAGGGCTTCAACAAGCCGGTGCTCGTTGCGCTTGCACCCGGCAACGCCGTTCAGGTCATCGGCTTTATGACGAGGGAAGACCTCGACACCCTCGGGCTTGAGGGAAAGGTGGCTGTCTATCTCCCGCAGTCATACAATTTTGCAGGAAACCTTATTATTGTCCCGAAGGAGCAGGTCACCCCTTTGCAGGCTGAAAGCGGACACGTCATGGCATTTATCGTATCAGGAGGAATTACAGCGAATTAATGCCACATTATAAGTGGTTCCTCCGCGAAAAAGAGACTGGAGTGCTATTTCTTCTCAAACCATCTGGCAGGGAAACTCAGACGAAAGGTAGTCCCCTTCCCTTCCTCGCTTTCCACGGAGATAGTACCGAGATGCTCGGATACTATCTGTTTTATCAGCGGAAGCCCCATGCCGAACCGGAACTTCTTTGTGCTGAAAAAAGGGGCAAATATCCTTTCGATATCTTCTTTCGGGATACCGGCGCCGGTATCAGAAACAGAAAGTTTAACGGAATCAATCTCAGCAGCTGACGTAATTACTATCCTGCCGCCAGGGGGAGTTGCATCGATCGCGTTTCTTATGAGGTGAAAGATTGCGACCTTCATCAGGTTCTTCTGCGCATTGATTTTCAGCGGCTGAGACTCAAGATCAAACTCTAATACCACACCTTTTTCGATAGACTCTTTCTCTACAATTTTAAAAACACTCCGAATGATTTCATTGATGTCCTCATACTTAAACAGAGACTGCTTGCTTTTCAGGAGGACCTCAAAATCCTTTACGATCTTTTCCAGCTTTTTTGCTTCATCAATAATGTCCTTCAGATTACCGCCCACTTTTTCACTTATATCCTCCCTTTCAAGGATCCTCTGGCAGTTCCAGCCGATCACTGAAGCAGGGTTCCTCACTTTGTCAGCCACGGTCAGCGCCATCAGGCTCATTGTCCTTTCCGCCACCAGGGTCTCCAGATCCTGGTTCAGCTCGGTCAGGTCAGTATTGACCGATTCGATATCTTTCCTGTTCTCATAGAGCTCCCGGTAAAACTCATAAACACGGGAAAAGAAAAGGCTCACGCAGCCGATCAGGACAAAGGTGAAGGTATTCAGGCTGCCGCTGAAGGGCTCCAGGTATTCCCATGCATAGCGGTATTCCAGAACAGTAAGAATATGATGCAGGATGTGCCCGACGGCCCTCGACAAAGCAAACAGCACATAGACGACAGAAAGCCATAACAGATAATTCCAGAGGGTATTTCCCCTGTTCCTGCGGTAGAGTTTGATTGCTGTTGAAAGACAGAGGACGGAAAGCACGATCATGAGAAACGAACCGGTGATATCCACCGCCAGGAGCGGCAGAAGTGGAAGGACTGCCATCAGAGGCGTTGCTGTCTCCTCTTCATGAAGGTGTTCTCTCAGCCCGGCATAAAAAAACAGCATCGCAGGGACGAGGATCAAATGGTCCAGTTTGGCAAAATAGTAGACGTAGTCCCTGCCCTCTAAAATGATATCTCTCATGAAGTAGCCCCACCCTCCGGTTGTCCCCAGTATCTGGCCGGATTCGATCCAGTATTCGGTCGTATGTCCGATAAAGGTATCCAGATTCCACAAAATAAAGCCAATCTGAGAGAAGAAGAGATGTCTCCATCCTTTCTCCCTCTGAAGCTGATTGCGGATTATCGTCATGATAACGAGCAGGCAGGAGAGGAAAAAAAAGACGTGCCCCATCTGGTGTATGTAGATTTCTGGATAGTTGTGAGGGACAAATGCACAGGCGATCGAAGGCATAAAAAGAAAAAGGACCGATAAGATCACCCGTTTCATGGCTTTATTCTACATCAAAATGTTTCCCTCTTCCGTATTTAAGTTGATAGAAGGTTTTTTAGTATAGGTGGGGCTACGGGCGCGGAGCAAAACGCTTTAAGATTTCCTGAAAGGGTCTTACCTGCTTCTCTCCATGTTCGATGGGCTTGAAATACCCATCCGGTATGTCTGAATCAAATTCAGGTTCCTCCAGAGCGATATCCAGCGACAGTCCGTTCCGAAAATTCAGCCGTGTCCTTTCAGGAAGCCTGCCGTTGAAGTCGCTGAACTCGGCCTTCACAACCTCGGCCCCGTCTTTATAAAAGCTCATCGACCTGTTCAGGAGGTACGTCCTGTCAAAATAATATTTGGCAACAATATCCGAATTCCCTTCGTCTTTTTTATAGGCAAGGAGAACGTGCATATCGTCCTCTTCAAGCATCTCGTATCTGAACCTGCCGTTCATGAGACCGGTAAAAGTGACCTCGGGGGAATTCCATTCATAGAGGATATTCTTCGGCGGGAGAAAGAGTTGAAAAAGTTCGCCTGAGATGAGTATTTCCGTCACGGTCAGGCCGAAAGGACCGAACAGATTGACGCGCATCTTTCCGGGTGCCTTGTAGCCGAGAACACCATTCAGGGTCCCTTCGGATTCTCCCTTTTTAAATATGCTGACAGAGGCAAGGGATTTAATACTCCTGACATTCCCGAAGCCCACTGCCTGTTTGAGGCGTTCGATCGTCACCGGGCCTTCGTACGGTTCAATTTCAGCCGGCCGCACCACCTCTCTTTTGGCACAGGAAAACAGTGACAGACATAAAGCGGCCATGACAATAAGCGCTGTTTTTTGGAACAGTCCTGAAATCCCATTACAGGGGAAGTTTTTCAAACTGAAATCACCTCTTTTCAACTGTGTCTGCAAATAATAACATGAAATGTGGCGTCCCATACAGAACTTTAGGGCCAGAACGCCGGGCAGGGGCTAAATACGCTCGTCCTTTCCTTTAAAGATGCCAGAGCGCCGCATCCAATGACAAAAGCAGACCGGTTTATTTATAATAATTAGACCTTAAAAAAAATTTTCAGTTCGGCTGGGGGAGTATGAGCACAAAGAAGACCAAAAAACAGATGCGTCCGGGATGGGACGATTACTTCATCAATATCGCGAAGGCAGTGTCTGCCCGGGCGACCTGCCTGAGGCGCAGATACGGCGCTGTGATAACAAAGGACAACGTCATCGTAAGCACGGGATATAACGGCGCTCCTTCGGGGATGAAGGACTGCCTTGAGGCCGGCAAATGCACGCGGAAAGAACTCCAAATCCCCCACGGCGAGCGCTATGAACTCTGCCACAGCGTGCATGCCGAGGCGAATGCGATCATACGGGCTTCAGCGGATGAACTCAAAGGGGCGACCATATATGTTTCGGGCGCGGACCACGGGGCCGGTGAATGCCTTTCGGAACCCTGCATGATGTGCAAGAGGATGATCCTGAACGCTCAGATCAAAAAGGTGGTCTTCTCCGACGGCAACGGCAAATACCATATTCTTAATCCGAAAGACTGGCTTAAGAACCGCGTTTGATAAATGACGTCTGTTTATTAATTCGATGAATCATAACCAGAGGTGAAATATGAGTTTCCAGTACATACATGAAATGCCCAGTGTCAAAGATATCCTCAAAGACATCGCGGTCCCTGATAATCTGAAGAAAGTAAAGGCAGACAAGGATAAAGAGATCACGTCGGTATTCAAGGGTGAAAGCGAAAAGTTCCTGGTGATCATCGGACCCTGCTCCGCCGACAACGAAGATTCTGTCTGTGAATATGTGTCGAAACTCGCGAAGCTCCAGGACGAGGTGAAGGAAAAGCTGATCATCATTCCCCGCATCTATACGAACAAGCCGCGCACCACAGGCGAAGGGTATAAAGGCATGGCACACCAGCCGAAGCCCTCGGAAGAGCCGAATATGGTCAAAGGACTGAAGGCGATCCGCAAGATGCATATCAGGTCGCTGAAGGAATCCCATCTCACCGCTGCAGACGAGATGCTCTATCCTGGAAATTACCCGTATCTCGAGGATATCCTCAGCTATGTCGCGGTCGGCGCCCGTTCAGTCGAAAGCCAGCTCCATCGCCTCACGATCAGCGGCCTCGATGTTCCCGCGGGAATGAAAAATCCCACAAGCGGCGATCTGGAAGTAATGCTTAATTCTGTCCAGGCAGCCCAGTTGCCTCATGTTTTTGTCTATAACGGCTGGGAGGTAATGACAAGCGGCAACCCTCTCACCCACTGCATCCTGCGCGGGGCTGTCGACCAGTACGGTACGAACCTGCCCAATTACCATTACGAGGACCTCAAAAGGGTTTCAGAACTCTACAAGAAACGAAACCTCTCTTTTCCCGCTGTCATCGTGGACACCAATCATGCCAATTCGAACAAGAAATTCCACGAACAGCCGAGGATCGCGAAAGAGGTGATGATGAGCCGTCAGAATTCAAAGACGATCAGAGGCAAGGTGAAGGGCCTGATGATAGAGAGCTATCTTGTCGAAGGCACGCAAAAAATTTCCGAGAACATCTACGGCAAGTCAATCACCGACCCCTGCCTCGGCTGGGAAGATTCGGAAAGGCTCATCAGGGACCTCGCTGAACTGGCCTGATTAGTATCCGGCCGCATAACCCAGATTATCTTTGAATGTGCGGCGGGATAGAGAGGCCCCTCTCTCATTCTCGCTGCGCTCCGAGGCTTTTTCCTCTTTTTTTCCAGGTCACACTGCCGGACTATCGGAAAAAGAAACCGCACGGGACCTCTATCCCGCCTCGTTCCAAAGTCTTATGTCTGAATTTGTGAATGATATGGGATCAGCGGGGCCTACCAGCTCACAGGTATCAAACCCAAACTATTGAGGATTTTCATAGGTTAAGATTCCATCGCCACATTTTTGTGATTTTGCGGGCTGAGTTATGGGGGAAGGTCATGTTTTGAGCTGCGCTATAGATGCCCCGTGGCTTGCCACGGAGAGTTTCACTTGCAAATCAGAAAAATTAAAATTTCCAGGATACTTTAATTCCTACAGATCTTCCCCGGTCATAAGTCCACCAAGAATGCCAGTCCCCTCCGGGTACTACTATGGCTTGTAATCTGGGCCCTCTATCAAAGATATCTAATGCATATAGTGACATATCCAGATGATTCTTTAATAGATTCGCAAACCTTAGATTTGTATTTACTACATATTCACCATTATAGTTATCGGGATGTGTAGGGGTAACATACCATGATGTTACTCTGGCATGGTCCATTTCCAGGTCAGCCCAACCAGTAACATTAGTATATAAAGATATTTTATCAGTAAATCGATAATCCACACCAGCAGAGTAAACATGGTTAGGGATACCCAGGTAATAGGTTGACGCATCCTTTCTAGCAGTAGCAAAACCATAGTTCAGATCAAAAATTAATTTTCCGTCCAGAAAACTTCTTTTAAAAGAGACCTCAACACCTTTTGAAAAAATATCTCCTGTATTCACATGTTCACCTGCATTTGCATCATACGTAGAGAAGTCATAAAGTTCCATATAAAAAGCGTCAACAATTAATTGGGTCTTTTCATCATTATAAATAAGAGCTATATCATGTGATCTTATCTTTTCAGATTCTTTTACACTGCCTTGTTTCGTTAGAGCTACTTCAAAGCTTTTCGCCATCGGTGGTCTTACATATCCAGTGTTATACATATATTTTGCAGTCCAGGCATCATTGAATTTATAGATAGCAGCGCCTCTCGGCATAATAACCACAACTTCTTCTCTGGGATCATTGTAATCAACTCTTACACCGCCGATTAAGGTCAATTTATCAGTGGCATAGTAAGTATCTTCAACATAGGCGCCATAAGATCTGTCTGTTGTTTTATTAAAAAGAACAATATCTTTGCTGCCACCGTTGATAGGTTCACCAGTATTTGTATTGGTGAATTTAATTTCTCCAGGGCCCACCTCTGAAATTCTTATTTGAGCTCCAGCTAAAAGTTTGTTCTTTTTATTTATATCCCAATTAAAAATAAATTCTAAACCAACACCCTGTTCCGGATAAAACTCTGTACGTTGTTCCGGTACTCTAACAATATCAGTGCCACCAGGAAAATTAGGAACATTAGGATCATCAATAAAATCAGACCCGTGATGAATACCTCTCTCAACAAGTTTGTCTCTAAAATATCTGATCTGTTCAGCAGTAATTTTTGTCTCCAAGGTCATCTTGTCGGACAGTTCTGCATGATGGCTTAATTCCAGATGTATATCTCTGGAAGTAAAAGTAGCTTTTTTATCCTGATAATCATGGTAGAAAGTAGAGTAAGTCGTATTCCAGAAACTGTAGATACTTTTTTCAGAAAATAAAGCTTTAAAGGTAAAATCCTTGTACCTGAGTTTTCCGTAAATTTCATAACTGGGATAGATCCAATTAAAGTTAGCGCGATCATCATTCCAGGGGATTGTTCCACCATCAAAAACATAGTTTTCGAAGCCGTTTTTTTCAACACCAAAACCATCGTTTTCAGCATATGTAGCGGAAAACATATATTCTCCCCAATCAAATTTTTTACCGGAGAGAAAATTGACCTGACGGTGATTATCTTCTGTGGCAACATCAACATTTATGATATGTCCATTTATATCATCAGCATCTTTAGTAATAATATTAATAACTGCTAATGCAGCATCTGATCCCCACATGGTAGACCCTGGTCCGGAAATTACTTCAACTCTTTTTACCATATCCAAACCAGGAAATATGTGTGCATTAACAGCACCATCCTGAGAAAGATTGTTTAAAGGAATACCGTCAATAAGAAACAGGATTGTATCATTTTGATCACTTCTTAAGCCCCGAACGGCGATAACAAAGGTCTGGTCCAGTCTTGGATAAACGTAAAATCCAGGGATAAATTTAACAAGTTCAATTATGTTACGTACTCCAGTACGTTTAA
>Ga0105107_10003585_pt1 | contig 10347 bp, 8 predicted proteins | sample PPLLaktember2015_6_FD_79335 | JGI IMG/M metagenome (GOLD analysis project Ga0105107, IMG submission 79335) | Freshwater sediment microbial communities from Prairie Pothole Lake near Jamestown, North Dakota, USA - PPLs Lake P8 Core (1) Depth... | ecosystem: Environmental > Aquatic > Freshwater >...
CTTTCGACAGCCATCGCGTTATAGATCTTGCTCGGGTGAACAATGCCGATCATAGAATTGCCCATGACGACGAGATGGGCATCGGCCGCAGAAAGGGAGTCCCCCAACTTCTCTAGTGGCTCGAACGGAAGGCTAACGATATTCGTTGCCCCGTGGCGGAGGGCTTTTTCCACTTTGGGCTTCTCGTTTCCGTGGCCGACGAAAGCGAAAAGGATGTCCTTTCTTGTCTCAAGTTCTTTCGCCGCCTGCAAGACCGTATCTAGGGGATGAACCCAAGAATGGTTTCCGGAGTACATGACCACGAATTTGCCACCGAAATGATGAGCGTTCCGATACTCTAACCGGCCGAACCCCTGATCCGCCGTTACCTGAAGAGGCCATAACGGGAGGACCATTATGGGCTTCTTGGTCGGAGCCTTCCGCATAAGTCTGCAAGCCATATCAGAATCAAGAGCGATGACCGTTGCGGCAGAGCGCAAAGCAAGCACGTTGAGCCCTTCCATGACATGCGCGAAAACAGACCTACGAGGAACCATGCCCATCGCTACAGCCTGGTCCGGATTGACATCCATGACCCAATAAACGAAAGGCACCCTTCTGAGCGTAGATAGGAGCAGTGTCACGGCAATGCCGAACGGCGGAGCCGTGCTCATGAGTATGACGTCGGGCCTCGGCCCCAATAATCCTTGAATAAGGACCTGGATCGAGTAAGAGATCTGTCCTGCTATCCTGGCCCAGTAACTTCTTTTGCCGAATGAACTCCATCTCAAACGGATGACTTCGACACCACCGCTGGCCTCAAACGGGCGAAACTTCTCGCTGGGTTTCTCATAACCCCGATCGGCCGTAAGAACCCGAACTCTCTTCCCTGTCCGGCTAGCCGAAAAGGCGGCTTCGGCCATATACTGCCCGACGGCAGCAGGGTCAGGTGGATAGACGGCCGAAAGAACCAGCAATAACATTCGGCCCCTTCAAGCTATCCGCTTGACCTTATTCACTGAATGGTCAGCCGATCTTTCGATTAATAAGCTCTTGGAGGTCTCCCAGGTTTCTTAATCCCATGACCTCAAGGGCTTTAAAACGAATCCCGAATTGCTTTTCCACCTGATGGATGATGCTTATATGGCTGAAAGAATCCCATCCGGGGACCTCGTTCGCCGTCGTCCGTTCATTCAATTCGATGTCTTCCGCATCGAATTCATGCCTGATAATGGACTTGAGTTTATCCGATATCATCCATACACCCCGATTCATAAAGAGTTAGAATTGAAAGTAGACAAACGCCTTGCTGCCACGGTCGGCGACGATGATGACCGAAACGGCCATCGCATAGAGAAACGTGTCTGTGACCGGGCGGATCACGCTGAGATACCCGGACAACCTGATTCGGGAATCGAGATTCGCGATCTTCGCCAGATGAAGCAAAGCCGTTCCGGCAAAGACAAGCAGAACGAGGATGACCATGTTTTCGCGGACTATTTGAGGTTTGAAGAGCGACCCGGAACCTAGGGCCTTGATGAACGTCCCGAGTTGACTGAGAGACTGAACCCGAAAAATCAGCCAGCCCGAAAAGACCGCGAACATCGTAAACACCCAACCCACGAAGCTGCTGATATGTTTGCCGTGGCTAAGAGCCGGTTTCACTCTTGATCGAGGGAGCAAGACCTCCCCGAGCACTAAGAATACTCCGTGCCAAGCCCCCCAAATGACAAACGTCCATTCCGCACCATGCCAGAGACCACATAACGTCATGGCGAAAAGAGCAGCGATCGGTATCAAAGCCCTTTGCGCCCTAAACGCCATAGCGAGAGGGGTGAAAACATAATCCTTTATCCACCGCGATAAGGTCATGTGCCAGCGGCTCCAAAACTCGCGGGGGCTCTCTGCCAAGTAAGGCCAATTGAAATTCTCTGGGAATACGTAACCGAAGAGGCGTGCCGTGCCTATGGCTATTTCAGAATAGGCGCTAAAATCAAAATAGATCTGCAGTCCAAATCCAACTGTCCCGACCAAGACGTCAAGTGATCCGGGCTGTGCGGTTGACATAAACACAAGGTCCACGACCGGGGCTATGTTGTCGGCAATCACGACCTTCTTAAGGAAGCCGTTCAAGATTCTTTTCAGACCATAGGCCACATTGTCCGAAGACCAGTTCCTCTTCTGCTCGATCTGGTCGCGTATCTCTCCAGGGCGGATGATCGGCCCGGCGATAAGCTGTGGCCAAAAGGACTTATAGAGCAGAAAATCCAGGAATCTCCTGATCGGCGGTTCACCAGTAGCAACATCGACTAGATAGGCTACGCCTTGGAATGTAAAGAAAGATACTCCGAGAGGGAGTAGGATATCGGGAACTTGAATGGACTCGCCGCCAAGACGAAGCATGAGCGCCGAGATATTCAGGATTAAGAAACGAGTGTACTTGAAAAAGACCAGCGTGCCAACATTAACGATCACGCCCGGCCAAAGCCAATGCGCCCGCTCCTGCCTGCAGGCCACCCATCGGCCGAATCCCCAATTGAACACCGCGAGTCCGGCCAGAAGAAATCCGTATTGCCATTTCCAGGAACAATAGAAAATGAAGCTCGCAAGTATCAAGAGGGGCTTGCGCCAGCCCGGTTTGACCGTCCAATAGAGCCCAAAAGAAACCGCGAGAAAGACAACGTAGGTATAGCTGGTGAAGATCATGGAACGATAGGCTCTTGTTGGGCGGCCAAGTAACGGGAAAAGCGGGCAACTATCTCCTCGGCGGTTCGCCGATGGCCTTCTCCGCGGAAATGCTTGAAATCCGGCCCACCCATAAACTCACCCCACTCATCTGCAGGTACGATGTTCTCCAGGTTTTCGAAGGGAATCCCCATACGATTCGCGACCGTAGCAGCCCAAGATTTGAACTCAACATACTCCTTGGCGATATAGGGATTCTCTGCTTGGGGATTTAGTGGGACGATGTAGAGGATTGGTAAGATAGAGGCGCCTTTCGCCACCTCGATGAGCAACTGAAGAAAATCTTGATTGAGAATATATCTGCTTGCGATCTGCGGCCTTTTTGAAGTCGCACTGATACGGAAAACGGCGTTTCTTAGGCGGAATAGCTGGAGCTGTCCCCAGGCGTTCAGTGGCTGCCGGGCTTCAACGAGCGGCAAAGAGCGCGATATCGTGTTTCGCAGCCCGACCTCAAATGATTTGTCCTCCTTTGTGAGGGCATCGTTGACCTTCTTCAGAGACGCTTGCATTTTGGATGAGGCATTCGGATACTTCCCAACATGCTCTTCGGCAATAGCGCCCCAAGATCGGCGTAGTGCAGGATCCTGTTCTAGGATCCTTTGGAGTCCCGGCCTAAGATCAAGGTTCCTAAACTTGTCAAAGCATAATCCATAAATGAACGCCGACGGCTTGGACCCGTCGCGGGGGACTGATGCCAACAACATGAGAAGAGCTTCTTCATTGCAGAGGTTGGGTGCCGCCAGCCCAAATACCCGAGTTCCCTTCGGAGCCAGCATATCGTCAAGCCACTCGGAAATGGTCTTATCCCCGGCCTTCCGTTCGTTAATCGCATACATTTGCGACATGCCGCAGACGAGGACCGTTCGACGATCGGGCGAATACGGGATATGCTGAAGGTATTCGGAGAGATTTTCGCCGGTCGAATGATCGTACCTGGGTGCGCCGGTGTTCAGTCCGTTGGGCATCTCAATGCGGAGCAGGTTATCGCGCCGGCTTTCTTCAAGTCCAATTCTCCACTTATGGACGCCGACGTTGATCAGGATCATCCAAACAACAAAGGCACATAATTTGGGGACGAACTTGTTCTTCCGAACCGAATCCTCCATCGCTCGTTCTTCTAGCGGTTCCGTCTGATCAGCGTGCGTCCCATGACGAGCGTATCCATCCTGGTTCTCAGGAAGCAGTTCATTGCCTCCTGAGGGGAACAGACGATCGGTTCGTTTTCATTGAATGAGGTATTGAGGACTACGGGGACCCCGGTTAGGTTCTCGAATTCCTTGATAAGCTGCCAATAGAGGGGATTATCTCCTCGGCGGACAGTCTGAAGTCGGCCGGACCCATCAACGTGGGTCACGGCCGGTATAGAGGGTCTCTTCTCGGGCTTCACCTGATAGACCTTGATCATGAAAGGATCCGGATAATCCTTTTCGAAATACTCCCCGGTCTTTTCTAGAAGAATGGAAGGCGCAAACGGTCTGAACGGTTCCCGTCGTTTGATCCTCGAATTCAGCACGTCCTTCATCTCGGCCCGGCGAGGATCCACGACGATGCTTCTATTCCCCAGCGCTCGAGGTCCCCATTCCATCTTGCCCTGGAACCATCCGACGACTCCTCCGGACGAGATGTCCTTAGCGGCCTCTTGACATAACTCCAGATCGTCTTCAAAACCGGTAATCGTGCATCGCAGCCCGGTCAGGTCCGTTTCATGCTCCTTCACAACCAGTCTTATCTGCGAATCAGAATATTCGGGCCCCCAATAGGCCGTATCCATGGCGAAGGTCCTATCATGCTCCAGGAGTTGATTCCAGACATAGAAGGCGGCGCCGACAGCGCCTCCCGCGTCTCCGGCTGCAGGCTGGATATAGACCTCTTTAAAACCCGTCCGATCGAAGATCTTGCCGTTGGCGACGCTGTTCATTGCGCATCCGCCCGCCAGGCAGAGGTGATCCAGCTTCGTCGTTTCCTGGACATGACTCAGCAGGCTGAAGAAAGCATCTTCATAGACGGCTTGCAGAGACGCCGCCAGGTCCTCGTGTCGTCGTGTCAAGGGTTCTCCGCTCTTCCGGGCAGGTCCGAATTCGTCCTCCATCTTCCCAGAGTACATGTTACCCATTGTGGGTTCTCCTGCGTCCCAGGTCATGGTCGCGCCTTGAGCGTGGTGGACGAAATAATCTAGGTTGAGCCTGAACTCTCCCCCTTTGGCGACCTTGACCACATTCTGCATCTGATCACGAAAGGTCGGCCTGCCGTATGAGGCCAATCCCATGACCTTGTATTCGTCTCCGTACTTGGGGAATCCGAGGTACTGCGTCATGGCCAGGTAGAACATCCCGAGGGAGTGCGGGAAAAAGATCCTCCTGTGAACCTCGAGCGCGTTGCCGGAGCCTATTCCCCACATGGCCCCGACAAAGTCCCCGAAACCGTCCACGGAGACGACCGCCGCCTGACGGAAGGGAGAAACGAGAAAAGCGCTGGCCAGGTGGGCGAGGTGATGTTCCACGTAATGGATTTCCGCTTGGATCTTGTCGACACCACAACCTAGCGCCTGAGCCGTTCGCTGTCGGATCTGGCGGATGTTAGCCGCGTTGTTCATCCGGTTAAGGATCGCCCTGGCGGGAGGGCGTCGACGGATCACAAAAAGGGCTTTTCGCAGGACATTGGCCCTGGGATCCCGGTTCACCGCAATGTGGTCTATATCTCCTATGTTAATTCCCGCTTCGCTCAGACAGTACCTGATCGATTGAGCCGGCAGTCCGGACCAATGCTTAACGCGCCTGAAGCGCTCCTCCTCAACCGCGCTCAACAACCTGCCGTCTTTGATCAGGCACGCCGACGAGTCGCCATGAAAAGCGTTGAGACCTAGGACATACATAGCCCCTCCCATCCTATGTCAATCCCCCTCCGAGCCGAAGACGACCGGTCAGGGAATTGGCCTCTTTCTGAATAAGTACATGAACCAATGCAGCAGTCCCGATAATCTCGACAGATAGAACAGATACGTGAGCCTTTTCGAACGGAAAGCGATCCAGGCCGGATAATCCCAAAATCTCCTTCGTAGTCGAAAGGTGCGTTTGGGCCAAAGAGCGTCGACTACAACCTTGACGCCGCTTCCGTCCGGGAAGGGGCCAGCCGCGACAGCCTCCCTGATATGTCCGATTCGCTTCCAGTCCATCCCCATCATCTCTGAAAGGACCATATCGTGAGCGGCAAGGGAATTCGAAGCGGCAAACCAATCAAGATCGACAGGCGTTCCAATGATGGGGCCGTTCCCATCGAGACCAAAACGTCCATCGAGAAACGCAAAACGGAATCTCATTTTCTCGCAAAGCTGACTAATGAGCCTGTCCAACTCATAATGGTTCCTCAGACGCATTGTATCAGGCAAACACCCCCAAAGGTTTTTTAACGATAGAGATAGGGTAGTCATACAATGGACTTTTGGAACCGGACAGCTTATGGAGAAATCGACTTCTTCCAGCAATAAGAGAGGCAGCCGGATCTCAAGGTCTTTGTCACTCCCTCTCAGGTTCACGATGCGGCTCGGGATGCAAGAAAGATTCACGACTTCCACATTAGGCCACTGGGACGCGAATTCGTGAAATCGCATGGAATGAAGCGTCTCCGCCATCGAGAAGCTGTTGTATCCTCCCTCACCCTCGCCGACAAAGACCTTTGTTGTCTTATTGATCCGTCTAAAAGAAGAAATAAGGTGTCCAACGAAAGCCGCCTGTGTGGTGACGCCTTTCTTAAAAGAAGGATAGGTCAAGTTAGGCTTGATAAAGACCGCCCTGGCTTTCTGGAACTCGGAGACGAAATTCAGCCGCTCTAAAGCGCTGTCGAACTGCCGCTCCATCGACGATTCATCCCCTGCGAGCCTTTCGACAATTACGAGAGCGCTCATCTATTCCTCAGACTGTGACAGAGTGCCCTGATCCAAGACACTCTTATAGGCCATCACTGTTTTCTTCGCGCAAGTTTCCCAGGAAAATAGGCTGGCCCGGTCTGCGGCTGATTGGATAAGCCGATTCCGCTCGGCACTATCCAATGCGATCAGCTCCATTATCCTCGAACTCAGCGATGCGGAGTCCCCCGCTGAATAAAAGACGGCCGCATCGCCAAAGATTTCGGGCATCGGCGGGGCATCGGTTGATATACAGCAACACCTGTTCTTCAGGGCCTCCAAAGCTATGTTCGGACAGGCTTCGATACGACTGGTCATGATGAATATCCGGCAATTCGCAAAGCACCAGTTCATTTCTGAATCGCTGATCCGCCCGGTCCACAGGACTCGTCCCGAGACGCCCTTCTTCTGAATGAGCCTTCGGAGTCGTTCGTGGTATTTTCGCATGTCCTTGGAGATTTCCCCGGCAATAACGAGCTTCAGTTCGAGCTTGTCTAATCGAAGGTCGTTCAGGGACGATATCAGGTCTTCAAGGCCGCGTGCTGGCCTTATTGAGCCCGCCGTAAAGAGAAACCTGCCAGCCCAGTCCATCGGGACTTGACTCGGCCGTCTTGGAACCGGGGTATCCAGGCCATCTGAGCCAAAATAGATCTGGCATATCTTCGAGTCCGGCGTGCCGAGTCGCGTAACGAGATATTCTTTGACAAATCGAGAAATCGCAATCGTGCCTTGACTCCTGCGGACCGACTCCCTAGTCAGATGCCGCTGTAAGAGCCTTATAATCCTATTCCTCCGAGTATCCTCTGGGATATTCTGGATGAAGGGTTCCATGTTTTGGATCATATTCACAACAGGAATTTCGCGGTACTTGATAAAATGACCGATAGGCAGAAAGATCACATCTGGGCAAAACTCATCCAAGGAGGCACGGACCCTATAGTCGGGTTGAAAAAAGAGCTGCTTGAATGGCGTAGAACCAAATGACGAAAAATCGATCGAAGGCCCTGCCTTGAACCATGATTCCGGCCTAATTCCTGCAGGTGAAATGCAGAGTATCCGCTCAATTTCAGAATCTTCCCCAAGACGGGGAAGCATCTGTATCAGGTATTTCCGATAGCCCCCGCTGATGCCGCCTCCCGTTAGATTGATGATGGCAATTCTCATGGACTTACAGCAATGGACCCTTCTTCTAATTACAGCGATCAGGTGGCAACGGGATCTATCTCGTGAGCACGAGAAGCGAATAGCCTCCCAAGACCCGGGCAGCGGCGCCTCTGGATATCAGCGAGGCGGTAAAACGAGGAAACTTGGCCAGCTTGGACGTGACCGATCTCCCCGGCAGTTCGATTGACCCAGCAGTATAGAGCCAATCCACGATTTCGTGCCCTGCATCGCTCAGGGTCGAAAGGGCTGTTTCCTTCGTGAAATAATGGAGGTGGCCCGAGCGTCTTCGCGCTTCGCGCAAGGGCTTCCCGCGCAATACCCCCTGTACGGACAGCTCCAACGGTATGTGGAATATCTTGAAGCGACCCAACGTCCGGATCTTCCGCAAGAAGCCAAAGACATCTTCGACATGTTCGACGACATCAATGGCCATGGCCAAGTCAAAGGGCGCCTTGTCGGCTTCCGGGAATCCTCCTAAAAAGAATTTCAACCTCCCCACTGCCTTGGTTCGGCAAAGCTCGAAGGCCGCAGGGGCTATCTCGTAGCCCTCAAATGCCACTGAATCCGGCATCTGCGCATGGAGCTGCTGGAGGACCTCGCCGGCACCGCAACCGATATCACAGACCGAGCGTGGTGAAAGGCGATTCTTTTCCAGCAGCTTGAGCACTTGCCCGGCCTTCCAGATCGAGTCCTCGACATGCCATGATGGATTTCTTCTCAAGTAGTCAGTACCCGTGTAGAGGTCACCCGGAGCCGTCACCGTCCCCTCCCAAGATAGATCCTATGGATCACGGCTTCTTCATCTAACCCACGGATAAACGCAGATTCGGAGACAGGGGCACCCTTCATTTTCCACCTATGCAAGATTGCGCAGGCGTGGTCCGGAAATATCACTACAATATAGCGCTTATCGCTAAGTATAGTTATTGAGCCGCATTCCTTGCGGCATCGTGTTTCCGTTCTATTCTTGCCATCCCTATTTGCCGGTATTGTCTCGTTGCCAGCAAGCAAGTCTTGATCGAGAACACTATTATCAGGATCCTTAACGCCTCCTTGATAATCAGGCCTGTCGGGGCTATCAAGAATTCAAAAGTTGGCATAAAAAGGATGAAGATGCCGATAGTTCTGAAGAGCAGGAGGCCCGATTTCAAACAGGTGTCAGCAAATAGAAGATAGGCTATGTTGAATGCTATCATCAGGCCTACGCCCAAATAGCCAAGTTCCCAGATTGCGATCGCGCTGGAAGGAACAGGGACCACATTCCCCTCGGCTGCCCTGTCTAAGCTCGGCACATAATAATATGGGACGCCGGAGTAATCACCGTTACTGCTGAACGCAACCGGCTTAGTGGGAATGATAAAGCGAGGCACGGGCGACAGCAAAGAACTCGTAATAAGGGATAATCCGACCCTATTCATCCCTTCGAACTCTAAGAGGTTCGCTCCCTTTTCGTACGAATTGAATTTGGTGTAGAGATCGTCGAGTGCGCTGAGCACGAATTCATCGATGGAAGCCGGCCGGTCCGTCCTGGCCCGATGGACGAAGTTGATTAGATCGTATCCCTCCTGTGTCTGGATCCCTCGCAACTTCAGCATAACCCTCGATATGTCAGGCGCCATTATGACCAGCCCTAAAACGAGCAGGACAATCCCCGCTTTTGCTATGGGGACTACCTTCTTCCGGTTGACGATAAGATATAACATCATAAGTTCTATAGGCAGCAACACATAGGCCCTTACGCCGACCATTATCAAGAAGGTAACTTGCAGAGCTATTATGCCAAAAGCCAGGAAGGTTATGCGTCGGTCCCTATGATATTTATCAAATCTCGCCAATAGGCACGCTATGGCAAACGGCAACGCATAGCTGCCAGCAAGGGAAAGGACCGAGCCGAGCACATCACTCCTGTTGATGTCGGAGACGACGAATTGGACCCGCTCCGCAAATCTATACCCTATGGTCAAGATCGACCGGAGATCCATTATAACGATCAATATGAGGGTTAATATAAGGAGGCGCACCACCGCATTTGCGCTAATATCTCCACGCCCTGTTCTCAGTGCTCGCGGCGTCGCAGGCCGGAATCTGCCGATCAAATAGAGCATCACGATGATCACAAACGACGAAACCAGCTGGAGGACTGCAACGCGTATATACATCGAGTTCAATATGATATTAAGTGTCCGTTGTTTCGCTAGTGTGCTATACAGCAAGGGAAAGAAATTCCAGAATCCCATATAAAGCGCCAGACTGACGATGAGAACTGGCGAGAATTTCCTGCTGCGGTACAATCCTATTAGGACAAGAACGATGAGAATCGAGACGAGGAAAGCTATAAAGACCATCTGGGCTCTTCTTGACTATTCCAAACGATTGAATAGATGATTGTCTTGGCCTACCGTCGCGTCGCAGCAAGGACGCCGACTTCTTTCTGTTCTCTCCCCCTAAGGAAAAGGACCAGCGAGGCATGCATCATCATCCCCAGGGCCGCTGAAATCAGATAAGCCCACGCCAACCCCAGCCCGCCGCGGCTTGGAACGAACCGAAACGCCAGGATA
>Ga0105107_10003586_pt1 | contig 10344 bp, 5 predicted proteins | sample PPLLaktember2015_6_FD_79335 | JGI IMG/M metagenome (GOLD analysis project Ga0105107, IMG submission 79335) | Freshwater sediment microbial communities from Prairie Pothole Lake near Jamestown, North Dakota, USA - PPLs Lake P8 Core (1) Depth... | ecosystem: Environmental > Aquatic > Freshwater >...
GTATTTGTCACCGGCTTTTCCGAATACATACGACAGATCCCCGGCACCATACATACCGTTCCCGGATGCGTCCAGCAACCATGTGTTACTGTTCCTGACAACACCAATCTCGGTCTTCCCGTCAGTGTTCCAGTCGCCGGCGACGGGAACATCACCGGCTTTTCCGAATACATACGACAGATCCCCGGCACCATACGCACCGTTCCCGGATGCGTCCAGCAACCATGTGTTGCTGTTCCTGACAACACCGATCTCGGTCTTGCCGTCAGCGTTCCAGTCACCGGTGACAGGAACATCACCCGCTTTTCCGAATACATAAGCAACGTCACCGGCACCATACGCGCCGTTTCCGGATGCATCCAGCAACCATGTGTTGCTGTTCCTGACAACACCAATCTCGGTCTTGCCGTCAGCATTCCAGTCACCGGTGACAGGAACATCACCCGCTTTTCCGAATACGTAAGCAACGTCACCGGCACCATACGCGCCGTTTCCGGATGCGTCCAGCAGCCATGTGTTGCTGTTCCGGAACACACTTATTTTCTCGCGCCCGATAATAGTCGAAGTCTGATTAAATGCAACCTTCAGCTGGAAATCATGCCGGTATCGCCAGATATTGACTACATCCGTGGTTGCCGTGGCACAGGTCACGTGTGCGGGAAGCAGTGCTGAGGGCATAATAGCAGTCAGTCCCTGGTCACCCGGCTGATAAGCGCCATTCCGGGCCAGGGCAAACATTACCCTTGGATAACTTCTTTCAGGTGAACCTGCATTGTTTATCGGTCTGATAACCGCAGTGAAATTGATATGGTACGGATGGTTGAGTTCAATTGATGAATTTGCGATCGTGTAATTTATTTCACTGACATATATCTTTGTTATCGGGTGAAGATACGACCCGTTTTTCTGGGACAACAGAGGAAGATCTGTAGTGAAGGTATCATAAAGTATCGAGGAATTTGAGTAAAGATTTTCTTCGAATTTCAGGATTCCCAAATAATTATCATAGGTATTTTCTGTAAAATTTAATTCATAGGAATTGAACTGGTACCCTTCTGATGAAAAGATACTCTGATTTACAAACCGTTTCAACGTTACCGGGTTGAAAATAGTTGTCAGCGAACCTGTGTGATACGACGACGAAAATGAATCGTTTTCATACATAGCAAAATCGGGTGGATATACCCAGTGAATATGCGTACTGTTCCATGTTGCATTCTCGGCGAATTCCGGGCTGGTGAATGAATCCCCTTCCATGGTTTCGCTGATGTTTCTTAATACCGTCTGACTGCTGTCCTGAGTATTCCTTATGTTTAAATCCCCCCACTGCCTTCCGGTGAAATAACCACTCGGAATGACATTGTTATCCACATTAACCTCAACATCTTCAATAATTTTGAAATCTGCCGTTGCCTGCGCAGGAAGCAGGACGTCTTCGGGGGGAATAATCTCCTGACTCATATTTGTAAATATAAGACTTGTATTATCCTGAGCTCCCTGAGATTGTCCGGCTGCAATTCCGGTGTAGGCAGAAAATACCAGCAGTCCTAATCCAAAAACAATCAATTCCTTCGTAAAGATGTTACTCATCCATTCACCAACCGACTTCTACAAACTATCCTATTGATGATTTTATTTCATAAAATTTGTGATATTAAATTGAATTTTTAAGAATCCGAATAAAAAATTAGTGTAATAAAACACGAGGTGAATTCTTCCTGTCAACTTTTTATCTCTCATGGTTCAATTCTCTAAAACCTCAATCTGTCATAGACTGACTAAATTAAAACAGCAGCAGGATTATCGTTATTCATTTTTTGTCAGGTCCTTCGGAAAATATCAACTCTTATTCATATCCGATTGAAAAGTCATGGAAATTTATGAGGACTGCCCGCCTCAGGGCCCCTCCGGGGCACGGCGGGGCAATGAGTTTTCCGGTGGTTTCGGTACAATCCCTCATCAGGGCCCCTTCGTGACATGCAGGGACAATGAGATTTAGGTAATTCCAAGCACCTGAACTTTTCAAGGCCTCTATGGAGCACGGGCGGGACAAAGAGTGTTTGAGCAATTTCTGGTGCGTATCCGTATCAGCACCCCTTGGACATGGCAGGCCATTGAGTGTTAATTTTGAGTAAAAAAATTCCCCAGTCCTGGTAACTGATCCGCCGCGGGGGCGTCCCTTCGGGGGCGGCGGCGTTCATCACTTCATTGAATAGGAAACATGCACCTGAGAAGTCCAGATCTCTTTTTCTTAAAAAAATTACGGAAACCTGTCCCTCATCGTTTCCTGCCGGCAATCACCGCGACCAGCGCAAGGGACAGGAGCAGCGTAACGAGTGCAGGGGGGCTCTGGGTCGCGGTCCGGATGACGGAGTAGGTTGTGGGGACCTCGGTCGGCGATGCAGGGGTTGTTGTCTTCAGGGTTGGGATGGATACAGGCGTCTGCTGTGATGACGGGACCGTGGTATTATCCGTGGTATTGTTCGTGGGTGTCACGCTGCGGGTCGGGGTTGGTAGTGGTAGTACCGGGAACGATGATGGTGAAAAGACATACATCCGGTCCTCGGTGGCTGCGACCACGATTGAACCGTCGGCGCTCACTGCGATGTGGCGGATGTATTCCCGTCCAGTCCAGGACCCTGCCAGTTCTCCCCCTGAGTTCAGGAATACAATCTTCCCGTCAGCTGTTCCGGCGGCGATCAGGGTACCCTTGTCTGAGAGGGCCATGCAGCTTATTCCCGCATTCTGCCGGTTTTCCGTGTTTGAAGCATAACTCCATGAAAGGTTGCCGTTCTCATCAAGGGCGGCGATATTTCCGGTTTCGGTGCCGGCGACAATCAGGGAACCTCCCGGGTTCATTGCCAGCGCAGTGATGAACCCGTTGACCTGCCGGTTCCAGCGTTCGTCGCCGGTATTGGTATTCAGCGAACGGACTTTCTGCCCGTCATTGATAATGGCGGTATACCCGGTTGAGGACAGGAGCATGGAGTGGGGATCGGAGTCGATTTCCACGTCACTGGTACGGGTTAATGCCCCGGCAGAGCTGTAGGCATGGACGGCATCCTGGGAAATACCCACGATCCTTCCTCCGGACGAAGAAATTTTTATGACCGAGTCAATCCTGGTATTTCCCCGGGCGACGCCGGTTTCGGTATTGAACACAACCAGCCGTTTTGCCAGGGTCCGCCCGGCGATGATGCTCCCGTCACGGCTGACGTCGATGGACTGGACCCGTTCTGAAAATTCGTATTCTGCCAGCAGGGTTACGGTTGCCGACCCTGACGGGACCGGGTTCCTGAAGAGATACACCGTGGAGAAATACGCAGAAGCGGTGTATTTTCCGTCACGGGTCATCGCGATACCATTGCCGAACGGTTCTTTTGCCAGGAGGGTCCCGTTTTTTGAAAAAAAGAGGACCTTTTCTGCTCCGGCAACGATCAGGTCACCTTTCGGGGAGACTGCCAGTCCACCGATTTCCACTCCCGAAGCGGAATAGTTCCAGACCGGTTCAAGTGCCTGTGCACCGGGCATCATGAAGAAAATAATGATAAAAACGACAGGGAGCAGCAGGGGTCCTGCCTGTCTCATGGTTTTTTGTAATTGCCACTCCATGCAACCACCGTTTCAGCACACAAAGATTTTATGGTCTTTTTTCAATAGAGCTATAGAGCACATTATTTAAAGAATTACGCCCAGGATATTGAAATGGTTTTTTCTCTCCCGCCATCTCCTGAAGATTACCGTCTGGTCATGGTTATCATCTTTTTCCTCATCCCTTTTTTATTCATGATGATTGCCCTCCCTCAGCTCATCCCCAAGCTGAAACTGAAGGGGCATCTGGTCAGGGACATGTATAAAAAAACCCTGACCGAGGTGCCCAATAACGGCGGCCTGATCCTCCTGCTTATTGCGATATTCTCTCTCTCCATCCTCACCCTGTTCTATCCAAAGGTTATCACGCCTATCAATTTCACAATCATCGTTGTCGTCGTACTGTTTGCATTCTATGGTCTGCTGGACGATATGGTCAATATCGGGAGGCCGGCAAAACTGATCCTGCTCTATTACTGCGCTTACCCGCTGATCCCGTACATCACCGCAACGGTTTTTTTCCTCCCCCTTATCGGTGAGGTGGATCTGTCGATCTTCTATCTCCAGATCATTATCCCGACCTATGTGCCCGTGGTGGCAAACCTCATCAACATGCACTCGGGGTTCAACGGGATTGCTCCCGGGCTCTCGCTCATGCTCCTTGCAACCCTGCTGCTCAAGACCTTCATGTCCGGGAACCTGTACAATGCATTGTTTTTCCTCAGCCTGGCCGGCGCCCTGCTCGCGTACTTCTTCTTTGAGAACTACCCTGCCCGCATCTTCTGGGGCAACATCGGCGCCCTTTCCGTCGGCGCTGCCATCGGCGCGTTGATCGTCACCCAGGGGTTCATCATCAGCGGGTTTATCATGCTGATACCCCACACGGTCAATTTCCTCATGTATGTCTACTGGCGGATGAACAAACGGAAATATCCTATCGCGAAGTTTGGCAGGGAAAGGGATGACGGGACCATCGAGGTGCCAAATCCCCTCACCTTAAAATGGGTACTCCCGTACTATTTCCGCATGACCGAAAAGCAGGGAGCGTACGCGATGTATGCACTGACCGCAGTGTTCTGCGTGATAGGGTTTTATGTACCGGGATGATATACTAAATCATTAATACCGGGTGGTCTGGCGGATGGATAGTGTAACGATTATCGTGGAGGGGCTGAGGGCAGTCCTGGTGTTCCTCAACCTGTTTTTCATCACCGGCTTAGCCATCTCGCTGGCATTTTTCCCCCGTTTCACCGATATGGGGCTCATGAAACGGCTGGCCTGGTCCGTGGTGCTGAGTATCGGCACGGTTATCGCATCGGTGCTGTTCATGGATTTTGTCCTCGGGGTGAATGCGAGCCTGCAGAACATCAGCCTTGGCCTTGGCCTGTTCTCCCTGATCCTCCTCGTGGTCTGGTTCTTCGAGGTATGGTATTTGATCAGCAGCCTGCCGGAAAAACTGCACCATACCTTCTCCGGCAGGTTCCTGACGCTCCGCAGGTATTTCTCGCGGCTCATGAATTCGCGGGAGGACCGGTTTGCCCGTACAGCGATGACCCGGGTGATCTGGCACGAGAGCGCACGGGCCGGCACCAGCCACATCGATCATACCTATCTCATCGATGTCAAGGAAGCAATTGACATCCAGCAGATCGATGAAACCAAATGGAAGGTCTCTGAACCGTCCCTTATGCCCCCGCCGTATCCAAGGACCTGGTATTTTGAACTGGTCATCCGCGAATTCAATGACGGTAATATCTCCCTCATCGATGATCTCCAGCTCTACCCGGTCATGGTCACCAGGAAACCGGACCTCACCCTGCTGGGGTACAGGATACGACGCGGTGCCCTGAAGATCCGGGAAAGGATCTACAAAAAGACGGAAACTTCCGAGATCCAGTGGATCTACAGCCATGATTTCCACCTGTTTGCCATCCTCTATTCGGAGGACACGCTTGGCCAGATGGTGGACCGGGTGCTCCTGAAACTTGACGAGATCGCAACCTCGATAAAGAAAGGGTCCCGCGTCTCCTCCCACCTTGAAGAGACCCAGAACCTCAAGGCTGAATTCGAAGGTGTCCTGGAAAAACCCCGCACGGTTCCCACCCCGTCCATCAGGGAGGAGCCGGTAAAATACGGTACCAACAAGGCGTATGCAAAACCGATCTCTTCCCCTCCCGAAGAGACCCGGACCCTCAAGGCTGAATTCGAAGGCGTCCTGGAAAAACCCCGCAGGGCTGCCACTCCGTCCATCAAAGAGGAGCCGGTAAAATACGGTACCTATAAGGCCTACTCAAAACCGATCGACAGCGATCGCCGGGAGCTCCAGGCTGATATCGTGCGGAATCTCAAGGTAAGTCACATCACCCCCGAGACCTTCCGCCGTTCCGACCGGATGATCCTCGATATCAAGATTCCCCAGAAGATTGGCGTCGACATGATCCTGGATTCCATCAGGGATCTCCAGGATGACGACTGGCTGTATGAATAGGAGAAACCTGTGTGTGGCAGCGTCGCAGATGAAACTATTTTCCCAGGGCCGGATCCCGTACCCTGACAAATGCATTATCCTGGCATGACCCTTGAAAGCCGCGTGCGTACGCTCTGTGCGTCACTGGTGTATATGCAGCGTGATAGGTTTTTTTGCGCCGGGGATGAAATACTACAGCAGCATATACCATAAGGAGAAACCCCGCGGATGGATACGTTACCTGTAATTGAAGGAGGCCTGAGAGTATTCTTTGGTCTTCTCAACCTGTTCTTCGTCCCGGGTTTTGTCATCTCGCTGGTATTATATCCCCGTTTTACCGACCTCGGGCTCATACAGCGGGTGGCCTGGTCCACGGTCCTGAGTGTCGGTTCGGTGATCTCATTTGTCCTGTTCATGGATGTTATCCTCGGGGTGGATACAACATCCGGAAATATCAGCATCGGTCTTGGCATATTCTCCGCCACGATGCTCTTCCTCTGGCTCTGCGAGGTCTGGTACCTGAGCAGCAGCTTACCGGAACGGGTGCACCGGAGGTTCTCTGCGGACTACCAGGGGCTCAGGAAGTATTTTTCCCGTATCATAAATTCCCGGCGGGACCGGTTTGCAGAGACCGCAATGACACGGGTGCTCTGGCATGAGAATGTAAAGTCCGGAAGAAACCAGGTCGATCATACCTATCTCATCGATGTCAATGAAGAAATTGAGATCCAGCAGGTCGACGAGCACAAATGGAAAGTCTCCGACCGTGCCCTGTTGCCCCCGCCCCATCAAAAGACACACTATTTTGAACTGGTCATCCGCGAGTTCAAAGAGGACGGGGTGTCCCTGGTCGATGATCTCCAGCTCTATCCGGTCCTTGTTGCCGGGAAAGCCGGCCCGGGTCAGAAGAACCGCGGTACCCTGAAGATCGCCAGAAGGATCTATGAAACATCAGATACCGCTGAAATCCAGTGGATCTACAGCCATGACTTTCACATTTTTGCCATCATCCATGCAGAGGACACCCTCAGGCAGATGGTTGACCGGGTCATTGCCAAACTTGACGAGATTGTCACTTCGATAAAGAGCGGTTCCCGCATTTCTTCGCACATTGAAGAGACCCAGAAGCTCAAGGACGAGTTCGAGACCGTCCTGGAAAGACCACGCAGGATACCGGCCGGTGCGAGGGGGGCTGCAAGGCTTGCCGATGCGAAGGGTTTTACCTTCCCGACCGAAGAAGATCGCCGGAAGCTCCAGGCCGATATCGTACGGGACCTCAAGGTCCATGAGGTAACCCCCGAAACCTTCCGCAGTTCCGACCGGATGATTACTACTATCAAGATCCCTGAAAAGACCGATATCGACAAATTAAAGGTCTCCATCAAGGAAATTCAGGATGATGACTGGTTGTATGAGTAGGGAGGCCGGGCACCAATGCGACTGATCCGGAAGATTGGATGATTACTCAATACAAATACAGACCGTCATAAAACTGTACTTCCATGGAACCAATTCAAAAAATCAGCTTTGTATGAAATCCGATTCTGTATGAGTCATGGACATTCAGATTTCCCATCGATTTTGGCTATGTGGAAACCCTGAGTATTCAATAAATTACGAATCACCTACAATCGGAAGGGACAGTGCCTGTTCCCCCGGACCGCCCCTGCGCTTTGTGATGGTGTCGTATTACCTTTTCTGGAGTCATCGCTCCGGGGGGATGCCACTGCGGCGGGGCGGAGGAATTACATGCCGCAGCCCAAATAGAACCGTTGAGAAAAATATCCCGAATATTTCCCTTGAAAACGGACATGATGCCGTGGGCCACAAGCATACAGAATGAAAATTGAATACCCACGCGGGGTGAGACGTTAAGCCACCTATTTTCATATTAAATTGCACAATTCCAGTAATTTCGGGGAGTGCCAGCCCGCCATTGCGATGACCTGCGCCGCCCCGATGGGACGCCCCCGCGGCGCTTCAATGAGCTGAAAACTCCGTCCCTGGCCTCTCAGGAGCCTGTTGCGGATGCCAGTCGCACCTTCACCATTTTTATGGTGAAACCATTCCCGTTCATGCCCCGTTTTTACTGACCATGAATTTCCCTGGATTTCCATGATTTTCAGGTATCTCCAGGTATTTCCATGGATTTCCAGGTATCTCCCGGTATCGTAATTCCAAGTGCTTCCGGGTATTTCCACGGATTTCCAGGTATCTCCCGGTATCGTATTTCCACGGATTTCCACAGATATACTGTTTGCGGGATGCCACAGTGGCGGGGGCAAAGCTCCCGAGAACGTTCGAGTAATTTCCCCAGAGCGGAATTGTATCCTTATATTTTTCAAGTAAAAAAGTTCCGGGGAGCAGTACACCCCTGACACCGGGTCCTTCATCCACAGTGTGCCAGTGCAGGAGAGTCCGGATAACAACCCACCGTTCCGGCACCTTAATTGGTGATAACCGCTGAAATCTGTTAATCTTGTAACATGTTCTTGAGAAGGAGAAGTAGCGAATGTTTTCAAACATCCTTGTGGCGCTGGACGGATCGAAAGTAAGCCAGCTGGCGCTCACCGAAGCCGTTGACCTGGCACGACTGATGAATGCAAAGCTCCATGCCATCCATGTAATGGAGGCTGTCACGTCCGCACAAAGTTCCCTGGACCAGATGGATACTTCCCGGGAAATGTATCTACTGCTGGAGAAAGAGGGAAACGATGTCTTAGAAGGGGCAAAAAAGTACTGTGCCGAGAAGGGAATCACCGTCATCCCTCATCTGAAACAGGGAAATGCAGGGACTGAGATTATTTCTCTTTCTGAAGAGGAGAAATGTGATCTCATCGTCGTCGCTTCTCATGGAAAAAGCGGGTTTGACCGCCTGTTTCTTGGGAGTGTCAGCTCGTTTGTGGTGAAAAATAACAAAGGAACAACCATGGTTGTGAGAGGACCGTAACACATTGACTGAGTAATTAACCTCCCGGTTTACGAGATGTGCCAGGAGAATTTGCTCCATTGCCTGTGGAGCTGCCAGTGTGCGGGCAATCGGACAGATACCGCAGACACGTGATGCAATCTATGGCACCTCTTCAGGGGCCATATGAATGTCTGGCGGATGTGGTAAACAAACGGGGACTGGTACCATTCAGTCCCCACGAAATCTCTGGAATGTACGGAAGGTTTCTCCCGAAGAGCTCATCCATGCCGGAAACGTAACCGTGGACTCATTGCTCCCGTGTCGTATCGGGTGGCAAATGAATAAAAGCATTCCTGAAAAACAAATTCTGAAAACAAACCTCAGGCAGGCGCGTGAGGATATTTTGTTCTGGGCAGGAGCGTAATGCGAAATCTCCCCTATACCGGTCATGAAATGTGAGATCCTTCAGGTACCGGAAGGTGACTCTGCCTGGTTACCTGTTTAAAAACGGAAGATACCGGTAAATAACCGGTTTAACCGTATTCACCACCGTGACGGAGGCATATCCGCCTTTTTCAATAGTTATGGTACGTTTGCCATGGCTGACGGAGAACCTGACCTCTCCCATCTTATCGGTTTTATAATACTGTGCATCAACCAGCACGGTCGCATTGACTACCGGTTGGTTATGTTCATCAACAACCCTGATCGTGTTTTGCCCCTGGAATAATTCGGGGATCTGGGGGAACAGGCGTTTAATGGCACCACTCGGGGCGATTGTTATTTCTTTTGCCTCAAAACCATCCAGGCTGAAACTGGCATAGATCTGGCAGGCCCCGTCCCGTATCTCATAACGGGCGATTTCGCCGTTGGTGACGGTATAGGGGCAGATGTTTTCAATCACCGGCATGCCCACGTTATAGGTAATGCCGGACACCGGTTGATCCTGCGTATTCCTGGCATTCAGGATAACGAACTGGTCGCCACTGGTAACATTTACCCTGACAGCTGCCAGGGCCTTCATATGACGGGCAACTGCGTCCGGCGTTGTGACCGTCACTCCCCTGGCCGTTGTATTGTTGATGAACCCGGTGAATAAGCCGGTAAAATCCGGGTTCCCGATATCTGACAGCTCCCAGTGGAATGCAGCCAGACCCCCGCCACTGATGACGGAGTTTATCGTTGTATTCCATTGCGCAAAGACCGGCTCCGCCTCGGACCGGTGGTTCAGGAGATCACTGGATGGCTCGGTGGCCGGGATAAGCACGACACCGGTATTCTCCTTTTCTACAAAGGCAAATTTCGGATTTCTCATGCCTTCCCGGTAATTGGGACCGAACGGGGCCGGAACCGTGTCCACTTCAGTATAGCTGTA
>Ga0105107_10003588_pt1 | contig 10338 bp, 10 predicted proteins | sample PPLLaktember2015_6_FD_79335 | JGI IMG/M metagenome (GOLD analysis project Ga0105107, IMG submission 79335) | Freshwater sediment microbial communities from Prairie Pothole Lake near Jamestown, North Dakota, USA - PPLs Lake P8 Core (1) Depth... | ecosystem: Environmental > Aquatic > Freshwater >...
ACCACAGACCCCGATCTGGTCATGAGGAGCTGAAAGGGCGAGACGCGACCGGGGAGAGCGAGCTGGCAGCGGGCAGGGGGCAGCGGGCAACGAGATATGCGCAAAGCGCTAAGCGCATAGGGCAAAGCGCAGAGGGAAAGATCAGCTGGCAGCGGGCAGCAGGCAGCTGGCAGCGAACGAGCTGCGGGCCGCGATGGAAGTGCCGAGCGCTGATCGCTGAAAGCCGACCGCTGACCGCTGATTGCTGAGCGCAAAGATGATTGAACTTCGCGACGTGACCAAGGTGTTCAACGCCGGGCAACCAAACGAGTTCGCCGCGGTGCGGGGCGTGAGTCTCGCGCTCAACGGGTGCCCGGCGACCGCGCTCACCGGCCCGAGCGGGTCGGGCAAGACGACGCTGTTGAGCCTGATCGGTTGCATGGCCCGGCCGACCTCCGGCCGCATCATCATCAACGGGGACCTGATCTCCAGTCTGCCGGAGCGCTTCCTCACCGAGATCCGGCGCCGCACCTTCGGCTTCATCTTTCAGCAGTTCAACCTGATCCGGGGCCTCACGGCTCGCGAGAACGTGATGGTGCCGGCCTACCCCACCGGCGCGCCGCTCCGGCAGATCCGTGGAGAGGCGGACCGCCTGCTCGACCGGTTGGGGCTCGGCCCCAAGGCCGAGGTCAAGGTGGAGTGGCTGTCCGGCGGCGAGGCGCAACGCGTGGCGATCGCCCGCGCGCTGATCAACAACCCAACCGTGCTCGTCGCCGACGAGCCAACGGCTCACCTGGACACCGCGTTGTCGCTGGACTTCATGGAGATCATGCGCGGGCTGCGCGCCGAAGGCCGGACCCTCATAATCGCGAGCCATGATCCGCTGGTCTACGAGTCGGACGTGGTCGACCGGGTCATCGGCATGCGGGACGGGTGCGTGGCGGATCAGGGGGGGCCGCGATGATTTTGCATCCGCCGATCGTGGCCCTGCTGGTCGGTTCGGGGCTCGTCAGCTTCCTCTTGGTGCTCGCATCGTGGTACGCGGTGCGGATCCTCCGCCACTGGGATCTCGCGAGCGGGAGCGAGTTGCAGCTGGGTCTCGAACGCCGGACCTACCTCGTCTCCACCGTCATGGGGTACGCGTGCGCCTTCCAGGTGGTGTCGCTCTTCCTGTTCGTCTACACGGCCGACGACCTCGCCCCGCTCTTCGTGGGGGCGATGTGCGCGGCGGGCACCCTTTACGCGAACCCATACGGATATCCGACCCTGGTGCTGAAAGCCGTGGGTGCCATCCTGGCGGGCGTCTGGCTGCTCATGAACCACGCGGACAACCGCGGCCGGGACTATCCGCTCATCCGCCAGAAGTACGGCTTCCTGCTCGGGCTCACGCCGGTCGTCCTTGGCGAGTCAGCCACCCAGGGGGCCTACTTCGCGGGGCTCAAGGCCGACGTGATCACTTCCTGCTGCGGCAGCCTGTTCAGCGCCGGCGCGTCCGGCGTCGCGTCCGAGCTGGCGGCCCTCCCCCGCGTCCCCGCGAAGGTCGCGTTCTACGCCGTGTTGGCCGCGCTGCTGCTGGCCGGAACCTGGTTCCGGAGGAGGGGCTCGGGCGGCTACATCGTGGCGGGTTTCAGCGTGCTGGCCTTTCTCACGTCGATTGCCGCCCTGATCTCTTTCATCTCGCTCTACATCTACGAGCTGCCGACTCACCACTGCCCGTTCTGCATCCTGCAGGGCGAGTACCATTTCATCGGGTACCCGATGTACGCGTTGCTGTTCGGCGGTGTCATCGCCGGGCTCGGCCTGGGCGTGCTGCAGTATCGGCGGCACACGCCGAGCCTGGCGGCGGTCTTGCCGCCGCTCAGTGCGCGGCTGTCCGTCGCCGCCATGGTATGTTTTGGTCTCTTCGCGGCCATCTCGACCTACGTGATGCTGGCCACACCCTTCAAGCTGGAAGGGTACTGAGTCGACCGAGGATAGGCATGAACATCCGGCAACGTCTCCTGTGGCCAGACGCACCCTGGCCAGGACTATCTCGCCCGGGGCCGACGATGCCCACGCGACGCCACTTCCTCCACGGCGCTCTGGCGGCGGCGGCCGCGACCCTCGGGCTCCGCGCGATCGCCGAATCGGTTATGAAGGCGGGAGATCGGCCGAAGAGCGTCACCCTCGGCGACCTGAGCGGCGCGGAGGTCGCTCTTCCCGATGCCTTTGGCGGCAAGGTCGTCGTCGTTCACTTCTGGGCGAGCTGGTGCCCAGCCTGCCTGCGTGAGATCGAGGCGCTGGAGTCGCTGTTCGGCGAGTACCGCGAGCGCGGCTTGGCCCCGGTGTCCGTCAACGTTGGCGAGACGAAGGCGGCCGCGACGGAGGCCCTGCGGACCCGGAAGGTGACGTACCCGATCCTGCTGGATACCGACGCCGCGACGGCCAGGCTGTACGGCGTTCGGGGCGTCCCTACGACATTCGTGATGGATCGGGCGGGCTCGATCGGGGTCAAGGTGCTGGGCGAGTTGGATCGTCACGGCCTTCGGCGGATCCTCGCGAAAATGCTGTGAGCATGGCTGCGGAACGTATCCCAATCCGAGTGCCATTCCTCCGACGCCAGCGCGCCTTGCTGGAGTTTGCCCTGGCGTCCCTCCTCCGACGCCGCACCAAGACGGTGGTGCTCGGCGCCGTGCTGACGCTGATCGTCTTCCTGCTGGCCTCACTCGCGTTCTTGCGGGCGTCGGTCCGCCTCGAGGCGGCCTCGATGCTCCGCGACGCGCCGGACCTGGTCGTCCAGCATGTCGTGGCCGGCCGCCAGGACATGGTCACGGAGGCGGCCATCGCGGCCGTGCAAACCATCCCCGGGGTGAGCCACGCGCACGGGCGCCTGTGGGGGTACTACTATGATGCCGCTGCGGGCGCGAACTATACGCTGGTCGTTCCGCCCGTCAACCCGCCCGCGCAAGGAGAGACGGCCATCGGCGCCGGCATCTCGCGCAGCAGGCACGGTTATAGCCGGGACGTGCTCGCGTTCAGATCCTATCGGGGAGAGGCCATCCTGTTCACCGTCAAGGCCGTCCTGCCCGAGCGGGCGGATCTCATCGCCGCCGATGTCATGGCGGTGTCGGAGCCTGACTTCCGCGCACTCTTTGCCTTGCCTGCGGGAGTGGTGACCGACGTCGTGGTGCGCCTGGCGCCCGGCGTCGACCCAGACGCCGCGCGGACCAAGGCCTCGGGGGCGTTCCACGGCGCTCGCGTCATCACGAAACACGACATGCTGGCGACTGCCGACGCCTTTCTCGATGGACGTCGCGGCTTACCCGCGGTGCTCATCCTGGCGATGGCGCTCGCCCTCGTCATCGTGGTGGCAGACAAGCCGTCGGCATTGAGCGTCGAGGAGCAGAAGGAGATCGGGACGCTGCGGGCCCTCGGCTGGAGCAAGATGGAGGTGTTGGCCGCGAAGGTGTGGGAGTCGCTGTCCGTCTCGATTACCGCGCTGCTCGTCGGGTTGCTGATGGCATACGCTCACGTCTACCTCTGGCAGGCGGCGCTTTTCGCACCCGTGCTTCGAGGGTGGGCCGTGTTCGCTCCCAACCTCCAGCTCGTGCCGAGCCTCGACATCTCGTTCCTGGCCGCCATCGCTGCGTCCACCATCCTCCTCCCAGCCTCCGGCACTCTCTTCGCCGCCCATCGTCCCGCCTCCGGCGATCCCGACGCCGCCATTCGCCAATAGCGGGTCATCAAAGTTGGTTGTGCCATGGCCGGCAACGCGACCGGACAGGCCGGGGTGCGTCGGAGCATGGTTTCGAGGGCCGAATCAAACGTCTTCAGCGGCCTCTCGAACGCGATGATACTCCGTGGACGGCTCCGCCGTCTCGTCTCCTGGCCAGAGAGGAAGGCTGTCACGATTTTGATGGGCACGCATACCAGTCAACTGAACCGGTTTTGGACTCGTGCGCTTGAGACGGCGGGGGGCAGGATCCGCAGCGAGCCGCTTCCCGGGTCGTCCGTTCATTCGCAGGTCTATGTCCCCCGGCTTACTCCGCAGCGCGGAACATTGGCTACACCATTCGCCGCACTGCTCCGTTCGTGGGGAAGGCCCTCGCCCTTGCACGGGAAGGGCCGCAAGGGCTCGGCCCTCCCTATCCTGTTTCCGTTTGTCCCGCCTGCCGATTCCGGAATAAGGTCTTTATCGGATTATTGTTATCCGATATTTACCCATGTGTCCCAGTTAGCCTTTTCATGGGACAACGTGTCCCCTGAAGGAGGTGGAAATTTCGAGGAAGGGTTCGTTCTTCCTACCATAAGCTGTTTCCGGATAAGCCTTTAGGAAAGGCAGCTTTGGTGGTCCCGCATTTGCAAATTGACTGGCGTCAGAAGACTTGCGGTCTGACCACCAGACCGAATTCATAGCCGGGATTCGCGGTTGGCCGCTCGCCTCGTTGTCATAAGCGACGATCAGAAGGAATCAGGTGTCGCCTGATGCGGCTCTCGCCTGCGGGGAGCCAGGGGGGATGAATACGCTCATGGGAGATGGTGCGATCTATCTCATCCTCGTCGTTGGCGCAGTCATCTGCGCGTACCGCGCCATGGCGGATGCCAGGATCCTGTCTTCGACGATCTACCTGGCCTTTGTCAGCGCGTGCGTCGCGATGATCCTGTATCTGCTGGGCGCCTACCAGGTCGCCGTGATCGAGCTCAGCGTCGGCGCGGGTCTGGTGACGGTGCTCCTGATCTACGCCATCAGCGTGGTCGGCGACGAAGCCTTCGATCCAGGCCCCGTCATACCGCGGCCGGTGGCGGTCGGCTTGACGCTGCTCACGGCCGTCATGCTCGGGTACATGGCCTATTCCCTGCCGACCAAGGCCCTCACGGGACGCTTCCAGCCGCTGGTCAACGCGTTATGGGAGCAGCGGGTCCTCGACGTCTGGATTCAGATGGTTCTGATTTTCGCCGGCGTCCTGGGTATTTTGGGCCTTCTGTCCGAGGGGAAGCTCGCTCAGATGAAGGCCCACGGCCACGCCGGGAACGGCCACAAGACCGTCAAGATCTCGCCGCCGACGGCCTGCGGCTTCACGGGGTCCGATGCCCGCGATCGCGAAGGGCTCCGGAAAGAGAAGGTGCGCGTATGACGCCGCTTCAGATTGGCCTCTTGGGGGTGCTCGGGCTGCTCGGCGTCGGATGCTACGGGCTGCTCATCACCCGGAACCTGATCAAGGTCGTGATCATCCTTCAGATCCTCGTCAAGTCCGTCGTTCTCGCGCTGGTCCTGGCGGGGGAAGCCGGCGGCCAGGCGGGCCTGGGCCAGAGCCTGGCGGCCACCGTCATCGTCGCCGACACCATGGTGGCGGTGGTGGGGCTGGCCCTGGCGGTACAGGTCCGGCGGCGGTGCGGATCGGTTGACATCTCGGCAATCTCCACACTTCGAGGATAGCGCATGGCACAGTCGCTGATTCTCCTCAGCATCGGTTTGCCCTGGGTCGGGGCCATCGTCGCCTGGCTCATGCGGAACGAGCAGGAGCGCTCCCAGCACACCCTCGCGGTCGCCTTCAGCGTGGCCGCAGGTTTCGCCTCGGTGGCCCTGATCCCCTATGCGTCCAGCGGGGTCGCCCTGAGCCTGCCCATCGGCGGCTTGTTCGGCGACGTGACGTTCGTGGCGGACGGCCTGGGGGTGTTCCTGGGCGCGGTGGCCACGGTCGTCGGCAGCCTTGCGGTCATTTTCTCCGTCGCCTACATGAAGGGCGACCCGCAGCTCGGCCGCTTCTACTCCTTGGTCCTGCTCTTCATCGGTGCCATGGTCGGGCTGGTCCTCAACAACAACATGCTCTTCCTGTTCTTCTTCTGGGAGATCACGGCGCTCTGCTCCTACGCGTTGATCTCCTACTACAACGACGACCCCAAGGCCGTCTCCGCCGGCATCGAGGCCCTCGTCATGACGCAGGTCGGCGGCGTGGGACTCCTGGGCGGCGCCCTGGTGGTCTACGCCCTGCTCGGCAGCTACGAGATCGACGCCTTCCTGAAGAACGCGGCGACGTTGGGGTCGACTCCCCTGGCGTGGATGGCCTTTGGGTTCCTGATCGCGGCCGCGGCCAAGTCGGCGCAGTTCCCGTTCCAGACCTGGCTGCCGGACGCCATGGAAGCCCCGACACCGGTCAGCGCCCTGATCCACGCGGCCACGATGGTCAACGCCGGGGTGTACCTCCTGGCCCGATTCTATCCGGCCTTCGCCCCGGTTCCCGGCTGGCGGACTGCGGTGATCGCGGTGGGCGTCATCTCGGCGCTCATGACGGCGTGCATGGCTCTGGTGGCTCCCGACTTGAAGCGCGCCCTGGCGTATTCGACCGTCAGCCAGCTCGGCTACATGGTGTACGCGGTGGGCGTGGGCGGCTTCTTCGCCAGCCAGTTCCACCTTTTGAGCCACGCCGTGTTCAAGGCCCTGCTCTTCTTGGCGGCCGGCGCCGTGATCCACGCCGTCGGGACCCGCGACATGTTGAAAATGGGCGGGCTGGGCTCCAGGATGCCCTTCGTCCGGAACGTCTTCGTGGTCGGCGCCGCCGCCCTGGCGGGCTTGCCGATCCTGAACGGGTTCTGGAGCAAGGAGTTGATCCTGGAGGCCGGCCTCCACGACGGGCCCGTGTGGGCGCTTCTGGCGATGATGGTGGGGGCCGGCCTCACGGCCTGCTATACGTTCCGCATGGTGTGGCTGGTGTTCTTCGGCGAGGCGCGCACCCGCCTGCACGCGCACGACGCCACGGCGGCCATGCGCGTGTCGCTGGCGCTGCTCACCGTCGGAACGGTCTTCAGCTGGCAACTGGCCGGGCCGTTCGCGCGCTTCCTGAAAGGGACTCTTCCCTTCCACACCGTCCACGCCGTCGAGACCGCCAGTGTCGTGGGCGAGATCCTGGTGGCGCCGCTGACCTGGGCTGCGCTCGGCATCATCGCCCTGGGGCTGCTGGCCTGGTCGTGGCGGGATCGGCTGACCGTCGTCGCGGACAAGTTCGACTGGCTGGCCGTCGCGGCGTCGAAGAGCTTCGGATTCGAGTGGATCAACGAGCAGGTCATCGGTGTGACGCAGGCATTCGCCAACGCGTTGCGCGTCACCCAACCGGGCCACCTGAGCTGGAATCTGGTGGGGATCATCGGAGGGTTGGTGGCCGTCCTGATCCTCCTCACATGGGGCGCATGAGATGAACACTGCCTTCTTCTGGCTGGTGACATTGCCGCTGGCTGCCTCGCCGCTCGTCTATGTCGTTGGGCGCGTGGGCGCGAACCGAGACCCGCGCGGGCGCGCGCCCGCCGCGGCGCGCTGGCTCACGCTCCTCGTCTTGCTCGCCACCTGGATCCCGTTCGGTTTGGCCGCTCAGGAGGTGGGGACCCGGGGCCGCATCACCTTCAGTGTCGAGGCCGTCATGCTGCAACTGGACGGCGTCGGCCTGGTCCTGGCGGCCACCGTCCTGGCCGTGGGCACGGCAGTGGCGCTCCATTCCTTCTCCTACATGGGCGGTGAGGTCGGGGAAGAGAAGTACTATGCCATGCTGCTGGCCATGATGGGCGTGATGATCGGCCTGGGCTGCGCCGGCGACCTCTTCAACATGTGGGTGTGGTTCGAGGCCATGGCGGTGTCGTCCTACCTCCTCGTCGCGTTCTACCGCGAGCAGCCCGCCTCACTGGAAGCCGGCATGAAATACCTGGTCCAGAGCGCCTTCGGGTCGGTCCTGGTCCTCCTGGGGATCGCGTTGGTCCTGGCCCAGACCGGCACGCTGACACTGGACAAGATCCGGATGGCCACCCAGGTCGGCTCGCCAGCGATGCTGGCTGCCGGCGCGCTGTTCGTGATCGGTTTTGGCGTGAAGATCGCCATGGTGCCCATGCACACCTGGCTTCCCGACGCCCATTCCATGGCCCCCAGCGGGATCAGCGCCATGCTGTCGGGCGTGGTGATCGAGGCGGGCCTGGTCGCCCTGCTTCGCGCCCTGATGCCTCTGGCCGGGGTGACCCCTTCCTGGGGCATCCTGCTGATGGGCTTCGGCGCGCTGAACATGCTGTACGGGAACCTCCTGGCCCTGCGGCAAGAGCAGGTGAAACGGCTCTTGGCCTTCTCCAGCCTGAGCCACGTGGGTTACATGCTGCTTGGCCTGGGCATCGCGCTGCACGTGGGACAGGCGGCCGGCGCCCAGGGCGCCTTCTTTCACCTGTTCAACCACGGCTTAATGAAGGGGCTCGCCTTCCTGGCGGCCGGCGCCCTGCTTTATGTCCTGCACCTTGCCGCCGGCAGCCATGACGCCCTGACCATCCGGGACCTGGACGGCGCGGCCACGCGGTACCCGATGGTTGCCCTGACCCTCAGCATCGCGCTGCTGGCGCTGGGCGGGCTTCCGCCTCTCGCCGGCTTCATGTCCAAGTGGCAGATCTTCGTGGCGGGATTCGCGTCGCACAGCACGCTGATCGCGAGCCTGGTGATCTTCGCCGCACTGAACAGCGTCCTGTCGCTGGCCTACTACGCCCCGCTGGTGAACGCCTGCTACCGCAAGGAGCCCTCGGCGGCGGTGCGGCGCGGCGCGGCGCTGCCGGTCAGCATGCTGCTGCCGCTCGTCCTCCTGTCCCTGGCGGTGGTTGTGCTGGGGCTCTGGCCCAGCTTGATGAACTGGCTGACCGAACCGGCCGGCGCCGCACTGGTGAAGGCCCTGCGGGGCTGAGAAAGGAGCCAGGATGGAGTTCTTGCTGTATCCGCCCGTCGCGTTCGTCATCTATCTGGTCATGGTGGGGATTCTGTCGGGCGCGGGGCGCGCGCTGGCGGTTCCGGCCCACAGCCACGAGGACGCCACGAAGGTCAGCCCGTACGCCAGCGGCGAGGCCGGAGAGACCTACCAGGCGGCGCCCGGCTACCGGCAGTTCTTCGTGGTGGCGCTGTTTTTCGCCGTGCTGCACCTGGGGATGCTGCTCGCCGGCAGCAGCGGGCTGACGATGGTCACCGCGGCCTACATCGTGGGCCTGATCGTGGCCTTGATCGCCTTGATCCTGGGGTGAGGGGGAGCGAGTACCGATGAGCGTACAAACCGACACCATCTGGGGCGGGGCCCTGGAGAAGGTCAAGACCTGGGCGCGGGTCAACTCGCCCTGGGCGATCCATTACAACAGCGGCTCGTGCAACGGCTGCGACATCGAGATCGTGGCCGTGCTGACGCCGCGCTACGACGTGGAGCGGTTCGGAATCAAGCTGCAGGGTAGCCCGCGCCACGCGGACGTCCTGATCTGCACCGGGCCGGTGACGCTGCAATCGCGGGACCGCCTCAAGCGGATTTACGAGCAGATGCCGGATCCGAAGTTCGTGGTCGCCGTGGGATCCTGCGCCACGTCGGGCGGGGCCTTCCAGGGCTGCTACAACGTGGTCGGCCACATCGACGAGGTGATCCCCGTCAACGCCTACATCCCGGGATGTCCTCCGCGGCCGGAGGCGATCATCGACGGGATCGTGAAGCTCCTGACCAGCCTGCAGGCGCCGGCGCCTGCGCCGGTCAAGGCGGAGACGAAAGGGGAGTCAGCATGAGCGCCGACGAGTTGTTGCAGAAGGCCGAATCGTTGCTGGCCGGTTTGGCCAAGGGGACGGCCAGGCCGGAGCCGAACCGGCTGGATGCCGTGATTCAGTCGTCGGATCTCGTGGCTGCCACTACCGCCCTGCGCGGTGCCGGCTGGGGCTTTTTGTCAGCGCTTACCGGCGTCGATCTCGGCAAAGACGCCAATCAGATCGAGGCGCTGTACCATGTCTGCGAGGGGGACGCCATCGCCACATTGCGGGTGACGCTTCCCAGGGCGGGCGGCGCAGTCCCCACCGTCCAAGCCGTCTATCCAAACGCCCTGTTCTTCGAGCGCGAGCTCATGGAGATGTTTGGCGTGACGGTGACGGGGCTGGCGGACACCTCGCACCTGTTCCTGCCCGATGGCTGGCCGGAGGGGACGTATCCACTGCTCAAGGACACGGATGTCCGCGCAGCGGCCGCGAAGACGACGGGGAGCGAGCCGCCGGAGATGGGGCGGCAAGGGGATCGATTCATCGTCCCCGTGGGACCGCAGCATCCCGCCCTGAAGGAGCCGGGCCACTTCGAGTTTGCCGTGGACGGCGAGTTGGTGACGGGCGCCACGGTCCGCCTGGGGTACGTCCACCGGGGGATCGAGCGGGCCTGCGAGCAGCAGAACTACACCCAGAACCTCTACCTGACGGAGCGGGTGTGCGGCATCTGCTCCCACAGCCACGCCAACGCCTACGTGAACGGCGTCGAGCAGCTTGCCAGGGTCTTGGCGCCCCCGCGGGCCCAGGCCATCCGGCAGCTCGTGGCCTGCCTGGAGCGGATCCACTGCCACTTCTTGTGGCTCGGCGTG
>Ga0105107_10003590_pt1 | contig 10333 bp, 6 predicted proteins | sample PPLLaktember2015_6_FD_79335 | JGI IMG/M metagenome (GOLD analysis project Ga0105107, IMG submission 79335) | Freshwater sediment microbial communities from Prairie Pothole Lake near Jamestown, North Dakota, USA - PPLs Lake P8 Core (1) Depth... | ecosystem: Environmental > Aquatic > Freshwater >...
AACGACAAATCGTGCCTGAACCCAATATTAAGACATTTTCTACCAAATTTAACTTGTATTAACCTCATTTTGTTGTTAGAATATTGCTATCGATAAATATTTACCCGTAACTCATTTGAACTTTACTGGATCCCGATTCTGCGCTCGTTGCGCGCCGCACAATATGAGCCATAAGCTAAGTGAAATTAGAGGCTTGGCAGATCGCCAGCCTGCCGGTGTTTGGGGTGCATTTCATTTCCGGGGAAATAGTTTTGCCATCCAAAACTGAGATCCACCCAATTTCTGCCAGACCGGTGATCTTTCATAGCCAATTCTGGTTGGCAGTTCTTGCTGCCAATGAAACCAGGAGGCGCCTATAAGCTCACCTGCCGGTTCCGTGTCGACAATCCACTCGATCTACTCTAGTTAAAGGAGAAAACTCGATGAAACATAGATTGTTGCGTGCTTTTTTCGGTCTGACCCTGATCTCGATGTTTGTAGTGTCCGCGGTCGGAGCAGCTTCCCCCGTCAATCAAACCAGCGATGAAGATCCTGGTTTCGTCCCCCGAGAAGACAACCGGCCCGACCCCCTGACCACCCTTCAACAGGAGCTCAAACAGCAAGCCCTGCAAGCCAAGCTGAACGGTAAAGCCTTCGGCCGCACCCATGAAGTCGCACGGGGCCAGTTTGTCGAACTGGAGCGTGAAGGGGAGGGCGCGCTATGGACCGTGCTGGGTGAGTTCGCCGATCTGGCGCACAATACCATGCCCCAGCCCGATCGCTCCGTGGACAATACGACCATTTGGGTTCCGGATTTCAGCCGGGATTACTTTATGGATTTACTCTTCGATGAATCCCCCGGCGCAAACTCCATGCGCAACTTTTACATCGAGCAGTCATCCAATCGCTATACCGTTCATGGCGATGTAAGCGAATGGATCCCGGTCTCTGGCCCGGCTGCCAGCTACGACGACGACTTCAACAGCCCGTTGGGCGGCAACCAGGTCTGGTATTTCCTGGATGAGACGATTGATGGCTGGTTTGCTCAGCAGGTCTCGGCAGGCACCAACCTGGATGACATCAACGCCTACCTGAGCCAGTTCGACGTGTGGGATCGCTATGATTTCGATGGCGACGGCAATTTCGACGAACCGGATGGCTATATCGATACTTTCCAGTCGGTGCATGCCGGCGTAGGCAATGAATCTTGTTCGCCGGCCTGCGACGACTATGCCATCTGGAGCCACAGCTGGTTTGCGTTCTCGAATGGCGCAGGACCCGATGGACAGGGCCCGGACTTCAATCCGGATGGCGGTGTTCGCATCGGTGAAAGCAATTTCTGGGTGGGTAAGTACACCATCCAGCCCGAAAACGGTGGCGTGGGCGTCTTCGCCCATGAGTATGGGCACGATCTCGGCTTGCCTGACCTCTACGATACCTCCGGTGGCGAGAATGGCACAGCCTTCTGGACGTTGATGTCCTCCGGTTCCTGGGTGGACACCGGACAGGATACCATTGGCAACGCACCCAGCCATATGGGCGCCTGGGAGAAATTCCAGCTCGGCTGGCTGAATTACGAAGTGGCTTATGCCGGTCAAAGGTCAGAGCACAAGCTTGGCCCGATGGAGACCAACACCAAGCAGGCCCAGGGTCTGTTTGTGGTGCTGCCAGACAAGCCGGTAAATGTGAACATCGGCACACCCAGATATGGCGCTAACTACTACTACAGCGGTTCGGGGGATAACCTGGACAACTTCATGTTCAAGGCTTTCTCGCTGCCGGCCGGGGCGACCCTATCCGCCAGGGTGCGCTACCAGATCGAATCCAACTATGACTACGCCTATCTGGTGTACTCCACCGATGGCGGGGCAACCTGGACATCGCTCGAGACCAACCGCTCCACCACGAACGATCCCAACGGCCAGAATTTTGGGTTTGGGATCACCGGCAGTGCCACCAGCAATAACTGGTACGACCTGACTGCCCACCTGCCCGAGGGCGATGTGCTGCTTGGCTTCCGTTATTGGACCGACTCCAACACCGGTGGTTTTGGTTTCATGGTCGATGAGATCAATATTACCGGACAGGCAGTCGATGGCGCCGAAACGGATGCGGGTTGGACTTTTGCCGGCTTCCGCATCACCAGCGGCCAGGAAGTCCAGTATTTTGCCCACTATTATGTAGCTGAATACCGCGCCTATTGGGGATATGATAAAAACCTGCAGTTCGGCCCCTACAACTTTGGCTTCCTGGATAACCCATTACTGGGTGATTGGGTAGAGCATTTGCCCTATCAGGACGGTTTGTTGATCAATTACTGGGATACTTCCCAGAGGAATAACAACACCAGACAACATCCCGGCCAGGGCTTGATCCTGCCGGTCGATGCCCATCCCACAGCCATGCTGCGGGCTGATGGCGGTGTCTGGCGCAACCGCATGCAGAGCTATGACTCGACCTTTACACTGGCTCCCACCGATCCGCTCACCCTGCACTATCTGAGCCAGCCGTCATACCATCCCAGCCTGCCCGGCGTCTCGATCTTCGACGATCGCAATTCGTACTACGATCCAACCAACCCGCAGGGCAGCGTGATCGTGCCGAACACCGGCACCCAGATCCGCATCCAGAGCATCAGCGCCCAGGGCAATTTCATGCAAATCCAGGTTCGCCCGGGAAAGTAAACCCTGACGTATTACTCCGTAGCGCTTAGCTTTTCAAAAAGAGCCCGCCATCCTGGCGGGCTCTTGGCTGCATATAATACGCGAGCCTCAATTGAAAACCGAGTTTCCGGTTTATATCCTGCTAATCCTGCCGATCCATGTAAATTCCCGCTTACTCCGGGGGCAGCCGCGCCGTATTCAACCAGTACATTCCAATCGACTTGATCACCTCACGCAAGGCGCTGAACTCCACCGGCTTGGTGATAAAACCGCTCACCCCGTTTTGATAGGTATCCACCACATCCTTCTCCGCCTGCGAGGTCGTCAGCGCAATGATCGGGATATGCTGAAACGCCGGGTCAGCCTTGATCTCGCGCAGCGCCTCACGCCCATCCTTGCGCGGCATATTCAAATCCAGCAGGATCAATCCTGGCATCGGCCACTTCTGGCTATCCTGGTATTCCCCGCGCCGGTGCAGGTAATCCATCAGCTCCTCCCCATCCGCTACGATATACAGGCGCGCGTTAAGGCGATTTTCATCCAGGGCCTCGCTGATCAGGTATTGATCGTCGGGGTCGTCTTCAGCCAGCAAGATGGTTACAGGTTTAGCTTCCATCGCCTACGTTCTCCTTACTTTGACTGGCAGGCAGGCTGACCACAAACCTGGAGCCTTGCCCTGGCTTACTGGTGGCAGTGATGCTGCCGCCGTGATATTCAACCACCTTGCGGCAAATTGCCAGACCGATCCCCGTACCCGCAAATTTCAGGTCGCGGTTCAGGCGCTGGAAGGGTTGGAAGATGCGGTCCAGGTACTTTTCGTCGAAACCGATGCCGTTATCGCTCACCGCCAGCGTCACCATGCCATTGGATTCCTGGGGTGCGCTGATCTTGATCAGTGGTGGGCGCTCTGCATCTCGGAACTTCAAGGCGTTGCTGACCAGGTTCTGGATGAGCTGGTACATCTGGGTCGGGTCAGCTTCCAGCGTGGGCAGCGCTGAAACTTCTACGAGCGCCCCGCTCTCCTCGATCTGCAGCTCCAGGTCGCTCAACACATGCTGGGCTACCTTGTTCAGATTCACCTTTGTGAAGGGCTCTACCCGCGTGCCGATCATCGAATACGTCAGCAGCTCGTTGATCAGGTTATACAGGTGCATGGCGGCGCGTTCCATACGCAGCAGGTAATCCAGCCCGCCCTCATCCATGCTCTGGTCATAGCGCTCGCGCAACAACCCGCTGAAGTTCATAATCTTGCGCAGCGGCTCCTGCATATCGTGTGAGGCGATCTTGGCGAAATCCTGCAACTCCCGGTTGCTGCGCTCCAACTCCGTAGCGTACTCCTGGATGGCGGCTTCCGCCTGCTTGCGCTCCTGCTCGCGCTGCTCCAGGGCACCGGCCATCTGGTCGAAAGCATGCGCCAGTTGCCCCAGCTCGCCGGCATCTGCCGGAATTGTCGTGCGGGCGCTCAAATCGCCTGCTTCCAGGCGTTGGGTGGTTTGCAGTAACAGGCGCGTCTGGCGCATGATTAGAAATTCCGCTAATAAGAAAGCTGCCACGGCTGCCAGCAGCGTGGCGCTGAGCAAGAAGATCAGGTTGCGGGTGGTGATGCGGTTGGCTTCTTCGTAAGCCACCGCGGTGGGCACGCCCATAATCACCGTCACACTGCCGCGCGAGCTTTCCATAGGGGTGGTCGCGTATACGCGCTCGATCCCATCCACATCTCTGGCAACCATTATGCCCTTGCCTTGTTTAAAGAGTGGGTACAGATGGTCAGCGGCGGTTATCAGGACACCGGTCCATTTCTCTGGCTCCGGGTAGTGCGTCAGGTAGTAACCGATATGATCGAAGACCGCCAGGGTGGTGCCGGCTGGCAGATCAATCTGCGCCGCCAGATCGTTTAGCCACGACAGGTCGATGCTTATATTGATCACCCGGATGAAATTATTCTCATAGTCGTACACCGGATAACCCATCGCCATGATAGCCTCGCCAGACCCTTCGCAGATGTGGTAATTGCTAACCACATAATCCTGGCTGGCGACCATCATCTTATAATGTTCGCAATCTTTCAGCTTGGACGGCACATGCGTATTCGGCGCGCTGCACACCACATGTGCATTCAGGTCGGCGACGTAAAATGAAGCGAATTCCGGATAATGCTCGATGAATAAATGCGAAAACAATTCCTGGCATTCCGTCAGGTCTGCCGTGCGCACCGCCGGCATATGCGAGAGCGCCACCAGGAAAACGCGCGTGTTTTCCACGAAAGTCTCCTGGTTGACCGTCGCCAGTTGCGAAAGGCGCAAGATCTCTTGCTGCACACTGGTCTCAGCCAGCCTGCGCTGCTCCCGATTGGAGTAGATGGTCAACAACAGGGCTGGCAGCGACGCCAACACCACCAAAAGCACCAGGCGCACACGTAAGCTGGAAAGCCATTTAGCCATAATGCCCCACCGCAGGTTAAAATTGCAATTTCATGCCAGGATTAACAACTATTACCATTATACATCACATTTCTTCCAGCCGTATTTGCATCATCCTTACAATCGCATGCGAGTAAAAAACTTAAATCCCCGCCCGATCCTCGATCTCCCACACATGATCCAGCTCGTGCCAGGCCAGCCGGCGCACAAAATAGCGCGCCGTCCAGCGCGCCCCACCGCGCGGTCCGATTGTAGGCAGCTCACCGCGCACCGCTGCGCCCAGGCCGCTCAGGATCGCCTGCCTGATTTGCGCCAGCGCCTGCTCTGCATCCTGCGCCTCTCTCAGCTCCGGTTTGCTGCCCAGGGCGCCCAGATAACCCAGATCGCCCTCGCACACATGCGCCACGATCTTCTCCAAGGCTCTGCCACCGCCGCGCGGTCCGGTACTGAGCACCTTCCCGCGCGCCGCCAGCATCGCTGCATCCAATGCGCGCCAGATCGCCTGCAGCAGCACCTGCCAGCGCTCCAGCTCCTCCGGCTCAACCGGCTGCGCGTCCCGCGCCAGCGCCAGGGCTGGCGCCCCGAAATTGGTCGTGGCGTTTCCCGCCAGCCGCTCGACCACCCTTAGGTCCGCTGCATCCGCCGGCGCCTGGAACCCGAGTCCCGTAGACTCCAGCAGGCGTGCGTAGCGCGGCCCGTAAGACCACAGCGCCTCCAGCGCCTCCGCCTCGTCGCGCCCGCTGCGGCACCAGCCCGGCCAGTCCAACGCCACCGCGAACGTACGCTTCTGCGCGACTTCCAGATACACCTCGATTTGCTCGCCATTCTGTGCCATGGGTCACCTCTCGCTAAGGTATGCGCTAAATTCCTGCTGCGTATCCTGCTTAAAAAATGATCGTCATTGACCTGAGGGGGGCAGGCCAACAACGATCAATTGATTATACACCCGATTAAGTATTTTTTTAATGACCAATTTTCCTTTTCTCTCAGGTCCTTTTCCCTCCCACTCCGTTGCGCCTGTACCGCTTCCGCCACCGGGTGTTAGAATAAAGCTAAACCCATCCACGTCTTCACCCACAACGCCATGCAGGAAAGACAATTACACCAGCCTGAAGTTCAGGCCTTCCTCCAAAAACACTTCGGCTCTCGCGCCTGGCAGTTAACCCTGCCGCACGGCACCGGGCACGAGACTTACTACGCCCAAGCCGGGCAGCAAGCCTGCTTTGTCAAGCTGGGCGTGCAGGTCGCCCGGGTCCAGGCGCTGGGCGCGCTGGGCCTCACGCCGCCCGTATTGGCCAGCGGAGCACTGCAGGATGGCACAACCATCATCGTCCAACCCTACATCCAGGGCAGAAACCCATCCCGGGCCGATTATCGCCAGTACCTGGAGCAGTTTGCTGCAGCCATCCACACCCTGCACCACAACCCGCAGGTCCAGCGCCTGCTGCCACCCGTCCCCTCCCAGAGCTACCGCGCCGCCGGCCTGCGCGCCCTGGACGAAATTCTCCAGCGCTGGGAAATCTACCGGGAACAGGTCGCGCAGCTCTCTGGATTCATCGATGCGAGCCTGGCCCGTCTTGCCAGCCAGGTGGAATCTTTTCAAGGCCGCGGTCTGGTCGCCTCGCACAACGATATCTGCAACGCCAACTGGCTGCTCACCCCCGCCGGCCAGCTCTACCTGATCGACCTGGAGTCCATGATGCTGGATGACCCGGCCCTGGATACCGGCGCTACGCTGTGGTGGTATTACCCGCCCGCCTTGCGCCCGCGCTTTCTGAAAATCCTTGGCTATGCGAATGATGAGGCCTTTCAAACCCGCATGCGGGTGCGCATGGCCATGCACTGCCTGAGCATCCTCCTGCCGCGCTCCCACGGTTTTCAGCACTTCGACCCCGCCAAGTTTGCCGGATCGCTGGCCGATTTCAAAGCCAGCCTCGGCGATCAGGAAAACCCCCAGGGCTACACGTAGGGCGGACTTCAGTCCGCCTGGGTTTCCCGCCTCGTAAAATATTTCATCCGCCGCGACCACACACCGAGTTTTTCATTCCGCGACAGCGGGTGATAGACAATCCTATTTAAACTGGTATAAATGATATAGCGCCTGACGTGTTTTCTTTTTATAAGGAACTCCCATGTCAAAGCCAAACAGCTCGCTTCCGATTATCCTGGTGCTAGTCATCCTGTGCCTGGTCTTCACCACCTGTGGGGCGCTGATCCTAGGCGCCAGCGTCTTCACCGGACTGTTCCCCTTCCGCTCCAGCCTATCCATTCCAGAAGTGGTGGAACGGATCGTTACCGTACCAGCGCCTGCCTTCGCCGAGACACCCCGCAGCCCCCTGGACGCCCCCGATGCCACCCCCGTTCCTAGCCGCGCGCCGCCAGTCTCCGCCACGCGCCTGGTCTATATCGGCTTGGATGGCAATATCTGGCTGCTGGATACCCCCTCCACTGCCTCGCGCCAGATCACCCATCACGCCACCCCGCCCGGAGCTCCCGGCGACAGTGTCTCTTACAACGATCTGCAGCTCTCCTCGGATGGCCGCTACATCGCCTACCGCCGCGACGATGGTGTGCAGCTCGCCGACCGCACCGATTTCAAATTCGGCCTGTGGGTCCTGAACCTGGAAACCGGCGCCAGCCACCAGATCCTCGATGAAAGCCCGCTCGACTATAGCTGGAAGCCCGGCACGCACTGGCTGGCCTTCGTTCCCGCCATTGAAGAAGGTTACTTTACCGGGCGCGGTGAGCAGCCCGACGCCGCCCTCGCCAAAAGTATTCTGTGTTACCACCTGGATAGCGGCAAGACTTCCGAGCTGGTGCAGCCCGAGCGCGGCTATGCCATGACCCGCCTCACCTGGTCGCCGGATGGACGTTTCCTGGGCTTTGACGAGATTGTAGCCATGGAAGGGCGCGGCCCCACCGCCTTTTACGACCTCACCACCGGGAACTACAACGCCCTGGACGAGGCCCTGGGCTCTTACGCCTGGTCGCCGGACAGCGCCTACCTGGCCTACGACCGCCTGACCTACACCGCCACGGGCAGCGAGCGCATCTTTCTGCGCCCTCTGGTCGGCGCTGAGCTGCGGGCCTCGCCCGATTACAAGCAAGGCTACGCCATCCTACCTGCGTTCTCCCCCCTGGGCGATCAGCTAGCATACCTGTACTCGCCGGGCATGCCCGATGACGGCATGTACATCATCACCCTGCAGAGCTTCCCCCGGGGCGACCCGCTGCTGATGGGGCATCCGGTCAATTTGGGCGGTTTCGAATCCGTGCAAAACCTGAGCTGGTCGCCGGATGGCAGCCGCCTGATCTTCGCCGCCGGTCCCTGGGGCGCGCAGCAAATCCTCCAGCTCGACCTCCAGGATGGCTCGACCAGCGTCCTGGCGCAAGGCAGCCAGCCCCGCCTCTCCACCGTCCCCTGACACGCCGCATCACCCACGCGGCCTCACGGCAGCAGGTCCGGCAGCGGATTCACCCCCTGCGCCGCCAGGTTCCCCAACAGCAGCTCCACCAACCACTGGTGCTGAGCCGTCGTCATCCCGAATAAAGCCACCACTGTGGCTGACTCCGGGAAATCCAGCGCATCCGTGGGCGAGCGCACCGCCACCACCACTACCCGGACACCACTGGCCTGTAAGCCGCTCACCAAGCGCGCCTGCCAATCATCGCCGCTTTCCACGCGCAGTAAATGCGCCTGCCAGGTGAATACCACCGCCCGCTCCACACCCTGCGCGGCTGCCAGGATCTGCTCCAGTTCTGCCTCTCCTGCAGGCGTTTCGGCCCATGGGGCGGCAAATATCCGCAACTCGGCATGTGCGCCGCGCTCCTGCAGCCTGCTCACCAGCGCCTGATCCACGCTCCAATCGTTCTCTGGCGCCAGCACCAGGATCTGCTCTCCTCCGGCAGAGGAGCTATCCACCAGTGGCAGATTGCCGCCCGTATCGCGCAGCACGCTGATGGTCTGCGCCATAATCGCATCCACTGCCGCCTGGTTTGCCCCCCAGTTCGGCTCGGGAGCAGCCTCGCCCGGGTAAGCCAGCAGGCCACGCTGTGCTTTTAGCGTCAGCACCCTGCGCACCGCTTCATCCAGGCGCGCCGCGCTCAATTTTTCTTCGCGCACGGCATCCACCAGGAAATCAAACACCCGCGCGGCGTGCCCGGGCCGGTTTAGCAGCAGCAGGTCTACCCCGGCAATAACCGCCGCCCGGGAAGCCCTCTCGATGTTGTAGGCCTTCCCGGTGATCGCCTTCATCGCCATGGCATCGCTCAGGATCACCCCCTCAAAGCCCAGCCGCATCCTCAAATCGGAAAGCATCCCCGGCGAAAGCGTGGCAGGCAGATCGTCCCCGCTTATCTGCGGGAAGGCGATGTGGCTGGTCATGATCACCGGCGCCCCGGCGGCAACCCCGCTGGCAAACGGCGGCATGTACATCTGCTCCAGCTCTGCCGGGCTGGCATCATCGATGGGCATGGCATCGTGCGAATCCTGCGCCACCCCGCCGTGCCCGGGGTAATGCTTGAGCACGGGGATCAACCCGGCCGCGTTATACCCGTTCACCGCTTCGGCTACAAACTGGCTCACCCGGGCAGGATCGCTGCCAAACGTGCGTACCTCCAGCACCCGGTTATCCGTGTTACGCAGAACGTCCGCTACCGGCCCCAGCACCATATTAAAACCGCTGTACGCCAGCTCCCGCCCGCTCATCTCAGCCATGCGGTAGGCAACGCCAGGGTCGCCGGTCGCGCCCTGGGCTAGAGCGGTCGGGAAGGCGGTGATCCCCCGCTTGAAGCGGTTGACCGTGGCGCCCTCATGCGTCACGGTGACCAGCAGCGGAACCAGCTGGGACTGCGCTACACATTCCTCAATCTGCTGCACAAACGCCCGCACCTGCTGGGGATCCTGGATATTTTCCACCTGCAAGATCACACCGCCCGGCGAAACCCTTTGCAGGTGCTCGCACATCTCCGGGGTGAGCGCCTCCCCCTCAAGGCCCGTGATGATCAGCTGCCCCACCTTCTGCCGCAGAGTCATTTCATTTAATGTAATTTCTACCCAATCCAGAACCGGTAGGGGCGTGGGTTGCGGGGTGGGTTCCGGGGTTGGCGTTGGGGGCGGCTGGGTTGCGAGCTCTGGCGTGTCCGTGGCGGTAAAGGCCAGGCGCGTGGGCGCTGCAGGGCTGGTTTGGGTGGACGTAGGTTTTTCCCAGGCCTCATTAGGCGCATCTGGCAGGCCAGTCTGCCCACCCGATTCAGCGGGGGCGCAGGCGC
>Ga0105107_10003591_pt1 | contig 10332 bp, 12 predicted proteins | sample PPLLaktember2015_6_FD_79335 | JGI IMG/M metagenome (GOLD analysis project Ga0105107, IMG submission 79335) | Freshwater sediment microbial communities from Prairie Pothole Lake near Jamestown, North Dakota, USA - PPLs Lake P8 Core (1) Depth... | ecosystem: Environmental > Aquatic > Freshwater >...
AGCACGGACGCATCACCATCGGGGAAGCCATCAAGCTGACACAGGCCAGCCGCAATACGCTCAAACAGCATTTCCGTGCACTGGTCGAACGCGGCCAATTGATCCGGCACGGCAAAGGCCGCGGCGTGTGGTACGGGCTGCGATAGTCATGCCGCCGAGTGATATTGTAACTATTTGATTTTATTATGTTTTTTACTATGCCGCTGATGAGGCGGGTATCCCGACGACGAGCGCCGCCGGTTTGACCCGGAGCACGACAGCCTCGAGAATTTTTTTGTAATGCTCAAGATCAGGTGTCCATGTGCCCGGCACCTTCGCGCTGTCGTCCCAGCGCCGCAACTGCACGGCATCCGCGGCATGGGCCATGCGCGCAAAGCGGCGCGCCTGATCCGCATCATGCGGCCCGCCCTGCACTTCCAGGCTGCGCTTCGATTCCGGCGAGAGAATGTCCCAATAGCCCGGGTCGGCGCAACACAGATAACGTTTCGCTTCGACATGCAGCCGGATCGGTTCCAGCACTTCCGGCCCGAACAGGTTCTCCAGGAACCAATGCGCGCGGTGCTCATGCAGGTCGTTGGTGCGTTTGCCGCGCAGCAGCGCGGCCTGCTCGGCGGGGGTGTGCTGATACTCGTGCGATTCGCCGGCGGCCAGGTAATCCAGCAATCCCTGCATGGGGCCCTTGCGCGCACCGTTCTTTTTGCCCGCCGCGTTTTCGCCCGTCACGGTAACAGGCGCGGAATGCCAGACCATGTGTCCGACATCGTGCAGCAGGCTCGCGGCCACCAGCGCCGGGGCGGCGCCGGCAGACTCCGCGAGACGGGCGCATTGCAGCGCGTGTTCGAGCTGGCTTACCGCCTCGCGCCCGTATTGCCGGGCGCCGTAGGTGCGGTAGAGCGCGATGAGGTCATCCACCTGCAGCGTTGTCATGATGCGGCCTCCCGCTAGATGAACATTTTTCGAATCTGCGCCGATATCATGTCGACGCTACTGACCGTCACCACGATGATGATCAGCACGGCACAGGTTTCGGCGTACTGGAAGCTGCGGATGATGTCCCACAGCACCACGCCGATGCCGCCCGCGCCCACCATCCCGACCACCGCGGCCGAGCGCACATTGGATTCAAGCCGGTACAGCGCATACGAGATCCACAGCGGCAACACCTGCGGGATTACGCCGTAGACGATTTCTTCAAGAGCATTGGCGCCGGTTGCCCGTATGCCCTCGACGGGCTGCGGATCGATGGCTTCCACCGCCTCGGAAAACAGCTTGGCGAGTACGCCGGTGGTGTGTATCCACAGCGCCAGCACGCCGGCGAAGGGCCCGAGGCCCACTGCCACCACAAACAACATCGCAAACACCATTTCGTTGATCGCACGGCAGGCGTCCATCATCCGGCGTATTGGCTGGTACACCCACGCCGGCACGATGTTCGCCGACGACAGCAACCCCAGCGGCACCGCGCAGACCACGGCCAGCACGGTTCCCCAGATCGCGATCTGCAGCGTGATGACCATTTCCTTGAGATAGATGTCCCATTCGCGAAAGTTCGGCGGAAAAAAATCCGCCGCGAACTCCGCCATGTTTGCGGATTCACGGAACAGGTCCAGCGGCCGCATGTCGGCGCCCCGCCATGACCAGAACAGCACGCCGATCACGATCCCCCATCCCAGCAGGCTGAGCAGCCCCTGCCTGGGCGGGTATCCGGGGATCGCCGCCGGTGCGGCGGCGAGGTGACTGGATGATGTGGTGGTATGCATGGTGGTCGCCGCTGGTGGTTACAAGGGGTTATTCAACAGGGTTATTCGACGGATTTATTCGACCGTTTTATTCGACATCATTGCTTGGCAGCAGCCATTCTGGTGCCCAGCTCGGCCAGCTGGCGGTCGAGTTCGGCGAGCTTCGCTTTCTTTTCCGCATCACTCATGCGCGTGTCGGCCATCACCTTGTTCTTCTCGGAAATCACGCGCAGCTGGCGGTACGGCACGAGCTGTACATCCGAAGAGGCCTGGAACCCGGAAAGACCCAGCTTGGTGAGGATCTGTTTTTCTTCAGCGCTGCTCTTGCCGTAGGCGACCAGGAAATCCTTGATCTTCTTCTTGGTGTCGGCTGCCAGGTCGGCGCGCCACACCAGCGGATCGGAGGCAATCAGCGGTGAGCGCCAGATTTCACGCACCAGCGCGGCACGATCGGGCTGGGTCTGGGTCAGGCGCTCGAGGCTTTCGTTGTTGTTGGTCGCGATGTCAACCTGTTTGGTCGCCACCGCCAGCAGGTTGGTTTCGTGATTGGAGCGGATCACCGCCTTGAAGTCCGCCGCCGGATCGATGCCGTTCTGCTGGAAGGCGTAATAACCCGGCACCAGCGTGCCCGAGGTGGATTTCGGGTCGCCGAATCCGAGGCGCAGGGTCTTGGCATGCTTTTTCACGTCTTCGATGCTTTTGATCGGGCTGTCCTTGTGCACCACCAGCATCGACCAGTAGCCGGGCGCGCCGCCGGCAGCGAGGGTCTGCACGAAGACTTCACCCTTGGCGCGGTCGACCGCGTCGATCGCCGACTGGTTGCCGTACCAGGCCACCTGCACCTTGTTGAAACGCTGCGCCTCGATGATGCCGTTGTAGTCGGAGGCGAAAAACGCGTTCACTTTCAGCCCGGTCTGTTTCTGCATGTCGTCGAGCAGCGGGCCCCAGGACGATTTCAGGTTTTTCTGCGACTCGGTGGAGATGATGCCGAAATTGACTTCCTGGGCATGCGCCGGCAGGACGGCGGCGCACAGGCTTAATGCAACGAACAGTTTCTTGAACATGGGAGCTCCTTTTTGCGACATTAAATGGCGGCCGCGATTGCTGTCTGGCGCGGCCGGTGTTGATCGAGACTGCGGTTTTCCGGTACATCGTTGAGGGCCGATATGTGATCCGGCAATGACAGGATTTCGTCGGCCTCGGCGCCGTAGAGGTCGCGCAGCAGCGCCGGCGTCAGGCTGGATGAAGGGCCGTCGTAGACCACGCGCCCCTTGTGCAGCGCGACGGTGCGCGGGCAGTACTTCATCGCGACGTTGACCTGGTGCAGCGACACCAGCACGGTGCAGCCGTCGATGCGGTTGATCGTCGACAGTATTTCCATGACCTTGCGCGACGATTCGGGATCCAGCGAGGCAATCGGCTCGTCAGCCAATACCACCCTTGCGCGCTGCACCAGCGCGCGCGCGATCGCCGCCCGCTGCTGCTGCCCGCCCGACAGCGTGGAGGCGCGGCGACCCGCGAATTCGGCGATGCCGACACGCTTGAGCGCCTCGATGCCGGCGGCCATTTCTTCACGGGAAAACCAGCGCACCAGCCCGCGCCACAGTGACGCGCGGTGCAGCGTGCCCGTGAGCACATTGACGATCACCGGCAGGCGCCCCACCAGGTTGAACTGCTGGAACACGAAACCGATGCCCGAGCGGATGCTGCGTATGTCGCGGGATAGCCTGCCGTCGCTCTGCACGATTTTGCCGCCGACCTCGATCAGTGAAACGCCGCGATCGCCCCTGGCCAGCCCGGAAACATGCCGCAGCAGCGTCGATTTGCCGGAGCCGGACGCGCCGATCACCGCCACCATCTCGCCGGGCAGCACTTCGAGGTCGACCCCGTCAAGTGCGACATGGCCATTGGGGAAGGTCTTGCGCAATCCCCGGATCCGTACGGCTGGTGTCATTTGAAACCTCTGTGTATGCATGTTTTCATTTTGGGATCAGTGCATGACAGTCATGTGGCGTTTTGATGAAACCCGCTACACCACGCGGACACCGGCGCGCCACACGGCGCGCACCACCGGATGGCTGCGCCCGTCGCCATCGCGCATCAGGCGCACCTGCACCAGGTCGGCGCGTTTTCCAATCGCGATTTCGCCGCGGTCGGAGAGCCCCACCGATGCGGCGGGGTTGCGCGTGACCGTGGCGATCGCAGCAGGCAGCGGGAATTCCGCTGCCTCGCACAGCCGCAGCGCCGCGCTGAGCAGGCTGGCCGGCACATAGTCGGACGACAGCGTGTCGAGCAAACCGTGGCGCGCGAGTTCAATGGCCGACACGTTGCCCGAGTGTGAACCGCCGCGCATGACGTTGGGCGCGCCCATCACCACTGAAAGCCCTTTGTCACGGGCGCGCCGCGCCGCTTCAGTGCGGGTGGGAAATTCCGAAATCGACGCGCCCTCGGCGTGTGCTTCATCCACGTGGCCGATGGTCGTGTCGTCATGGCTGGCAAACGGGATGCCGTTGCGTTTCGCAAAGTCGGTGATCCACTTGCGGTGGGGAACGACGTACTGCTCCTGCAACTCGATTGCCAGCCTGACCTGGCCATCGAATTTCTCGTCGGACCAGCCCTTCTTGCCGCAGTAATAGGTGCGCGCGTGTTCGAGGTTCTCCCATTGCCGCTGCCCGGGGGTGTGATCCATCAGCGAGATCAGCCCCACGTGCGGGTTGCCTTCGAACGGTGCGAACAGTTTCAGCATGTTGGCGGCCGGCAGTTCGCAGCGCACGTGCAGGCGGTGTTCCGCGCGCAGGGCGTCGTGCGCTTCGGCATGCCGTATCGCCTGCAGCACGGGATTCATGTCCTGGCTGCGCATGGCGTCCGGATCGGAGTCGCCCACCCCGAGGGCGTCGTACACCGTGGTAATGCCCGCGGCCGCCACTTCCGCGTCATGCCCCATCAGTGCGGGCAGTTCCGGCCAGCGCACCTTGGGCCTCGGCATCAGGTGCCGCTCGAAATTGTCGGTGTGCAGTTCGATCAGGCCCGGAATCAGCAGGTCGCCATCGAGGTCACCGGCCTTGAGCGCGGAGCTGCCACCGCGGTCGATCGCCACGATCCGGCCACCCGCCACCGCCAGCGTGCCCTGCACCACTTCATCCGCGAGCACCAGTTTTGCGCTCTTCAGCAACAATTCGCCGTTCATTGGAATTCCGCCATGTTGATCACCCGCGAGGCCACCGCGTTGCGCGTCGCCTCGTCATGAAAAATGCCCAGGATCGCCGCGCCTTGGTCGCGCGCTTCGCGGATCATCGCGATCACCGTCGTGCGGTTTTCTGCATCGAGCGAGGCCGTTGGCTCGTCGAGCAGCATGACCGGCAGCGGCCGCACGAAGCTGCGCGCGATGTTGACGCGTTGCTGTTCTCCGCCCGAGAACGTGGCGGGCGGCACATGCCACAGGCGCTGCGGTATCCGCAGCCGCAACAGCAGGTGCTGGGCCTCGAACCGCGCCCGCTTGAGCGAGTCCTCGTCATGGGGGATGTCACCCAGTACCGATTCCGCGACCACGTCGATGGCCGGCACCCGGGGAATCACCCGCAGGAACTGGCTGACGTAGGCAATGGTGTCGCGGCGCAGCCGCAGGACTTCCTGGTCGCGTGCCGTGGTGATATCGACCGTTGCCTGCCGGGTAGTGACGAGAATTTCTCCGGCACTGGCGCGATAGGTTCCGTAGACGCATTTGAGCAGCGTACTTTTGCCCGCGCCGGAGGGCCCGTCGAGCACGACGCATTCGCCCGGCATCACGGTCAGCGAAGCCCCGTCCAGCACGGGAAGTTCCGCGCCGCCCTGGTTGTGCAGCACGAAGGTCTTGGACAGGTTGTTGATCTGGATGGATGCGCTGTTCATGGCTGCAACACCGAAGACACGAGCAACTGGGTATAGGGATGCTGCGGGTCGTCGAGTACCTGGTCGGTGAGCCCGGTTTCGACAATGCGTCCGTTTTTCATGACCAGCATGCGGTGGGCCAGCAGGCGCGCCACCGCGAGGTCGTGGGTGACGATGATGGCCGAGAGCGACAACCCCCGGGTCAGGGTCCTCAGCAGGTCGAGCAGGCGCGCCTGCACCGATACATCCAGTCCCGAGGTCGGCTCGTCCATGAAAATCAGGCGCGGCCTGGTGACCAGGTTGCGGGCGATCTGCAGGCGCTGCCGCATGCCGCCGGAAAACGACGCCGGAAGATCGTCGATCCGCGTCGCGTCGACCTCCACTCTCGACAGCCAGTCGACCGCTTCGCGGCGCAGCTCGCCGTAGTGGCGCTGGCCCAGCGCCATCAGGCGCTCGCCGACATTGGCGCCGGCGGACACATGCATGCGCAATCCGTCTTCGGCGTTCTGGTGCACGAAACCCCAGTCGGTCCTGGCGATGAACCTGCGCTGGGACTCGGACATCGCGAATATTTCGACCATGCCCTCGTGGCGCGTCAGGAACTCCACCCGGCCCGCGTCAGGCTTCAGCTGGGCCGACACGCAGTTGAGCAGGGTCGATTTGCCGGAGCCGGATTCACCGACCACCGCGAGCACTTCCCCCGGGTAGACCTCGAAAGCCGCATCCTCGACGGCGATGCGGTCGCCGTAGCGCTTAGTCAGTCCGCTGACGCGGAGTACCGGATGATCGCGGTGCGTGAATGCGTTCGTCATTGCGTTCATGGCTGCACCCGGAAGCTGTAACCGTGTTTTTCAAATCCGATCGCCTCGTAAAAATCGTGGGCGTCATGGCGCGCCTGGTTGGACGACAGCACGAGCTTGTAGCAGCCCTTGTCGCGGCAGACTTCGCGCGCGTAGTGCATCATGAGCGTGCCGACGCCCTTGCCCTGCGCCAGCGGATCCACCGCGACGTCCTCGACGATGCCCGACGGCGCGCCGCCGTGGGCGAGGTTGTCCATGATCAGCAGCGCGAAGCTGCCGACCACGGCCTCGCCCATGCAGGCGACGTAGAGCCGGTAGCAGGGATAGCCCGCGAACCGTGAAAACACCACGCCGGCTTCGTCCGGCCGCATGCCGCCGTCACGGTCCAGCCCGGCGCGCCGGTAGAGATCGAGGACGGCTGGCAGGTCGGCATGGTCAGCCACCCGGACCTGGATCAGTGAAATCCTGTCGTTCATGGCTGCACCGATCCTTCGCGACGCTCGCGGCAGTAATCGCTGTCGGAACAGGCGTGGATGCGACCGCCGCGATCGTCAACCACCACTTCGTCGAGGAAACTGTCGGCGGCACCACACAGCTCGCACGACGCCGACCACTTCTGCACTGCGAAGGGATGGTCATCGAAGGCGAGGCTTTGCACTTTGGTGAACGGCGGGATCGCGTAGATCCTTTTCTCGCGACCGGCGCCGAACAGCTGCAGCGCGGGATTCATGTGCATTTTCGGGTTGTCGAATTTCGGGATCGGCGAAGGCGCCATCAGGTAGCGGTCGTTGACCATCACCGGGTAGTCGTAGGTGGTCGCGACATGCCCGAACCTGGCGATGTCTTCATAGAGCTTCACGTGCATCAGCCCGTATTCCGCGAGTCCGTGCATGCGACGGGTCTCAAAGGCGCGCGGCTCCAGCCGCTGCAGCGGCTCGGGTTGCGGAACCTGGTAGACGATGATCTGGTGTTTCGCGAGCGGTGTTTCGGGAATGCGGTGACGGGTCTGGATCAGCGTGGCTTCCCTGGTGCGTTCCGTCACGGCGACACCCGTGGTGCGCTGGAAAAAACGGCGGATATTCACCGCGTTGACCGTGTCGTCCGCGCCCTGGTCGATGACCTTGAGGACATCCTGCGGGCCGATCACCGCTGCGGTAACCTGGATGCCGCCGGTGCCCCAGCCATAGGGCAGCGGCATCTCGCGCGAGCCGAAGGCGACCTGATAGCCGGGAATCGCCACAGCCTTGAGGATGGCGCGGCGGATCATGCGCTTGGTGCGCTCGTCGAGATAGGCAAAGTTGTAGCCGTCATCGCGCGTGCCAGGCGTGACGGCGATTGACGATGTCTGCATATCGAGTGGATTCATGCCGCCGCATCCGTTGCGCGTTCGGCGCGCATTTTCCTGACCAGTTCGAGTTCCGCCTGGAAATCAACGTAATGCGGAAGCTTCAAATGCTGGACGAATCCCGAGGCCTCGAGGTTGTCGCTGTGTGACAGCACGAATTCCGGCATCTGCGCCGGCGATTCGATGCGTTCGCCGAGTTCTTCAGCGCGCAACGAGCGGTCGACCAGGGCCATCGCCATGGCCTTGCGTTCGCAATGGCCGAAGGTCAGGCCGTATCCCGCGGTAAATTTTGGCGGCTCGGTCTTGCTGCCCGCGAACTGGTTGACCATCTGGCATTCGGTGACGCTGATGTCGGCGATGGAGATCGGGAATCCGAGTTCCTCCGGTTCGATCAACACTTCGACTTCGCCGTAGCGGATTTCGCCGGCGAACGGGTGCGAGTGGGCGTAACCGCGCTGTGTCGAATAACCCATGGCCAGCAGAAATCCTTCGTCACCGCGGGCGAGATTCTGCAGGCGGGTTTCGCGGGAGGCCGGAAAATCCAGCGGCTGCCGCGTCAGATCGGCGGGTTCCGGGTCTGAGGGATCCATCGCGGATTTTTCGATCAGGCCTTCGCTGTCGAGCAGATCGACGACGCGGGGCACCGCTTCGGCAACTGTCGCTTCAGCTCGGGCCTGCGCTGCAGGTGGCAGTGTTTCGCCGCCGGCTTCGAGTGAAAAATCGAGCAGCCTCTGGGTGTAATCGTAGGTCGGCCCGAGCAGTTGCCCGCCCGGAAGATCCTTGAAGGTCGCGGAAATACGGCGCCACAGCCGCATGCCGGCGGTATCGACAGCACGGGTGTAACCGAACCGCGGCAGGGTGGTGCGGTAAGCACGCAGCAGGAAAATTGCCTCTACCGTATCGCCCGACGCCTGCTTCAGCGCCAGCGCCGCGAGGTCGCGGTCGTAGACGGAGCCTTCGGTCATCACCCGATCGACCGCGAGGCGCAACTGCTGCTTGATCTGTTCGAGCGACAGTTCGGGCACACCGGGGTCGCCGCGTCGCTGCTCGCCGATGAGCGCGTACGAACCCAGGATGGCACGCTCTCCTCCTTTGACCGCGACATACATGGCTCAGGCCTCCAGTCGTGTGGTGCGCGGAAGCGCGGCCAGCGAACCCGCGCTGGCTGCGAACAGATCGACGCCGCGGGGGAATTCGGCCTGGGCCTGGCGCCATTGCGTGACGAAACCCTCATCCAGCCCTTCGATGCGCAGCACTTTCGCGCCCTCGATGCCGGGGCCGCTCAGAGGCCAGCCTGCGCTGTTCGAAAGCTCCTCGACCTGCAACACTACGGTCGCGGAACGCTCGGGATACTCCTCGCTGCCGAGGCTGAGCGCGCAAAGCGCGGGCAGTTCGCTGACGTTGGCCACCAGCACAAAATCGGCTTCCGCAGCGTCGGCCACCAGTACGCATCCGGTATGGAAGCGCAGGTAGGTCGAAACGTGGCCGCCGGCAAAAGCCGGGGACAGCCACAGCCGGGTATCCTGATCAAGCAGTGCCAGCAGCACCGCGCCGGCTGCCGGATGAAGGCCCGCCGGACTTTCGATACCCGCCGTCAGTTCCTGTATGTCGCCGGGTCTCGACATCGCGGACAGGGCGAGGCGGAAAACGGCCTGGCTGTCGAGGGCGAGGTTGTCGAAACCGCGGCCGATGGTGGACAGATCGATCGGTGTAAGCCCGTTCATGAATCCGCCGCCTCTGCGTCCGATCCCCCGGATTCACGGGCAACCGTGAAGAAATCGACACGCGTCGATTGCGCCTTGCGCGTCATCGCCGCCGATTCCGAATCCAGGAATGCCGTGATCCGGGCAAGCAGGCTGGCCTCCAGAATCGGCCTGAATTGGTCGACCTGCAGCAGCGCATCGGCCAGCGCCACCATTTCGGCGCGGCTGTGGGAGCGTCCCTGTACGTACGCAACGCCGCAGGTGCCACCGGACAAGCGAAGGGCGCAGCGGGTCACGGTGATCTCGCCGACGTTGAAGCGGTTGCCGGTGCCTCCGACCCGGCCCTGCACCATCAACAGGCCGGTTTCCGGACGGCGCAGCCAGGTGCGGGGCTGGCCAGGCACAGTGGCAAGCCCGGCCTCGAGCATCGGTTGCGGTGCGCGCGCCAGGAGTTTTATCCACCGCTGCCGTTCGCCGGGTGCTGTTTTGTCAACTGTCTGAAACATGAATTCAGTAAGGTTCGCTCGTATAGACATCTACACAACGCGACCGATGATAAAAGCCGCAAGTGAAGGGTTCGTGAATCCTTCGTTACATAAAGATGAAGAAGAGGCGCTGTCCTCCGAAGGATCATTTCATCGTGAAAAAAATAATCAGCCGCTCGCCGGCGCGATCGACCCGTCACGCGCGGACCGGCTCGATGCGGAGGCCGTTGGCCGCGGGCCGGTCTGGGCCGTGATCGAACAGGTCATCGCCAGCGACATCGCTGCCGGGATGTACAAACCCGGAGAGAAACTCCCTTCAGAGAACGCACTGGCGCTGCGATTCGGCGTCAACCGCCATACCGTGCGCCAGGCGACGTCGCATCTCGCCCGCAG
>Ga0105107_10003592_pt1 | contig 10328 bp, 10 predicted proteins | sample PPLLaktember2015_6_FD_79335 | JGI IMG/M metagenome (GOLD analysis project Ga0105107, IMG submission 79335) | Freshwater sediment microbial communities from Prairie Pothole Lake near Jamestown, North Dakota, USA - PPLs Lake P8 Core (1) Depth... | ecosystem: Environmental > Aquatic > Freshwater >...
CTGACCACGCAGCATGTCGGCGGCATGTTCGGGATTTTCTTTACTCGGGAAAAATCAGTGACCAGCTTCGCGCAGGTCATGGCCTGCGACGTCGAGCGCTTCAAAAAATTCTTTCACGGGATGTTGCGCGAGGGAGTGTATCTGGCGCCGTCGGCGTTCGAGGCCGGCTTCGTTTCGGCGGCGCATACCGAGTCCGATATCGATGAAACCCTGGACAAGGCGGAAAAGGTTTTTAAGGCGCTATAAGAATCTTAACCACGGATGAACACGGATAAACACAGATCGAAAGTAAAAACTCTTCGCTGGTTTTATCCGTGTTAATCCGTGTTCATCTGCGGTTTCAGAAATCTTAATAACTTACAAAAAGAAACGGGCCGGTGGTCCGGCCCGTGTGTGCACCCCGCACAAAAGTTCTTGTCTAGCTGACCAGTATGTTCTCGGAAGCAAACCGGACGGTGGCGACCTGCGGGCGGATGGCCTCGTCGCTGAGGGCGATGTCCACACCGAGGATGGCGACCAGGTTGTCGTGATCGCGCACGCCCGGCAGTTCCTCGCGCAGGTACCCGTAATGGGTTTCGTTCATGTACACGACGTTCGGCCGCGCGCCGTGCACCACTTGGTAGTCGTTCACCAGATTTACGATATGGCTCAACATGGTTCTTGCTCCTTTTTGCCCCGTTTGGGCCGTCCCGGAATCCCGCTTTACCCCTGCCGTGATTCCGCGCTTCTCAGTATCTGAAAGAGCAATACTCATGCCATGCCGGCTGGCTGGCTAAGCTCTTGAAATGGATTGGTATTTATTGCCGGCTGCGTTGACGCGTTGCGGCAGGGGGCTTGGCAGGGGCCGGACAAAGGCCGGCACCTGCCGCCGCACGGCAGAAAACAGGCTGCCGTGCCAGGCTTGCAGCGGGTTAGAGGGGTTCTAAGCGATCAGTGCAGGCCGGCCATGTATTCCGACACCGCCTTGATTTCCTGCTCCGACATGCGGAAGGCGATGCGGGTCATGGTTTCGCCGTCGTTGGCGCGGCTGCCGGCCTTGAAAGCCAGCATCTGCTTGCGGGTATAGGCAGCGTTCTGGCCGGAGACCTTGGGGAAGCGCGGCGGGATGCCGTGGCCCGAGGGGCCGTGGCAGCTCATGCAGGCGGACACGCCCATCTTGGCGTCGCCGCCGCGGTAAACCTTCTCGCCCTGTTTGGCCAGTTGCGCGTCATGGGCCGCGCCCGACTTGGGCTTGAGGCTGGCATAGTAGGCGCCGATATTCTTCATGTCGGCGGCGCTAAGGGGGGCGGCCATGCCGGCCATGATGGGGTCCTGGCGCGCGCCGGACTTGAAATCGGCCAGCTGCTTGGCGATGTAGGCCGGGTCCTGGCCCGCGAGCTTGGGCCAGAGGGGGTCAGCCCCGCCGTTGCCGTCGGCCCCGTGGCACCCGGCGCATACCGCCGCCTTGGCCTGACCGGCCGCGACATTGCCATTCGCGGCCTGCGCCGGCGCGATCATTACCAGCCACAGGCTCATTGCGGTGGCGACAGACAGCATGTTTTTCATAAAACCCCCATGAACATACGACGGAAACCGGGTTGATTTTCGGATCGCGCGGCGGCGAGGGCGGAAATCAGGCCGGCTTTATATACCACAGCCCGCTTCCCGGTCAATTTACAAGGTCAATTCTGGAGGAATTTTCCAAGAAAACGCAAAAACCGGCCACAGAGGTCACAGAGTAAAAGCCATTCTTCTAACTCTGTGTGCTCTGTGATCTCTGTGGCTGAAATTTAACTTCACAAAAAAAGCCCCGGAGACAAGGGGAGAGTGTCCGGGGCCGAACATGTCCCGGATGATGTGCATCCGGAACGTACCCCGCTCAGGGAGGTGGAGCGGGGCAAGACGAAATCCGATTCGTCCGCACATTATGACGCACCGCACCGGAATTAGTTCAAGCCTTTTCGTTGCGGATGGTAAAACCTGGCGCGCCGCTTCACGCAAACTTCGTGGGTGTTTGTCCGCCTCCGATCGCGAATGGCGGTGCGCTAATGTGCCTCGTCCCAGTTACCGCCCGTGCCGATATCCACCACCAGCGGCACGGATAATGTCGCCACGCCACTCATGGCCTGGCGCACGTGTTCGCGCACGGCGTCCACGGCATCCTCGGCCACCTCGAACACCAGCTCATCGTGCACTTGCATGATCATGCGGATGTCGAGGCCGGATTGCGGAATCCATTGGTCCACCGCGATCATGGCGCGCTTGATCAGATCCGCCGCCGTGCCCTGCATCGGCGCGTTGATCGCGGCGCGCTCGGCGGCTTGGCGCCGGTTCATGTTGGCGGCGTTGATCTCGGAGGTGTGCAGTCGCCGGCCGAACAGCGTCTCGACATAGCCCTGGCGCCGCGCGGTCTCGCGTGTGCGCTCCATGAACTCGCGCACGCCGGGGTAGCGCGCGAAATAGCGCTCGACATATTCCTGCGCCGCGACACGTTCGATATGCAGCTGCTTGGCCAGTCCGAAGGCCGACATGCCGTAGATCAATCCGAAATTGATGGCCTTGGCGGCGCGGCGCATGTCGTCGCTCACGATATCGGGTGCCACGCCGAACACCTCGGCGGCGGTGGCGCGATGCACGTCCATGTTATTGGCAAACGCGTGAATCAGTCCCTTGTCGCCCGAGAGGTGCGCCATGATGCGCAGCTCGATCTGCGAATAGTCGGCCGACATGATCTTGTACCCCGGCGCGGCGATGAAGGCCTGGCGGATGCGCCGGCCTTCGGCGGTGCGCACCGGGATGTTCTGCAGATTGGGATCGGTCGAGGACAGGCGCCCGGTCGCCGCCACCGCCTGGTGATACGAGGTGTGCACGCGCCCGGTCTTCGGGTCGATCATCTCCGGCAGCTTGTCGGTGTAGGTGGACTTGAGCTTGGCCAGGCTGCGGTAGTCGAGAATCAGCTGCGGCAGCGGATAATCGAGCGCCAGTTCCTGCAACACCTCTTCCGCCGTGGACGGCTGGCCGGTGGGGGTTTTCTTGAGCACCGGCAATTTGTGCTTGTCGTACAGCACTTCCTGGATCTGCTTGGGCGAGCCCATGTTGAACGGCTGGCCGGCGAGCTGGTACGCCTCGGCTTCGATCTCGAGCAGACGTTTGCCCAGCTCGTTGCTTTGCGCCCGCAACATGGCGACGTCAATGAGCACGCCGTGCCGTTCCATGCGCGCCAGCACCGGCACCAGCGGCATTTCATCTCGTCGAAAAGTTTCACCAGCGTCGGCGTTTCATTCAGCCGCGGCCACAGATGCTCGTGCAGGCGGAAAGTAATATCGGCATCCTCGGCGGCGTAGGCCGTGGCCGTATCCAGCGGCACCTCGCGGAAATTGATCTGGTGCTTGCCCTTGCCGGCGACCTCCTCGTATTTGACCGTCTTGTAGCCGAGGTACTTGAGCGCGAGCGAATCCATGTCGTGGCGCGAGGCGGTCGAGTCCAGCACGTAGGATTCGAGCATGGTGTCGTAGCGCATGCCGGAAAGCGCGATCCCGTAGTTGGCCAGCACGCTCATGTCGTATTTGAAGTTCTGCCCGATCTTGGGATGTTTTTCATCTTGCAGCAGCGGTTTGAGCTTTTCGAGCACGGCCTCGCGGCCGAGCTGCTCCGGTGCGCCGGGATATTCATGCGCCAGCGGCACGTAGGCGGCCTCGCCGGCGCGGTCGGTGAACGACACGCCGACGATCTCGGCCTGCATCGCGTCGAGGCTGGTGGTCTCGGTGTCGAAGGCAAACAGCTTGGCCTGGCGCAAGCGCTCCAGCCACTGATCGAGCACCTTCATGTCGGTGATCATCTGGTATTTCGCATTCACGGCGGCCGGCGTGGATGCAGCCGCGGGGGCATTGGCGCCGCCCAGCTCCGCCAGCCACGACTTGAATTCCAGACGCGAAAACAATTCGCGCAGGCGCGCCGCGTCCGGCGGTGTGCGCTTGAGATCATTGGGCGTGAGTTTCAAATCCACGTCGCACTTGATGGTGGCCAGTTCGCGCGCCATCGGCAGATGGCCGAGCGAGGCGCGCAGGCTCTCCCCGGCCTTGCCGGGCACGTCGTTCGCATGCGCCATGACCGCCTCGAGCGAGCCGTATTCCTGCAGCCACTTGGCCGCGGTCTTGGGGCCGACGCCGGGCACGCCGGGGATGTTGTCCGAGGTGTCGCCCACGAGCGCGAGATAATCGATGATGCGCTCCGGCGGCACGCCGAATTTTTCAATCACCGCGTCGCGGTCGCTCACGGCGTCCTTCATGGTGTCCACCAGTTGCACATGACTGTCCACCAGCTGCGTCATGTCCTTGTCACCGGTGGAGATCACGGCTTCGCGCCCCTCGGCGGCGGCGGCGCGCGCCAGCGTGCCGATGACATCGTCGGCCTCCACGCCTTCGATCTGGATCAGCGGCAGACCGAGGGCGCGCACGATGGCATGGATCGGCTCGATCTGAATCGAGAGATCGTCCGGCATCGGCGGGCGGTGCGCCTTGTACTCGGGATAAATATCGTCACGGAAGGTCTTGCCCCTGGCGTCGAACACCACCGCCATGTATTCGGTGTCGTAGTCCGCGAGCAGGCGGCGCAGCATGTTGGTCACGCCGTAGACCGCGCCGGTGGGCTCGCCGTGCGAGTTGGCGAGCGCGGGCATGGCGTGGAAGGCGCGATAGAGATAGGATGAGCCGTCCACCAGGACCAGTGGCCCGCCTTTCTTCCCGTCCGCCGACGCCTTCGACGCCTTGTTCGCGGGATTTTTCCTGTCTCCGGCCTTGGGGCTCATGGCAGGACCGGGGCTGCGGCTGACCGGGCGATATTGATGTCCTTGGCCCCGTAACGGGCGCATTTCGGCGCCGCTTTTGTGCTAAAAATCATATATATGAATGACAAAATGAGCGAAGCGAGCAGGTTACCCATTTTATGACAGGACGAACTACGAAGTAGGGCTACCAGTCATATATCAAGACGAACGAGCAAAACGAGCAGGTTACAGTAATGAATGACGGAAATCCTCACGACAGAGCACCGCCGTACCCCAAACCCAACGGAGTGGACTCCCAGTACCGCGTCGAGATCGCGCCCTCGGGCACCATGTCGCGCGAATCCTGGAAAATTTTTCAAGTCATGGCCGAGTTCGTCGCAGGCTTCGAACAGCTGGCCCAGATTCAGCCCTCGGTCAGCATTTTTGGTTCCGCGCGCACGCCGCCGGGGCACCCGTATTATGCACTGACCGAAGAGGTCTCGCGCAAACTTTCTGACGCCGGATTTTCCGTCGTCAGCGGCGGCGGCCCGGGACTCATGGAGGCCGCCAACAAGGGCGCCTACGCCGGCAAGTCCCCGAGCGTCGGCCTGAACATCCGCCTGCCGCACGAGCAGCACGCCAACCGCTACCAGAACATCACGCTAACCTTCCAGCACTTCTTCGCGCGCAAGGTGATGTTCGTCAAATACGCCAAGGCCTACGTCGTCATGCCCGGCGGCTTCGGCACGCTCGACGAAGTGATCGAGGCGCTGACGCTGATCCAGACCGGCAAGACCACGCGCATGCCCGTCATCCTGGTGCACGCGCCGTTCTGGTCCGGCCTGCTCGACTGGTTCAAGGGAACGCTCGCCCGCGAGGGCGTCATCGACGCGAACGACATGGACCTGCTGAGCGTGGTGAACACCGCCGACGAGGTACTGGACGTGATCTTCCGGTATTATGAGCGAACCGGTTTCGAGGCGTCGGAAGCGGAACAAGAAATCAAACTGAACCTGTGACACACGAAAACATGCGCCTTGCCTTTTTGCTCATTCTCGCGGTCCTGATGGCGCCGGCGCTGGCGGCCGAGCCGGCGGCGAACGGGGCCAAAAACCAGGCCCCCGCCGCCAGCGTGCCCGCACCGCCGCCTCCGCCGGAAAACTACAACCCGCCGGCGGCGCCCGAGCTGCCGGACGCCGGCCAGCCGGAACCGGAGGTGACCATCACCACCAAGGGCACGGAAATCCACGAAGAGTACCGGCTGAACGGGCGGCTCTACATGATCAAGGTGGTTCCGAAAAAGGGCAAACCTTATTACCTCATCGATCAGGAAGGCAGCGGGCAATTCCGCCGCAGCGACTTCGAGTCGCGCATCTCCATTCCCACCTGGGTGATCAAGCGCTTCTGACCGCCGTGCGCGCCTCCGGGACAACGGCATGAACGAGAACGAACAATCCTCCGCAGGCGGGGGATACCGCGACGTCAATCCCGTGCTGCTGGCCAAGGACTGGATCGCCTGCGGGCGGCAGCTGGTGCTGCAACAGCAATCCCTGTGGTACGGCATGGCGGCGGTGTACATCGTCCTCGGCTTTCTCCTGACGCTGATTCCCTTCATGGGCCACCTGCTGCTGATCCTGATCACGCCCATGCTGCTCGCGGGCGTAATCTGGGGCCGCGCCCAGGAGCGGCCGGTTACGCCGGCGACGCCGGGTACTCCCGCCCAAAGAATCCTCCAGGAATGGGTCGCCCAGCCGGCACAGGAATTGATGTGCGTCTTCGCCCAGGAGGGCAAGATGTTCGGCGCGGTACTGCTCGGCATCGTCACGCTCGGCCTGGTGATGGTGGTGAAGATTGTCGGCTACCTGCTCATCGGCGGGTCGATGATCTCGGGCCTGGCCGCGGACCTGGCCGGCGGCACGCCGTACACCGCGCTGCTGGGCATGGCATTGGTCGCGGGCCTGTCGGTGCTGCTGGGCATGGGCCTGCTTTACAGCGTACCGCTCACGGTGCTGGCAAACCGCCAGCCGCTGGACTCAATCTCGGAAAGCTTCACCGCCTGCCGCGCCCACGCCAAACCCTTGCTGGTGCTGGTCGCGCCGTTTTTCCTGGTCTATGTCGTGATCCTGGCGGCGTTCGCCAACTCTCCCTGGCTCGGCTCCCTGCTGACGATCAGCGTCGGGCTGCTGGCGCTGCCGCTGTTCATCGCCGCGGTTTATTGCAGTTACCTCGCGCTTTTTCCGGCGGACCCTTCCAACCCGCGGCGGTAATCCCCCCGCCGGCCCGGTACAATCTGGCCGATGCGTGTGCGCGTCTATCATGGCAAGGCGTTGGCGGCTTACGGTTTCGGGCATGGGCATCCCTTCGGCCCCGACCGCCTCGCCGCCTTCTGGCAGGAGATGACCCGGCGCGGTCTCGACTGGCAATGCGACGTCGGCACGCCGGTCGCCTGCACCGAGGAAGATCTCGCGCTGTTTCACACCGCCGATTACATCGCGCGCGTCAAACGCCTGTCGCAGAGCGGCGAGGGCTATCTCGACTTCGGCGACACGCCCGCCTTCCCCGGCGTGTTCGAGGCGGCATCCGTGGTGGTCGGTTCGGTGCTGGACGGGCTCAATAATATTCTCGCGGGAAATTGCCAGCGCGTGTTCGTGCCCATCGCCGGGTTGCATCACGCGCGTCGCGATGGCGCCTCCGGCTTCTGCGTGTTCAACGACATCGGCGTGATGATCGAGGCGCTGCGCCGGCGCCACGGCATCCGGCGCGTGGCCTACGTCGACATCGACGCGCATCACGGCGACGGCGTGTTTTATGGTTTCGAGGACGATCCCGACCTGATTTTCGCCGACATTCACGAGGACGGGCGCTATCTCTATCCCGGCACCGGCGCGGCCACCGAGACCGGCACCGGCAAGGCGAAAGGGACCAAGCTCAACATCCCGATGGAGCCCGGCGCGGACGACGCCGCGTTTCACCGGGTGTGGCCGCAAGTGGAGGAGTTTGTGCGTGCCGGCAAACCCGAATTCATCATCCTGCAGGCCGGCGCCGACAGCCTCGCCGGCGACCCAATCACGCACATGCGCTACACGCCCGCGGCCCACGCGCACGCGGCGACGCGCCTGTGCGCGCTGGCCGACGAGTTCTGTCAGGGGCGGATCATTGCCACCGGCGGTGGCGGCTACGACCGTCCCAATCTCGCCGCGGCGTGGACCCGGGTGGTGGAAGCCCTGCTGCAATGACACGATCCCGGCCGACACGCCGGGATCGATCGGGCTAGCGGCAATCCGGCGGAAGATATTTGGGTGGAAGTTCCTCGCCGTCGCACTCCCAGTAAATGCGCTGGTCTTCCACGTACGGCTGGTAGACGATGCTTTTACCCGCCACCGGACCCTTGGCGAAGGTCACGACGACAACACCGCCTTCCTGAATCCGGATGGATTTGATGTCCGGACCGAAGGCGCCGGTCTCGGGCAGGCCAAGGGTCTCGTTGCCGCCCGGCCATCCCTGGTTCTTCACCGCGTAGTCGGCCACGGCCGCCTTGCTTTTCTGGATGTAGGGCGTGGCGCCCATGATGCCGGCGCGCGTCACGTAATCCTGGTAGGCCGGAATCGCGATCGCCGCCAGGATGCCGATGATGGCGACAAAGACCAGTACCGAAGCGGCGCCGCCGCCGACTCCCAGACGCGGCACGAACAGCGCGAAAAAGAACGCCAGGCCGCTCCGGCTCGGCATCGCCGCCTTCTGCTTGGCCACCAGCGCGTTCAACGCCGCCATGCGTTTGACGAGCCACGGATAATCGCTGACCAGTTCATGGAAAGACATCCAGAAGCCGGAGCTTTCCCTGGTCTGGCCGGCATAGTTTTCCTTGCTCAGAATCCTCCAGCGCCGGCCGCCCGCGGCCAGGGCGGCCAGACCGGTGGTGGCGTCCTGCGGGTTCTCGCAGCAGGCGAGGCCGTAGCGGTCACAGGTATATTCGCGCGCCCGGGAATAGGCCGCCCCGAGCAGCGGCAGCAACAGCGCCGGCGCCAGCAGCGGGCCCCACAGCAGATGCTTGCGATGGATGTGGCCCATTTCGTGACCGATGTAAAAATTCACCGCGCCGGGTTGGGCCTCGAAGGCATCCACCACGTCGGAAAACAACACCACGAAATCACGGCCGAGGAATCGCGTCGCCAAAGCATTGAAAGCGCCGTCGGCATGCAGCAGGTAAACATCCGGCACGTTCTTCATTCCGAGCTTGCTGCTGCACGCGGCCACGCGCTGCTGCAAATCCGGAAATTGCTGCGGCGTGATCTTGACCCCCGTGCCGCGGATATAGGAAATGAACGCGGACTGGGCGAACAGATAAAAAATAAAAAACATCAAAACGTAGATCAGGGCGATGCCCATCGTGGCGCCGACCAGCACCAGCCAGAACACGGCCGAGATCAGGACGGCAATCCCGAACAACAATTTTTCCTTTTGATAGATAAGATCCATGGTTATCCTTACTTTTTTGAGGACAATGGATATATAGGCCAGGATATGGGCGTCCACCAGTCGCCGGCACCCAAAACAGAGAAAAACAGCCTGAAATAAGGAGTATTGAGCAGGCCCGGTTCAGGGAACCGCTCTCTGCGGTCATGTCCTCAAGGCGATTTTGTCGCCCGCGCCGTTCCCGGTAGGCTTCGCCCGGTTCAACAAAAAAACAAACCATGAAATTCTGGATCGCCATCGCCAAGGTCATCGACGCCACCAACGAAACCGTCGGGCGCGCGGTGCTATGGCTGGTGGGCGCGGCAACTTTGATCTCGGCGCTCAACGCGCTGGCGCGCTACGGGCTGGGGCGCTCGTCAAATGCCTGGCTGGAAATCCAGTGGTACCTGTTCGGCGCCATCATCCTGCTGGCCGCCGGTTATACCCTCAAGCACAACGGCCATGTGCGGATAGACATCATCTACGGGCGCCTCGAAGCACGCACCCAAGCCTGGATCGATCTGCTGGGGGCGCTGTTGTTCCTGCTGCCGCTGTGTGGATTGATGGCGTGGCTGGCCTGGCCCGGCTTCGTGGATTCCTTCGTGAGCGGCGAGACCTCGCCCGACGCCGGCGGGCTGATCCGCTGGCCGGTACGGCTGCTGATCCCGCTCGGCTTCACGCTGCTCGGCTTGCAGGGCGTGGCCGAGATCATCAGGCGCATCGCCTTCCTGCGCGGGAAAACAAAACTCACGCCCGAGCAACCGCGGGAGGAGGTATGAGTTTCACGGTGATGGCGCCGCTCATGTTCGCCGGGCTGGTGCTGTTCCTGCTGCTCGGTTATCCGGTGGCCTTCGCGCTCGCGGCGAATGCTCTGCTGTTCGCCATCATCGGCATCCAGTCGGGCTTCTTCGATTTCAGTTTGTTGCAGGCGCTGCCCGAACGCGTCTATGGCATCGTCTCCAACCCAACGCTGCTGGCGATCCCCTTCTTCACTTTCATGGGGCTGGTGCTGGAGCGCAGCGGCATGGCCGAGGAACTGCTCGACACCGTCGGCCAGCTGTTCGGCCGGGTGCGCGGCGGGCTCGCCTTCGCCGTGGTGTTCGTCGGCGCGCTGCTGGCCGCCACCACCGGC
>Ga0105107_10003593_pt1 | contig 10328 bp, 4 predicted proteins | sample PPLLaktember2015_6_FD_79335 | JGI IMG/M metagenome (GOLD analysis project Ga0105107, IMG submission 79335) | Freshwater sediment microbial communities from Prairie Pothole Lake near Jamestown, North Dakota, USA - PPLs Lake P8 Core (1) Depth... | ecosystem: Environmental > Aquatic > Freshwater >...
CGCCTGAAGTGCTTGATCCTTCAGGGCGATGCCAGCCGGGTTATAGAACATTTGATTGACGTCACCCGAGAGAGCTGTCACCGCTGTTCCCAGCGCGACATTCCGGGCGCCAACCCCGACCTTCAGGAAGGACGCCCCGGTCAGGCCGGCCTTGCGGTTTTGCGCGACGCCTACTTGCGCCACAAGCAACACCGCAAGCATGCATACCAACAGGATCCTAAATGATTTCATAATTCTTGCCTCATCGTGATTTCTATGAGCTCGATTTGGGCACCGTAAGGCGCGTTATCGTAGAATTGAGAAATATCCTACTTGTTTTCCGCCGTCATACTCCACCACATAGATGTACAGCCCACTCGCAACTTCGATACCATCCTTGGAGAACATATCCCAGAACGTGCTCCCGTTGTTGGGATCGGTGGACTGGAAGTTGATCTGATCGACGATTTGACCTGAAACGTCAAGAATCGTGATCTTTGCGTTCCCCGGAAGGTTCATGAAGGTAAGCTTGTGGTCATACGACAGCGTCGCATTATCAAACAATGCCTTCTTTTTGTACGGATTCGGCTTGACCACGACTTTGGCCTTCCCGCTCACAAGGTCAGAAGCAGGCGCCAGAGCGGACTTTACGATGAACCCTGCTCCCATGTCTTTCTGCCCCTGAGAGGTTTTCGGGAAAAAGGTGCTCAACGTGGCAAACGGATACGTGTTTTGCCACAATCCGCTGGCGCCGTTCCTGTTGACATTCGAGGTTTCGACGAAGTCGGTGTTCGGCGGATTGCTGAATGACACGTAGCTGGTTCCGAGCGTCAGCGGCTTGTTCGTGTAGGCCGCAATATAGTACCAGTACTTGAAGCCTACATCGACGACCTTGTCTTCCCACGAGTAGTTGTATCCGGCAGCGCTGGCGTCAACATAGGCTGCCAGATTGGCCTTGGGAATCACTGCCATCAGTGTGTATGGGCCCCAGCTATCAGGCACGCCGTTGCGACCGGCCACGAATGCCTGCGCGGTAAAGTTGGGATTGATAGGCTTCAACAGGCTGGCGGGTGTGGGTCCCGGCGTCATGTTCCGCCAGTATTCATCAAGACCTCGCGTTCCACCCTCCAACCAGATAACCTGCTGTGACAGTGAAGTCTTGTACACTTTGTACCCTGCAAAATCCGGTGATGCCTCTGCCCTGTTGTCCCAGCGAACTCGAACCGACTGGGCGAGGGTGTTGTCCACGCGCATCTCCGGAACGGCCGGATAGTCAATTGGAATATCGTAATCAGCGTTGGTCTTGTTCTGATAGACCCAGCGCGCCGTTCCAATCGCATTAGCCACGCCCTGCAGCCGGAATCCGCCGGCTACAGCAATAGTCACCGTCACACTCTGGCCTACTTCCAGCTTGAACGGACCGACACCCAGGAATCCGTCGCCATCAAAATTGTTGGCCGCGGTATAGCCTTTCGTCCAGGATGGCTCATAGGGATTAACGGCGAATGAATTAGACGACTTGAGGTCGCCGTTGGGTGCCGTTCTGGATCCTGCGGGCTTCAGGACAAATGTCCGCAGATCCCCGGCAGTGCTCCCTGCCTCAAAGAGGTTGGGATTCGCCGTGAGGTTAAACTTTGCCTTGTCCAACGACTTGCCACCGTCGGTGAAGTACGTTCCCATGGCGCCGATGAAATTGTCTTTGGGATCGCCCCTACCCATATTGAAGCCCTTGCCCACGCCTGCGGTTAAGTACCAGCCACGTTCCGCGCCCGTGCCAACTGCGGGGGTTCCAAACCGCGTGGGGAAATCGGCCCCCGTGGCATCCGTTGCGCCGAGGCACGCCCAGGAACTCCAGACATCTGCCGCATAGCGTTGCGGGCCCGCGAAGATACCCATGTCCTTTACCCCGGGTCCACTTTCACCGGGGAATGCTATATGCATCGCCCACGGCGCACCGCTGGCATCATTGTCGCCCAAATACCCAATCGCCCTCTGGGCAAAGAACGCGTTTCCCCGTCCTCCGCCCTCGGTCAAGTAGTATGAAGCCATATACTCGCCGTGCATGGCCGTTGCAAGGCCTTCGATCACGTGATTGGTTATTTCCGGCGTGCCGTCCGCATTCATATCAACGACGCCCGTGTTTGTAAAGGTCAGCTCGAGAATATAGAAGTCGTTGAAATTGTTCCAGTTCAATGAATACTGGTGCAGTCTATACTTTATATCCACGCCGACAGTGGTCGGGTGTGCCGCTTCGTAGAGGACACGGTGCCGTTTCTGGGCATCAACCCATTTGGTCTCTCTTGCATAGTCGCGGTTTGGGTCGCCCACCCCGGGGATCGTCTTGCCCCGTGATGTATTGGGATACCCTGCATATGCGTAGTTCGTTCCGGACGCGGCATAATAGGATGGATTTGTTGCGCCGCCAATTGTTGCAGGATTGAAATTCGGATCTGGATCCCAAACCGTGAATTCCATATTCTTGTTCCAGAATGCCCCGAAGTTCCATCCTCCCGGCCACATATGGGTTGGCGAAGACCACTGACGTTCAAAGTTTCCAATCCTCATTACTTTGAAGACGTCAAGAGTCGCCTCATCATGGTACGGCCCTTTGTTCAAGGGCATGTAGGAATCCCAGAGTTCTCCTGCGACCAGCATGCCTTTGCCTGTGGCAGGGTCGAGAGTGCCGGAGACTTTGTTCTGAGCGTAGAGAGCCGCGCCGGTTCCCACCAGCAGCAGGCAGGCAACCAGGAAAGCCAGTGCGCCCAGGCTCCTTGATTGGTTAATGAAATTGTTCATAATGACACTTCCTTAATGTTTAATTTCCAGTTGGTATCATCCAGAATGGAAAGCACTAGAAACTGTAACTCACGCCAACAAACACTTCCCGCGGAAGATCATAGATCATTGAACCATCATTGCCGGCGGAGCTGATACCGATTGGCCGGTTGATCGTCGGGCCGCCTGTCGGGTCCCCGGTCCGTTCCCATGCCAGCTGTCCAACGTTTGTGCTGTTATAGGCAATGATATTCTCCCAGTTAAAAGCGTTGATGACATCCACATACGCTGCGAGCCTGCCAATCCCGTCGATGGTGAAAGCCTTCTCGAGCCGGAAATCGACCTGCTTAGTTGACGGTGATTGTCCGAGCTCGCGCTTTCTGGGATCACCGAGCGTCAACGGGAAGTAGAACCCTGTCTGGAATGTCCCGACACTGGAAAGTGTAATTTCCTCCGGGAATCGCATGACAATGTTGTAGGAGAGCCTGTGCGGGCGATCGTAGCCGCCGAGGAGAGTACTGTTTCCACCGAGCACGTTACGCTCAATGGTATTCCAGTACTTGATATCGTCCCACGGGAGCTGACCGCCGTATTTTGCACTGTCGCCGCCAACGGTTGAATATGACGACACGTTTCCACCGGCACCGACGGCCTGCTTTACGTAGCTGTATGCATAGGAGATCCGCCCACCAATCGTCAGGAAGTCGGCAACGGGAAGCGTTGATTTCCGGAGCGTCACTTCAACTCCACGGGAATCCGCATACCCGAATTCCGTATTGATGTTGTAGCTTCTCCAGGGAGCAACCGGCGTGACGACCAATCCTGTGCCTCCGTAACTCTGGATATCTTTGTAGAAGGCATTGATATCCAGACCATAGCCCTCGAGGAAGGACCACTGGAGGCCGAGGTCGTAGTTTGTCGACCGGATGGGATCCTGGTTTGCCCGGACTTCCACAGGAAGGGACGGATTGCCGAAGTCGGCGTAGTTGGTGAACAGCTTCGAAAACGGCTGCGACTGCTGTTGCTGTGAGAAGGAGAAATACATGGCCGCAACGTCGCTGATCGGGTGGGATACGCCAAGGCGGGGAGCGAGGAACCACTTGATGGGAGCATTCTCGCCTCGAACCGGGACACGAACATTGCCACCACCATCATCCGTTGCGGTAGTGAAAGGCGCAAAGAAGTTCTCGAAATCGCCAGCTCCCAGATCGAGACCGTCAAGCCGCAACCCCACGTTGATGATCAGACCCGCATACTCCATCTTATCCTGCACGTAGGCACTGTATTCCTTGGGTTTGACGTTCCAGATCTCTTCGGAGTAGTTCTTGTACGCCGAAAATACGCCACCGATGTATCCTGCCCGGCGGATCATGTCGAGATCGTGGATCCTTGCCTGCAGACCGGCGCGCAACTGGTGGTTTGCGGTGAGCTGGGTGGTAAAGTCGCCTTTCAGGGTCATGACCTGATTGGTGAAGTTCTCATAGTAGATGCCGGGACGCGCGATCTTTAGATTTGTCGCCCCCGACATGATCACCTGGTTCTCGCTCGCGGTCTCATTTCTTGGTGTAGGCGAGAAGAATTTTTCCATCTGGGCATTCCCGGCACTTGCCATGTACCGGTTGACCTGTGCGGTATCGGCCCATTCCAGGTAGTCGCCAAACTCATCGAGTCCGACCTTGCCGTCATTGTTGTCATCCGAGTACCCGCGCAGGGAGTTGTCGTTCACGATGCTCGCCTGCACTTCATAGTATGTCTCGGGGTTAAGAACATGCGTCCATTTCAAGCTTCCTATGATGTTCGCGCCGGTCCATGTCGGCACGCCTTCCAGGAAGTAACGGAAGTCATCATGATAGCTGGTATTTTTCCAGCCGAAGAGTTTGCCCCTGTCCTCGAGCAAAAATGTGGCGTTCAACTTCATCTCGGGCGTGAGATTGTAGTTTGCCTTCATTGATGCATTGAGTTTTCGCGTGTGCTCGTTGGGGAGCAAACCATGTGAATCTGACCATCGCCCCGTAAGAAAGAGACCGAAATCCTCCGTTATCGAACCTCCGGTGGACAGGTCAAGAAGGAGATCCCCGGGGTTGTCATTGTAGGTGTATTTGTCCTTGAAGTAGGTGAACCGAGCGGCCTTGTCCTTGTTCGCCTGGACGGTGCTCGCGGCTAAACCGTCCCGGATCCGGAAATATATACTGTCGTCCGCATACGCATTCGGTCCAAGATTCTTGTAGCCTTCCAGCCCCATGCGTCCGTCAACGCGCAAGGTCCAGTCTCCCCGGCCTTCTTTCAAATTGTAGGAGATGATTCCTGCGCTTGCGCTACTGTAGTCGGACCCGACACCGCCGGTTAGGACGTTCGCCTCCTCGACGGATGACTTGCTCAGGTCGACCAACGACGAAGTTTGGGCTTCCTTGTTCCGAACGACGGCATTGTACAGCCCGTAGGCTGTTGATCCGCCTGCGACATCTGCGAACCACAAGGCAAACTGGTCCGTAACGTCGATTCCGTCGATCAATGTTTTGGTTTCAAACACCCTGCCGCCGCGAACATATCCTTTGTAGGTACTGGCAGAGGTAGCGACCAGTGACTGGACATCTCCGCCGGGAAGAGACCTGAAATCATCGCTGGAGAGTCTTGTGCGAGAGCTCGTCTGGCTCTTGTCGACCACCGGCCGTTCGGCCTGGATCACGACTTCCGCGAGTCCGACTGCCTCATCTTGCAGCTGGAAGTTCAGGGTTAGGCTCTGGTCTGAACCGACCAGAACCCCCGCCATGACTTGCGGCGTGAAGCCGACGGAGGCGGCACGCACCCGGTATGTTCCCGGGGGGATGTTGAGCACAATATAATTGCCATTGACGTCGGCGGATCCTCCCATCGTTGTCCCTTCCAGGATAACGTTAGCCCCCGCCACAGCCGAACCGTCAGGGCCCTTAACCGTGCCGGAAATCTTACCGTTCCCGGCGACCGCAAGACTTGCTGACAGGAACGCTGCCAGCAAGACAACGGCAAAGAGCGTGTACCATGGTTGCCTCATATCGTTCCTCCTTAAGAATATTGTACTGTGTTGTGAATCCGAACTAGTTCCCCCACGGCAACATGACCCTGCACAAAACGGGGCATCTCCCTCGCGGTAGACGGTTGCACTGCGTGTCCGTTCACCACTAAATGCTGATTGCCTCAAGAGGACATCGTCTGATTTACTGTGATTGCAGAAAGGCATGTGCTCAAGAAAGCCCATTGCAGCGTGAAACGGCATCTGGTTAAGCCAGAACAACTGTTACAATCAGGAGGCATCTGAGAAGAAAATTTCGGTACCCCAAACATCTCATTGTGTTTCTCCCTGAGTGATTACAGATTGGTGACTGGTAGGCAGGCGGTATAGTGGATGAACTTGAACCTCCTTTCGGGGTGTGCATCGCCCGAGTCGCTACATGTAGGGAAGGAACTAGAGAACACAGGATGCTACGAGCAAGATGTTCTACAAGATGAACCGCGGAGTCTCAACTGTGTTTCCGGCCTGGGGGCTAGACTGTCGTACGTTCGATAGTTCACCTGTAAAACGGTGTTTTACGATATATATATTACAAAGGTATCTCGGTATTGTCAAGAGAATCCCAAAAAAAAAGAACCGGAAAGCACCGCTACCGGGCCCGACATCTTGATATTGTCATCGGTTTCCCACATACTGGTTAGACTTTGACACTCCATGACTGACCGCCGTGAATTTCTGAAACAAACCGCAGGCGCGAGCGCTGCCCTCGGAATCATGCCATCCATCGCCACGCCGGACACTGTACCGCTGCCGGATACTCCGCCCGACATGGCACCACTCCAGCTACCCCCGCCAGACCAACGTCTCGACCTTGCTCCCGCCTCCTGGATCTGGTATCCCTCGACCCGGACATTGCCCAATACCGTTGTCCTCTTCCGACGCAACATACGACTTTCGGCTCCCTTACGCAAGGCCAATGGATGGGTCGCTGCAGACAGCCGCTATCTGCTCGTCGTCAACGGACACCGCGTCCAGTGGGGGCCTGCCCCCGCGGACCCGCGACGACTGGAAGTCGACCCCCTCGATCTCAGTGAGCTGCTCACGCAGGGCGAAAACGTCATCGCCGCAACCGTCCTGTCGTACGGCCATGGCGACGGCACGCATCCAATCGGAAAGCCCGGGTTTATCTGCACTCTCTCTATAGAGTGTGTGGACGGATCGACTGTGGAACTGACCACCGATTCGCAATGGCATTGCCATCTGGCGACCAGCTGGCCCCCGGGACAGTACAAGCGCTGGTATGTCCGCTCGTTGCAGGAAGAGTTCGACGCGCGTCTTTACCCCTATGGCTGGGACAGCCCGGGATACCTGCCCGGTAGCGCGTGGGTCGCCGCCATGCCCCTCTCTTGCCCCGCGTCTCTGCCGCCGATCTGTTCCCGTTATCCCGACTACCTCATGGATGTCATCGCTGACCGGAACGTGTGCTGTCTGCTGCCACGGTCGATTCCTCTGCTGCGCGAAATCGCCGTTCCGGCCCTGCGTCTCCGGGAGTCCTTTTCTATTATATGGAATCGCCCGCCGGAAGAATACTTCTCCATGGCGCCGGCCGATGCGTACGAGCAGATTCCGTTCTCCGGTGCCAATGAGAATCCTCACGGAGCGTGGCAATTCCAGCTTGCTCGTGACCGGGGAATCGCATTGACATTCGAGTTCTCCGAGCAGATAGTCGGGTTCCCGGAATTCACCATCAGCGCCCCCCCGGGAACCGTCGTTGAACTCCTCGTGCATGAGGCACACTCACCCGGCGGACCCGCCCTCCTGAACACCCACTTTCACGCGTGGGCGAGATTTATCTGTCGCGAGGGCGAGAACCACTTCCGGTGCTTCGACTTTGAAAGCCTCCGCTGGCTGCAACTGCATTTCCATGGAGCGGAAGGCACCATCATCGTCTCGCAGGTCGGCGTCCTCCGCCGGCTTTATCCGTGGTCCCATCGCCCGGAGATTGCTGTTTCTGAACCACCGTTGCAGCGACTCATGGATTCATGTGTCAACACGCTGTGCAACTCCGCCCAGGAGACATTCGTCGACGGCATGGGACGCGAGCGGCAGCAGTACAGCGGCGACGGTAGCCATCAAATGCATGGCGCCTACCTCGCACTCGGAGAGACCCGCCTTCCCGCCCGGTTCATCAGCACATTCTCACAGGGATTGATGACAGACGGTTTCTTCTTCGATTGTTGGCCTGCCTACGATCGTCTTGCCCGTGTGATGGAGCGGCAGCTCGACCTGACCATCTGGGGACCGTTGCTGGATCATTCCGTGGGATTCGGGTTCGATTGCTACCATCACTATCTCTACTCGGGGGACCTCTCCCAGGTGTCAGACGCCGTCGTCAGATTGCAGAGGTTTGTTGCCTACCTTCACAGGATCGCAGGTGCCGACGGTCTGCTGCCTGTTCTGAATCTGGGCCTCCCTAATGTCTGGATCGATCATTACGCTTACAAGCAGCAGCGGCACAAGCAGTGCGCGTTCAATCTCTATGCCGCAGCCATGCTCAGGCATGCATTTGCTCCTTTGGCTTTCGCCACCGGCCATGCCGCGTGGGGAACGTTCGCCCGAAACTTCGCTGGGAGGATCGTCGAAGCCACGCAAGCATCGTTCTGGAACAAGAACGAGCGCCTCTTTGTGAACAACCTCCCATGGCGAGAGGAAGAGGGCGAGACACGCATGTGCGACCGATCACTCGCAACTGCGGTCCTCTTCGGACTCTGTCCGGACGACGACACTGCGGCCTCGCTCGATGCCCTTGCCAGCTGTCCGCCCACGATGGGCCTCTCGTATCCAGCCAATGCCGGCTGGCGGTATTGGGCACTTGCCGAGGGGGACCTCACCGATGTCATTTTGAAGGATTTCAGGACTCGATGGGCGGTGATGGATTCCGTAGTGTTGAACAATACAGTCGCAGAGACCTGGGCAGCGCAGCCCGACTCGGGCGATCTCTGGAGCCACTGCGCGATTGTGCCGCTCTATGTTACATTCATGAGTCTCGCCGGCATCAGGCCCACGGCGCCCGGGTTTGCACAGTGCACAATCACTCCCCGGCCGGGAACATTGGATACACTGGAACTCACCGCACACACTGCCCGCGGAGACATCGTTTTTCGATCGCGCGGCCAAAAAGGGGATCGTGAGCTGCGGCTGCGTGTTCCGAACGGGATGGAAGCGGAACTGAAGCTCGACAGCAGAGAAACCGTTGCACTCACTCCAATGCCTGGAAGGAAGGAAGCGCGCTACTCGCACTTCGATCTTCCGGCGGGGAGGGAGACCGTGCTGGGGCTGAAGTTCACGTAGGGTCAGCAGGAATTCCGCATACCGCGAGTGCAGCAATGGAGCATTCAGCAACAGGAGAATTCACATGATCGTTGCCGATCTCAAGGGCATCGCAGGACGCCGGTATCCCGCCCGGAGGAGAACGCAGAACCTCGTCGGCGGCGCTTCACCGATTCAAGCGGCCAACTTTGCCATGGGACATGTCACGTTGGACCCTGGTGGCGGTCAGGTTCCATGGCACAACCAGGAACAGGAAGAAGTCTACTTTGTCATCGAGGGGACAGGGGAAATGTGCCTGGGCAATGAACAGTGCACGCTGAGCACGGGACAGGCAGTCTACATCCCGTCACGGGAGTTCCATCAGATCACGAACATCGGCAACACACCGCTTCGCATGCTGTACTGCTACGCCCCCGCCGGTGACGTGGCCCACTGGCGTCAGGAGCTCAGCGGGACGCTTCCCCGCGCCGGCATCGAAGCACCTCCCCTCCCGGCGGGCGCGCACCCTCAGTGCCTGGAGGGGAATGCATTGTAGGCACTTGGCCCCGGGCAACAGGCGGCGAGGACCAGTGCCCCGTGCCTATTGCCTGAACACAAGGTGAATCCTGGCATAACTCCGGAGAAAGGCATCATGGCGACCACAACACACCATGTCGGCATTGTAATGAACGGCGCTACGGGCCGGATGGGATCCAATCAACACCTGACACGCTCACTCGTCGCGATCATCCGCCAGGGTGGCATCCGCCTGAATGACCGCGAAGTGATCATGCCCGATCCAATTCTTGTGGGACGCAATGCTGCGCGCCTCGAGAGCCTTGCTGCCGCCAACGGAATTTCACGCTGGACGACCGATCTCGGCAAAGCGCTGGATGACAGCTCCAACACCATCTACTTCGATGCGCAGATCACCAGTCTCCGCGTGCCCAGCATTCGGGCCGCAGTGAAAGCCGGAAAACATATTTATTGCGAGAAACCCACTGCACTCACCACCGACGAGGCGTACGAACTCTATCTCCTCGCAGAAAAGAAAGGGGTGAAGCACGGCGTTGTGCAGGACAAGCTCTGGCTCCCTGGCATTCTCAAGCTCAGACGGCTGATACGGGACGGGTTCTTCGGACGCATCCTTTCCGTTCGCGGCGAATTCGGGTACTGGGTCTTCGAGGGGAATTCCATCCCTGCCCAACGGCCGTCATGGAACTACCGCGCAGAGGAGGGGGGCGGCATCATTTTTGACATGCTCTGCCACTGGCGC
>Ga0105107_10003597_pt1 | contig 10327 bp, 10 predicted proteins | sample PPLLaktember2015_6_FD_79335 | JGI IMG/M metagenome (GOLD analysis project Ga0105107, IMG submission 79335) | Freshwater sediment microbial communities from Prairie Pothole Lake near Jamestown, North Dakota, USA - PPLs Lake P8 Core (1) Depth... | ecosystem: Environmental > Aquatic > Freshwater >...
GGCACTGGGACTGAAGCCCCTACCGGCAAGGCCGTCGTGGTTCACTACACAGGGTGGCTCCATGACCCGGCTGCGCCGGACGGCAAGGGCACGAAGTTCGACAGTTCGCGCGACCGCGGCGTGCCCTTCGGCTTCATGCTCGGCGCCGGCCGGGTGATCAAGGGTTGGGACGAAGGCGTCGTGGGCATGAAGGTCGGTGGGCAGCGGACGCTCGTCATTCCTCCGGCCCTGGGCTATGGCGAGCGCGGCGCCGGCGGCGTGATTCCGCCGAACGCCACGCTGATCTTCGACGTCGAGCTGATCGAAGTGAAATAGGGCGTTCGTTCGATGCTGCCCCGCGACAACCGGGCGACGGTGAGGCGCCGCGCGGATTATCGGCCCCCGGCGTTCCTGGTCGATCGCATCGCGCTGGAGTTCGACCTCGACCCCGACGCGACGCGCGTCACCTCGACGCTCACCTTCCGGCGCAACCCGGACGCGGACCCGCGCGACCGCCACGCACCACTCACGCTGGATGGCGAAGGGCTCGCCGACGTCGCCGTCCTGCTCGATGGCGTGCCGCTGCCGACCACGCGCGTCGTGCAGTCGCCCGGACGCCTGTCGGTCGCCGACCTCCCGGGCGCGGGGACGCTCACGGTGCACACGCGCATCGCGCCGGTGCGCAACTCCGCGCTCGAGGGCCTGTACGTGTCGTCGGACGTGTTCTGCACGCAGTGCGAGCCGGAGGGCTTCCGACGCATCACCTGGTTCCCCGACCGGCCGGACGTCCTCTCCACTTACACGGTGACGATCCGCGCCGATCGTGCCCGTTATCCGGTCCTGCTGTCGAACGGCAACCTGGTCGACGCGGGCGAGCTCGCCGGCGGCCAGCACTACGCGGTGTGGCACGACCCGTTCCCCAAGCCCTCGTATCTCTTCGCGCTGGTCGCGGGCGACCTCGCGGCGCTCGAGGACACGTTCACGACACGCTCGGGCCGACCGGTCCATCTCGCGATCTACTCGACGCCGAAGAACCTGCCCCGCTGCCGCCACGCGATGGAAGCGCTGAAGGCCTCGATGCGCTGGGACGAGGAGCGCTTCGGCCGCGAGTACGACCTCGACCGCTTCATGATCTTCTGCGCCGACGACTTCAACATGGGCGCGATGGAGAACAAGGGGCTCAACATCTTCAACAGCCGCCTGATCCTCGCCGATCCGGACACCGCCACCGACGACGACTACCAGGCGATCGAGGGCGTCGTCGGGCACGAGTACTTCCACAACTGGACCGGCAACCGCGTCACGTGCCGCGACTGGTTCCAGCTGTCGCTCAAGGAGGGGCTCACCGTGTTCCGCGACCAGGAGTTCTCGAGCGACCGCGGCTCCCGCGCGGTCGAGCGCATCGCCGCCGTCGAGTACCTGCGCCGCGACCAGTACGCCGAGGACGCCGGCCCGATGGCCCACCCGGTGCGACCCGACGAGTACCAGGAGATCAACAACTTCTACACGGCGACCGTCTACGAGAAGGGCGCCGAGGTGATCCGCATGCAGCACACGCTGCTCGGGCCCGAGGCGTTCCGCCGCGGGATGGATCTCTACTTCGCGCGCCACGACGGCCAGGCGGTGACCTGCGACGACTTCGTCAACGCGATGCAGGACGCCTCGGGCGTCGACCTCGCGCAGTTTCGCCGCTGGTACTCGCAGGCGGGCACGCCGCTGCTGCGCGTCACCGGACGACCCGACCCGCTCGGCCATGCGTACACGCTCGACGTCGCGCAGGCCTGCGCGCCGTCGCCGGGCCAGCCCGACAAGGCGCCGTACCACATCCCGCTCGCCGTCGGCCTGGTCGGCCCCGACGGGCGCGACCTGCCGGTGCGACTCGAGGGGGGCGACGGCACGCCGCGGACGACGCACGTGCTCGACGTGCGCGAGTCGCGGCAACGGTTCCGCTTCCTCGACGTCCCGGTGCCACCGGTGCCGTCGCTGCTGCGCGGGCACTCGGCGCCCGTGCGCGTCGAGTTCGACTACACGGACCGCGGGCTCGCGCTGCTCGCCGCGCACGACGCCGATCCGGTGAATCGGTGGGACGCGGCGCAGCGGACGTTCGTGACCGCGCTGCTGTGGCTCGCGCGGCAGTGCCGCGCCGGCGCGCCGCTCGTGCTGCCGGCCGGCATCGAGCACGTCGTCGCCCATCTGCTCGACGACGCGTCGAGCGACCCGGCGCTGGTTGCGATGGCGCTCACGCCGCCGGACCTCGGCTACGTCGCCGCGCTGGAGCCGGTACAGGACGTCGACGGCATCGTCGCCGCTCGCGCGTTCCTGGTCCGCACGCTCGCCGCGCGGCTCCGTCCGGCCTTCGAGGAGGTGGTCGCGCGCCACCGGCCGAGCGAAGCCTATGCGCCGGTGCAGGCACAGGCTGGGCCGCGCCGGCTGCGCAACGCGGCGCTGCGCTACCTCGGAGCACTCGACGACGCGCCCTCGCGGGCGCTGGCGATCGCGCAGTACGACGCGGCCGACAACATGACCGACGCGATCTCGGCGCTCGCGGCGCTGAAGGACAGCGACGCCGCGGAGCGGCACGATCTGTTCGCGCGCTTCGAGGCCCGCTGGCGCGAGGAGCCGCTCGTGCTCGACAAGTGGTTCGCGCTCGAGGCGACGGCGATCCGCGACGGCACCCTCGCCCGGGTGCGTTCGCTGCTCGCCCACCCGCGGTTCAACGCGCGCAACCCGAACCGGGTGCGCTCGCTCGTCGGCGCATTCGCGCTGCGCAACTACGCGCGCTTCCACGCCGCCGACGGCGCGGGCTACGCGTTCGTCGCCGACCAGGTGCTGGCGCTCGACCCGGCCAACCCGCAGCTCGCCTCGTCCGTCGCGAGCGCGTTCAATCTCTGGAAGCGCTTCCCGCCACCCCGACGCGCGCTGATGCAGGTCGCGCTCGAGCGCGTCGCCGGCACGAAGGGGCTGTCGAACGACGTCGCGGAGATCGTGTCGCGCACGCTCGACGACTGAACGATCGGGGCCGCCGTCCGCGGCACCTGCGCCAGCTTCACCAGTAGGTCTCGACAGTGATGTGGCCCGGCTCGCGGCGGCGGTGCCGGCGCATGCCACGACCCCCGAGCAGCGCCTGCGTGTCGTCGACCATCTGCGGGTTGCCGCACAGCATCGCGTGCGCGGTGTCGGGGCCGAGCGCCAGTCCCGCGCGCGCCTCGATCTGCCCGTCCGCGAGGAGCGCCGGAATGCGCCCGCGCAGCGCCTCGGGATGATCCTCGCGCGAGACCACCGGCACGAAGCGGAACGCCTCCGCATGCGCCCGCGCGACCTCCGCGATCTCCTCGGTGTAGACGAGCTCCCGCGCGTACCGCACCGCGTGCACGAGCACGACGCGTGGGAATTTCTGCCACGGCGCGGGCGTGCGCAGCATCGACAGGAACGGCCCGAGGCCGGTGCCGGTCGCGAGGCACCACAGCGACGGGGCGGGCGGCACCTCGTCGATGGTGAAGAAGCCGTTGGCCCGCGCGAGCAGCCAGAGTCGATCGCCGGGGACGAGCGCCGCAAGGCGCGGGGAAAGTGGGCCCTCGGGCACGACCACGAAGTAGAACTCGTGCGCCGGCGCGCCGGGAGGATTCACGAACGAATAGGGACGGCCGAGCATCGGGTCCTTCGCGCCGGGCGGTGCCGGAAGCGCGAGCTTGGCGAACTGCCCGGCGGTGAACGTGACCTCCGGGGCGTGCACGCGAAGCGAGAACAGGTTCTCGGTCCAGCGCCGCACGTCGACGACGCGTCCCTCGACCCACGATGACATTGGGGGAATCCGGCATTGATAGAATGCGGCTATGGTAGCGCGAGCCTGCCGCACGCCGCCTTCGGGCTTTCGCATCGCGCTCGCGCGGCCCACCCTGCGGCACGAGGCGGCGTTGCTCGCCGCGGTGCGCGCGAGCCGGGCGTTCCATGCCGGCTTCGTCGTGCCGCCCACGACCCCGGCGGCGTACCGCGAATACCTGGCGCGCTTCGCGTCGCGGCGCGCCGGTGTGCGCAATCTCGGCTTCTTCGCCGTGCGGCTCGAGGACCGGGCCATTGTCGGTGTCCTCAATCTCTCCGAGATCGTGCGCGGCGCCTTCGAGAGCACCTACCTCGGCTACTACGCGCTCGCGCCCCACGCCGCCGCGGGCTACATGGCCGAGGCGATGGTGCTCGTCCTCGACACCGCGTTCGACGAACTCGGCTTGCACCGCGTCGAGGCCAACGTGCAGCCGGTCAACGCCCGGTCGCTGGCGCTCGTTGAGCGCGCAGGCTTCTCCCGCGAAGGCTATTCGCGCCGCTACGTGAAGGTCGGCGGGCGCTGGCGCGACCACGTGCGCTTCGCGATGCTCGCCGAGGACTGGCCGGGGGCGCGTCGGCGCGTCGTCGCCGCGCTGAGGGCGGGCCGTTGATTCGCGTCCCGCCCGTCGCCGTCGCGATCGCAGCCGCGCTGCTGCTCGCGCTCGCTGCTTGCGCCGCGACGCCGGCGATCGAGCCGGGCAAGCCGCTCGAGGTGCGAGCGCATCCGTTGCCGCCCTATCAGGTTCACGAGGAGTGCGCATCGCTGCGTCCCGGCGACCGGCTGGTCTACCGGTTCGAGTCGAAGGCGCCGCTTGCCTTCAACATCCACTATCGCGAGGGCAAGGCGGTGGTGATGCCGGTGACACGCGAACGCGCGACCGCCGACGAGGGCACGTTCGTGCCGCGTGCCGCGCACGACTATTGCCTCATGTGGGAAGCGGGCGCCGAAGGCACGACGATCGACTATTCGGTGCGCCTGACGCGGGGCAGCGGAAAGTGAAGGGTTCCCTCCCCGTGCTGCTGTTCGATCTCGACGGCACGCTGTCCGACAACTACGAGGGCATCTCGCGCAGCATCCGGTACGCGCTCGAGAGCCGTGGCGTGCCCCCTCCCGACGAGACGACGCTGCGCACGTGCGTCGGCCCGCCGCTGCGCGAGTCGCTCGCGCGCCTGCTGCCCTCCCCCGATGCGACGGCGATCGAGGCGGCGCTCGCCGCCTATCGGGAGCGCTTCGGCGACGTGGGCTGGCGGGAGAACATCCTGTACGACGGCGTGCTCGAGGCGCTCGCGGTCCTCGCCGAGGCCGGTGCGCGCATGTACGTGTGTACGACCAAGCCCGAGGTGTTCGCAACGCGGATCATCGCCCACTTCGGCCTCGACGCGCTCGTGACCCGGGTCTACGGTGTCGATCTGGCGGGCGCGCTCGACGACAAGCGCACGTTGCTCGCACACCTGCTCGCGACCGAGTCGCTGGAGGCAGCCGGCGCGATCATGATCGGCGACCGCCACCTCGACGTTCGCGCCGCGCAGGCGAACGGCACGCGCGCGGTGGGAGTGCTCTGGGGCTACGGGTCGGCCGCCGAGCTCGAGGGCGCCGAGCGGCTGCTCGCGGCCCCGCCCGAGCTCGTTACGCTGTTTGCCTGAGTCGGCAACGTCGACCGGCACGCCTCGAACCGGCTGCGCCCGTCACCGTCCGGAGATCGACGCCATCACCGCGAGGAACACGAGGACCGCGACGACGAGCGCGGCGATCTTCCACGGGCTCTTCGGGTACTCGCCCTCGATCCTGCCGGTGACCCCGTTCATCACGCACTGGTAGCTCTTGCGGCCGTAGTCGTAGGTCAGGAGCCAAACCGGCATGAGCACGTGCTTGAACGTCTGTCCGGACCAGTCGGCCGCAACCCGGAGATTGCGCTGCGTGTCGCCTGGAACCCGGGCGGCGCAGGCCGCCAGGAGCTTCTGCTGCATCGCCTCCCGCGCGCGCAGCACCGCCGCGGGGAGTTCGACCTGGTAGCGCTCGACCACCCAGCCGGCGACATAGGCCGGGTCGTACGGCGCGAGGTCGGTGGTGGGAAACGGCTCGATGCCGCGCACGAGCGCCGGTTTCACGCCCACCGAAGCGCAGACCAGGTCGTCGTCGAAGCCGAGCGTCAGGGTGCCCGACGCCGGCGTCCAACGCACCTTGCGCACCTGCTCCGCGCGCGGACGCCCGTTGCGGAGCCGCATCTCGGTCTCGTAGTAGTAGTGTCCCGCCTCGGCGGTCCAGCGCGCCTCGGCGCGCGCGTCGAAGGTCCAGTACGGCAGGTAGACGCCATGCACGGTGTCGGTCAGCGCCTTGCGTCGCAAAGCCGAGGGCGCGAGCCAACGCTGCCCGTACCAGCGGCGGATGCGCTCCCGCGCGTCCGCCGCGCCGACGGCGAACGGCAGCACGCTGCCTGGCCGGAACGCGGGCTCCTCGTCCGTGTACTCGAGGAGCTGTGCCGCGCCGCAGAACTCGCAGTGCTGGGCCTGCCGCGAGGCATCGAGCACGGACACCGCGCGACAGCTCTGGCAGCGGACGCTGCGCTTCTGCGCGTCCCAGCCCCGCGGCGCGGCTGCGAGCACCGCCAGCGCGGCGCCGAGGTCGTGCTCGACGACCGGTCCGGCCGCGCCCTCCGGCGCCGGCGATGCCGTGCCGCAGTGCGTGCAGACCAGCATCCGGCGCTGCGGATGCCACGCGGCATCGCCGCCGCACGCGGGACACGCGAACCGGGCGCGGGCCGTTTCCTCGCGCATGCCGGAAAGGGGCGCTAACGGATCGTGTAGCCCACGACGCGCCAGACGCCGTCGGCCTCGCGCTCGAGTGTCACGGTCTCGGTGCCGCCCGCCTCCTTCTCGAACGCGGTGCGGAACGCGAGCACCGCGTACTCGCCTTCCGGGGCGCCGGGGAAGCTCTTCTCGAAGCGCGTGCTCGCGAGCGTCCGCTGCACGACGGGTCCGCGCGGCCCGCGCTGCGCGGCGAGTGCCTTGGCCCAGCGATCCTCGGCGGCCGCTTCCCGGAACTTGACTGCCGCGCGGTCGCGCGCGGCCTTGGCGTCGCCGCGGTCGACGAGGACGAGCCACTCGCGTGCCGTCGCGGCGACCACGCTCGCGCGGGGGTCCTGCGCGTGGACGGGCGCGGCCGCGAGGGCCATCGCACCCAGGAGGCCCGCCAGCAAGCGACGGCGGCCACCCACACCTTTCGCCGCCGATGTTCCTGCGGGGTCGGTGGTCATTGCAGGAACGCGTCGAGCGCGGCCCGGGTGATGCGCCACTGCGTGCCAATCCGGCGGCCCTTGAGATCGCCGGCCGCGAGGCTCGCGAGCACGTCCGACTCGCCGACACCGAGCTGCTGGGCGACCTGCGCCGGCGTGAAGAGCTCGGGCGCGCCGACCGGCGCCGCCGCCGGCGCGGGCCCCGCCACGCCGGGCGTCGCCTGCGCGGCGATGCCGCCGGGCTGGTTCATCATCTGCTGCGCCATCGCCATGCCGATCGCGAGCTCCGCGCCCGTGCCGGCGACGCCGCTGCCTCCCTGGGCGAGCCCCTGCGCCATCTGGTACTTGACGTAGTCGTTCAGGTTGCCGACCGCCGCCATCGACGAGCGCTTGTCGATCGCCTGCTCGACCTCGGGCGGCACCGAGACGTTCTCGACGACGAACGTGGTCATCTCGAGGCCGTACTTCTCCGCGAGCACCGGATTGACGAGCGGCAGCAGCGCCTGCCCCAGCTCGCCGTAGCGGGAAGCGACGTCGAGCGCGGGAATCTTCGCGGTGGCGAGCGCGTCGGAGAAGACGCTGACGATGCGCGAGCGCATCGTGTCGGCGAACTCGTCGAGCCGGAAGTGGTGGTCGGTGCCGGCAACCTCCTTCAGGAACCTCGGCACGTCGACGATGCGGAAGTCGTAGGTACCGAACGCGCGGAGCCGCACGACGCCGAAGTCGGCGTCGCGCATCATCACCGGGTTCGCCGTGCCCCACTTGTTGCCGGTGAACACCCGCGTGACGACGAAGTACACGTCCGCCTTGAACGGGCTCTCGAGCGCGTACTTCCAGCTCCTGAGATTGGTGAGGACCGGGATGTTGTCGGTGACGAGGCTGTGCTTCCCCGGGCCGAAGCGATCACCGAACTCGCCGAGGTACACGAACTGCGCCGCCTGCGACTCGCGCACGATCAGCTGCGCGCCGTTCTTGATTTCGCGGTCGTCGTCGGGAAAGCGCCACGCGAGCGTGTCGCGCGAGTCGTCGGTCCACTCGATGACGTCGATGAACTGCTTCTTCAGGAAATCGATGATCGCCATGTTCCCCCCTTGGCCGAGTCGGTTGCCGGTACGCCGGCGCCGCGCGGAAGCGGCGCCGGGCGGTAACGCGATGCGCCGCTACTTGGCCGCCGCGAGCCGCTTCGCCTCGGCCTCGGCGCGCGTCAGTTCCGACTCGAGGCTCTGCGCCGGGATCGCGCCGGGAACGATCGTGCCGTCGGCAAAGACCAGCGTGGGCGTGGCGGTCACGCGGAGCTTCTGGCCGAGCGACTGCGTGGCGGCGATCGGGTTGTCGCAGTCGCCGCTGTTCGACGGCAGCGCGCCCGAGACGAAGAAGTCGTCCCAGGCCTTCGCCTTGTCGGGCGCGCACCAGATCAGCTTCGACTTGCGCGCGGCATCCGGGTGCAGCTGGTCGATCGGGTAGAGGAACGTGTAGATCGTGACGTCATTCACGTCCTTCAGCGTTTCCTCGAGCCGCTGGCAGAACGGGCAGTCGGCGTCCGAGAACACCGCCAGCCTGCGCGAGCCGTTGCCCTTCACCTTCCTGATCGCGAGGTGCAACGGCAGCTCGTTCCAGGCGATCCGGTTCAACTCGCGCGCCTTGCGCTCGGTCAGGTTGACCTTGGTCTTCGTGTCGTAGACATTGCCGACGAAAATGTACGCGGCCTTCGGGTCGACGTAGATCATCTGGTCGTCGAACATCGCCTCGTACAGTCCGAGGAACGGCGCCTTCGCGATGTGGCGCACCTGAACGCCCGGGAAGCGCTCCTCGACGAGCTTCTTCACCGCGGCGGCATCGGCCGTGAGTGCGGGCACGGCAGCGGCCGGCTTGGACGCCGGCGCCTTCGGCGGCGCGGACTGGGCCGCGGCGGGCAGGGCGATCGCCAGGGCGAGAGCCACTGCAGCGAGCGGGGCAACGAGCATGGGGTGCATCTGTGATCTCCGGAAGTTCGAAAGGTGACTGGCGTCAGACAGCGTCAGCGCAACGCAGGTTGCGCGAGCGCCCGCTTGACGAAGGGAAGCCGATCGGCGGCGGCGAGCCCGAGATTGCGCAGCACCGAGACCCACGCGCCACGCGCGCCGAACAGCCGGGCGAGCCCATCGGTCACGGTCTGCATCGCGAGCACCGGCTCGGCACGGCGACGGGCGTACCGCTCGAGCAGCACGGACGCGCCGGGATCGGTGACGGGCCCCCGCTCCGCCAGCACGGCGGCCAGCGCCTCGGCGTCGCCGAAACCCAGGTTCACGCCCTGCCCGGCCAACGGATGCACGCCATGCGCGGCGTCTCCAGCAAGCGCAAGGCGATGGGCGACGAGCGCGGGCAGGCGCAGGAACTGCAGCGGGAATGCGGCCGGCGGCGTGACGACTTCGAAGTCGCCGAGCCCGTGCTCGCCGGCCGCGGCGACGCGCGAGGCGAGCGCGGCGTGATCGAGCGACATCAACTCGGTGGCGAGTGCCGCGGGTGCCGACCAGACGATCGAAACGCGGCGTCCCGGCAAGGGCAGCCAGGCGAGAATGCCGCCGTCCTTGCGGAACCACTGCCGTGCGCAACCGCGGTGCGGGCGCTCGCAGGCGAAGTTCGCCACGACCGCGGTCTGCCCGTAGGGACGGGGAACCGCGTGCATCCCGGCAGACTCTCGCACCCACGAGCGCACGCCGTCGGCGCCGACGACGAGCCGTGCCTCGACCCGATCGTCGTGCTCCAGGATCAGCGAGGCGAATTCCGGCGCGAACGCGAGCGATGCGAAGCGGCGCGGCGCCAGCACGACGACACCTTCGTCCCGGACGCGCGGCACGAGCGCGGCACGGATCTCGCGTTCCTCGACGATCCAGGCGAGCGCGCGTACGCCGACATCGTGGGCCGAGAACTCGAGCACGGCACCGCGGTCGCCCTCGACGCGCATCGACTCGACCGGCTGCATCCGGCCCGCCGGCAGCGCGGCCCAGGCCCGCTGCGCTTCCAGGAAGGCGACGCTTCCCGGCGAGATCGCGTACACGCGGGAATCGATCGTCGCCGGGTCGGCTGCCACCGTGACAACGGGCACCCGGTCGGCGAGCGCGACCGAGAGCCCGGCGCGAGCGAGCGCGGGCGCGAGCGAAAGCCCGACCAGCCCCCCGCCCGCCACCAGCACGTCGACCCGCGTCGTCGTCATCGCGCGACGCGGCTCACTGGACTACCCTCCTCGCCAACGCGCTTCGGGGCGGATTCGCCCTCGGGGCGGCCCTTCGGGCTCATTGGACTACCCTCCGCGCCAA
>Ga0105107_10003600_pt1 | contig 10323 bp, 6 predicted proteins | sample PPLLaktember2015_6_FD_79335 | JGI IMG/M metagenome (GOLD analysis project Ga0105107, IMG submission 79335) | Freshwater sediment microbial communities from Prairie Pothole Lake near Jamestown, North Dakota, USA - PPLs Lake P8 Core (1) Depth... | ecosystem: Environmental > Aquatic > Freshwater >...
CCCGGCGTACAAGAAGTGATACCCGATGCGCTGATCCGATCCGATGCCGTGGCGGACCGCCTCGATGTCCGCACCGAGCCGTTCCGCAAAGTTGGCCAGCTCGTTCATGAAGGAGATTCGGGTCGCGAGCATCGCATTGGCCGCGTACTTGGTAAGCTCGGCCGAGCGGGCATCCATGACCAGCATGCGGTCGTGGTTTCGCAGCACGGGACTGTACAGCTCGCGCATCACCTGAATCGCGCGAGGCTCCGAGCTGCCGACGATGATCCGGTCGGGCCGGATGAAGTCATTGACCGCGGCGCCTTCCTTGAGGAACTCGGGGTTCGACACGACCGCATATGGGATCGCGGCATTGCGGCTGGCGAGTTCCTCGCCGATCACGGTGCGCACGCGTTCGGCGGTTCCCACGGGGACGGTCGACTTGTTGACGATTACGCGGTACTCGTTCATGTGGCGGCCGATGCCGCGCGCGGCTGCGAGCACATAGCGCATGTCGGCCGAACCGTCGCTGCTCGCCGGGGTCCCCACGGCCACGATCTGCACGATGCCGTGCTCGACGCTTGCGGCGGTGTCGGTCGTGAAACGAAGCCGCCCCGCGGCCGCGTTGTGGCGTACCAGCTGCTCGAGTCCCGGCTCATAGATCGGTATGCGCCCGGCGTTCAGCGCCTCGATACGCGCCACGTCGACGTCCAGGCACAGCACGTCGTTGCCGAGATCGGCGAGGCAAGCCGCCGATACAAGGCCGACATAGCCGGTTCCTATGATGGTGATCTTCATGGGTCAGTTCCAAAGGTTCCGCAGGCGGAAGTGGGTCCAGGGCGCCGCGACCCTAACACAGTCACCGTTGCCAGTCGACGTCTCAGGCGCGCGCGCATCATCCTGGGCGCCGGCGCTTGTCGACCACTGCTGTGCCGTCGAGTGCGGGCTCGCCCCCCTGGGTGAGCATGAGTGCGCGCGCCTCGTCGCGCAGGCGCACGGCCGCTTCCCACCCTGTGCCGTGCGGGTAGATCGGTGTAGCGATCCGAATCGCGACGCGGCCGCGGGAGGGCAGCCAGGTGCCGTCACGCAGAATTTCGCGCGCGCCCGTAATGGTGACCGGGACGACCGGAATGCCCGCATCGGCTGCGATCACGAAGGCACCCATCAGAAACGGCCGCAACCCGGTCTGACGCGTGAACGTTCCCTCGGGAAAAATCGCGAGGCGCTCGCCCTGACGAGCATGTTCGGTAAAGCGACGCACGTCCTCGACGCCGCGTGCCGCGTCGAAGCGCTCGACGTACTCCGAGCCGATCGCACTCAGGTACAGTCGCGGGATCGCGTGGCCGAGGAACTCTCGCTTGGCGATGAAGGCGTGCTGCTCGCTCAAAGCTCCGACCAGGAGGATGCCGTCGAGATAACTCGCGTGATTCGCGACCAGGACGTAGGGCGTGCCCTGCGGCAGTCGAGAATTTCCGCTGACCTCGACCGGAATGCCCGCCAGCGCGAAGAAGACACGCGCGATCCTGCCGCTGATGCGCCACGCCCGCTGCGGCTGGCCCGCGGCCACGGCCGCGGTCCATGCGACCGGGGAGAGCAACACGAAGGCGCTCCATGCCCTTGCCGCGTACAGCCAGGACGCGATGCGCCGCACGCCTCGCCGCAAGGTAGCCCGCGCGCTCTTGAGCGCGAGGCGCGCTATCTGCCAGCGAAAGCCTGCGCCGCGACGGCCGATCGCGCCGCTCAGATAGACATCGCGCGTGGCCGCGCGCCGGATCTTGCCGCTGGAGGTTTTCAGCACGGTGTTCGGCGGCGCGAGCACGATCTCGTCGGGCGGTGCGCCGATGAGATCGATGCCGAGGGAGTTGATGCGCGCGCGCAGTGCATCGAGGTCGGCATCGTTCCCCCGGCGCAGCTCGGCGATGACCACGAGCCTTTCCGTGCCGCTCGCATGGTCCATAACACCCACGACCGCCACGCAGCCTTTGCGAATGCCGGCGAGATTCCCGATCGCCTCCTCGAGCTCGTATGGATACAGATTGCGCCCGCCGCGAATGATCATGTCTTTCACGCGACTGGTGAGATAGACGTCGCCGTCGGCGATATACGCCACGTCGCCGGAGTTGAGCCATGTTCCGTCGAAGAGGCGACGCGTTTCCTCGGGGTTGCGGTAGTAGCCGCTGGTTGCAGAGGGTCCGCGGAACTGGAGCCGGCCGACGATGCGTTCGCCCACTTCCTGCCCGGCATCGTCGACGACGCGAATCTCGTGACCTGGCAACGGACGTCCGCAGGCGACATATCGCAGCGCCGTCGGATCGTCGGCGGCAGCGGGAACGGCGCGGCCCGATTCCACCAGGGTCGCGCGCTCGATGCGGTCGATCACCGGCCCGCGCCCGAGAGGCGGAATCGCAAGTCCCACGGTGCACTCGGCGAGCCCGTAAACCGGCGCGAGTGCCTCGCGCCGGAAGCCGCAGCGCTCAAAGCGCTCGGCAAAGCGCGTCAAAGTGTCCGGACTCACGGGTTCGGCGCCGTTGGCGGCGAGCCGCCAGCAGCTCAGGTCCAGCCCCTCCAGCACCGCGTCCGGAATGCGCCGCAGGCAGAGCTCGAAAGCGAAGTTGGGAGCGGCGGTCACGGTGCCGCGATGGTGATCGATCGCCTGCAGCCAGCGCTCCGGACGGGCAAGAAAGTCGAGCGGCGACATCAGCACGAGCAGCCCGCCGTGATACAGGCTTCCCATCCAGGCACCGATCAGTCCCATGTCGTGATAAAGCGGCAGCCAGCTGACGCATACGTCCTCGGCGGTCAGCTTCACGCCCCGGCCCCAGGCGCGTATGTTGGCGAGCAGGTTGGCATGCGTCAGCGTGACGCCCTTGGGATTGCCGGTGCTGCCCGAGGTGTACTGGATGAAGGCCACATCGTCGGGCTCGATCGCGGGCAACGTGACTTCGATGCGCGCGCTGCGAAGCTGCGCCACGGTGACGATGTCTCGCAGCGAGCCGACCTCGCCGCGCAGGAACTGGGCGAGCAATCGGGCTTCGTTCACCGTGACCAGCAGCACGGACTGCGCACTGTCCAGGATTGCGGCCTGGCGGCGCAGGTGATCCTCGATTTGCGACAGACGCGCCGGGGGGTAGATCGGCACCGGGATGCCGCCCGCCAGCAGAATCCCATAGAAGGTGTAGAAGAACTCGAGGCTCGTCGGCAGCATGATCGCGACGGTCTGCTGGCGTTCGAGCCCGTGCGCAATCAGGCCGGCGGCGACTTCCCTCGCTGCCTGGGCGAGCCGGGCGTAGTCGAGCGCCTCTAACTCCTGGGCGCCGCGGTAGAACAGCACGTGGGTTCGATTCGGCGCGCCCTGAGCGTACCAGTCGAGCATGTCGACCAGCGTGACGGCGCTCTCGGGCGTGCCGATCGCGAGCGTAGCGCGCGCGGCCTCGGTTTGCGCGGACGGCGGCGAGGAAGGCTCCGGCGCGCCGACCGCGGCGCGCAATGCGGAAAGGAGCTCGCGCGGCGTCTCGATTTCGAGCAGGGTCTGCTCGGCGATGCGCATCTGGAAGGCGTCTTCCACCCGGTGCAGCAACTCGATGCGAGCGAGGCTGTCGAGCCCGAGGTCGGTGTCGAGCCTGCTGTCGGCGGTGATCGTCCTGGGTGCGCCAGGATGCGTCTGGCGGACCAGTTCGCCGATGATCGCAATGAGCTCCGCCAGCGCCTGCTGGGGATCCTCGGGCAGCCTGTGTGTGGTCGACGGCACGTCAGCGGCGGTTCGAGCCGCACCCGACACGGCCATCGGTTGCGCGTGGGACTATTGCAGAACCCACTTGCCGTTCTGCACTTTGAACACCGACAGCAGACCGCGCTGGAGGTCGCCGGAATTGTCGAAGGCGATCTCCGCGGTGACCCCCGAATGGCGGATGTTGCGCAGCACCGGCAGCAACTTCGCCGGAGCCGTCGTTCCGGCGCGCTCCATGGCAGCTGCAATGACCATGACGCTGTCGTAGAAGTAGGGCGCGTAGAGGCCGATCTCCTGCTTGAAGCGCTCCCGATAGCGCTGGGCGAAGGCGCGTCCGCCCGGCCGGCTCTCCAGCGCAGCCCCCGGGGTCGAGGCGATATGGCCCTCTGCGGCAGCCCCGGCGAGCTGCAGGAATTTGGCGGTGTTCATCGTCTCACCGCCCAGAAGGGGGATCTCGAGGCCGAGCTCCCTCATCTGCCGCGCCATCGGACCGGCCTGAGAGTCGTAGCCGCCGAAGAATATGGCCTCGGGGCGCTCCTTGCGGATCGAGGTGAGTATGTTGCGAAAGTCCACGGCCTTGTCGTTGGTGAACTCGCGCTTCACGACCTGCGCCTTCGCGGCCCGGATCGTGTTGGTGAACGCGTCCGCCAGGCCTTGACCGTAGGCGGTGCGGTCGTCGATCACGGCGAAGCGTTTTAGCTTCAACGTCTGGGTCGCATAGCGGCCGAGCGCGGCCCCCTGTTTGTCGTCATCGGCCATCATCCGGAACGCGGTCTTGAATTTCTGCCGGGTGTAGATCACGTTGGTCGAGACCGACAATTGCGGGATGCCCGCTTCCGCGTACAGCCGGGAAGCGGGAATCGTCACCCCGGAGTTGAAATGCCCCACCATCGCCTTGATGCCGGCGTCGATGAGCTTTTGCGCCACCACCGTGCCGACCTTGGGATCGGCCTGGTCGTCCTCGACGAGCAGCTCGAACTTCGCCGCGCCGCCGCCGATGCGAACCGCGCGCGCATTGAGCTCGTCGACTGCCATCTGGGCGCCGTTCTGATTGTCCTTGCCGTAGTGGGCCTGCGCACCGGTGAGTGGGGAGGCGAAGCCGATTTTGATGACCTGGGTAGTCTGGGCGTGGCCCGCAGCGACGCTCAGTGCGAGACAGGCGACGGCGGCGAGAAGCGCTCTTCTGCCTGCGCTACGGTTCGTCGATATCAGGGTTGGCTCCTTGCGCGAGGATCCGCCATGCCGCAAGACGTTCACTTCGACCGTCGACGCGGGGCATTCTTCGCAGCCGGCGTGTCACGCGGGATCGAATCGATCCTATCGACGCTACCCGTGACTGTCAAACACACGCAAGCGCAGGCGGCTCGACACGCCGACATTGCCGGCCCGCGTCGCAGCGGGCCGGGACACGCGCAGTCGAGATGGGGAGAGCGGAGCGAAGCCGATCGAGCGGCTTCGCGGCTCCTAGCGGATCGGGAAAACGATCGGCGGAATGTCCACGCTCACGACGACGCCCGGGTACCGCGGCGGGGGCGGATAGTAGTACACGGGCGCGGGGACATACACGGGCGGCGCAACCACCACGCGTTCGCGCACCACGTAGCGGGGTGCGACGTATTGGTAGTGCCGAACGTGGTGGTGCTTGTGCCAGTGGCGATCGTATTGGCGGCCGTGACCGCGTCCCCCATCCGCCGACGCGGACGCGCTCAGGCCGATGCCCAATGCCGCGACGGCAGCGAGTGAAATTTTGCTGAGCTTGTTCATCTCGGTCTCCTGTTGCGCCCGCAATCGAGCTCGATCGGGCATGGCTGAATCCTAGGGATGGGCTCCGCCGGATGCTGTAAGGTTTCGTAAACGAATGTAACCGCCAGCTCCCGGCATAGAATAGGCATGGGAAGAACGCAAGCGGGACTAAACATGCAGGCATGGCCTGGACGCAGCGACGAGCTCTGGGAGCAAGCGCAGGACGAGATGATGGCAGCTGGCTTGAGCGACGGGCTGCCGATCGTGCCGCCTACGGCCGATCGCGTCGAGCGCATGCTGTCCAAGCATTGGGTGGACCCCGATGAAGTGCTGTGCCAGCTCGCGCCGCTCTTCGTGCCCGTCACCTGGCGTGACCTGGCGATCAACGCGGTCATGGCTGGCTGCAAACCCGAGTATCTGCCCGTGGTCGCCGCTGCGGTCGAGGCCCTGGCCGGCGCCGAGTTCAACTTGATCGGCATCTCGACCACAACTGGATCGGCCGGCACACTGGTGATCGTCAACGGGCCCATCGCGCCCGCCCTAGGTATGAACGCCGCGGCGAACGCCCTCGGCCCCGGCAACCGCGCCAACGCGACCGTCGGCCGGGCGGTCCGCCTGGTGCTGCAGAACGTCGGTGGCGCCAAACCCGGGGAAATCGACATGGCGACCCTCGGACAGCCCGCGAAATACACCTTCTGCATGGCGGAGAACGAGACCGCCTCGCCGTGGGATCCACTGCATGTCGAGCGCGGGTTTGCGCGTGACGCAAGCGTCGTCACGGTCGTCGGCACCGCCGGCATCGTCGAAGTCGTCGACTCCTGCAGCCGAACGCCGGCCGAACTTGCGCAGACCTTCGCCCACTCGATGCTCATCGCCGGTACCGTGGGCGGCGGTGGACTGCTCGGGGGCGGCGAGCCGCTGATCGTTCTGCCGCCCGAGCAGGCGGTCTTCCTCGCCCAGGCCGGCTGCAGCAAGCTGCAGTTCAAGCGCGAGATCTGGGAGCGAGCGGTCATGGGGCTGGACATGCTCTCGGCGTCGGTGCGCGAGCACCTGACGGGGCGGCTCGGCGAGGCGTCCGGCGTCGATTCCGGCGCCCCGCTGCGGGTGGCCGAAAAGCCCGAGGACATCATGCTCGTCGTGGCCGGAGGCGTGGGCGTGAAGGCGGCCTACGTTCCGACCTGGGGCGGCTCCACGCGCGCCGTCAGCCGCCCGGTGCGTTGAGATCCCGCGCTGCGCAGGCGTAGCGCCCGGTTCAGTGCCGGTTGTCGTTCGCGGGCGGCCCGCCCCCATCGCCGGCCGCTTCCCTTGCCTGCTCGACCCCTCGGCCGAGCCGCGCTCAAGCCGACCGGCCGTGCGTCCGTTATCGCCTGGTGTAGCGCGAACCGACGCGACTAGCGCGCGAAACCAGCAGGGGTGCGGCCGATGTATCCGTATGAAAATCCTTTGAAGATCCCGAAGCGCGAGATGCCGGTGTCGCTGTGGACCCACCCGGACGGCCGGGTCCTCGGGGCGATCTACCTGCACATGGCCGAGCCCCACGGCGGCTGCGACGAGGATCCATGGACGGTCTTGAACGATCCGGAGGATTTTCTGGTCGTGCGCCGGCGCGAGCCCGACGAGCTGCGCTTCTACAACAAGGCCTCGCTCATCCGCGTGGAATACGCCGAGAACGAGCTCTACGTCGCCGACAGCGGCAAGGATCTTCCCTGCCGCGTGCACATGATGGATGGATCGATCGTCGACGGCACCATGCGCAAGTCGCTGCCGCCCGAGCGATCGCGGCTGTACGACTACATGAATACCGACAACCCTCGCTTTCTCAAGGTGTACGTCGAAGGCATGTCGGTCTGCCTCATCAACAAATCCTACGTGGGCTACATCACGACGCGTGATGAGGCACTCGATTTCTAGCCGGGACCGATCGCCGTACCGGCACGATAGGGCAGACAGACCTCTCGTCATGCGCCGATCCAAAAAGGCAACAGCGAACTAGCGAAATGATCGCGCTGATAGATCTCTTCCATGTTTCGCGCTCGATCGCCGTCATTCTGGCCGGCCGCAACTCTAGCGCGGAGGTCGTGAGCGCGATCGCGCGCCTGCGTCGCGTCGGCCGCCGTGCCCTGCCGAAGATCATCCCCGCCCTGCCCGACGATCCGCACGGCGAGCCGCTGACGAATCTGCTGGCGGAGCTGATCACGACGGCAAGCCTGCCTATGGTGGTAGACCTCGGTCTGATGAACCAGGATCCGCAGGTCGTGGCTCGCGTGCGCGCGGCGCTCGCCCGCGGCGGGAAATACGATCCGAACCGATTGGTCGAGCTGTACTCGGCCGCCGGGGGGGCAATGGTCAATCTCTCCGAGGTGTTTCTCGCGCGCCGCGATGCCATCACGCCCAAGACCGTGCTTCGGATTCTCGACAGCGCGCACAAGGACAATCAGCCGACCCTCTTCAAGATCGTGGGCGAGCTCACCACCGAAGCGATGGTCGCGAGCCTGATCGGCTTCAGCCGCAACGCCGAATGGGAGGCGCGCTACTGCATCGTGCAGGCGATCTCGCGCTTTTCCACCGAGCCGGTGCGCGACACGCTGCTGCGGTTCATCAAGGATCCGCACAAGCTGGTGCGACAGGCGGCCGTGGAAGGGCTTGCGGGTCTCACGATTCCGGTGCCGGCGGCGCCGATAGCGGCGCTTCTGCGCGACCCGGACCTCATGGTGCAGACGCGCGCCATCGAGACGATGATCAAGCTGAACGATCCGAGCTCGGTGCGCGATCTTCTCACGATCCTGCAGGACGAGTCCGAGCACGCGCGCCGGGCGGCGGTCGAAGTGCTGAACGCGATCGGCGACGCAAGCGCGATCAAGGACCTGCTCCACGCCATGAAGGATCAGGACTGGTGGGTGCGCGTACGCGCGGCTGACGCACTGGGGGCGATCGGCGGGCCCAAGGTGATCGACGCGGTGCTCGCGCTGCTCGGCGACGGCGACGAGTTCATGCGCCGCTGCGCGGTGGAAATCCTCAACACCACCAAGGACCCGCGGGCGTTCGACAAACTCATCGCCGCCCTGGGCGACCCGGACTGGTGGGTGCGCGAGCGAGCCCTCGATGCGCTCGCGAACATGCGCGATCCGCGTGCGTTGCCGGCGATCACGAAGTTCCTGGACACCGACAACGAGGCGACGCCGGTGGCGATTCGGGCGCTCGCAGCCATCGGCGACACGCGGGCCGCGCTGGCGATCGCCCGCAAGCTCGACAGCAACGACGAAGCGATCGTGCGCGAGGCGCTGGGTGCGCTGGAGGCGCTCACCGACGCCAAGTCGGCCGAGGCGGTGCTGGCTGCGCTGGCGCAGTTGAGCGAGCGGCCCGTGGCCGCCGAGATCGCGCAGGCCGCGGTGAAAGCCCATGGAACCATTTCGGCCCGGGTGCGCGGGCGGCCTCGGACGCCGAGCAGCGATCCGCGGGTGGAGCTGCCGCTGCGTTCGGGGCGCACGGTCATGCTGCAGACCGTGGCGCGGCCATTGTCCGATCCTTCGTCGCCGGCCAGCGTGCCCCCCGCGCCGCAGCCGAAGGTTGCCGCCGTCAACGCGAGCAACGCCTCGGGCGACGAAAGCCTCGACATCCACAAGCTCGTCCCCGGGCAGGTCATCGGCGGGCGCTACCAGGTCAAGCGCGAGATCGGCCGCGGCGGCTTCGGCGTGGTCATGCTGGTCGAGGACCAGATGGTGCACGAGGACATCGCGCTCAAGCTCATCAGCCCGCACCTGACCGAGGACGAGACGGCCATCATGCGCATGGTCCACGAGGTCCGCTATGCGCGCAAGATCACGCACGAGAACGTCATCCGGATCCACGATTTCCTCAACATCGGCAGAACCTATGCGATGTCGATGGAGTATTTCGCCAGCGTGCCGCTGACGCGCAAGATACGCCGCGGACTCAATCTGCCGAAGCAGGAGGCGCTGCGCCTGTTGCGCGACATCCTGCGCGGCACGCTGGTCGCGCACAACGCGGGCATCGTTCACCGCGACCTCAAGCCGGCGAACATCCTCATCAACAACGAGGGGCTGGTGAAGATCGTCGACTTCGGCCTTGCGGCTGCCATGAGCCACAGCAACTCGCGCGTCACCAAGACCGGCCATCTCGTCGGCACGCCGAACTACATGGCGCCCGAGCAGGTCCGCGGCCAGCCGATCGACCAGCGTACCGATCTATACGCGCTCGGAGTCATCATGTACGAGATGTTCACGGGCGTGCCGCCGTACGTATCGGACAATCCCATGGGCATCCTCTACCAGCACCTCGAAGGCAAGAAGGTTGCGCCCAGCGAGCACAATCCCGAGGTCTCGCCCGCGCTCGAGGCCGTCATTCTGAAGGCTATGGCCGTGGAGCCCGAGGCCCGCTACCAGAGCGCCGCCCAGATGCTCGAGGACCTGGAAGCGCTGATGATACGGGAGGCGGCATAGACGTGAGCTACACGGCGCGACGAAACGTGCACGAGACTGGACATGCTGGCGAGGGGGCGGCGCCGTGACGGCTCCGGCACGGATCGACGCGTTCCTGCAGCTCGGGCGCGAGCAGGACGCCTCCGACATCCACTTTGCCGTCGGCATGCCGCCGGTGTTGCGCATGCACGGCGAGATCCAGCCCATCCGCTATCGTGAGCTCAGTGCCGAGGAATGCCGCAATCTGATCTTCGAGATACTGACCGAGCAGCAGATAGCCCAGTTCAAGGACGGTCACGACCTCGATTTCTCTTACTCGCCGAAGGATGGCGAGCGCTACCGCTTCAACGTGTTTCGCAAGCTCGGCGGGATTGCCGCGGTTGCACGGATCGTCCCGCCGGTTCCGAGCACGCTGGAGCAGTTGGGGCTGCCGCC
>Ga0105107_10003602_pt1 | contig 10318 bp, 10 predicted proteins | sample PPLLaktember2015_6_FD_79335 | JGI IMG/M metagenome (GOLD analysis project Ga0105107, IMG submission 79335) | Freshwater sediment microbial communities from Prairie Pothole Lake near Jamestown, North Dakota, USA - PPLs Lake P8 Core (1) Depth... | ecosystem: Environmental > Aquatic > Freshwater >...
CTGCATGAACTGAGGCCTGAGGCCGGCGACGATCTTTTCGAACGAGTGGTCCACAGTCGCCGACTGCAACAGGGCGGGAAAGTCGTGTGGCTCGACTGCGTGATCGAGATGGAATCCCAATGCGCGCGGATCCACACGGCCGAGATGCAACTCGCGCAGGAATTTCAGCGCGCTCGTCGTCAGACCCACATCGAATGCCGCGGCGTCCGCAGACGCACGCGCGATGCCCTGCTCCAGGGCGGTCGCCTCGAACTCGAGCGTCGTACCGCGATAGTCATCTACGTCGAGACCATCCTCGTGAGCTGCGCGAAGACGAGCCAGCACGGTCCACGCTGCGCCCGTCGGACGCCCCTGGTCGTCGACCCACACAGCACGGTGGCCGGTGCGTTCATAGAAGTCTGCGACGTCGCGCTGCCCGGCCGTCTGCTGCGCCCTCTCCTGCGCGAGAAATGCCGGCGGCGAAAGGACCATTGCGAGCACGATTGCCAACTGCAGTGTGGAAGGCACGCTGCATCAGAAGGCAAGCGGCGTGCCGTCCCGTGAGTGCGAAATATTCCACGACGCCCTGAAAAATTCCACGTGGCACCGCAGTTGCTCCAGCGACGTCATGCCGCGCGTCGTCCTCAATGGACAACCGGTCGATCTGCCCGAGGCGCCGACCCTTGCCGATGCCCTCGAGACGGCGGGCGTGCATCTCCCCACACTGTGCCATGACGACCGATTGGCGCCGAGCGGCAACTGCCGCCTGTGTCTCGTGCGCATCAGGGGATTCGGCCGTCCTGTGCCCGCCTGCGCCACATCGATCGCCGAGGGCATGGAAATCGACACGTCATCGCCAGACCTCGAGGCGGCGCGGCGAGGCATCCTCGAAATGCTGGCCGCACGCTATCCGGCCGAGGCGGTATCTTCCGACGCCGGCAAACCGTTCCATCAGGCGCTCGCCGCATACGGCATCGGTACGGAGCCATTCCTCTCGGGTGCCACAGACCCCGCCTTGGTCGATCGCTCGCATCCGTACATCACGGTGGATATGAACCGCTGCATCCAATGCGCCCGGTGCGTGCGCATCTGCGCCGACGTGCAGGGGCAGTTCGTCTGGCACGTCCGCGAGCGTGGACGCGACGTACGCATCGAACCCGATGGCGTCGATCTGCTGGCCAGCTCGTGTGTCAGCTGCGGCGCGTGCGTAGACACCTGTCCGACCGGGGCGCTCGAGGACGCGGCAGTGGAAACGCTTGGCGTGCCTGATGCCTGGACTCGAACCGTGTGCCCGTACTGCGGCACTGGCTGTGAGCTGTCGGTCGGCACGCGCGATGGCCGAATCGTGTCGAGCAAACCGGTGAGGCACTCGGCGGTCAGCAAAGGGCATCTCTGTGTGAAAGGCCGTTACGCGTTCGAGTACGTCGATGCCGGCGATCGCCTCACGACGCCCATGATTCGCGAGGGCGACGCCTGGCGCCCCGTTTCATGGGACGAGGCCCTGGCCTTTGTCGTCACCAGACTGCGCGACGTGGTCGGTCGGCACGGCCCCGATGCCGTGGGCGTGCTCGGGTCGGCACGGCAGACCAACGAAGAGAGCTATCTCGCGCAGAAATTCGCGCGCATCGTCATCGGCACGAACAACGTGGACTGCTGCGCCCGCGTGTGCCATACGCCGAGCTCCACGGCGCTCAAACGGTCGCTGGGTGCGGGCCTGTCCACCAACTCCTTCGACGACATCGAGCAAGCCGGGCTCGTGCTCATCTGCGGCGCCAACCCGACCGAGAATCACCCGATCGTCGGCGCGCGCATCAAACAGGCGGTGAGACGCCAGAGCGCAAGGCTGGTCGTCATCGACCCGAGGCGCATCGAACTGGCGGACTACGCGGACGTCTTTCTGCGCGTCCATCCAGGCACGAATATTCCACTCCTCAACGCAATGGCGCATGTCATCGTCCGCGAGCGCCTGGTGGACGCCGCATTCGTCGGGCAGCGGGTCGAGGACTATGAAGCGTTCGCCGCGTTTGTCGCCAACTGGCCGCCCGAGCGCGTTGCGGATCTGTGCGGCGTGGAGGCTGACCAGATTCGAGCGGCGGCGCGGCTCTATGCCACAGTCCGGCCCGCGATGATTGTGAACGGCCTTGGCGCGACGGAGCATGTCCAGGGAACCGATGGCGTGACCGCGCTGATCAACCTCGCACTGCTTACGGGCAATTTTGGAAAGCCAGGCGCCGGCGTCAACGCGCTGCGTGGCCAGAACAATGTGCAGGGCGCCGCGCACATGGGATGCGAGCCGAAGACGCTCCCGGGAGGCATATCGATCGAAGACGGCCGGCATGCGTTCGAGACGCTGTGGCACGCATCGATTCCGCGCACGCACGGGCTGCATCAGCTCGAGATGCTGAGCGCCGCGAGATCGGGCGATTTGAAAGCGTTGTGGGCGATCGGCTACGACGTGTTGCTCAGCAATCCGAATGCGCGAGAAACGGCGCGCGCGCTCGGCGCCATGGATCTCGTCATCGTTCAGGACCTGTTCATGACCGAGACGGCCCGGCGGTTCGGCTCGGTAGTTCTGCCGGCCTGCTCGTCGTTCGAAAAGGATGGCACGTTCATGAATGCCGAGCGCCGCATTCAGCGCGTTCGACAGGCCGTACCGGCGGCCGGGGCGTCGAAGAGCGACTGGGAAATCATCTGCGCGATCGCGAAGGCGTTCGATCATCCTCAGGGCTTCAGCTTCACGAGCGCGGAAGAGATCTGGAACGAGGTGCGGCAGGGGTGCGCCGGCGCCCGCGGCATGGACTATGCCCGCCTGGATTCCGAAGGTCTCCAGTGGCCGTGTCCCGACCATGCGCACCCGGGCACGCCGATTCTTCACGTCGACCGATGGGGCACCGCTGAACGCGCCCCCTTGATCCGCTGCGAGTGGGAACCGACGCCCGAGCGTACGACGCCAAAGTACCCACTCGTACTGAATACGGGCCGGACCCTGTATGCGTTCAACGCGGGGACCATGACCGGGCGATGCCGGACACAGGAACTGCGGCCATCGGACCTCGTGGACATCTCACCGGAGGATGCGAGCGCGGCGGGCCTTCACGAGGGCGACCGCGTGCGCCTCGTCAGCCGGTATGGTTCGGCCACGCTCCCGGTGCATGTGAGCCCGGCAATCCGCGCGGGAGAGCTGTTTGCGACGTTTCACACCACCGCGGCGTTGCTGAACAACGTCACGGGCCCCCATGTCGATCGGATTACAGGCACGCCGGAATACAAAGTGACGGCCGTGCGGATGGAAAAGGTGTAGCCATGTCTCTGCTCATCGTCTTGTTCATGGGGTTTCTCGCGCAGGCGCCGCCGCCCTCTGCGCCGCCCGAGGAGCCGTACACGAAAATCGCCCTCAGCGAGCCCGATGTGAAGGCGGCCGCCAAGGTGGCGCTGGCCTTGACCAAGCCGAAGGGCACACTCATCGCCGCCGAGCGTCATGCAATCTCGTCCAATAACATCCGGCTGTGCATTTCCATGAACCGGAGCGGCGACTATGAGTTCGCCCGGGTCGTGCTCTCGCGCGACGCGCAGCGGAAGCGGTGGACCGTGACGGTCTGGTCGTGGGGATCGTGCGGCCGCTAGTCGAAAGAGGCGTATCGCGTCGTACGACTTGTGCTACCATCGCGACCTGTTGGCCTGTTTTGGGGCCACCTGCGTTTCCTCCCCATTGATGAAGGTTTGCGATGGCAGGCAATCAGCCGGCCGCGGGCGACGTCATCATCACCGCTGACATGTCGACCGGCCGCGGTTTTACGTTATCCGTTGCACCCGATGGTCCATCCCAACTGTGGTACTCGTCGTATGAGCAGGCGCTCCACCGGGCGTTCGAGTGGGCGTCGAATACCGGCGTCACCATATGGCGCGCCGATGGCCCGTCTGGCTTCAACCGTATTCCCGGGCAGAACTAGCCATCTCGCAGGAGTCATCACATGGCCGCGCGCACATTCGACGATCTCCTGGGGCGCATCAGGAGCGAATATGTCGAGATGCCGGGGTTGTGGCTGACGACCGAACAGGCCGTTCGCCTGTGGGGGCTCGACCGCGAGCAATGCGAGCAACTGCTCCGGGCGCTCGTCGGCCACGGATTTCTCGTCGTTCGTCCCGACGGCAAGTACGGCCGCGCCAGCGAGGGAAACACGGGCGTGGGCCGCGAAATGGCCGGAGCGCCGTGAACACCCCGCCGCGACGAATCCTCCGGCGCGCGGCGATTACCGTAAGGTACGAAAGTACGCCAGCAGGTCGGCCAGCTGGCGAACGGTCAGCGCGCGGCTGAAGTCGCCCATCGGCGACAGGCCCTGCCGCCACATCTGCGCTTTCACCGCCTCGCTCGTCCTGACGCTCAGCGAGTGCGACGGGGCGATAATCGCCCCCGCAATGTCCGACGCGGTCTGCAGTTGAAGCATGGCGTTCAGGTCAGGTCCCTTCAGGTCCGCAATTGGCGCGGCGAAGTCCTTCTCGCCGGCCACACGATGGCAGACGTGGCACTTCAGGTCCTGAAAAGCCTGCCGCCCGGCGGCGGGATCGCCCTTCGGCAGCACAATAGTGTCGACGACCTGATAGTCCGCTCGCGGCGACTGCGCTCGTGCCGCGATCGGCGCCAGCAACAGCACCAGCGCCAACAGAGCTCGTGCAGCGCTCATAACTCCTCCACCCTCACACCACGCGCTGCGCCGGGCGCGCGAACCGGCCAATCGTCGGATGCGCGAGCCGCGCGAAATCCACGAAGGACATGGCGACCGCATCGTCGAACGTGCCCGCGTTGAACACAATCTCGGGGCTGTCGGCCAGACGTTCGTCGATGAAGACGAGCTGGTGGAACAGCGGCCCAAGCGGCGGCATCGCGCCCGCTTCGCAATCCGGATACAGCCAGTCGAGCTCGTCCTCGGTGGCCATGCGCACGTCCGGCACGCCGATGACGCGGGCCAGCTGCGCGAAATCGACGTCGCAATCGGCCGGCACGACCGCCTGAATCGGTTCGCCGTCGGCAAACGCCACGACGACTTTGGCCCAGTCGCCGGGAGGCACCGACATCGTCGCCGCTTCCTGCCGAGCCGTGTACGCTCGCGCGTGCGGCAACACCGTGTAAGCGACATCGGCACGACGCAGAAATTCTTGAACCGTTGGGGACACTGGCATATCGGCCTCCTGGGTTTCATTCAAGCACAATCAGCGCCAGGGTCTCGGTTCGCGATCGGCACGATTTCTCGTGTTGGGTCCGCGGCCTGTGAGAGAAATTCAGCACCGTCGGGGAAATTTCTCAGCGCATCTGAATGTGCTCGCGCGAATCACGGGCGTGCGCGGAAGGCGTGCGACTTGCATCGTCGCTGTGCGGCAGGCCCCGCCTGCCGATTGCGAGGCTCTATGAGATGGTTCACTCTTCTGCTGGCGCTCGTCGGATTTGCCGCGTCGGCATCGGCGCAGACCGTCGCGTCCAATCCATGGGACCGCTGCACGACAGTGCAGGTGTTCGGCGGTGCGGCGACGGCGTCACCCAATACGACCGGGACGTTCGGCACGGCCATTGGCTGGGAGCTCACACACCGCGCCGAAATCGAAGGCACGGCGGCCTGGTTCGCTCAGCGTCGAGACACACAGGCGTTCGCTGCCGATCTGAAGCTGCTGGTCAACCTGACGCGCCCGGCCACGATCGTGCCGTACCTGGGCGGCGGTGCGGGGCTGTATCGCGGCACGTTCGATGCCGCGCGCTCCGATGTGCCGGACTTCTATCGCCGCAGGATGACCGGGGCGACCCCGATCAGCCGGCTGAGCTATACCGACCCGACGGCGGTGATCACGGGCGGAGCCCATGTCTATTTCGCCCGGCATTTTTCCATCAAGCCTGAAGCCACCGTGCGGTTCGTGATGGACCAAGCCGACTCGTACACGGTGACGGCCGTCACGTTCGCGATCGTCTATCACGTCGAGGATCATCTCAGCGCGAACCGGGTGCCCGAACGATGAAACGCGAGATCTTCTACGCCTCCTCGGTAAAGGCGGCGAACGTCGCGTCCCACTGGCTCGCGCAGATCTGCACTATCGAGTGCCGCATCGCAAGCAGCGCAGCGGCTCGCCCTGGTAAGGAGAGACATCGTGGCCCGCAAACATCTGCTCGTCAAATCGGAAGCGCGCGAAAAGGTTCTCCACGGCTGCCTTGCCCTGGCCGACGCCGTGCGCGTCACGCTCGGCCCACGATCGAAGTGCGTTCTCATCGAGAAGAAATATGGCCCCCCGATCGTCTGTGACGACGGCGTCACCATCGCGAAGGAGTTCGAGCTGAGCGACCCCGAAGAGAATCTCGGGGCGCAAATCATCCGGCAGGCGGCCGAGCGCACGGGCGAGTACGTGGGCGACGGCACGACAACGGCGACGCTCCTCGCAGCAGCGATCTACGCCGACGGCGTCCGGAACATCGCCGCGGGCGCCAGTGCCATCGAGCTCAGGCGAGGACTCGATCGCGGACTGCGGGCCGTCGTCGCCCGGTTGCACGAGCTGTCGCGGCCGGTCGCCGACCACACGCAGCGCGTGCAGGTGGCGACGGTTTCGGCTCACAACGACGAGACGATCGGCGACATCGTCGCATCGGCGCTCGAACGGGTCGGTCTCGAAGGCACCACCTCGGTCGAAGAAGCGAAAGGCACGGAAACGACGGTCGAGGTGGTCGAGGGCATGCGGTTCGACCGCGGCTATCTCTCGCCGTATTTCGTCACCGAACCCGAGAAGATGCGCGCGATCCTCGACGAGGCGGCGATCCTCGTAACCGACAAGAAGATTGCGACCACGACCGAGATGATTCCGGTGCTCGAACAGATCGCCAAGAGCGGGAAGGCGCTGCTCATCGTCGCCGATGAGATCGAAGGCGACGCGCTCGCCACGCTCGTCGTCAACAAGCTGCGCGGCGTACTGCCCTGCATCGCCGTCAAGGCGCCCGGCTACGGCGATCGGCGGCGTGCCATGCTCGAAGACATCGCGGTGCTCACGGGAGGCCGTCTCCTGTCCGGCGAGCTCGGTATCAAGCTGGCGAACGTCACCATGGCCGACCTCGGGGGGGCAAAGCGGGTCATCGTCGACAAGGAGTCGACGACCATCGTCGGCGGCGCGGGCGTGAAGACCGCGATCGACGCGCGCGCCAACGAGATCCGCGAGCAGATCCGGACAGCCACGTCCGACTACGACAAGGAGAAACTGCAGGAGCGCCTTGCGAAGCTGACGGGCGGTGTCGCCGTGATTCGCGTGGGCGCCCCTTCGGAGGCGGAGATGAAGAACCGCCGGGAGGCCTTCGAAGACGCCATCAGCGCAACGAAGGCCGCGATGGCGGAGGGCGTTGTGCCAGGAGGCGGCCTCGCACTGCTCCGCTCGGTCGACGCAGTCGATCGCGAGGCGGCAGGCGCCACCGGCGACGAGCGTACCGGGCTCATGATCCTCAAGCACGCGCTCGAGGCGCCAACGCGGCAGATTGCTGAAAACTCGGGCGCCGACGGCGGTGTCGTGGTCGATCGCATGCTTGGCGGAACCGGCGCCTATGGATTCGACGCCAGCCGGGGCATATACGTCGATCTCGTCGAGGCGGGTATCATTGACCCAACGAAAGTGGTCAGAACCGCGCTCGAGAACGCGGTGTCCGTGGCGGGCATTCTCCTGCTGACGGAAGCGACGCTGACCGACATTCCCGAGTCGAAGCCCGACACGCATCCGGCCGCGGACTTCGGCTGACAAAGGAACGCGCTGTCCACATGACCGTCACACACACGCTCTCCGCCGCACTCATCCTGCTGGCCGCGCTGTTCCTGCCGGCTGCCGACGGTTTCGCGCAGTCGAGCACGTGCGCCGATTGCCACTTCGCGAACCCGGAGGCACCGGCGCGGGAGCATCTGTCTGTTTGGGAGCGCTCGGCGCACGGGCGCAACAACGTCGGGTGTGAAAAGTGCCATGACGGCGATGCGTCCACCTACGAGCTGATGCTCGCGCATCGCGGCTTGCTCGGCAGCTCGAACCCCGCCAGCCCGGTACATCGGCGGAACCTGCCGGCGACCTGCGGGCGCTGCCATTCAGGCCCGTTCGTGCGTTTTCAGAACAGCCAGCACTTCAAGCTGCTCGGCGCGGGAGACGATCGCGTGCCGACCTGCACGACGTGTCACCACGCGGTCGGCTCCGAGCGGCCGTCTCCGAGAGCGCTCGAAGCCACATGCCAGCAGTGTCATGGACCGAACTCGGCGGCGCCGCGTGTGGAGCGCGCGGAAGCGGCGCGCACACTGCTCGAGGAAGTGCGCGACTCCCGCGAGCTGCTCGAGGCGGCCAGGCCCTTCATCGACCGCATCGGCAGCAAGACGCGACAGACCCAGCTTCGTGAAGCGTACCGTCAGGCCGAGGTCCCGCTGATAGAGGCCGGCGAATCGATGCACGAGTTCGTGTTCGACAACCTGAAAGAACGGCTGACGACCGCGCGCAAGCGGATCGAGGCGCTGCTCACCGAGCTCGCCAATCCGTAGTGCTCGCTCTCGCGTGAGACAGGATCGTTATGAAGCTTGCCGCAGTCGCCCTCGATTACGACGGCACGATCGCCATCGATGGCGCGATGGATCCCGCCGTGCGGGACGCGATTGCGCAGTTGCGCCTGCACGGCATCGCCGTCGTGCTCGCCACGGGCCGCCGGCTCCCGGACCTCACGAAGGTGGCCGGCAACCTCGAATGCTTCAACGCGATTGTGGCGGAGAACGGCGCCGTCCTCTACTTCCCGGAAAGCCAGCGCCACACGGTGATCGGCCATGCGCCCCCGCCGCAATTCATCGAGGGCATGCGCGGGCTGGGCATCGAGTTCGCCGTGGGCGACTCGGTCGTCGAGACCGATGCGGTGCATGCGCTCAGCGTGCTCCGGCTCATTCACTCGCTCGAGCTGCCCCTGATGCTGGCCTTCAATCGCGGCCGCCTCATGATGCTGCCGCCGGGCATCGCCAAGTCCATCGGTCTGAGCCGCGTGCTCTCGACGTTGCGACTCTCGATTCACAATGCACTCGCCATCGGCGATGCGGAAAACGATCATGACTTGCTCGACGCCTGCGAGGTGGGCGTCGCCGTCGAATGGGGCAGTGCAGCGCTGCGCACCGTCGCCGACGAAGTCATCCCGGGCAGCGGGCCCTCGGCGGTCGCGCCGTACTTGCGCGGCCTCACGAAACAGCTGCGGTTGTCGGCGAGCCAGATGGGCCGCCGTCACTTGCAGCTCGGGCATCAGCTCGATGGGAGTCCTGTACAGATTGCGATTCGGGGCCGCACGGTGATCATTGCGGGCGAGCCGGGATCGGGCAAGTCGTGGCTGGCCGGCCTGCATTGCGAGCAGCTGATTCTCCAGGGCTATTGCCTCTGCATCATCGATCCCGAAGGCGACTATCTGTCCCTCGAAGCATTGCCGGGCGTCGTTGTGATGGGCGGAAGCGATCCGCCGCCGCGTGCGCGCGAGCTGGCCCAGGTGCTGCGATACCCCGATATCAGCATCGTCATCGACTTGTCCAGACTGTCGCACCAGGACAAAGACGAGTATCTGCGCGAGCTCCTGCCGACCCTGGCCGCCATGCGGCGTCAGACCGGGCTGCCGCACAAGATTCTGCTCGACGAAGCGCACTACTACCTGGCGGCGCCCGAAGGCCGGCAGCTGATCGACGCCGAGCTCGCCGGGTACATCCTCGTCACCTACCGCGTATCGGGTATCGACGAAGAGGTCCGGAGCGCCGCCGATATCGTCGTGATGGTGACCCGCGAAACCGATGCACAGGAGCAGCAGACGCTGCGCGAGATGTGCGAGGCCGCCGGGGCGGAAGTGCCGGAGAGCCTGTTCGAAGAGCTGGGCCTGAGCGAGGCCGCGCTGCTGCCCGGAGTGGAGGAATCGCACGGACGTGTCCGGCGGTTTCAGATCGGTCCGCGCCTGACGGCGCACGTCCGCCACCGGGCCAAGTACGTCGACATGCCCGTGTCCGAGACGCAGGGCTTCGTCTTCTCGCGTGACGGGAAACCCGGGCCGCGGGCGCGCTCGCTGAAAGAGTTCGTGGATCTGCTGGCGGAGCTCCCTGATGCGGATCTGGTCCCGTATCTCAAGCGGCACGACTTTTCGCGGTGGTTCGGACAGGTCTTCCGCGACTGCCCTCTCGCCACACACATACGGAGACTGGAGAGCCGCATCGGTGTAGAGCGACCCCGCGATCTGATCAACGACATCTCGCAGGCCGTGCGCGCCAGGTACGAGATGACACCGGCGACCGTGTAGCTCACGATGCAGCCGCCCGTCTTCGAGGCGCGCGGCCTCACCAAG
>Ga0105107_10003603_pt1 | contig 10316 bp, 10 predicted proteins | sample PPLLaktember2015_6_FD_79335 | JGI IMG/M metagenome (GOLD analysis project Ga0105107, IMG submission 79335) | Freshwater sediment microbial communities from Prairie Pothole Lake near Jamestown, North Dakota, USA - PPLs Lake P8 Core (1) Depth... | ecosystem: Environmental > Aquatic > Freshwater >...
ATAACCTTATATTTTGATTTCATATATGATGAAGGGTGATCATTCGAATGCGCGTATTGATTACCTTTGAAGATTATTTACTTAATCGCAATGAATCTCGTTATTGATTCAGGTAACAGTGCCGCCAAGGTAGGAATTTTCAAGGATGAAAAGCTGATGGAAAAATTAACCTTTTATTCATCACATGAGCTTGAAAGATTTGTTCAGCGGACCGAATTCAACAACCTTATAATCAGTTCCGTCAAATCCGACGCGGAAACGATAGCCTCCTGGGGATCAAAAGCTGAAAAGAAATTCATTCTGAACAAAACCCTCCCCCTGCCGGTAAACAATTTGTATCAGACACCTGAAACACTGGGGATGGACAGACTGGCGGGGGTTTGCGGGGCACGACAACTATTTCCCTTACGCAATAACCTAGTGATCGACGCGGGTACCTGCATTACCTATGATTTCGTTGACAGGGAGGGGAGCTACCAAGGCGGCAGCATTTCTCCGGGACTGAATATGCGGTTCAAGGCCGTTCATACTTTTACTGCCAAATTGCCGTTAGTCCCCCCAAAGGCAGGGGTCGAGCTCATTGGAAAAAGCACGGAAACATCCATCCAGAGCGGCGTCGTAAATGGATTGCTGGCGGAAATCGAGGGAATTATTGCCATCTACGGTAAGAAATTTCCCGATTTAAACGTGATTTTATGTGGCGGAGACGCCGGATTTTTTGAAAACCAGTTGAAAGCCTCCATATTTGCGAGCCCTGAATTAGTGCTCATTGGTTTAAACAGCATTTTGATCTATAATGTCAATCATTCATAAATACATTTTTACCTTCATCTGCCTTCTCCCCATGACTTTAGGGATGGCTGTTGAAGCTTTCGCCCAGGCGGCACGAACACCGTACTCTGCTTTTGGCATCGGCGAACCCTATGGCAATGCGCTGATCAACCATCAGGGTATGGCCGGCATTGGCGTAAGCCAGCCTCAGGTATTTTACATCAACAACCAGAATCCCGCCCTGCTCGTGTATAATTCTTTTCTGAGCAGCTTTCAGGCGGGCATTCTCATGGAACGGAGAAACATCAGCGGTGATACACTCAGCGAAACAACTCAGGGAGGGAACATGAATTATCTCGTGACCGCCTTTCCCATCAAGCCGACAAAATGGACCACCTCTGTGGGCCTTATGCCATATTCTTCCGTGAATTACAAATTGCAGTACAACGAGCCCGTTCTCAACAGCACCGACGAAGTGAAGGTGATCGAAACAGGAGACGGAGGCCTCACACAATTGTACTGGTCGAATGGGGTTCTCATTACCAAGGGAGTTGCCGTAGGCGTAAAAGCGTCATACATTTTCAGTTCAATTTTCAATACGTCCAAAAATCAGCTGATCAATTCCAGCGAACCCATTAATTACATTGCAGCCATAGAGGAAAAATCCTACGTCAGGGATTTTGCTTTCGGAACAGGGATCTCCATCAGTAAAGACTCGCTTTTTAGCGGCGGAAGGTACCGCCTGAGTTTCGGCGCGGTCTATAATTTTGCCACCGACCTCGATGCTACTAAAACCGACAAGATCTTCCGAATCGAAAATGTGGACGACAGCACTGATGTCAGCATATTACCGAGTTCACGAAAAGGATCCTTTTCGATTCCGGCTTCGTTTTCAGCTGGTCTGTCACTTAGTCGTGGATTGAACTGGATCATCAGTTCGGAATTCTCCTACCAGGATTGGTCGCTCTTCAGAAATATCAATGGTCAGAGCGAGAATCTCACCGAATCCTGGCGCGTGGCGCTCGGAGGCGAGATCACACCGGATCAATTCGCGACAGAAAATTATTTAAAACGACTGACTTACCGGGCAGGCCTGAGCTATGAACAAAACCCTTTTCTGGCGAACGGCAACATGGTGAAAGATATTGGCATTAATTTTGGGTTATCCATGCCTGCGGGGAGGTCAAGCGTCGATGTCGCCTTTAAATATGGCAGAAGGGGAGACAAGGCGGAGAACCTTCTGGAAGAAAACTATTTTAAGATCTATTTTGGCATCACGTTCAACGATCAATGGTTCATCAAAAGAAAATTCGATTAATCCGTTACTGGTGTGAACCTGACATGGCCATAGTCACTGCTATGGCTTTTTCATTTACACGCCTGAAGCAGTTGATCGCACTCCTGTTCCTGACACTCCTTGTTTCGGCATGCAACCATGCAGATGTGAAGGAGCCCCAGGTGTACGAAGGGCCCCAGAGGATCGTCGAAAACATGGAGCTCTACTATACTGAAGACAACCAGGTGAAAGTTAAAATGATCGCGGCGATGGTGCATGAATTTGAAAGCGGCGACCGTGAATTCCCCAAAGGCATCTACCTTGAATTTTATGATGAGGCCGGAAACCTCGAATCTACCTTACGCGCCAATGAAGCGTTTTACTTCAAAAAGGAAAATCAGTGGCGCGGTCGCGGGAAAGTAGAAGTGAAAAACCTGGCAAAAAATGAACAGCTTAACACGGAAGAACTGTTCTGGAAACCTGCTGACCAGAAAATCTTTACAGATAAATTCGTCACTATACGCCAGCAATCAGACGTGATCTACGGCCAGGGCCTTGAAGCAAAACAGGACATGTCTGATTACGTGATCAAGAAACCGGAAGGCATATTCTCCGTGGAGGAATAGTCTTTCCTCCTGTCCTTTATTCTTGGTATTTTAGCCCCCTCATGAGACTACCTGACGTGATCCTCCTCTCTCTTTCGCTGGCTTTTCTCATTATTGGCATTCACCAGGTCATGACGGTGGGCTTCGGAAGCGGTTACTGGGCGCTGATGCTCGCCCTGGCTTTCTTTTTTATTCTTAATCTAAAAAGGCGAAAATCATAATATGGACGGCGGATTTTTGGCCGGCATAGCCGGTTCTCTTGTCTTTTCGATCTTCCTCTCGGGAATTGAGGTCGCTTTCCTTTCCGCCAATAAAGAGCAGATCGAACTCCAGAGCAGGAACGGAAATATTCCGGCGAAAATCCTGGCTTTCTTTAATAAGAAGCCAACCTGGTTTATCGGAACTACCCTCATAGGAAATATAGCGTCGCTCCTGCTCTTTGGAATTTTTACCACGCTTTGCCTCCTGTTATGGTATCAAAACCGATTCGCTCCCCTCACCATTTCTGTCCTGATACCTGTAGTGATCCTGACCTTCGTCCTTTCGGTAACCATCCTTTACACAGTCGAATTTTTTTCTAAGAGCTTTTTCATTATCAAATCGCAAAAGATGGTAAAAGCGATGGCAATCCCGTTTGCCATCATCTTCATAGCCTTGTTCCCCGTGGTTTTCACGGTTATTTCCCTGGCAAAGTTTATTATTAACCATGTCTTCGGCCTGGAATATTCAAAAGAAAAACCTGTGTTCGGATTGACGGATGTGAACCAGTATCTGAAAAGCATGCACCGCATAAAACAGGCTGACCGCGACCTTGAGCTGGACAGGAAGATCTTCAAGAATGCGCTCGAATTCAAGTCGGTGCGCATTCGCGATTGTATGATACCACGCACGGAGATTGTAGCCGTCGGCCTCGACGCCGGACTTCAGAAACTGCATGAAGCCTTTCTGGAAAGCGGCCATTCAAAGATCATTATTTACAAAGACTCGATCGACGATGTAGTGGGTTACTGCCACTCTTCGGCGTTGTTTAAAAAACCTTCGCGGATTGAAGAAATACTCACGCCTATCATCACGATACCCGAGACCACACTGGCAAAGGAACTGATGGTAAGATTCATCAATGAACACAAAAGCCTGGCGGCCGTAGTGGATGAGTTTGGGGGAACCTCCGGCATCGTCAGCATGGAAGATGTGATCGAAGAGATCTTTGGCGAGATCGAAGATGAGCACGACGAAAGCACTGAAATCGAGTTGAAACTCGATGAGAACACCTGGTTGCTCAGCGCCCGGCTGGAAATTGACTACCTGAACGAAACCCACCGATGGAAACTGCCAACCGGCGATTATGACACCTTGAGCGGACTCATCCTTTCCTATACGGAGGACCTTCCAAAATCCGGGGACACGATTGTGATTCCTCCCTTTACGTTTGTGGTGCAGGCCACAGAAGAAAACCGGATCAATACCGTGAAGGTAATTGTACGGTTAGATGATACAGAAAGTTGATAATCAGGCACTTAACCGTATACGCCCGATGAGGTTTCCCACCCCTGTCATATTTTGTAAAAACTAAATTTTTCTAATAAAGATAACCCATTAAATTTGCGGGCTTTAACGTTGATTTAGTCCTGCGAAGTCAACGATAATCCGGCTCTGAAACTTCACGAACATTATTTTTTAACTATGGCATTAATAGGGACTTTGCGCGACAAGATGGGCATGCTTCTGGTGATCTTTATTTTCCTCGCGCTGGCAGCTTTTATTCTCGGTGATATTTTTTCTAGCAATAGCGTACTTTTCAATCAGAATGACGTCGGGGAAATCAACGGCCACACTGTTTCTGTGGAAGAATTCCAAAGCGCCGTTGAAGAAAGAAGAGCAAATTATGTTCTGAACTTCAACCGCGAGCCCGGAGATCGAGAAATGACCACGCTCCGGCAGCAGGCCTGGGAGTTACTCATTGCGCGCTATGCCATTGTGCCGGAATACGAAAAAGTCGGCGTACGGGTGACCGACGAAGAAGTGGTCGATATGATCAGTGGAACCAACATTGACCCGAACATCCGGCAGGCATTTATCAATCAGGAGACGGGGGAGTTCGACCGGGCCATGTTGGGCAATTACATCAACCAACTCAAGACAATGCCTCCCGGTTCTGAAGGCCGCGTCCGCTGGGAACTCTTTCAGCGTGACCTGAAACCCGCCCGCGAGCGCATCAAATATGAGAACCTCCTCATCAGGACCAGTTACGTCACCAAAGCTGAAGCAGAACGGGAGTACCATCTTCAGACCGATGTTGCCGAGATCAAGTTTGTCTATGTTCCATATTACGCTGTGAGCGATTCTGTTGCAGAAGTAGGTGAGTCCGATCTCAGGGAATATTACAACGAAAACAAAGAGCGCTTTAAGACCGACCACACACGCGATCTGAAATACGTCTCATTTACTCTTGCCGCGTCCTCGCAGGACAGTGTTGATATCCGCGAAGACATGCAGGATATCGCAGCGGAATTTGCCAGAACGGAGGACGATTCCATTTACGCCGTCTCCAATAGCGAAAGCCAGATGGCTTATCAGAAATACAACGTTTCGAACGTTCCGGAATTTGTTAAACCGGAAGATCTGAAAGAAGGCAACGTCATCGGTCCTTTTATCGATGGAAGCACTTACAAAGTGCTGAAGGTATCCAGGATTTTCAAGGACACGATTTCTTATGCGAAAGCAAGCCATATTCTCATCAAGTGGGATGATGAAACCCCGGCCGTAAAAAGGGCAGCGCGGGAGAAAGCTCAGGGCATCCTGAGGGAGATCAGAAATGGCGCAGACTTCGCGGCGAAGGCAAGAGAACATGGAACGGATGGCTCGGCGGCAAATGGCGGCGATCTGGGCTGGGTATACACAGGCCAGATGGTAAAACCTTTTGACGACGCTGTCTTTAATGCGACCAGAACGGGCCTCGTCAACGAGATCGTGGAAACACAATTCGGTTACCACGTTGTCAAAATTGATCGACTGAAGGATAATACGGCCTATGAGTTGGCAGTGATTGAAAGACTTATTGGCCCAAGCGATGCCACTGCCAACGCAGTATACCGGAAAGCCGAAACCTTTGCGGCAAACCTGGAAGGGGTTGATGCTTTTGAAGAGAAAGCAAAAGCCGAAGGCCTTAATGTCTTTGAAAGCGATAACCTGCCAGCTGCCGAAAGGCGTATCGGCACTCTCGGCGACGCGCGTCAGATTGTTCAATGGCTTTTTCGCGATGCATCAGAGGGCGAAGTGTCGGATATTTTCGATCTTCAGGATCAATACGTGATAGCGGTGATGACCGGCGAAACAGACGAAGGCTACCGACCTTTGGAAAGTGTATCTGATGAGATCCGTCCGGAAGTGCGCAAAAAGGTAAAAGGTCAGATGATCATCGAAAAAATAAAAGGGGCTGGTGGCACAGTGGAAGAAATTGCAAACGCATACGGCAATGACGCCAATGTTTACAGCAGCAGCGACCTGAAGCTGGCTTCCAATAATCTGCCTACGGCGGGCTTTGATCCCAAAGCGGTGGGCATCGCATTCGGCCTTGAAAATGGAAAACGCTCACAGCCATTCCAGGGAGAAAATGGTGTAATTCTAATTGAATTGCAGAACAAGACGATTGCACCTGAAATAGCGGATTACAGTGCCTATAAAACTGCGATCCTGCAACAGAATCAGCAGCTCAATACCTTCAATATTGCCGAAGCAATCAAAGATGCCGCAGAAATTGAAGACATGCGCTACAAGTTTTATTAAATAACCAAACGCAACCAGCCGTCCTGTGAAAAAGATTCAGGACGGCTTTTTCTTTTTATGGATCGGGAGTGGATGAAATCTTTCAGGGAAAAACTTGATCGGCATTATGCCTGGCCTTCTTTATACATCTTCAAATTCATTGTACCGGCAGGCCAGGAAGATGCTCTGAAAAAACTTTTCCCGAAACACGTAGCTTCGGAGAAACATTCTGAAAACAGAAAATATACCAGTGTCACCGTGCAGATGATGATGCCTTCCAGCGAAGCAGTAGTAAGTGTCTATGAGCAGGCGTCAGTCATTGAGGGTCTGATTGCGCTGTAATCATGCTTTTTTAGAAGTTTTTTTACTGCTACCTTACTATCAACCAAATGATACCGCTATGCCGTGGAAAGAAGTTGATAACCAGTTAACAAAAACATTTACGTTCAGGGATTTTAACGAGGCCTTTGGCTTTATGACAAGAGTGGCCATGATCGCAGAAAAAATGAATCACCACCCGACCTGGACCAACACGTGGAATACAGTCAGTTTCCAATTGTCCACCCACGATGCGGGAAACAAAGTTACTGATCGCGACCGGAAACTTGCCGAAGCCATCGACAAGCTGATCGCATGAGCAAGGAGAATAAAACATCTCTTTATCTCGTTCCCACTCCCATTGGAAATTTGTCTGACATCACCCTTCGCGCCCTCGAAGTGCTGAAGTCAGTGGATCTCATTCTTGCCGAAGATACCCGCACGTCGGGGCATCTGCTCAGGCATTATGAAATCTCCAGGCCCATGCAAAGTTTTCATAATTTCAATGAACACAAGATCCTGGAGTCCCTTATCGGCCGGATGAAGAAGGGAGAAGTAATGGCCCTCATCACCGACGCGGGAACTCCCGGCATTTCGGATCCGGGATTTCTGATTGCGCGTGCCTGCATACAGGCAGGATTATTGATAGAATGCCTGCCGGGCCCCACAGCCTTCGTTCCGGCGCTGATCAAGTCAGGTCTGGCAGCCGACAGATTTGCTTTCGAAGGTTTTCTTCCCCTGAAGAAGGGCAGACAAACGCTCTTAAAGAAACTGGCGGAAGAAGAGCGTACAATGATTTTTTATGAATCCCCCCACAGGCTGATGAAAACGCTTGAGCAATTCAGTCAGTATTTCGGCGGAGACAGAAAAATTTCTGTCAGCCGGGAACTGACGAAAATGTATGAAGAGACTGTTAACGGCACCATCCTCGAGGTAATGAAACACTTCGCGGAAAAAGAAGTCAGGGGCGAAATTGTGATGGTCGTGGAAGGGAAGACCAAAACGTAAAGTACAGGGGAACTGGCGGAATGATCAAACAGTATTCGGTAGGTTCCCGCAGGATTGTTATCTTACTTCAGTAAACTGGAATCGAGCATAGATGAATTTACAAAAAATTGAACAGGGAGTAATTGAGGTCTGCAGGGAGGTGGGAGAATTTATCCGCCAGGAGGGCGCGTCGTTTGACCTGAGCCGGATAGAACAAAAGCACGTGTTCAATAACCTGGTTTCCTATGTAGACAAGGAGGCAGAAAAAACTCTGGTCAGGGCACTTGCGAAACTCCTGCCCCAGGCAGGATTTATCACCGAAGAAGGTACGGTAGAACAGGCGCAGCAGCACGAATACAACTGGATCATCGATCCCCTCGATGGCACCACTAATTTTCTGCATGGAGTTCCCCTCTACGCGATCAGCATCGGCCTTACCAGGAATGACACCGTTGTTCTCGGCGCGGTCTATGACGTATGTCAAAAGGAGTGTTACCATGCCATCGAAAATGGTCCCGCTTTCTGCGAAGACAGGATCATAAAAGTGTCGGCGATCAGCTCATTGAGTGAAAGCCTGCTGGCTACCGGTTTCCCCTATTATCATTTCGATAAGCGCGAGGACTATCTGGATATCATCAAGGAATTCCTGAACGCCACCCATGGTATCCGAAGGTTGGGCAGCGCCGCTATCGACCTGGCGTATGTCGCGTGTGGCCGGCTCGAGGGATTTTTCGAATACAATCTCCATCCCTGGGATGTCGCCGCCGGAACGCTTATCGTAAAACAGGCCGGAGGAAAGGTCACCGATTTTACGGGAGGAAATAACTTCCTGTTCGGCAACCAACTGTGCGCATCCAACACACAGGTTCATGAAGAAATGATCCAGGTCATCAAAAGCCGTTGGTTTTAAAGGAGAACCGCACCTTGTCCAGCTATAATTTAATAAATTGATAAACGTTTACTGACAGGGAAAACGCACCGAAAGCGTCTCAATACGAATAACACTTCAGCGCATTCCCTGCAGCGATGATGAAAATTTAAATAAGAATATCATGAAGGCGATAAACATCCGGGCCGGGCTGGCCTTTTTACTCCTGATGCTGGTTCCATGTCTGACCACCCTGTACGCGCAGGAAAGACTGAATGAAAAACTACCGTTCGATCCCAAGGTCAAGATTGGAAAATTATCCAATGGGCTGACGTATTACATCCGGAAAAATCTCAAACCGGAAAATAAAGTAGAACTCCGTCTTGTGGTCAATGCCGGATCAATCCTCGAAGATGACGACCAGCAGGGACTCGCTCACTTCACGGAGCACATGGCCTTTAATGGTTCGGCAAATTTTGAAAAGAATGATATTGTATCATTTTTACAATCGATCGGCGTGGAGTTTGGGGCAGATCTCAACGCCTACACAGGCTTTGATGAAACCGTTTACATCCTTCCTATCCCAACGGAGAAAAAAGAAAACGTGGAGAAAGCATTCCAGATACTGGAGGATTGGGCAAGCACCGTTGGATTTGATCCGGTAGAACTCGACAAGGAGCGCGGTGTCGTTCTGGAAGAGGAACGGTCAGGACGCGGCGCTGAAGAAAGGATGTTCCGGATAACCTATCCTAAAATGCTCGAAGACTCAAAATACGCTGCACGCTTACCCATCGGAAACGTCGAGGTGTTGAAAACTTTTAAGCCGGAAGTGATCAGGCGCTTTTATAAAGACTGGTACAGGCCAGATCTGATGGCCGTCATCGTCGTCGGAGATATTGACCCATCTTATTCGGAAGAATTGATCAAAAAGCATTTCTCCAATCTAAAGAATCCTTCAAAGCCGAGGGAGCGTGACGAAGCCACCGTTCCCGGCCGCAAGATGTCCGAAGGCCTTGTTGTAACCGACAAAGAGGCGACTCATCATTTGATCGATATTAGTTATCCGTACAGGCCCGCTAAAGACCAGACCACCTTTGCTGCATACCGCGAGCTTCTCCTGCGAAGTTTGTATACATCGATGCTTGGGCAGCGGATGCAGGAACTGATGCAGAAAGAAGAGCCGCCATTCCTGTATGCTGCCAACACCTTTGGCAGTCTCGCCCGGGGGTATGAAAGCTATAACGCCTATGCGTACCTCAGCAAAGCCGGGGTGGAACCTGCCATCCGGTCCCTGGTGGCGGAAAATGAACGGGCACGCAAATTCGGATTCACGGAAAATGAGCTTGACCGGACAAAAAAAATGATGATGAAATCGATCGAACGCGCCTACAACGAGCGCGATAAGACCGAATCGGTAAGACTGGCGTCGGAGTACATCCGGCACTTCCTCGAGGAGGAACCCATTCCGGGCATTGAAAATGAATACAAATATTATCAGCAATTCCTCGAAGACATTACGCTCGAAGAAATCAACGGCTATGTCCGGAAAACCATTCCGGGACCAACAGAGCCCAAACTCGTAGTATTTACGGGGCCGGAAAAAGCTGACTTTGAAATCCCGTCGAACGATGAATTGCTGGCATTAGCAGAAGCCGCCTATAAAGAGGAAGTCAAACCGTATGAAGAGAAGGCCATCGCATCAACACTGATGGAGAAAACTCCGGCA
>Ga0105107_10003604_pt1 | contig 10316 bp, 9 predicted proteins | sample PPLLaktember2015_6_FD_79335 | JGI IMG/M metagenome (GOLD analysis project Ga0105107, IMG submission 79335) | Freshwater sediment microbial communities from Prairie Pothole Lake near Jamestown, North Dakota, USA - PPLs Lake P8 Core (1) Depth... | ecosystem: Environmental > Aquatic > Freshwater >...
CCCCTCGCCGAGGCGCTCGGCGCCCTCGGCGCCGAGCGCGCCCTCGTGGTGCACGGGGACGACGGCCTCGACGAGCTCACCACCACCACCACCAGCACCACCGCCCTCTGGGACGGCCGCGCGGTCTCCCTCGGCCGTGTCGACCCGAGGAGCCTCGGGATCCCCCTCGCCGCCCCCGAGGCCCTGCGCGGCGGGGACGCGGCCCGGAGCGCCGCCATCGCCCGGGCGGTGCTGGCGGGCGAGGCCGGCCCGGCGCGGGACATCGTGCTCCTGAACGCCGCCGCGGCCCTCCTCGTCGCGGAGGCCGCCGCGAGCCTCGAGGAGGGCCTCGGTCTCGCGGCCCGGAGCGTCGACTCCGGCGCGGCCCTCGGACGCCTCGAGGCCCTCGCCGAGGCCGGGCGGCGCGCGGCCGCGGGCGGCGGCCGATGAAACCCCCGGACGAGACCGGCGGCGGCCGATGACGATCCTCGACGAGATCCTCGAGCACAAGCGCGGCGAGCTGAAGCGGGCGCAGGATCGCGTGCCCCCGGCCGTCCTCGCGGAGCTCGCCGAGCGCGCCTCCGAGGCGCCGCGGGGCTTTCGCCGCGCCCTCGAGAGGGGCGAGCCGCCGGTGGTGATCGCCGAGCTGAAGCGCCGCTCGCCGAGCCGCGGCGAGATCCGCCCCGACTTCGATCCGGTGGCCTGCGCCCGGGACTACGCCGCCGGGGGCGCCGCCGCCCTCTCGGTGCTCACCGACGAGCGCTACTTCGGCGGCAGCCTCGATTTCCTCGCCCGGGTGCGCGCGGCCGTCGGCCTGCCGCTCCTGCGGAAGGACTTCCTCCTCGACCCCTATCAGGTGGACGAGGCGCGGGTGGCGGGCGCCGACGCCGTGCTCCTCATCGCCTCGGCCCTCGCGGCGGGTACGCTCCGGGAGCTGCTCGTCCACGCCCGGGCCCGGGGCCTCGACTGCCTCGTCGAGGTGCACGACGAGGGGGAGCTGGAGGCCGCCCTCGGCGCCGGCGCGGACCTCGTGGGCGTCAACAACCGCGACCTGCGGAGCTTCGTGACGGACCTCACGGTGACCGAGCGCCTCGCGCCCCGCGTCCCGCCCGGGGTCCTGCTCGTCGCCGAGAGCGGAATCGCGGGCCCGGCCGACCTCGCGCGCCTCGCGCGGGCGGGCGCTCGGGCCTTTCTCGTGGGAGAATCCCTGATGCGCGAGGCGGAGCCGGGGAGGGCACTCCGCCGCCTTCGCGGAGCGGAGGAGAGCCGGGCCACGTGACGGTGCGAATCAAGGTGTGTGGAGTCGTCCACCCGGACGACGCCGTGGCGGTGGCGGACGCCGGCGCGGACCTGATCGGGATCAACTTCGTCCCCGGCTCGCCGCGGCGGGTGGATCTCCGCGCCGCGGAGGCCATCGCCCGGCGGGTGGAGGGGGTGCTCGAGCGCGTCGCACTGTTCAGCGACCCCTCCTGGGACGAAGTGGAGCGCGTCACGCGGCGCATCGACTTCGAGCGCGTCCAGCTCCACGGGCAGGAGTCCGAGGCGGACGTCGAGATGCTGGACCTGCCGGTGATCAAGGCGATCCGCGGCGCGGACCTCGAGGCGGCCCAGCAGTACCCGGGGGCGCTGCTGCTCCTCGACCACCCGACCGAGGGCGGCGGGCGCGGCAAGGCCTGGAACTGGGCCGACGCGCGCGAGCTGATCGCCGGAGGCTACGACGTGATCCTCGCGGGGGGCCTCACGCCGGAGAACGTCGGCCAGGCGATCGCCGACCTCGGCGACCTCTTGCCCTGGGGCGTCGACGTGGCCACCGGGGTGGAAGGAGAGGGCCACCGCAAGGACCCCGCCCGCCTCGCCGCCTTCGTCGCCGCCGTGCGCAAGGCGGAGCAAGGGTGAGCGCGAGCGGCGAGCGGACCGGGACGGGAGGCGAGCTGCTGGCCGAGGGCGGCCGCTTCGGCGCCTACGGCGGCCGCTACGTGCCCGAGACGCTGATCGCGGCCCTCGACGAGCTCACCGAGGCCTACCCGCGCATCTCCGCCCGCGCCGACTTCCGCAGCGAGCTCGACGAGCTGCTGCGGAACTACGCCGGCCGCCCGACGCCCCTCTACTTCGCGCGCCGCGCGACCGAGGTCCTCGGCGGCGCCCGCGTCTACCTGAAGCGCGAGGACCTCGCCCACACGGGCGCCCACAAGATCAACAACGTGCTCGGCCAGACGCTGCTCGCCCGCTACATGGGCAAGCGGCGCCTGATCGCCGAGACCGGAGCGGGGCAGCACGGAGTGGCCGCGGCCACCGCCTGCGCGCTGCTCGGCCTCGAGTGCGAGGTCTACATGGGCGAGGAGGACGTGGAGCGCCAGGCGCTCAACGTCTTCCGCATGGAGCTGCTCGGCGCCAAGGTGCACCCGGTGAGCTCGGGCTCGCGCACGCTGAAGGACGCGATCAACGAGGCGATGCGCGACTGGGTCACGAACGTGCGCACCACCTACTACTGCATCGGCTCGGTGATGGGCCCGCACCCGTACCCGACCCTGGTGCGCAACTTCCAGCGCGTGATCGGCCTCGAGGCCCGCGCCCAGATCCTCGCCCAGGAGGGGCGCCTCCCCGACGCGATCCTCGCCTGCGTGGGCGGCGGCTCGAACGCGATCGGGATCTTCCACCCGTTCCTCGAGGACGCCGGCGTGCGCCTCGTCGGCGTCGAGCCCGGCGGCGAGGGCCTCCAGACCCGGCGCCACGGCGCGGTGCTCACCGTCGGCGTGCCCGGCATCTTCCACGGCCAGCGCACCCTCGTGATGTCCGACGACGACGGCCAGATCTTCCCGGCCCACTCGATCTCGGCGGGCCTCGACTACCCGGGCGTCGGGCCCGAGCACGCGTTCCTGCGCGACGCCGGGCGCGCCGAGTACGTGGCCATCACCGACGAGGAGGCCCTCGACGCCTTCCAGTGGCTGGCTCGCGTGGAGGGGATCCTGCCCGCCCTCGAGTCGGCCCACGCGGTGGCGCAGCTCCGCAAGCTCGCGCCGACCCTCGGGAAGGACGCCATCGCGATCGTCAACCTCTCGGGCCGCGGCGACAAGGACGCGCCCCAGGTGCGGGAGATCCTGCGGGCGCGGGGCGGCCGGGCCGACGCATGAGCCGCATCGCCGGACGCTTCGCGGCGCTGCGCGAGCGGGGCGAGCGCGCGCTGATCCCCTTCGTCACGGCGGGCGACCCCGACCTCGGCACCACCGAAGCGCTGGTGCCCGCCCTCGCGGAGGCGGGCGCCGACCTGATCGAGCTCGGCGTGCCCTTCTCGGACCCGATCGCCGAGGGTCCGACCATCCAGCGGGCCAGCGAGCGCGCGCTCGCGGGAGGCACGAGCCTGCGCCGCGTGCTCGAGCTGGTGAAGCGCGTGCGCGCGCACTGCGACGTTCCGCTGCTGCTGATGGGCTACGCGAACCCCTACTACGCCATGGGGCCGCGCAACCTGGCCCAGGCGGCGGCCGAGGCCGGCGTCGACGGGCTGATCGTCCCCGACCTCCCGCCCGAGGAGGGCGAGGATCTCTACTCGGCCCTCGGGGACGCCGGCGTCGACGGCGTCCTGCTCGCGGCCCCGACCACGACCCAGGAGCGCCTCGCCCTGCTCGGCGCGCGCACCCGGGGCTTCCTCTACTTCGTGTCGCTGACCGGTGTCACCGGCGCGCGCTCGGAGATCGCCGCGGACCTCGAGGCTTGCGTCGCGCGGGCCCGGGCAGTCTGCCCGCTGCCGATCTGCGTCGGCTTCGGGGTCTCGACCCCCGAGCACGCCGCGGCGATCGGCCGCTACGCCGACGGCGTCGTGGTGGGCAGCGCCCTCGTCGAGCGCATCGAGCGCGCCCGCACCCCCGACGAGGCCGTCGACGAAGCCGCCCGCTTCGTGGCTTCCCTGAAGCAGCCGCTGCGGGGGCCGGCGCCCCGGCGCTAGCGGGCGCCCTCCGCGCGCGGGGCGTCGGCGCCGACGAGGGCTTCGTAGAGCGCCCGCACCTGGCGGCGGGTCTCCTCGAGGGAGCCCGAGTTGTCGATCACGTGGTCGGCGAGGGCGCGCTTCTCGTCGATCGGGAGCTGGGCCTCGATGCGGCGCACCGCCTCGTCGCGGCCGTAGCCGTTGCGCTCGATCTGGCGCTGGATCTGGAGCTCGCGGGGCGCGTAGACCACGACCACGGCTCCGACGCCGCGGTTCGCCCGCGAGGCGCTGCCGTGGAGCCGGGTCTCGAAGAGCAGGGGGATGTCGAGCACCACGAGGGGCACGCCCCGCGCCCGGGCGGCCTCGAGGCGCCGCGCCGTCTCGCGGCCGACGGCGGGGTGCACGACGGCGTTCAGCTTCCGGCGGGCCGCCTCGTCGCGGAACACCCGCTCGCCGACGAGGGCGCGATCGAGGGACCCGTCCGGCCGGACCACGTCGGCGCCGAGGGCGGCGGCGATCTCCGCGAGGAGCGGGGCTCCCGGGGCCTGGAGCTCGCGGACGATCTCGTCCGAGTCGATCACCGTGGCCCCGAGCTCCGCGAGCATCCGCGAGACCGTGCTCTTGCCGGTGCCGATGCCGCCCGTGAGGCCGATGACACGCGTCACCCGGGGAGCATAGCTACAGGCTCACCCGGAGAGCATGGCTACAGCGTCAGGCCGGGCTCGCCTTCCGCCGTGACGCAGTTCTTGCCCGCAGCCTTGGCGCGGTAGAGGGCCTGGTCCGCCGCCTGGAAGAAACGCTTGCGGCTGCCGGCGTACTGGGCGACGCCCACCGAGACCGTCACCTTGGTGAGCTGGTGGGTCGAGTCGAGGATGTAGGAGCCCGCCGCCACGCCCTCGCGGATCTTCTCGGCCAGCGCCACCGCGCCGCGCAGGTCGGTGCCCGGCGCGAGCACCACGAACTCCTCGCCGCCGTAGCGGGCGAGGAAGTCGGTCTCGCGGATCGAGTCGTTCAGGACCCTCGCGATCCCGATCAGCAGCTCGTCGCCCGCCGCGTGCCCGAGCCGGTCGTTCAGCCGCTTGAAGTCGTCGATGTCGCAGATCAGCATCGAGAGCGGCTCGCCGGTGCGGCTCACGCGCTTGATCTCCCGCGTCAGGTGGTCCTGGAAGAAGCGGTGGTTGTGGAGCTTCGTGAGGCCGTCGGTGATCGAGAGCTGCTCGAGCACCTCGTTCGCCTGCTGCAGCGCCTCGTTCTGCGCGAGGAGCTTCTGGTTCGCCGCCTCGATCTCCGCGCGGTGGCCGAGCAGCTTGTGGGTCATCTCGTTGAAGGCGTGGGTGAGCAGGCCGATCTCGTCGCGGGCGCGGGTCTCCACCAGCTCCACCTCGAAATCGCCCTGGGAGATGCGCCGCGCGCCCTCGGAGAGCGCCTCGATCGGCTGCACGATCGCGGCCGTCACCTGGTAGGCCAGGAAGCTGAAGGCGAGGATGATGCAGAGGTCGATCACGAACACGCGGGTGACGACGGCGAAGACCGGCTCGAAGGCTTTCTCGAAGGGCTCCTCGAGCAGCAGCCGGAGCGGCGAGCCGTGCAGGACGTGGAGCGCACCGATCATGTGGCGCCCTCCGCGCCCGGCGTACTCGACGACGCCGCCGCCGCGGAGCGCCTCGAGGGAGCGGGCGGGCACCCCGCCGGCGGCGCCCCCGACGGCCCCGGAGGAGCTGAGCAGCAGCCGGTCGCCGGGGCCCACGAGGGCGATGTGCCCGCTCGCCCCGAGGCCGTCGCTCGTGAGGAGCGTCGCCAGGGCGTCGCGCCGGAGCGCCCCGTGCACGAAGAGCCCCGCGCCGGCGTCGCCGCGCAGCGGCTCGCTGAGCACGAGCCGCACCGGGCCCTCGCCGGCCTGGACCAGCCAGATCTCCCCGCCCGCCGCGGACTCTTCGCCGCGCGGGCCGTCGGGCCAGCGCAGCTCGCCGGCCCGGGCCAGCACGCGGCCGGAGCGGTCGCTGACCAGGACGGCTTCGAAGCGGGCGGAGCGCTCCAGCCAGCGCGCGAGATCCGCCGGGAGGGGCCCGCCGGGGACGGCGGCGGGCTCGGCGAGCTCCGCCCGGGCCTCGCGGAGCCAGCCGGTGAGGCGCTCCGCGGTGCGCTCGAGGATGGCCGGGTAGCTCGCCTGGATGCGGCGCTCGAGGAAGGTGTACGTCGAGTGGACGGAGATCCAGCTCACCACCACCGCCGTCAGCGAGGTGGAGAGGAAGACCACGAAGATGATCTTCGTCGCGAGGCTGTTCAGCGGCTGCCGCGGGGGCGACTTCGGCTCGGGCATGGCGGCGCGCTTCTCCGGGGGGAGGTATCGACCTCACGAGCCCTTCCCTTGATCGCAGGCGCGTCCTGCGATCCTGCGATTTGCCGCGGGTTTTCGGGTACTTGGCGGATCGCCCCCGAAGGGGGGGCGGTCGCCCGGCCGGCGCGCGCGGGCTAACCCCGCGCCCCGGCGAGAAAATCCGGCCGGCGGGTTTGACCCGGCGGCCGGCCGTCCGATATATTGCCCCAGTTTTTTCGGGGGGTTACGCGCGCTCTCGCAGGCGCGGGGCTCCCCGCATTCCCGCGCGCCGGGCCCGGCTCGGCGCCCGGGCTCACCTCGAGGCGGAATGAACGAGCGGAGACGCGGCGATCCGGCAGCGGTGCAGGCGGAGGCTTCGGCCTCCGCGGCGGAGGCTTCGGCCTCCGCGGCGCCGCCCTGCGACGACGCGCTCCGGGAGCTGCGCGCGGAGATCGACCGCGTCGACGCGGCGATCCTCGAGCGCCTGAACGAACGTGCGCGCCTCGTCGCCGAGGTCGGCGCGCGCAAGCGCACGAGCGGAGCGAGCGTGTACCAGGCGGCGCGAGAGCGCGACCTCATCGCCGCCCTCGAAGCCGCGAACCCCGGCCCGTTTCCGACCGCGGCCATCCGGCCCGTGTTCCGCGCGATCGTCTCCGGGACCTACTCCCTCGAGGCGCCGCTCCGCGTGGCCTACCTCGGACCGGACGGCACCTTCTCCCACCTCGCCGCCCGGGAGACCTTCGGCAGCCAGGCGGAGCTGCTGGCCCAGCCGACGATCGCCGACGTCTTCGCCGCCGTGGAGCGCGGCCAGGCGGACCACGGCGTCGTTCCCGTCGAGAACACGACGGAGGGCGTGGTCACCCAGACCCTCGACACCTTCGTCGGCTCGGAGCTCTCGATCTGCGGCGAGGCGGTGCTCCCGATCGCCCTCTGCCTGCTGTCGAAGAGCGGCCGTCTCGAGGACGTGCGGCGCGTCGCGTCCCACTCCCAGCCCCTCGCCCAGTGCCGGGGCTGGCTCGATCGGCACCTGCCCCGCGCCGAGCGCATCGAGCTGGCGAGCACCGTCGCCGCCGGCGCCCTCGCGGCGCAGGAGGCCGACGTGGCGGCGGTGGGGAGCCTGCTCGCCGCGGACTTGCTGGGGCTCGCCGTCGCCGCCGAGAACATCCAGGACCGCCGCGACAACTCGACGCGCTTCCTCGTCGTCGGCGGGCCGGCCCCGGCGCCGAGCGGACACGACCTCACCTCCGTCGTCTTCACCGTGCGCAAGGCCGAGGCGGGCGCCCTGCACCGGCTGCTCGCTCCCTTCGCCCGGCACGGCGTCAACCTGACCAGCATCCAGTCGCGGCCCCTCAAGGGGACGCCCTGGGAGTACCTGTTCTTCATCGACCTCGAGGGCCACCGCAGCGAGCCCGCCGTCGCGGCGGCGCTGGCCGAGGCCTCGGAGGTGGCGCACTCGGCGCGGGTGCTCGGCTCGTTCCCGCGCGCCGCCCAGAGCGGCGCCCGGCGAGGGGGCGGACGATGAGCCTCGCCGAGCGTGTGAAGCGCCACATCGCCGAGCTGAAGCCCTACGAGCCGGGCAAGCCGATCGAGACCCTCGAGCGCGAGCTCGGGATCCACGGCTCGATCAAGCTCGCCTCCAACGAGAACCCGCTCGGGCCCTCGCCGAAGGCGATCGCTGCGGTCGAGCGCGCGGCGGCGCGCATGCACCGCTACCCCGACGGGGCCGCGTTCCGCCTGCGCGAGGCGCTCTCCGGACGCCTCGGCGTCGAGCCCGGGCAGCTCGTGTTCGGCTGCGGCTGCGACGAGCTGCTCGAGCTCGTGGCCAAGGCCTTCCTCGGGCCCGGGGACGAGGCGGTCTTCGCCTGGCCCTCCTTCGCGATGTACCCGATCGTGGTCCAGGGCATGGGCGCGAGCGCGGTGCGCGTCCCCCTCGACGGGAACCTCGTCCACGATCTCCCGGCCCTCGCAAAGGCGGTGACGTCGCGCACCCGCGTCGTGTTCGTCTGCAACCCCAACAACCCGACGGGGACGAGCGTCGGCGCCGCGGAGTTCGACGCCTTCGCGGCCGAGCTGCCGCCGGACGTGCTGCTGGTGGTCGACGAGGCCTACCGCGAGTACGCGACGCGCCCCGACTTCCCGGACTCCCTCGCGTGGGTGGCACGCCGTCCCGGGACCGCCGTGCTGCGCACCTTCTCGAAGATCTACGGGCTCGCCGGGGCGCGCATCGGCTACGGCGCGATGGACGCCGAGCTGGCGAGCTGGCTCGAGTGCGCCCGGCATCCCTTCAACGTGAGCCTGCTGGCCGAGGAGGCGGCGCTCGCGGCCCTCGAGGACGAGGAGCACGTGCGGCGCACCCTCGCCGTCACCCACGAGGGCCTCCGCTTCCTGCGGCGCGAGCTCGCGGCCCTCGGCTACGAGACCTGGCCGAGCGACGCGAACTTCGTGCTGGTGCGCGCCGGGGCGGGGATCTACGACCTGCTGCTGCGGGAGGGCGTGATCGTGCGGCCGATGGGGGGCTTCGGCCTTCCCGAGCACGTGCGGATCACGGTGGGAACCCGCGAGGAGAACGAGCGCCTGCTCGCGGCCCTGCGCAAGGTGAGGGGGAGCGCGTGAGCGGTCCCGGCTTCGAGCGCGTGGCGGTGGTCGGGCTCGGGCTGCTCGGCGGCTCGGTGGCCGCGGCGGCCCGCCAGCGCGGCGTCGCGCGCCGGGTGGTGGGCGTGGCGCGCCAGCGCGAGACCGCCGCCGCGGCGCTGCGCGCGGGGATCGTCGACGAGGCCGGGACGGAGCTCGAGGCCCTCGTCGCGGGCGCCGAGCTGCTGGTGCTCGCGACGCCCCTCGGCGCGATGGCCGAGGTGCTGCGCCGGGCGGCGCCGCGGCTCGCCGAGGGCTGTATCGTGACGGACGTGGGCAGCGTGAAGGGCAGCCTCGGCGAGACCCTCGCGGGCCTGCTCCCGCCGGGCGTGCTCTACGTGGGCGCGCACCCGATGGCGGGCAGCCACCGCCGCGGCCTCGACCACGCCCGCCCGGACCTCTTCGAGGGTGCCCCCTGCGTGGTGGCCCCGGCGCCGGGCACCCCTCCCGCGGCGGTCGCCCGGGTGGCCGGCTTCTTCGCCGCCCTCGGCGCCCGCGTGCTCGAGCGCGACCCCGCGGAGCACGACCGCGAGGTCGCCTGGGTCAGCCACCTTCCCCACGCGCTCGCCTTCGCCTACGCCTCCGCCCTCGCGGACGCCCCGGCCGGCGCCGCCGCCGTGCGCGGCCCGGGCTTCCGCGACTTCACGCGCATCGCGCACAGCGATCCCGAGCTCTGGGCGGAGATCCTGTGCGGCAACCGCAAGGCGCTGGCCGGGCCCCTGGCCCGGGCCGGCGCGCGCCTCGCCGAGCTCGCCCGCGCGATCGAGCAGGGCGACGGCGAGGCCGTGGAACGCTTCCTCGCGGCGGCGCGCGAGTCCCTCGCGCGCCTCGCGGACGACGCCCGATCCGGGGGCGCAAAGCCGGAAATTCCCGTTCGAAAGGAGCATTGAGTCAACCGCATGACGGATACCACCACAGCCGGCGAGAGCTTCGCCGACCTCTTCCAGCAGCAGGCTCGCGAGATGAAGGAGGGCGAAGTCGTCCAGGGCATCGTGACCTTCATGGACGAGGACCACGTCCAGGTCGACGTCGGATTCAAATCCGAAGGTCTGGTCGATTCCTGGGAGTTCATGGACGACGACGCGCACATGCTCGTGAAGGTCGGCGACCGGGTCGACGTCCTGATCGAGGAGATCGAGGACGACTCGGGCCGCATCGTGCTCTCCAAGGAGAAGGCCGACCGCCTGAAGATCTGGGACGACATCAGCAAGGCCTACGAAGCGGATCAGGCCGTCGAGGGCGTGATCCTCTCGCGGGTGAAGGGCGGCCTCGCCGTCGACATCGGCGTCAAGGCCTTCCTGCCGGGCTCCCAGGTCGACCTGCGCCCGGTCCGGAACCTCGAGTCGGTGATCGGCGAGCGCCTCGCCTTCAAGATCATCAAGTTCAACAAGCGGCGCGGGAACATCGTGCTCTCGCGGCGCGCGCTGCTCGAGAAGGAGCGCGAGAAGCTGCGCGAGACGACGCTCGAGA
>Ga0105107_10003605_pt1 | contig 10315 bp, 8 predicted proteins | sample PPLLaktember2015_6_FD_79335 | JGI IMG/M metagenome (GOLD analysis project Ga0105107, IMG submission 79335) | Freshwater sediment microbial communities from Prairie Pothole Lake near Jamestown, North Dakota, USA - PPLs Lake P8 Core (1) Depth... | ecosystem: Environmental > Aquatic > Freshwater >...
CCAAAGGGGATCTCATCATCATGTCGGGCGGCAGGGTGGGCAAGGACGGGATCCACGGGGTCACGGCCTCTTCCGAAATATTCACGGAGCACACGCCTGCCGGCCATGTGCAGATCGGCGATCCCTACACACAGAAAAAAATGCACGACTTCCTGCTGGAGGCAAGGGACGAAGGTCTCATATCCTACATCACGGACAACGGCGGAGGAGGTCTTTCTTCCTCCATCGGCGAGTCCGCCCGTTTCAGCAACGGTTGCCGGGTCGATCTCGACAAGGTGCCGCTCAAGTATGAGGGTCTGGATCAGTGGGAGATATGGGTGTCCGAATCGCAGGAAAGAATGACCATCGCGGTCAAACCGGAACATCTGCCCCGCTTCATGGCTCTTTCGGAAAAGCACGGTGTGGAAAGCACGGTCATCGGCGAATACAATGATTCCGGTGCCCTGAGGTTGGACTACCAGGGCAAGACTTGCGCCTACATCCTCATGGACCTTCTCCAGTCCGATTTCCCCCAGTGGGAGTTTGAGGCCGAGTGGCTGCCGCCTGAAATGAGAGGCCTCACAGAACCCGTGTTGAGCGAACCCGGAAAGCATGGCGATCTTCTCAAGACCATGCTGGCCCGTCCGAACCTGTGTTCCAGGAGCTGGATCACCCGTCAATATGACCATGAAGTGCAGGGAGGCAGCGTTATCAAACCCCTTGTGGGAAAAAGTCGGGACATCCCGAGCGATGCTGCGGTCATGAGGCCGATTCTCGGTTCAGAAACAGGCATTGTCGTCAGCCAGGCCCTGAGCCCTTTTTATTCCGAGATCGATACGTACCCCATGACGGCAGTGACGATCGATGAAGCGGTGAGAAAAGCGATTGCCGTCGGTGGGGACCCGGAGCATCTGGGAGGGGTGGACAATTTCTGCTGGCCCACGGTTCAGTATGATCCTGTGACAAACCCGGACGGCAAGTACAAGGCGGCCCAGCTCGTGAGATCCTGCTGGGCGCTCAGGGACACCTGCCTCGCCTTCAAAATCCCCCTCCTCTCAGGGAAAGACAGCATGTACGTCGATGGGAATCTCGAAGGCCCTTATGGGGAGAGGCGTAAGGTTTCGGGGAAACCGGCGCTGCTCTTCACGGTGTCGAGCGTGGTTCAGGACGTGAAGACTTGCGTCACCCTGGATGCCAAGTTTCCGGGCGATCTGGTCTACGTGCTCGGAGAGACAAAGAATGAGCTCGGGGGGAGCGAGTATTACCAGTTGATGGAAAAAATCGGTCTTCATGTTCCCAAGGTCGATGTCAACCTCGTGTGGCCTCTGTACCTTGCTTTGCACCGCGCTATCCAACAGGGACTTGTCTCATCGGCTCACGCCGTGGCAAAAGGGGGACTGGCCGTTCACGTGGCCATGATGGCCATGGCCGGAGAGTTGGGAATGGAGATTCACATTGGGAAAGCCCCCTCCCGGCCCGGGCTTTCATCCGCACAGCTCCTCTATTCCGAGTCTGCAGGACGGTTCGTCGTCACCGTGAACCCGGCAAGAAAAGAGGCGTTTGAAAAGCTCTTTGAGTCCATGCCCATTGCATGCATTGGGGAGGTCACGGAAACCCCGCGATTCAAGGTGCAGCGTGGGAAAGGGGAACTGATCATCGATGAGGACGTTTCGGATTTGAAGAAATCCTGGCATTCGCGCTTCGGAGGATTGATATGATCCCTGTGAAAGCCCTGGTGCTCACCGGGTTTGGGTTGAACTGCGACTACGAGACGGATTACGCCCTGAAACTGGCCGGAGCCGACTCCCACCGCATCCATATCAATGAAGTCATTTACGGAGAGCGATGGGGATCCAGGGTTAAGCTGGACGCCTATCATATCCTGGTTTTCGGAGGCGGTTTCAGCTGGGCCGACGATCACGGCGCCGGCGTGCTTCTCGCGTCCAAAATAGGTTTCAACCTTAGAAAGGAGCTGGATCAATTCATCCGGTGCGGCAAGCTGATCATTGGGATATGTAATGGTTTCCAGGCCATTGTGAACCTGGGTCTGCTACCCGGCTTTGACAGCAAGTACAACGAACGCCGGATCGCCCTGATCCCGAATGCAGCAGGGAATTTCATCAATGCCTGGGTGAGGCTGAAGGTCAATCCGGATTCAACTTGCGTTTTCACAAAAGGCATTCAAGAGATCGAACTTCCGGTCCGCCACGGGGAAGGCAATTTCTATGCTCTGGACCAGGACATGGAACGCCTCTTCAAAACCAAGCAAGTGGTGGCACAGTATGCCGATGCTTCAGGGAACCCGTCCAACCGACAGTGGCCGGCCAATCCGAACGGGTCTCTTCGGGACGTTGCGGGCATCTGCGATCCCACAGGCCGCATCTTTGGCTTGATGCCCCATCCTGAGGCTTTCAACCATGTCACCAACCATCCGGACTGGACTCGTAAAAAGGAGGCCCTTCTCCGGCAGGGCAGACATCTTGAGCGAACCGAGGGAGACGGCGTACGCATTTTTCGGAATGCGGTGGACTATGTGAGTAACTCCCTGCTCAGTCTTCACCATTCAACTTCCTGAAGCGAGTCAACTGCTGTCGGCTGAAGCCGATAGCTTGAGGGACAAAGGGACAATCAGCCAAACAGGTCGCTCGCACCTTCATCCCACTGGGTCATCATGCGCTCGCCAATTTCTCGAAACTCCGGGTGCTCCGCGATGTATCTGGGGATCATCTTTCCTGTTTCGGTGACTGCCTCGGCAATGCGATTGAATACGTCGGCAATTGCTGCTACAGGCAAGGACAGATGAGTCACGGCGAACTGTTCCAGTACCTTCCGCGGCCACCATTTTTTCGCTCCCACCAGCGAGAGCGCCGGCACGTCTTTTGTGATATAGGCGGTTGTGGTCACAACGTCGTACACGGGCGCGAGCGCGACGGTCTCGCCGGGTGAGGCGTAGAGGACGCCGAAATTTTTCAAATGGGCGTCGCCGTTTCGCACCATGACCGACAGCACCAAGGTCGCAAAAAATTGCTCTCTCCCCGCCATCAAGTGTTCCCCGGAGACAAAGTCCCTGATACTCCTCGCAACCCGTTCATAACTGCTTCCGTATTTCTGTGGAGTCCCCAGCGCCTGGAGGCTGCACATATCCTCGAAGCCCATGGAGACGCCGCCCTGGGTGAGATCAAAGCGACGCATGATGAAGAGGCCGCCGTTGTCAGAGAGATAGAACTCCGGCACCGGCAGGCCGGCCCGTTTTGCCGCGGTCATACAGAAATACTCGTTGGCAGCGAGAAAGGGGTAATCGGTTCCCCACGACTTGACGATGTAGCGGCCCGATGTGAAGGACCCACGCTCCGTGGCATCCAGCAAAACCTTCGGCTGAACGCCCGATATCCCCGAGCGGAGCGCATATCGGGCCACAAGCTCATGGAAAAGCTCACGGGTGTCAGGGTTGATTTGTTTAGAGTCAGTGCCTTATAGTGGAAAAGCATTACACACTCCATTTTGGTACCCGGAGGTTTTCGGATTGAAATGTGGGAAAGATCGCTCGCGATTTCTCAACCGGGCCATTCGCAAAGGTTATTGGTCCTTCAGCCGGCCCGTGGAATTGGATCTGATTCCCGGCCAGCCAATTCGTGGGATGGGGTCATTGACTTCTTGAGACTCAGGAGGACTTTTAGGTCTTCTATCTCTTTTCAGCATACGGTTTTGAAGATGCTTTTGAGGAAGGGAAAGGTCACAGAAGAAGCGAATTCCCTTTTACTTTAAAGGATCCGAAGCAAGTTCTTGCTATCACCTCACCAAAATACCCCATCAGAACGCGTGCCTTGTCTTCCACTCCTTCCAAATCTCTCCAGACCGACCCTGCTCTTTTGACAAGGTGGGCTTACCCGGCTCCCAGCCGCAGGGCATGTAATCTCCGGTGGTTTGGTGGTGCTGCAATGCCCTCAGCTGTCGTAGCGCTTCGGCTATATCCCTTCCCACGGGATCTGCGACGATCTCTATGGACTGGATCACTCCTGCTGGATCGATCAAGAACCGGCCCCTCTGATCAACATCCTTTTCAGAATCGTAAACTCCGTAAAGCGCTCCGATCTGGCCTCCCGTGTCGGATAGCATAGGGAAAAGCGCGCCTCCTCTTACCATCTGAGAGAGTTCTTCTTCCTGCCAGGCTCGGTGCGTGTCCACGCTGTCAACACTTACAACCAGGACTTCCGCTCCCAATTCCTTGAAGGCGGGATACTTGACGGCAACTGCCGCCAGTTCTGTCGGTCAGACCGTGCTGAAGTCCGCGGGATAAAAGAAAAGCATGACCCAGCGCCCTCGGTAATCAGCCAGTCTCACTTTTCTTGTCCGACCTTGATCAAAAGCATCGGCCGTAAACTGCGGAGCTTCCTTTCCCACCATGACACTCATTCTCGTCCTCTCTTTGCTACAGTGAAGGTCATTAGTAAGGTGACATGTCTCTTGACAAGCAAGTTCAAAATCCCCCCACCCCCCCCTTTACTAAAGGGGGGCGAGGGGGGATTTGTCGCTAACGATAGTCAGCCCATTCCATTATTTCTTCTTCCCAGGCGGCTCAGAGGCAGCAGACTTCTCCGGCTGATCTGTTCTGTCCTCTATGTACACGTCCATGAGTTGCCCCGGATAAACGGGCAGGTCCGCTCGGTTGAAGCCGTACAGAACCTGCATCACCCGCGTGTCCACCCTTTCGCTGCTGTCCCCCGTCAAACTTCGCTTCGGCACCACATAAGGCTCCACGTATTCGAACTTCAGCGCCGTCTTGAACTCCGGATTGCCCCGAACAAAGGCGAACGCCGACGAACCGGAATGGAAACGCCAGGCATCATTCTCATCAATGTCCACCCGAACATGAAGCCGGACCAGGTCTCCCATCAGAATCAACGGTTGTGCAAGGACTCCTCCTTGAGCAAACTCGCCCGGCCGGATGTTGACCTGCAGGATATTTCCGTCTACCGGCGCACGGATGGTGAGGCGATCAATCTCCACTGCGGCGGCATTGACATCCGCTTCCGCCTTCGCGATTTCAGCCCTGGCTAAAGCGATGTCCGGCTTCCACGCGCCTGATTCCAGAAGCTCCAGGTTGTACTTTGCCTGTGCCAACCTCGCCTCCCCTGCCTGCACCGCATAGCGGCGCCTGTTTAACTCTTCGACGCTGATCGCACTTCCTACCGTGACTCTCTCCGCATTTCTGAGCTGCATCCGGAGGTCTTCGAGATTGGCTTCCGCCTCCTTGACTCTTGCGCGGGCTGCAGGGAGTTCTTCCTTCCGCGGCAGCTGGAGCAACCGGTCGTGTTTGGTTTTCGCCTCGACCAGAGCGCTTTCGCGAAGCTCCATCGCGGCGCGCTCCTTCCTGTCATCCAGGCTGAAGAGAGGATCTGCCACCTTGACCCGCTGCCCCACCAAGACAAAAACCTTTGCAACCACGCCGGACACAGGGGTGCCGACTGAAATGTTTCTCGTGCTTGCTTCAACAATCCCGGAACCGGAAATCTTGTTTTCATAGGGCGGCCGCGGAGGTTCGGCGACCGGCTTTGAAGGCGGAATCGGCTTGGCTCCCTGCATGGCCGTCCACAGGGCAAAAACAAATCCCGCGGCGGCCAAAACCGGCAGAACGTATTTTCGAAACATATCTGCTCCCTCCGAATGCGGGCCTCTGCCCGCATCCAAATCCGAATTCTGAAATTCAAATTCCGAGACAAATTCAAAACACCAATGCTCCAATGCTCAAAACAGAAATCCAGCAGCCTACAGTTTTGGTCATTTGAATTTGGGTCATTGGATATTGTCTCGGATTTCGTGCTTCGGGTTTTGGATTTCCAGCTGCTTCGCAGATTGCGAAGAAGCTGGTTCATCGGCCTGCTAGTGGGCGACTTGGGATTCCACACTCACAATGCGGCCATCTTCCATGCGTGCGATCCTGTCCGCGAAATTGAAAATTCGGTTGTCGTGGGTGACGATGATCAAGGCACGCTCGGAGGACAGGGCTGCATTTCGAAGCACCTCCATCACCCTCTGTCCCGTCTCCGCGTCCAGGGCGCTCGTCGGCTCATCGCACACGATGAGCTTGGGCCCGTGGATCAGCGCACGGGCGATGGCCACTCTTTGCTGCTGCCCTCCGGAGAGCTGGGCAGGGAGCGCATATAACCGATCTTCAAGCCCCACCTGTACCAGGAGAGCCCTTGCCCGCGATTGAGCCTCTGATCGGGGAACTTTCAGGATCAGAAGCGGCACGGAAACGTTTTCCAGCGCTGTGAGGGTGGGGAGCAGATTGTAGGCCTGGAATACAAATCCCACATTTTGTCCCCTGTAACGGGTCTTCTTGGTCTGACCCATTCCTCTGAGGTCCTGCTTAAAGACCAGGCACTCTCCGTCATCATGATCTAGGATTCCAGCCACGACTGAAATCAGGGTGGTCTTGCCGCACCCTGAGGGGCCCACCAGCATGATCAACTCTCCCGTGCGAACTTCGAGATCCACCCCTCGCAGAGCCATGACTTTTGTCGGCCCTGTCACGTAACTCTTGGTCACGCTTTTGCAGAAGACAGCAATTTGGTCCTCTATTGCATCCATAACGTCAAGCTTTGAATACGATCGCCGGCTCCAGCTTCATCACCTTGCGGATGCTGATTAGGGCCGACAACACGATGATCAGACAGATCGCCGCTCCTGAAAACATCAGGAGATCCTTGGTCAGGCGGAAAGCCAGTTCCGTCCCACCCAGCAGATACCCGAAAAGGGAGGCTCCGCCAACGCCAAGGCCATATCCCAATGCCCCAACTACGAGTGCCTGCAGGAGGATCATGCGCAGGAGAACCCCATTGGTCGCGCCCATCGCCTTCAACGTTCCGAAGTAGCGAATGTTTTCCAGTGTGAAATTGTAAAAGGTCTGCCCGGCGATAGCCGTGCCGATGAAAAAACCCAGCCCCACCGCGATCCCAAAGTTAATCGGGATGCCCGTGTTCTTCATGAAATAATTGTAAGTGAGGTCTTTGAATTCCTGAGCCGTGTAGGCAGCGAGGTCCGTCCTCTCCCGAATCCGGGCAGAAAGGTCCTTAAGGTTCTCTCCCTGCTTTGCCTTGACCAGCACAAAGGACAAAAGCTTCCGCTCTTTAGGGGCAAACGTGGTGGCGCGACTGTAGGTGGTGAAAATTACAGGTTGTGACTGAAAGGTCCGCGAAACCCTACAAATGCCGACAACCACGGCGCGGCGGTCATTGATCTCCAGGATATCGCCGATTTTGAGCGGCTCCGGCTTGGCCCCCGGAACCTTCGGAGGTTTGGCCAGGCGTGTTCTGGCGCCCACGTCGTTTACAATGACGGCATCCTGCTGTCGAAGATCGCTGAGCTTGCCCTCGATCATGTAGGGAGGTCCCCCGATCAGCGTGGCATCATCCAGGCCGAAGACATTGCAGATCTGGTAATTGCCGTCTTCGAGGCGTGCTTTGAGAAGTCCTTTGTACAGAGGAACGGCCCACTCCACTCCTTCTACCGACCGGATGCGGAAAAGCTCTGTGTCCTGCAACGGTTTGATATCATCGATGAACTGAACCTTGGGATCCATAACCCATATGTCCGGCTGGGAAAGATCCGTGATGGCCCCGTAGGTCCTGGTCATGAGACCTGTGAATATAGAGCTTTGCTGTGTGATGAGCAAAGAGGCAAAGGTCAGGCCCATGATGATACCAAGGTACTTGCCCCTGTCACCGATGAGCATTTTGAGAGCAATGGAATACACTCGCGGTCCCCTTTGATTTGTTGGGCCACATATTAATCACGAAAGACGCCCATACCAGGGTTATGTCGGAGCCAAACTGCTTCCAGTATTTTCTCGGTGCGGAGAGGGGTGGAGCATGAGGAGGCTCAAAACGGCAATGTGATGGAGTAGGCATAAGGCCCTCTCCTTACAACAAGATTCAGCGAAATCAGATGATGGTATCGACTGATAGTTTTTTTAAAGTCATCCAGGTTTGTCACAGCTACGTCGTTGACTTGTGCGATCAGGTCTCCGGGTCTCAATCCGATCCGAGCGGCTTCGGAATCCTGTTTCACCTCTTCAATGGAAACGGCGGATCGCTGCTGTGCGTTGCCTTTGCGCCCCTCACCCACCTTGATGCCCAGACGACGGTAGAAGGTTTCCAGGGCGAGTTCCGGCGGAAAGGATCCAGGCTGCAAGGGGATGGAGATTGCTTTTCCTCTTCGGAAGAGCTCTAGGGTGATGCGGTCGCCGGTAGTGAACTCCGCGAGGGCATCCTGGTAATCGGAGAGTGTGGCAACGGTTGTTCCACCCACGACCAAAACCACATCGCCCCTCTTCACACCCGCGCGATCCGCTGGGCTGTTCCCATACACATCGCTTACCAGCACTCCACCGTTCCCTCCGGGGAGTGCGAAATGGCGTTTCAGTTCAGGAGTCAGTTCCTGCAAATCCAGGCCAAGCCAGGGCGGTTGAACCTCGCCTGCGCGGAGCAGTTCCTTCACGATTCTCTTGGTTTTGTTGATCGGAATGGCGAAGCCGATGCCCTGCGCCTTCTGGTAGATCGCGGTGTTGATCCCGATCACGTCTCCATCGATGTTGAGGAGCGGCCCGCCGCTGTTGCCGGGGTTGATGGAGGCATCCGTCTGGATGAAATGCCGATAGACACGATCTTCGGCGCGAACGGACCGGTCCAGAGCACTCACCACACCCGTGGTCACGGTATGTGTCAACCCGAAAGGGTTGCCGATGGCTATGACGGTCTCTCCGATCATGAGGTCTTCAGAATCCCCCAGTTTTACTTCAGGGAGTTTCTCCTTGGCATCGATCCTGATGACCGCAAGATCAGAGCGGGGGTCTGATCCCAGAGTCCGGCCCTTGTATTCCTTTTGGTTTGACGTGATCACCTTGATCTCAGTGGCTTTGGCCACTACGTGATGGTTGGTCACGATATACCCCTTTTCCCCGTCAATGATCACCCCCGATCCGAGGCTCGAGTGCTTGTACTCCCTGCTGAACATCTCAGGGAAAAAATCCTTGAAAAAGTCATCTCCACCGAAGGGGAAAAAAGGGCTCACCTTTTCCGTAACCACCGTGCTGATGTTCACTACCGCAGGACTCACCTTTTCGACAGCAACGACGATGGCACTGCGACGCAAAGACTCCTTCGCCGCAGCGTTCGCTTCACTCAAGCCCATTGTCACTGCAAGAACCAGGAGTGCGATGGTGTGCCCGCGTCGCCACATTCTCATCACTTGTCGATCATTCCGCATTTTGTCTTCCAAAACCAAAGTCCATCACGAAAACACGAAAGGACGAAAGCAGGAAAGAAGAGGGTTTCATACACCCCCTTGCCCTTTTTCGTGTTTTCCAATTTCCGTGCTTTCGTGGTTAAGGTTCTTGGTGTTTAGCTTTAGTCACTTGTTCTCAAAAACTCCCCGATGATCTTCTTGATCTCATCCTCATATCCCATATAGAAATGATCCGCACTCTCAATGACATGGAATGTTACCTTGTCGTTCCAGGACGGAAGCATCCTTTCAACATTTCTGTACCCACCAATGTCATCGAGGGTTCCACAGATGATGAGTTGGATCTTGGGGTTGTACTTTAAGAATTTGAAGTCAATGAAATCAACCGGCGGAGAGACCATGATCAACCGCTCGGCCTCTTTGAACGCATCAATTCCAAGGGCGTTCACCCATGAGCCGAAGGAATAGCCTGCCAGATCGATGTGTGTCTTTTCCAGTTTGGCCAGGTAACGCAGTGCTGCGTGGACATCCTTCTGCTCCCCGTTGCCGTTGTCATAATCCCCTTCGCTGAGGCCAACGCCCCTGAAGTTGAAGCGCAGAGTGCTGTACCCCTGCTCGCGGTAAGCCTGGGCAACCGCCTTCACGACATTGTTGTGCATGCTCCCGCCGTATAAGGGATGGGGGTGAGAGATGACCACGCCCTTCTCTCCCCCAAGGTTTTCAAAAAGCCCTTCGATCTTGAGCCCTTCCGCTTCAAGAAAAATCCGTTCTTCCCCCATTTGACTGACCTCATAATTTTACTTTTTTAAGATCCTCTTTCTAGCCCTTGGCGGGTTTTCCTGTCAAGACAAGCTTCACAGAACTGTTTCAGTTGTTTGTCGCTGCAGCCAGTTGCTCTATTGACAATAGAACCGTCGCCCTCTTAACAAATTTCCTTTGAAATCTGCATAAAAAACTTGACACCTAATCGGTGTTATGGTCACCTACCTTATGGTAATACCAAATGGTGCACCCATGAATCCTTCTGCGCCTTTCAAAAAAATCCATCGATCCCGGCTGTACGAGGAAATTGCGGAGCAGATAAAAAGAG
>Ga0105107_10003606_pt1 | contig 10313 bp, 12 predicted proteins | sample PPLLaktember2015_6_FD_79335 | JGI IMG/M metagenome (GOLD analysis project Ga0105107, IMG submission 79335) | Freshwater sediment microbial communities from Prairie Pothole Lake near Jamestown, North Dakota, USA - PPLs Lake P8 Core (1) Depth... | ecosystem: Environmental > Aquatic > Freshwater >...
AGGACGACGGCGAGGGAGCGGCGCATGGCGTCGTATCGAGGGTCAAGGGTCGAGGGTCAAGGGTCAAGGGACAAGCGAACTGGGCACCCGGCACCCGGCACTCGGCACTGACGTCCTGAGATGCGCCGTCCGGTGGGAGGGTCGCACCCCGAAGCGCGAGACCCCGGTTGCGGGGGGCGCAACCGGGGTCGGAGTGGGATCGGAGCGGCCACGCCGGCGAGGGCTGGCCGCGCGGCCTGGTTCAGGCCGCTCCCACCCCTCCCGCGCGGGCCTGCCGGGCGAGCCAACTCGCCGGCGGGCGCACGGCGGGCATCGCGTAGACCGTGGCGGCACCGGGCCCGGCGATCCGGGCCGCGATCGGCCGGCGAATGATCCCGATGGTGCGGCCGCGCTCGTCCCGCAGCCGGATGACTTCTCCACTCTCGGAATGCCTGGCGATCGTGATCATGGGCGGCTCGGCGGCTCGGCGGCTGGATTGCTCACCGGTTCAGAGGTTCTGATGACCGGTGGGGGGAAAGGGTTGCAGGGGGAGGACGGCAAGACGGCAGGGCGGCATGACGGCAGGGCTGGCGCAGGGGGACCTGCCGTCCTGCCGTCCTGCCGACTTGCCGCCCTGCCGCCCTGTCGGCCATACCTTCTTCCCATGCGCCTCCACCACCTCGTCCCCGCCCTCCTCGCGGCCGCCTGCGCCTCGCCGCCCCCGCCGCCCGAACCGGTGGACCTGGCGCCTGCCACTGATTCAGTCGTCACGCCCTGGACCGACGTTTCCGAGGCGGTCTGGCTCGGCGAACGGCGCTGGGCCGTCATCGCGCCGGGGCACGCCGAGCTCGCGGTAGCCGACTTCGCCAGTGGAACCCTCGCGCCTCTCGCCGGCGCTCGGAAGGATTCGTTCCGGCAGCCCTACGCAATCTTCCGCGCGCTCGACTCGCTGCACGTGGCCGACTGGGAGGCCCGGGCACTGACCACCTGGGACCTGGCCGGCCGGGCCGGGGGACGGGTGGGGGTTCCCGCCGAGTCGCGGGGCGTGCTCCCCGCCGCGCGCGACGCGCAGGCCCGGTACTACGTGGAACTCCGGCCGGTCACCGGCTCCGACGGCAGCGGCGCGGGCGACTCCACGCTGATCCTCCGCCTCCGCGCCGGCGGCGGGGCGGACACGGTGGCGGCGCTCGCACCGATCGAGCTCGCGGAGGTCGCCACCGACCGAGGCCGCCGGTTCGAGGCGCGGGTCTTCGGCGGCCGCGACGCCTGGGGCGTCAGGCCCGACGGCACGGTGTGGATCGCGCGGGTGCGGCAGAACCGGCTCGACCAGGTGGCGCCAGACGCGCAGGTGCGCCGGGGCCCGCTCCTTCCCGACCCCGTGCTCCAGGTGACCCAGGTGGACCGCGACCTGTTCGTGGAGAGCCACCCGCCGGAGATGCGGCGCTCGGCGGATGCGCTCCCGTTCGCCGAGCTCAAGCCGCCGTTCGAGCGGGCCTTCGCCGACCCGGCGGGCACGATCTGGCTGGAGAAGAGCAAGGCGGTGGGCGACACCGCCCGGCTCTACCAGCTGCTCGACGCCGACGGCGGGCTCGCCCGGATCCTCCGGGTGGACGGCTTCGGGCGGGTGCGGGGGGCGTCGCCGGACCGGGCGCTTGTAACCCGGTTCGCGGACGGCCGTATGGTCTTGTTCGAGCACCCGCTGCCGCCGCGCACGCCGGCTCAGGCAGACTGATTCACCGCAGTGGCGCAGAGGGCGCAGAGAACTGCCGTAGGGGCCGAGTTCCGCTGCTGGATTGTTGTTTCCCCACCCCGCCCCAACTGCGCGGGGTGGGGTGGGGCAAACAGGATTCACGAGGGGACTCCGCCGCTCGGGGAGTTCTCTGCGCCCCCTGCGCCTCTGCGGTGAATCCCCGACAATCGAAAGAGGTCACGATGCACCGCACCCTTGCCGCCCTCCTCCTCCTTGCCGCCGCACCGCTCGCCGCGCAGCAGCCGACGCCCGCTGCCGCGCCGGCCGCGCCGGCCGCGCGCCCGGAAGACGTCGCCTCGATCGACGCCATCATGAAGGCGACGTACGACGTGATCTCGGGGCCGGCGGGCCCCCGCGACTGGGACCGGTTCCGGTCGCTCTTCGCCCCCGACGCCCGGCTCATCCCCACCGCCTGCCCAAGGGACCAGGCCTGCCGGCCGCGCACGCTCACGGTGGAGGACTACATCAAGTCGGGCGGGGCCTACTTCCTCCAGAACCCGTTCTACGAGGTCGAGAGCCACCGGGTGGAGGAGCGCTACGGCCACTTGGCACACGTCTTCAGCACCTACGAATCGCGGAAGGCCCCGGGCGAGGAGCCGTTCACCCGCGGGATCAATTCGTTCCAGCTCTTCTGGGACGGCACGCGGTGGTGGGTGGTGTCGATCTTCTGGAACGACGAGTCGTCGGCGGGGCCCATCCCGGCGCAGTACCTGCCCAAGCGGTGACCGCGTTCACCGCAGAGGCGCAGAGGGCGCAGAGGGACGGCGGAAAGTCGCTTGCCCCACTCCCCCCCGTTTCACGATCTGGGGAGGGGTGGGGCAAGTCGTATTAAAGCTGTAGCTGTTCTCTGCGCCCTCTGCGCCTCTGCGGTGAATGCAGTTCTTCGCGCCCTCCGCGGTGAATCAGGCAGGCGGGGGCGGGGGCGCGGGCGGTTGGAGCTTGTCGGTCGCCCGCCGGTCGCGCCGCTGGCCCTCGAGGTACCACCGCCGCGTGACTTCCCCCGCGAGCTCCCGGTTCCCCAGCCCGAACGCCAGGCCCGTCGCGAGCGCCACCGCGCCCAGGATGAGCGTGAACGCCGTGGTGACGATCTCCGGCGCCAGCCCGATCTGCGTGAGCGCCATGAAGACGCCGATCAGCACCACCGTCGCCTTCGCGAGCTTCGCCAGCGTCGGCACCCCCGCCACCGCCCCCGCCGAGGCGAGCAGCACCACCCGCACGAACTCGCCCAGGATCACGCTCAGCACCACGATCACCACCGCCGCCACCAGCGTCGGCAGGAACGCGATCATCGCCCCGAACATGTCGTTGATGCTCTCGAGCCCGAGCGCCGCGCTCGCGAGCAGGATCACCACCAGCATCACCAGCCAGAAGGCGAGCCGCGCCACCGCGGTGCCGGGATCCACGTGCTTTCCCGTGCGCTCCACCGCCTCGGTGATGCCGCCCGCGTCGGCCATCGCCTTGAAGTCGAGCCGGTGGAGCGTGGCATCCACCCAGCGCCGGACCTGCCGCGCCAGGAAGTAGCCCGCCAGCAGCAGGATGAGCGCGGCGAGAACCGGCGGCAGGATGAAGACGAGCTGTTCGGCTCCCAGGCGGAGCCGTTCCAGGAGTTCGTTCACGACGTCACCTCGAGGACGAGCTTGCCGAACTGCGTGCCGGCCGCCAGCCGGCGGAAGGCCGCCGCGCCGTCGGCGAGGGGAATCACCGCATCCACCACGGGGCGGAACGCGGGCTCGGCGGCGAGGCGGGCGATGGCGGCGAACTCCGCCGCGGTGCCCATCGTCGAGCCGAGCAGGGACCACTGGTACCAGAAGAGCTTGCGCACGTCGGTCGTGACCATCGGGCCCGAGGTCCCGCCGCAGGTGACGAGCCGCCCGCCGCGGCCGAGCGAGCGGAGCGACGCCTGCCAGGTGGCCTCGCCCACGCTGTCCACCACCACGTCCGCCCCACGCCCGCCGGTCAGTCGTCTCACTTCCGCCGGCAGGTCCGCGCCGGGCTCGACCGTCTCCACGCCGAGCAGTTCGCGCGCCCGCGCGAGTTTCGGCCCGCTGGTGCTCGTGGCGATGACCCGGGCGCCGCGGTGAAGGGCAATCCGCGCCGCCGCCTGCGCCACCCCCCCGCCGATCCCGCGCACCAGGACCGTCTCCCCGGCGGCCAGCCGGGCCCGCGTCACCAGCATGCGCCATGCCGTGAGCGTGGCGAGGGGGTAGGCGGCCGCCTCCGGCCAGGTCATTCCCGCCGGCTTTCGCGCCAGGTTCCGCGCCGGCACCACCAGGAACTCCGCCGCCGACCCGGGCCGGTGCTCGCCGACGATCCCGAAGCGGGGGCAGAGCGGATCCTCACCCGCCCGGCACCACTCGCATTCCGCACAGGATACGCCGGGATTGACCAGCACCTCGTCGCCCGGGCGCCAGCCATCCACGGCCGCGCCCACCGCTTCCACCACCCCGGCGCCGTCGGATCCGACGACGTGGGGGAAGGAATACCGGAGTCCCTTGAGCCCCTCGACGACGAAAAGGTCGAGGTGGTTGAGCGCGGCGGCGCGCACCCGCACCCGCACGTCATCCGGGGCCTCGAGCCGCGGCGCGGGGAGCTCCAGCACCCGCAGCTCCTCCGGGCCACCGGTTCGCTCGATCGCGAGCGCCCGCATCGTCCCCTTCACCGGGACGGGGGCGCCATGGTCGAGTCCGCCGGGACGACCCGCACCTCCCAGACCACCGGCCGGAAGCCCTGCACCCGGGCGGTGACCGTGGTGGCGCCGGTACCCATCCCGCGCACCGCCCCCGCCTCCACCCGGGCGATCGTCGAGTCGGCGCTCTCCCAGCCGACCGCCACCCCGGGCATGTCGGCGTCGGCCGAGTCCTTGGGCAGCACGGTGAGTTGGCGCAGGGAGCCGAGGACGACGACGACCGGCCCCGAGCGGGGGCCCGGCTCGAGCAGGAGGGACTCGACCCGGGGGTGGGCCGGGGACGGCTGGGGCGGCTGGGGCGGCTCGGCGGCTGGGCGGCTCGGCGGCTCGGCAGCCACCCCGTCACTCCGTCGCCCCGTCGCCCCGTCGGCCCCCTCCACCCCGCGCACGGCCACCGTCACCGCCCCGGACCGGCCGCCGGCACGGGCCTCGACCCGCGCGAGGCCCGGGCGGCGCGCCAGGAGGGCCCCCGTGGCGTCCACGGCGACCACGCTGGTGTCCGAGGAGGCGAAGGTGAACCGCACCGAGAGCACGTTCCCGGCGGCGTCGAAGGCGGTGGCGAGGATCGGCCGGCGCTCGCCGGTCCGAAGGGTCACCGCCCCGGGCACGACCTGCACTTCGGCCACCTGGCGGGCCCCGGCGGGCAGCGCGACGCCCCCCGTGAGGGCCAGGCAGACGGCGACGAGGCGCAGCGGGACGTTGAGGGGCACGGGAGGAATCTAAGGCAACGGCGTTCGGTGTCTTGCCTAACACGCGCCGATTCGCAAACTATATCATGCAGATCGCGCAGCACCGACGTGCACGCCCGGCGCGCACCGCGCCCGACGGCGGGATCACGCCGAACACGCTTCCGGAGGACATGCCATGTCAGTGGAGATGGGCTGGTCCGATTCCTGGATGTCGCCGCCGACCTCGATGACACCCGAGCCGGCACCCGCGGCGCCCGCCCCGGCACCGAAGCCTGCAGCGGCGCCCGCCCCCAAGAAGCCCGCGGCCAAGAAGGCCGTGGCCAAGAAGGCCAAGCCGGCCAGGAAGGCCGCGAAGAAGGTCGTGAAGAAGGCGAAGAAGGCCGTCAAGAAGGCGAAGAAGGCGGCGAAGAAGGCCGTCCGGAAGCCCGCGAAGAAGGCCAAGAAGGCCGCCCGGAAGGCCAAGAAGACTGTCCGGAAGGCTGCCAGGAAGGCCAAGAAGGCGGCGCGGAAGAAGTAGGCCGCCGATTCCCAAGCGAAGCGCCCCGCCCAGGCGGGGCGCTTCGTCGTCCAGCCCCGAAGGCACCCACGTGCGGGCTTGCCTCCGGCACCCGCCCTCCCCACCTTGGGCCATGCCCTTCCAGAACCCGGCCCGCTTCCTGCTCGTCGCGATTCTCGCCGGGGCGGGGTGCGCCCGGCCGTCCCCCCAGTCGCCACCCTCCCCGGCCGCCCTCGGCGCCGAGCTGGAGGCGCAGCTGGAGCGGTCGGCCGTGGCCTGGAACTCGGGTGACCTCGCCGGCTTCATGGATGATTACGCCCGGGATTCCCTGACGACCTACATGGGCGCCCGGGCTCCCGTGTACGGCTGGACAACCATCCGGGACCGCTACGCCCCCAGCTTCCAGCCCGGGGCGCGGCGGGACAGTCTCAGGTTCGAGCGGTTTGCCGTGCGCCCGCTATCCCCCACGCTCGCGCTGGTCACCGCACGCTTCATTCTCCACCGCGGCGACAGCGTGACCGCAAGCGGGCCGTTCACCCTGGTGATGGAGCGCCGCCCGGATGGGTGGAAGATCCTGCACGACCATACGTCGTCCGATCCGCGCTAGCCTCGCGCTGGCCGCGGTGCTCGCCGCAGGATGCGGCGACGCCGCAGACCGCCCGGTCGCGCTGCTCGGCGCCACGATCATCGACGGCACGGGCGGGCCCGTCCTCGTCGACGGCGGCATCCTGATCCGGGATGGCCGGATCGAGGCCATCGGGTCGCGCGAGACGCTGATCCTGCCCCGGGGCACCGAGGCCATCGAGCTCGCCGGACGCTTCATCATCCCCGGCCTCGTCGACGCGCACACCACGGCCGCCGACTGGGCACTGCCCCGCTACGTCGAGTTCGGCATCACCGCGGTGCGGGACCTCCACGGCGACCTCGACTCGGCGCTGGCGCGGATGCGGCAGTCGCGCGACTCCAGCTGGCGGGGCCCCCGGATCTTCAGTGCCGGCGCCACCGTGGACGGGCCGGGCGCCCCGCCGCCGGCGCTCGCCTCGGCCGACGATCGCGCCGCCCGCCAGGGGGTGGACCGCCTCTCGGTGGCCGGGGCCATAACCGTCGCTGCGGGGCCCGGGCTCACGCCGGAGATGCTCCGGGCGGTGGTGGACGAGGCCGGCACCTTCGGCCTCCCGGTGGCGGCCCACCTCGGGCTCACCGACGCCGTGCGGGCCAGCCGGTTCGGGGTCCGGTCGCTCGAGCACCTGAGCGGCATCGCGGAGGCGCTCGCACCCAATGCGGCCCAGATCGCGGCCGCCCACCGCCAGGGAGAGACGGCCGGGTGGTCGATGGCCGAGCGGACCTGGGGCACCCTCGACTCGGCGGCCCTCGCGCGGGTCGCGGGGGAGGTGGCGGGAGCCCGGGTGACGCTGGTGCCCACCCTGGTGCTGCACGAGACGCTCAGCCGGCTCGATGACTCGACGGTCTATCGCGACCCGTCCCTCCGGCTGGTGCCGGAGGAGGTGCGCCGCGGCTGGGACCTCCCCAACCTGGTCCGCCAGGCGGGGTGGACCTCGGGCGACTTCGCCGCCTTCCGGGCTGCCCGGCCGAAGCAGGACCTCTTCCTCCGGGAGTTCGTCCGGGCCGGCGGCACGGTGGTGGCCGGCACCGGCTCGCCCCGGGAGTTGATGGTGCCGGGGCTCGCCCTCCACCAGGAGCTGGAGCTGCTGGTGCGGGCGGGGCTCTCCCCGGCGCAGGCGATCCTCACGGGCACGCGTGACGCCGCCCGGCTGGCCGGCGCCGATTCCGTCGGCACGCTCGCCCCGGGCAAGGGAGCCGACCTGATCGTCCTCACCAAGGACCCGCTGCAGGACATCCGGAACACGCGGGCGATCGAGCGGGTGATGGTGCGCGGCCGGCTCCTTCCGCTGGACTCGCTCAAGGCGCGCTGACCGGTGCCGCTGGCGGTCCTCGCGCTCGGGTGGGCGGCGGTGACCGCGTGGTACCTGGCCTGGGACGCCGTCGCCCGCCGCCGCCGGGGTGCCGGAACCGTGACCGGCGCCCGCGGTTGGCTGGGGGCGGACTGGCGGCTATATATGGTCGAAGCCGCCCTGCTCACCCTCCTCGCGGCGCTCTGGTTCGGAAGCCTCGGCCACGGCGGGTGGGTCCTGCTCTTCATCCTGCTTGGCGCAATAACCGAATGGGCCGCCCGCACCCGTGCGGCGCCCCGACTCCTCCCGGGCACGGTCCCCGGATTCCTGGGTGGAGTCGCACGGACGGTCATCGCGGGAGGTCTCCTCCGATGGATACTGTGACCGACAGCCAGATCGACGCCGCACTCGAGCGCCTGGCTGCCTTCTTCGCCGGCGAGCAGACGCGGCAGGGGATTCTCGCGCGCCAGCTGCTGGGGCAGTCGCTGGCCGACGATGCCGCACTCGCCGACCGCATCGTACGCGAGATGCGGGCCGAGACGCGGATCGACGGGAGCCTCGGCGGCGCGTTCCTGCCCACCGTCTGGCGGGCCAACGAGCTGATGGACCTCGGCCACCTCGGCGACCAGATGGGCACGCTGCGGGTCGTGGGCTGGATCCTGGCCCAGCAGGAGAAGCCCGGCGCCTACGGCGAGGGCTGCTCCGAGGACCGGCACCCGCACCGGGTGTGTTCCCATTACATCGGCGGGTTCTTCTCGCCGGCCCCGGTCACCGAGCGGGTGGCCCCGATCACGCTGCCCAACGGGAAGGTGTTCCGGGCGGAGGGTGCGGCCCGGTTCGCGTTGAGCTGCCTGGCCCTCCGGACCGTCCTCCGGGCGCGGCACGAGGCGCGACCGGCGGTGGAGCGGCACGTGAAGAGCCTGGTGCTGCTGCAGGAGTCGTGGGCCGACTGGAACGGCTACTTCGCGCCCGACCTGATCGTCTCCGCGCTCGGCCCCCTGGCGTTTGCCGCACCGCCGCACCGCGATGTCCTGCCACGCGCGGCGAAGTTCATCGCGGACCACCAGGCGGACGACGGCACCTGGCCGAATGCGGACTTCTTCCACGTCCTCGACGCGCTCACGATGGCGGGGACCGCGGCGTCACGGGAGGCGCTCCGGCGCGCGGCGCCGGCGCTGGTGGCGATGCAGCGGCCGGACGGGTCGTTCAGCGGTGTGGCCCAGCAGGAGCGGGCGTTGATCGGACTCCGGGCGCTGCTCTCGGCGAAGGAATAGAGTGCCGGGTGCCCACTGGGCACTCGGCACCGGGCACTCAGGTGCCGAGCGCCCTCCCGATCCAGTAGACCCCGACCGCGATCGCCCCCACCCCCGCGAACGACCCCAGCCGCCGGGCCCAGCCGAGCGAGCCGTGGCCGGCCTGGCGCATCGCCACCGCGGCGGCGAGCGCGAAGGCGGTCATCGCGACGATCGTCCCCACGCCGAACGCCACCAGGTAGAGCACCCCTGCCAGCGGCCGTCCCATCATCGTCACGGGCACCAGGGCCACCACCGCACTGGTCCCGGCAAGCCCGTGCACCAGGCCGACGGCGGTGATGCCGCGCCCGTGGGGATGTCCGTGCTGGTGATGATGATGGTGCTCGCTCGAGCCTTGACCCTCGACTCTCGACCCGTCGTGCGCATGCAGGTGCGCGTGGTCGCCGTGTTCCTCCGGCGGGTGGAGATGTAACTTCCGGGCGCGGATGAAGGCCCAGAGCCCCACGCCCACGAGCATGACGCCGACCGCCGCCTCGCCCCAGGCGTCCCATCGCTCCGGCCAGCGGAGCCCGGTCGCGAGCAGCACGCCGCCGGCGAGCAGCACGGCGAGCCCATGCCCCGCCCCCCAGCGGGAGCCGAAGGCGAGCGCCGTGGCCAGCGCGGGGCGCGACGCCACGAACGCCGTCACCGCGATCATGTGATCCACCTCGAGCGCGTGCACCGCGCCGAGGACGAACGCCGTGCCGAGCGCGATGAGTGCGTCCACCGTCGCCTCGTGAATCCGGTGTGAGGAGGAGCCGATGCCCAGCGAACCCCGGGACCAGCGAGCCGCCGTCCGGCTGACGTCATTCTCGCACGGCGCGGGTTGAGCCTGCAAGCTCGGCCCCGCCGAACTGACGCAGGTCCTGCGTCACCTGCCCCCCGTCACGGACCCCCGGGTCCTGGTCCACGCCGCGTCACGCGACGACGCGGCGGTGGTCCTGCTCGCCCCCGACCGGGCGCTGGTGGCGACGACCGACTTCTTCACCCCGATCGTGGACGACGCCGAGGCGTGGGGAGCGATCGCGGCGGCGAACGCGCTGAGCGACCTCTATGCGATGGGCGCCGTGCCGACGGTGGCGCTCTCGATGGTCGGCTGGCCCCGGGAGAAGCTCCCGTTCGAGCTCCTCGGCGAGGTGCTGCGCGGGGCGGCCGCCGTGGCGACCGAGGCGGCCTGTCCCATCGTGGGCGGCCACTCGATCGACTCGGCGGAGCCGTTCTTCGGGCTCGTGGCGATGGGGGAGGCCCACCCGGACCGGCTGCTCACGCTCGGCGGCGCGCGACCCGGCGACGTCCTGGTGCTCACCAAGCCGCTCGGCACCGGCATCGTCGCCACGGCGCACAAGCGGGAGCTCGTGGCGCCCGAGGGGCTGGAACTCGCGGCGGCGATCGCTTCGATGCGGTCGCTCAATGCCGCCGCGAGCCGCGCCGCGCTGGCGCAGGGCGTGCGCGCGGCCACCGACGTCACCGGGTTCGGGCTCCTCGGCCACCTCCACAACCTGCTCCGC
>Ga0105107_10003608_pt1 | contig 10312 bp, 11 predicted proteins | sample PPLLaktember2015_6_FD_79335 | JGI IMG/M metagenome (GOLD analysis project Ga0105107, IMG submission 79335) | Freshwater sediment microbial communities from Prairie Pothole Lake near Jamestown, North Dakota, USA - PPLs Lake P8 Core (1) Depth... | ecosystem: Environmental > Aquatic > Freshwater >...
GTGCGACACGACAATGGAGGTGATGCCGAGCACCTGATTGAGTTCGCGGATCAGCTTGGCGATCACGCCCATGGAAATCGGATCGAGCCCGGTAAACGGCTCGTCGTACATGATCATCATCGGTTCGAGCACGATGGCGCGCGCCAGCGCGACGCGCCGTGCCATGCCGCCGGACAGCTCCCAGGGCATCAGGTCGCGCGCACCGCGCAGGCCCACGGTCTGGAGCTTCATCAACACCACGTTTTTCAGTACCGCCTCGGGAAGCCGGGTGTGTTCGCGGATCGGGAAGGCAACATTTTCGAACACGGACAAATCCGTGAGCAGCGCGCCTTGCTGAAACAACATGCCCATACGCTTGCGCAGCTGGTACAGTTCCTTGATGTTCAGGTCCGGAACATTCTGTCCGTCCACAAGCACCTGGCCCTGGCTCGGGCGCAGGCGTCCGCCGATCAGGTTGAGCAGCGAGGTCTTGCCACAGCCGCTGCCGCCCATGATGGCGGTTACCTTGCCGCGCGGAATGCTGAGCGTGAGATTGTCCAGGATGGTGCGAGTGCTGTAACGGAAGCTGACGCCCCGGAGTTCCACCAAGCTGTCGCTGTCCGAAGACATGGCGGAGGCTGACACGCGTTCGTTTTCCATTGCTTCCTGGCAACGCCGTCTTGTTGGGGGCCGGGCCATTCTAGTCGAGCCGTCGGCGCTTTGTCAGCACACCTTCTGTCTGCCCGGCTGGCCGGGCTGCCAATGGCCTGCCTGTGCGTTTATAATGCGCACTGGTATGACCGCGGCCACGAGCGGCCCCATTCTCGACAAGGAGTCTACATATGCGTATTTCTTGCTCACGTACTGCCGCAACGCTCTTGTTCTCGGCCGCGCTTTGCATGCTTTCAGGCACTGCTGCCGCGGATGGGGCCTTCTTTATCAAAGGTGGCGTCATGCGCCTGCAGGACGACGGACAGGTGATCGACGAGCTGCCGCGTAACCTGGATGACACCAGTAACAAGACCATCGGTATCGGCTGGGAGGCGCGCAAAACAAATGGCTTGGCCTTCAGCATCGAGTATCTAAACTATCGCAACGAATTTACGCCGCCCGCGTCACCCTCAAACGGCGAAGCCAGAACCGACGTCCTTCAGTTCGGCGCCAAGAAATACTTCATCGACAGCGGCGTCTTTCATCCCTACCTCGGAGCCGGCGTCGGTCCTGGGCGCACTGACATCAGCTACTCGAGCGGCGGGGTCTCCAACTCAGAAGAGGATTTCGCCATCGTCCTGCATGCCGTGCTTGGCATGGAACTGCGCTTCGATAATTTGAGCTTCATGCTGGAAGCCAGACACATTTATTTCAACGTCGACGCCAATCAGTACGATCCGACCGCTACCGGTGTGCTGGCAGGCATGGGATTTAACTGGTAATTCCGCCATCTGGCTGTCCGGCCAGCCACGCCGCCAAATCGGCTGGCGTGTCCACATCCAGAAGGATCCCGGCATCGTCCACCTCGAGACGCGTGAGTGCCGCCGCATGGCGCGCCAGAATATCGCGCGCGCCGGTTTCTCCGGAAAGCGCAAGCAGCTCGTCACGAACACTGGAAAGAAAACCAACCGGATGACCACGCTGGCCGGCATGAAAAGGCGCGGCCAGCACTGCCCCATTATCGAGGGCCTGCACAACCCGCTGCTGGGTGGAAACCTGAATCGCGGGCATGTCAGCCAGGACGATGAGCCAGCCACGTGCATCCGCGCTGGCCGCCACACCGGCGGCCAGACTCGCGCCCATGCCGGTATCGGCATTCTGGCAAACCACAACCTGCATATGTTCGGCCGCCAGCAACTCTGGCAATACCCGATCCTGCGGATGCACCACGACGATTACCGCATCCAGCACGGAACGCAGACGGCGTGCCGCCGCGAGCACCAGCGGTGTGCCATCCGGCAGCGGTGCAAGAAGTTTGTTCGAACCGAAACGCCGGCTGCTGCCAGCAGCTAGCAGGATGCCCGTGATCCCGCGCATTTCGCCGCTCCGCCGTCCAGTGCCGGCGGCGCATCCACACGGATGAGTGAATTCTGTGCGCGCAGCTCGACACCATTGCGCACTGCCGTGAGCTCAGCAAGGATTGCCACCGCGATCTCTGCCGGTGTGCGGCTACCGATCGGCAGGCCAACCGGGCCGTGCAGGCGCGCAATCGCCGCCTGCGGCAGTTCGAGGCTCGCAAGACGTGCGCGGCGTTTGGCATTGTTGGCATGCGAGCCAAGCGCACCGACGTAGAACGCCGGCGAGATCAGCGCTTCCATCAGTGCCAAATCATCGAGCTTCGGCTCGTGGGTGAGTGCGAGCACCGCGCTGCGCGCATCGCGCGCGAGCGCGCGCACAGCGTCATCCGGTGAGCGTGTGTCGAGCACTGCGTCGGTGGCCTGCCATTGCGCGGCGTACTCCTCGCGCGGATCACAGACGATCACCTCGTAGTCGAGCGCCTGCGCCATCTGTGCGACGAAGCGCGACAACTGCCCGGCGCCGATCAACACCAGCCGCCACGCGGGACCAAATACCTTGATGAGGTTCTCGCCGTCGAAGCGGAACGCAACAACACCTTCTGAGTCATGCAGGCTCACTTCGCCGGTGACAAGACAGACGCGCCGCGTCGTAAGCCGGCGCGCGTCCATGGCGCGCAGAATCGCGCGCAATGGCTCGGCGCTGGCAATTTGTTCCACCAGGAGATCGAGACGTCCACCGCACGGCAGGCCGAATCGGTGATTCTGTTCGGGGGTGACGCCATAGCTCTCGATGTGCGGCAACGCGAGTGACGCGCCATGGGCCGCGAGCCGCGCGCTGAGATCGTCTTCGACGCAACCACCGGACACTGAGCCGACGAAACGCGCGTCGTCGGCACGCACCGCCAGCAACGAACCCGGCGGGCGCGGCGATGAACCCCAAGTACGCGCTACGGTGGCAAGATAAACGGTGTGACCGGCATCCAGCCAGTCGGCGGCGGTTTCGAGGACTTCGCGATCAGCGCTGCGCATAATATTTCTTGGCCACAGATGAACACAGATAAACACAGATTAGAATTTTCAGAATCTCGATTCCTACCGGTTTATATCTGTGTTTATCTGTGTTCATCTGTGGCTTAAAATTCATACACGTATCGGCAACCGCCGCACCGGCTTGCCGGTGGCGGCGAACACGGCGTTCGCCACCGCCGGCGCGATCGGCGGTGTGCCCGGCTCGCCGACGCCACCGGGGTGCTCGCTGCTCTTCACGATGTGCACCTCGATGTCCGGCATCTCATCGATTCGCAGCAGAGGGTAGTCATGGAAATTGTCCTGCTCGACGCGCCCGTTCTTGATCGTGATCTCGCCCTTGAGCGCGGCGGTCAGGCCATAGACGATGCCGGACTCCATCTGCGCGACGACCGTGTCCGGGTTCACCACCATACCGCAGTCAATGGCGCACACCACGCGCAGTACGCGTACCTGGCCGCGCTCCATCGACACCTCCGCAACCTGCGCGCAGTAGCTGCCGAACGCCTCGGCCACGGCGATGCCCCGCGTGCGTCCGGCTGGTAGCGGTGTGCCCCAGCCGGCCTTCTGCGCGGCCAGCTCCAGCACGCCCAGATGGCGCGGATGTTTGGCAAGCAGTGCGCGCCGGTATTCATACGGATCCTTACCGGCCGCGGCTGCGACTTCGTCCAGAAAGCATTCCGTAATATAGGCATTCTGCGAGCTGCCGACCGAGCGCCAGAATCCCACCGGTACCACGCCGTTTTCCATCACCCAGGTCACCTGCAGGTTGGGGATGGCATACGGCAGGTTGGCCGCGCCTTCGACCGAGGTATTATCGATGCCGTTCTTGATGGAACTCGGAAACACACGGCTGAAAATCGATCCCCCGGCAATCTCGTGCCGCCAGGCGAGTGGCATGCCGTCCTTGTCGAGCGTGGCGCTCAAGCGATTGAGGGTCGCAGGCCGGTAGTAGTCATGGTGCATGTCGTCTTCGCGCGTCCACATCAGCTTCACCGGTGCGCCCGTGGCCATGGCGAGCTGCACCGTCTCGGCGACAAAGTCCTGCTCCGAGCGCCGCCCGAAACCACCACCGAGGAAGGTGGTGTTCACTTTTATCTTTTCAGGCGGCAGGCCGGTGATCTGCGCTGCCACAAACTGCGTGCCGGTCTGGTTCTGAGTCGGCACCCACAGCTCGCAACTGTCCTTCTTCTTTACCACGGCCGTGCAGTTCATTGGCTCCATGCAGGCGTGCGCGAGATACGGCACCTCATACACGGCCTCGATGCGTTTGGCCGCGGCCTTGAGTGCCTTGGCGGCATCGCCCTCGTTGCGCGCATTTACACCCTTCTTCTTCAACGCCCGCTCCAGCTGCAGGCGAATCGCGGCGCTGTCCAGCTTGGCGTGCGTGCCCTCATCCCACTCCACAACGAGCGCTTCGCGTCCCTGCTTGGCCGCCCAGAAACTGTCGGCCACGACCGCGATCCCGGAATGAATGGAAAGTACCTGGCGCACGCCCGGCACGTTTTTGGCCTTGGTGGCATCAAACTTCTTCGGCTTGCCGCCGTACACCGGGCAGCGCGCCACCACGGCGGTGAGCAGGCCGGGCAATTTCACATCCGTGCCGAACACGGCGCTGCCGTTGACCTTCAGCGGTGTATCCAGTCGTGCGGTGGATTTGCCGATGAGCTTGAATTCACCCGGCTCCTTCAGGAACACTTCGGACGGCACCGGCAGGGTCGCGGCCTTGGCCGCGAGTTCACCGTAACGTGCCTTGCGCTGGCTTGTCTTGTGCGCGACCACACCGTTCTCGGCACGGCACTCGTCTTCTTTTACCTTCCAGGTCTGAGCCGCGGCACGAATCAACAGCTCACGCCCCACCGCACCGGCCCGGCGCAGCGGCGTCCAGAAGGCGCGCACCGCGGTGCTGCCGCCGGTGAGTTGCTGACCGATGAGTGGATTGGTGTAGGCCTTGTCGGCTGGCGCCATCTCCACCTTGATACGCGACCAGTCGCATTCGAGCTCCTCGGCGAGCAGCATGGGAATGGAGGTGTACACACCCTGCCCCATCTCCGAACTGGCGACCCGCAGCGTGACGGTATCGTTGGCATCAATGCGGATCCAGGCATTGGGTGCGAAGTCTTTTCCTGCCGCCTCGGCAGCCCCTGCGCGGTTCGCAAGCGGCAGATGGAAGCCAATGAGCAAACCGCCACCCGCCACCGCGCTGACCTTGAGAAAACGGCGACGCCCCTGATCTATCGATTCGGGCAACGTGAGATCGTTCATGTCACGCCCCCTTCGCCTTCAACTCAGCGGCCTGCTTGATGGCGCGGCGGATGCGCGAGTAGGTGCCACAGCGACACAACACACCGGACATGGCCTGATCGATATCGGCATCGGTCGGTTTCGGATTCTTGGCGAGCAGCGCTACCGCCGTCATGATCTGGCCGGATTGGCAATAGCCGCACTGCGGTACATCCAGCGCCATCCAGGCACGTTGCACCGGATGGCTGCTGTCTTTCGACAGGCCTTCAATCGTCGTGACGGATTTGTTGGCGACTGCCGACAGCGGCGTGACACAGGCGCGCACTGGTGCACCGTCCACGTGTACCGTGCAGGATCCGCACACTGCGATGCCGCAGCTGTACTTGGTACCGGTCAGGCCGAGCGTGTCGCGCAGCACCCAGAGCAGTGGCGTGGCCGGATCTACTTCCAGGTCGCGTGCCTCACCATTCACAGATAGAGAGATCATGCCTGCCTCCTTTGACGTTCTTGATTCGGAATCCCTGACCGGCGTCTGAACTGCGCTTCATCCTAAAAACCAAAAACGGCGTTTAGCCGCAGATGAACACAGATAAATGCAAATGAATCATGTCATTTATGCACCGAAGCCATTCACCCTTTTTGGTGGGGCGGCGAATACAGGCAGCGCATTGAATATCCATGTTCATATGCGACTAACCACTTTTTCCAAGTCCATCATACCCCGGCACCGCATCGGTTCAAGAAGGCCCAGATAACCGGTCAGGCGAGCAGACTCTCGCGCAGCGCCGGCTCCTCAAGCCGTTCCAGAAACCAGGCGAGCGCCTTGCCGCGCTGCGCGGTGCGCCAGGCGATAAACAACGGCGTGCCGATGCGGGTTTCCACCACCTCCCGGATCAGCAGCCGGCCGGCCTGCACATCAGCGCGCGTCATGTGCAGCGGCAGATAACCCACACCGAATCCGGCACATTGAAAGCGGATCTTGCTGCGCATGTCCGGCACGGTGAGCACGTCCTGGCCGCTCAGCAGTCCGGTGGTGCGCGGCGGCAGGTTGCGCGAACTGTCAGCGGCGGCGATCGAACGATGCTGCACAATCACCTCTGGTGGCAGCGGCGGCGGCGCGCTCGCCAGCGGGTGCGTTGGTGCCAGCATGAAGGCCCACTGCACCAGCCCGAGCGGGCGCGTGCTGTAGCCACCGCCCGTCGGACCTTCACTCGGCGCACCGATGACCAGATCGGCGCGTCCGCTGACCAGCGCATCCCACGCACCGCCATACACCTCCGTCAGCAACTTGAGGCGTGTGCCGCAGGTGGAACGATAAAACTCATCCAGTAACGGGAACAACCGCTCCATGGGCACGAGGTCATCGACCGCGATGCGCAGCTCCACTTCGAAACCGGTGGCGACACGCTTGACACGCGCTTCGAGTTCGCCGGCCGCGACCAGCAGCCGCCGGCCCTCGCGCAGCAGTTCGCGCCCGGCCTCGGTGAACTGCGCGCGGTGGCCACTGCGATCAAAGATCGAAATGCCGAGATCTTCTTCAAGTTTTTGTACCGCGTAGGTAACAGCCGATGGCACACGATGCAGCGCCTCGGCGGCCGCAGCAAAACTGCCGTGGCGCTCAATCGCATCCAGAACTACCAGTGAATCAAGGGCTAAGCGCATTTGTTCAGAAATTCTGAATGACTCAGGCAGGATTTTTCGCTATTCCTGAGTGAAACACAAGGCTAATGTCTGCGCCCAGGAAACGACGGAGACAGCCATGATCCAGGTGCGCAAAAGCGAAGACCGCGGCCACGCCAACCACGGCTGGCTGGACAGCCATCACACGTTCTCGTTCGCCGATTACCATGACCCGGCGCATGTGCAGTTCTCGGTGTTGCGCGTGATCAACGAAGACCGGGTCGCACCCGGTTCCGGCTTCCCGACCCATGGCCACCGCGACATGGAGATCGTGAGCTACGTGCTGGAAGGCGCGCTTGAACACAAGGACAGCCTCGGCACCGGCTCGGTGATCCGTCCCGGCGACGTGCAGCGCATGAGCGCCGGCACCGGGGTGCGCCATAGCGAATACAACGCCTCGAAATCCGAACTCGTGCACTTCCTGCAGATCTGGATTCTGCCGAAGACGAACGGCATTACGCCCGGCTACGAGCAGATGCATTTTGCACCGGCCGACCTCACCGGCAGGCTGCGCCTCATCGCCTCGCCCGATGGCCACGACGGCTCGGTCACGATCCACCAGGATGCGTTGCTGTATGCCACGAAACTGGATAGCGACACGAGTGTCACGCACAGTCTCGCGCCCGGTCGCCGCGCCTACATCCATGTGGCGCGCGGCGCGGTGGAACTCAACGGCACGTCGCTCGTGGCCGGTGACGGCGCGCGTATCGAACAGGAGGAGTCGCTGCAGCTTTCGAACGGACAGGCGGCGGAAGTGCTGGTTTTCGATTTGCCCTGAATTTCACCTGGAAACAACAATCGTTCCAACAAGGAAACATCCCATGAAGCTTTACTTTGTCCCCGGCGCCTGCTCGATGGCCCCGCACATCGCCCTGCGCGAAGCCGGCCTGTCCTTCGACATCGACAAGATGGATCCGGCCACACGCCGCACCGAACAAGGCGAGGACTATTTAAAAGTGAATCCCAAGGGTTCGGTTCCGGCACTGCGGCTCGATAACGGCGAAGTGCTGACCGAAGCCGCAGTCATTCTCCAGTACATCGCTGACCAAAAGCCCGGTTCCGGCCTGGCACCGGCGGCCGGCAGCCTGGCACGTTACCGGCTGGCCGAGTGGTTGAATTTCACGGCCACCGAAATCCACAAGCAGCTTGGTCCGTTCTTCAACCCCAAGTTGACCCCGGAGTGGAAAGCCAACCAGATCGACCTGCTTGGTCGTCGTTTCGATATCCTGGCCACACGCCTCAAGAACCATCCCTACCTGATGGACAACGGCTTCACGGTTGCTGACGCCTACCTGTTTACCGTTCTGAACTGGTGCAATCTGTTCAAGATCGACCTGAGCAAGTGGCCTGCACTCACGGATTACCTCGCGCGCATCGCGGCACGACCCGCAGTGCAGGCGACGCTCAAGGCCGAAGGACTGGCAAAATAACCGCACCGCCCGATATGCCCATGACAAACGAACGCTATACCGCAACCGCCATTGCCCTGCACTGGATCGTGGCAGCGCTGATCGCCGGTGCATTCGTCATCGGCCTGATTGCTGTGGAGCTGGCGGTGTCGCCGCAGAAGCTCAAGCTGTATGCGTGGCACAAGTGGATCGGCGTCAGCATCGCCCTGCTGGCGCTGGTGCGCATCGGCTGGTGTCTCTGGCATCCGGCGCCGGCGCTGCCGCCCGGGATGGCACGCTGGGAACAGCACGTGGCCACGGGCACGCACGCGCTGCTGTACCTGCTGCTGCTGGCCATACCGGTTACCGGCTGGCTGATGAGCTCGGCGTCCGGCTTCCCGGTGGTGTACTTCGGCGTGCTGCCGCTGCCCGATCTGGTCGCGAAGGACAAGGCGCTGGCCGACACGCTCAAGCTGGTGCATTACGCGCTCAACAAGACGCTGCTGGTGCTGGTCGTGCTGCATGTCGCAGCAGCGCTCAAGCATCACGTCCTCAACCGCGACGACGTGCTCACGCGCATGCTGCCGTTCCTCAAACCCCGCAACCCCGGCAAGGAGACCTGAGAAGATGAAAACCGTCACCGCACTGCTCGCCGCCGGCCTGCTGCTCGCCGCCGAGCCGGCGCCGGCCAACGACATCGACTACGCGCAGAGCCGCATCGGCTTCACATTCAAGCAGATGAACGTGCCGGTCGAGGGCAGCTTCAAGAAATTCCGCGCCCAAATGCGCTTCGACGACAAGCGCCCGGAGGCCTCGCGCGCCGAAATCGAAGTGGATCTCACCAGCATCGACACCGGCGCGCCGGATGGCGACACCGAGGCGCAGCGCAAGCCGTGGTTCGACACCGCCACCAATCCGACTGCGAAGTTCGTGTCGAGCGGCGTGAAGCGCCTGGCACCGGACCGCTACGAGATCACCGGCAAGCTGACCATCAAGGGCCGCGTTCGCGATCTCAAGGTTCCGGTCGAACTGACGCGCGCCAGCGCCACCCGCAGCTTTGCCGGGGGTTTCGTGCTGAAGCGCCTGGAATTCGCCATCGGCGAAGGCCCGTGGGCCGATGTCGAAACCGTGGCCGACGAGGTGCAGGTACGCTTCCGCATCGTGCAGCGCGTCGCCACGAAACCCTGAAGCCGTTTGTTGTCATACCCTGTTCAATCTCGGCTCAATCAAGGAGAAATCCATGTACGCACGCACCACTGCTGTTATCCTCGCCGGCCTGATCACCGGCACCGCCTACGCCGCGCCGGAGACCTACACGGTCGACTCCAACCACACCTTCCCGAGCTTTGAGGTCAACCACCTCGGCTTTTCTACCCAGCGCGGCCGCTTCAACAAGACCACCGGTACCATCGTGCTGGACCGCGCCGCCAAGAAGGCATCGGTCGATATCAGCATCGACGCCAACTCGATCAGCACCGGTCTGGAGAAGCTCGAAGCCCACTTGCGTGCCGAGGACTTCTTCGATGCCGCCAAGTACCCGGCGATCACCTTCAAGTCGACCGGCGCCAAGTTCAATGGTGACAAGCTCGCCTCGCTGAGTGGCAACCTCACCCTGCATGGCGTCACCAAGCCGGTGACGCTCACGGTCACCGCGTTTCACTGCGGCCACAACCCGGCCTACAAAAAGGACGCCTGCGGCGCCGATGCCGTAACCACCATCAAGCGCTCCGACTTCGGCATCAACTATGCGCTGCCGGCGGTGGGCGACGAGGTGAAGCTGCTGATCCAGGTCGAGAGTCTCAAGAACTGAAGTCTTAATATAGTCCCACGCATTTTGCCGGTGGCGCCGGCAAAATGCGGCGGTACGATTCGCACAGGAGGTTGCCATGCTTGATACCACACGCCTTGAACGCCCGGTGGTCGAAGTCGTCGACAGTGTACGCACGCTCGAAGGCGGCGGCTTCCCCGTCCGCAGGCCGTTCCCCA
>Ga0105107_10003610_pt1 | contig 10310 bp, 8 predicted proteins | sample PPLLaktember2015_6_FD_79335 | JGI IMG/M metagenome (GOLD analysis project Ga0105107, IMG submission 79335) | Freshwater sediment microbial communities from Prairie Pothole Lake near Jamestown, North Dakota, USA - PPLs Lake P8 Core (1) Depth... | ecosystem: Environmental > Aquatic > Freshwater >...
ATGCTCGGCAATTTTGAACTCGTAGGCATTCCTCCTGCACCCCGGGGAGTGCCGCAGGTTGAAGTTTCATTCGATATTGACGCCAATGGGATTCTCCATGTATCTGCCAAGGATCTCGGCACAAACAAGGAACAGTCCATAAGGATAACCGCCTCGAGCGGGTTGTCTGAAAATGAGATCAAGAACATGGTACGTGATGCCGAATCGCACAGCACTGAAGACCACAAGAGAAAAGAGCTGGTTGAAGCAAAAAATAATGCTGACTCGCTCGTATATACTGTTGAAAAATCTCTTAAAGACTATGGTGACAAGATCACTGCAGATGAAAAGAGGGATATCGAAGAAGCCCTCGAGCGATGCAAAAAAGCAAAAGATACCGGCACTGATGTTGCAGAAATAAAGGATGCGATCGACAAACTGACCACTGCTTCTCATAAGCTCGCTGAGCACATATACAAGACCGCGGGAGCCCAGCCAGGAGGGGCAGAAGGCGGCGCAGGACAAGGCGCAAAAGAAGGCGAAGAAGAAGTCGTGGAAGCCGAATTTGAGGATGTCGACAAGGACAAGCAATAGAAGCAAATCGTCTCGTTGATCCGTTCAGCATATAATCCCCCTTGTCTTTTTTGCTTACAAGGGGGATTATAATATTTCATAACCTAAGGAATAATTCATGAAAGATTACTACGACATATTGGGTGTCTCCCGGGATGCCAACGCTGATGATTTAAAGAGAGCGTTCAGACAGCTCGCGCTGAAGTATCATCCCGACAGAAATCCCGACAACAAAGAATCAGAAGAGAAATTCAAAGAGGTCAATGAGGCATACTCCTGCCTGAGCGACTCCCAAAAGCGCGCTCACTATGACAGGTTCGGGACTTCTGAAGGTATGGGCGGCGGTGGTTATGGTCCGTTTACAGCTGGAGCAGGTTTTGGAGACATCTTCGAAGATATCTTCGGGGATTTTTTCGGCAATGTTGGAGGAACGAGGAGACAGAGACCTGCAAAGGGGAGTGACCTCAGGTATGATCTTGACATATCGCTTTCGGAAGCGGTATTCGGCACCGAAAAGACGATCGATTTTCCAAAATGGGAAACCTGCGAGGAATGCAAGGGGAATGGATCCGCACCCGGAAAATCCCCGGAAACCTGTACTTCCTGCAAAGGAACCGGTCATATACGATTCCAGCAGGGGTTTTTCAGTGTTTCAAAATCCTGCGGCAAATGCCAGGGTACAGGGAAAATAATAACCCACCCCTGCAAGAAGTGCAAAGGGTCAGGGAGGGTACAGGAACAGAAGAGTATTTCCCTGAAGATTCCCGCCGGAGTAGACATTGGTTCAAGACTTAAAATAAGCGGTGAGGGAGAACCCGGGGAATACGGCGGCCCATATGGTGACCTCTACGTTGTTTTGAATATTGAAAGCCATCCTTTCTTCAAGAGAGAAGGGACCGAAATATTCTGTGAAGTGCCGGTATCATTTCCTCAGGCAGCTCTTGGCGCCGAGATAGAGGTGCCGACGATCGATGGCACCGCAAAACTTAAAATTCCGCACGGTACTCAGTCGGGAAAACTGTTCACTATCAAAGGCAAGGGAGCTCCGCGGGTTGGAGGCAGCCAAAGAGGCAACCAAATTGTGAGGATCTACGTTGAAGTACCTACAAAGCTGTCATCCCGCCAGAAGGAACTTCTGGAAGAATTTGCTTCTCTCAGTGGGGATGAGGTGACAAAGGGTTTCAAGGAAAAACTGAAAGATCTGTTTACCAGTGTTGAAAACTGATTCTTTCACTATACCGGCGTATTCCGGCTTCCTTGCTGTTCATGCATAGAATCTTCCTCAATGAATCTTCTCTCTTAAAACGACCTGTCGTCATAGAGCACGAGAAAGCGCATTATCTCTTTTCTGTCCTCCGGTGCAAGGCAGGCGATCGCCTTATTGTCACCGATGAAAAGGGTAAATCGTATACCGCTCAGATACTCACTGCTTCCAAAAAAGAGGTGACCGCAGACATTACGGGCGACTATGTCATAAAAACAGAATCCGCTCTGAACATAACGCTGATTCAGGGACTCCTTAAGGGCGAAAAGATGGATTTCGTGATTCAAAAGACCACAGAATTGGGGGTGAGCGCTCTCATCCCTGTAATCACCGAAAGAAGCCAGATCAGGGAGACACGAAAACTTTCCCGCTGGAAAAAGATAGCTGAGGAGGCTGCAAGACAGTCAGGGAGAAGTATCGTTCCCGAGATATTCGAACCTTTTGATTTTGGGGAGATATTCAATGTCCCGGGTTTACTTGCAAAAGAAGGCATGCTTTTCTGGGAAAAGGGAGGCCAAAAACTCTCAGCTGTCACAGGCATGCTTCGTCACGCAGACAGGTTGTCCCTGTTCATAGGCCCTGAAGGCGGGTTTTCCGAAAAGGAAGTGCTCACCGCTTCAGAGAAAGGTTTCTTCACAACGACTCTCGGCCAAAGGATACTCAGGGCCGAAACAGCAGCCATCGCCGCCGTCTCCATCATACAATACTCCCTCGGAGATCTCGGCTAACCCTCCTCTTTCTCCCTCACGTACGCTACTCTCTCCACGGGTATAACAAGCCAGCCGGCTTCTGTTTCAAGGTGTACTTCATTTTCGTTTATCTCGACCAATTTTCCGAAATACACCGTTTCTCCTGTGCCTACTTCTACAATTTTTCCGATAAGATCAAGCATGATTTTTCACCTCAGGTCTTTCCTCACTATTCCTGCATTATGTACGATCTCAGCACCGACCAGGAATATTGCTGATGCATAGAATATCCATAAGAGGAAGCTTATGAATGCCGTTAACGGACCATAAATCTTGCCCAAGTGCGCGAATGAGCTGACATACCAGGTAAATATATGTTTCGCTACCTCCCAAAAAACCGCCGTAAATAAGGCGCCTCTGAAAGAATCCCGCAACTGCACTTTTGTCTTTGGCAGCAAAACATACAGCATCGTAACGGTGAGCAGCACCAGGATGAACGGAAGGATAAAGCGGATGGTAAATTGCGTTATCTTTCCGATCGTCAACCCGGGGAAAAAAGGAGAAAGCGCTTTGAGGAGCGGAATAATCGATGCTGCGGCAAATGACGTGATAAGCAAGGCGATGATCAGGGTAACAACCGACAGTGAGATCAGGGCTGAAAAAATAAAGCTCCTCTTCTTTTTCACCTTGAATATGGCATTGAGTGATGTTTCATACGAGGCAAATACCTGGTAGGAAAGCAGTCCATACAATAAGAGTCCGAATTTCCCGATGCCCTTAAAAAAAATGAGCTGGGAAATATCCCGCGTAATCTCCTTCGTCACATCAGGGAACAGACTCATAAGCTTGTTCAAAAAAAAGTTATAGAATTCAGGATAATTCCCCAACAGATGGCCAAACAGAGTCACGATAAACAAACAAAACGGCACGAGCGCCATTATCGTAAAGTATGACATGGAAGCAGCATGCATCAAACCATCATCTCTGAAAAAATCGATGACGCTGCGGCCTATGATCCTTGCGCTTTTCAAGAGGATACGCTTTTTCTCTTCGGCCTCACAAAAATATTCAGGGGTGTACCTTCAAATCCGAAATGTTCCCTCAACTTCTTTTCTATAAATCTGAGATGAGACTCTTTTATCGCATCCTTGTAGTTTGCGAATATGACAAAGGCAGGAGGCTCCGTCCCGGTTTGAGTCATATAATACAGCTTGACTTCTCTCCCCTTGTACATAGGCAGGGATATTTGAGACATTATATGCCTGAAGAATTTATTCAGTTCTGCTGTCTGCACTCTTTTGTGCCTCTCATCAATTATCGTGTCGACGACAGGGAAGACCTTTGTTATCCTCTTTTTAGCAAGCCCCGAGGTCGTAATCACCGGGACATACTGTGCAAACCACATTTTCCTGACCATTTCTTCCATAAGGGCCTTCAAAAAAACGTCAGGCTCTTTTACCATGTCCCACTTGTTCAGCAGAAAAATTGCGCCCTTATTATAGTCCTTCACAATGCCGGCGATCTTCTGGTCCTGCTCAGTAATGCCGTCTTCCATATTAAGGACAATAAGCGCAACATCACATCTCTCGATGCTTCTCACCGCCCTGACCATGGAAAATCTTTCGATTGAATAGCCGATCTTTCCTTTTTTCCTTAACCCGGCAGTGTCGATCAATAAATATTTTTTACCATGATAGGTACATATGCTGTCTATTGAATCTCTCGTTGTTCCGGCAATCGGACTGACAACCATTCTGCTCTTCCCGATAAGGGCGTTGACCAGGGTTGACTTTCCTACATTAGGCCTGCCTACGACCGCTATTTTGGGATATTCGATCTTTTCCTCATGGTAATCAGGCATCAGAGCGGTCAATACATCCATAAATTCTTCATACCCGTAGCCGGTAACAGAAGAAAGAGGAAAAATTTCTTCAGCTCCTAAAGGATAAAAATCATACAGCCTGTCCTCTCTGGTAAATGCGTCAATTTTATTTACTGCCCAAAGTATTTTTTTCCCTGATGTCCGCAGCAAGCGCGCGAGCTCCATATCTGCAGGGGTAAGTCCATCCTTTCCATCCAGCAGATGAATAATAATATCTCCTTCAGCAATAGCAAACAATGCCTGCTCCTTCGCCTGTGCAAAAATATCCTCAGGTGGCTCGGTATAAAAACCACCGGTATCAACAACCATAAACGTCTTCTCTTCCCATTCGGCATCGAGATAGTTCCTGTCCCTGGTCACCCCGGGAATGTCTTCCACGATAGCAGACTGTGTCCCTGTCATCCTGTTGAACAAGGTAGATTTACCAACATTCGGTCTCCCGACAATAACAACCATTAATTTTCCCATAGTCTTACATTGTACTATAAAAACCCTAAAAGAAACGACAACTTGCAGGAGGGTTTTCAAACGGCACGATTGAAAAAACAGACCGCTTTCCCCGAAAGAGAATTTCAGGTTGAGGCACTCTATTGTTTAAGCCAGGTAATTTGCTAATATAAAGTATAATGATAATCAAAACAAAGATAATCACCGTCATCGCACTCACCATAATCTTTACGGTGGGTCTTACTTCTACTGTTGTCCTTAATGTCCAGAACAGGAAAATGGTCGATGCCAAACTTGATGATACGATTTTTTTGGGCGATATCATCGAGAGGTCCATCGACAATGACATGAAAGAAGGCAATACAAAAGACGTCCAGAGAACCCTCGAAAACGTCGGCAAAAACAAAGAGGTGATGAGCCTGCGGATACTCTCACCAGACGGGACAATATTGAAATCCAAAAACACCGCTGAACTGGGAGCGAAAGCAGAGGACTTGAGTAAATCCTCATTTAACGAAGCTTCCCAAAAGCCTGTCCTTATCAATAAAACAACAATAAATTATTTTAAGGCTGTCCACAACAGGGAGGAATGCTTCAGGTGTCACAGCAGTGACGAAAAAATAATCGGGATTATACAGATTCAGCTCGATATCAGCAGGAGCCTTCTTACCATGCTTTCTGTCAAGAGACTCTTCGTTTTTTCCAATATCCTTATCGTCCTGCTCGTTTCCGTAATACTGAGCTTTCTTTTCTCGCATTTAGTCATGAAACCGTTAAAAAATCTTTTATCTGCGATACATGACGTTGAATCAGGGAACTGGAATGCATCCGTTGAAATTGTAAGTAACGATGAGCTTGGTGTCATAGGGACGTCTTTCAATAAAATGATCGAACAGATAAACAAGCTTTACAAAAAAGATATCAGCAAAGAAAGAGAACTCTCCAGGATAAAGCTCGAACTGGAACATAAAAACAAACTTGAGGAACTGAACACGCAGCTGAAATTTAAAATTAAGGAACTCGAAACAGCAAACAGGGCAATCACCTCTCTTTCAAGAGAGGTAAAGGACAAAAACATAGATCTCGAAAAAGCGGTGGAAAGCCTGGGAAAGATCAATGAAATCGGAAGGATACTTTCATCCATCATAGACTATGAAGAACTCCTGAAATTAATGATCCGTACTACCGCTGACCTGCTGAATGCCCAAAAGGCGGTCCTTCATATCAATAACAAAAAGGGCACATTTTCTACACTGCAATACATGAAGGGGAGCGGGTTGGAGATCCTTGACAATTTCCCCTATGCCCTCAATGCTCACTTTAGTGACCTCTTGTCTCATGGGAAACCCGTTTTTATCCCTCAGACAATAGAAAAAGATCACATTATCTCCCTGATCGGCGTGCCCTTAAGGATGAAAGCCCAGGTCATAGGAGCAATTATCGCAGAGAACAAGATTGACGGTACGTACTTTACTGAAGAGGACCTTTCTTTGCTTGCGACGCTCTCACATCATGCTGTCGTTGCCATTGAAAATGCCTGGCTCTATGAAAATGCCAAGAACAATTATTTCTCAACCATTCAGTCGCTTGTGAACGCTCTGGAGGCAAATGACAAATTCACAAAAGGTCACTCGGAGCGGGTACGTTTTTTATCGCTCGAACTCGGCAAGTATATCGGCCTCGACTCGAAGGAAATTGAAACCCTTGAGCATGCATCCATATTACATGATATCGGTAAAATCGGCATAGAGAGTTTCATTATTCAAAAACAGGGAAAGCTTACCGTAAACGAATACACCATGCTCAAGGCACATCCGCTTATTGGAGAAGAAATACTGGGGCCCATTGAAACGCTCAGCGAAGTCCGTCAGGCGATTCTTCAGCATCATGAGCGGGTTGACGGCAAAGGTTATCCGTATGGTCTCAGGGGTGACGAATTGTCCCTCAAATCAAAAATTCTGTCTGTAGTCGACACCTTCGATGCCATGATGAGCGACAGACCGTACAGAAAAGCTCTTTCAATACAGAAAATCAAACAGGAAATCATCAACCAGTCCGGAACGCAGTTCGACCCGTATGTTGTAGAAGCATTCATAGGAATGCTTAATAAAAGGGGAGAGGAAATACTGACATCTGCAGGCTATGATAATCTCCAGGTAGTGACGCAAAGATGATATGAAGCTTGACAAAAAAAAGCCCGCAGGGATTATACGTTCTGATACAGTCTATTCAATGCAGCAATAAATTTGAGATTCTTCTCGTGTTTCATCACGGATATTCCGAAAAACGATCTGTCCAGACCGCTGAGATCGCCGCAATCTTTTATGGCAAACCCTGCTCTTCTTAATTTTTGAGTCACCTCATCGGCATCTTTGGCTATTTTCACAAGAATGATGTTTGTATCAGTATCATATGCCCGTAGCCATTTTATTTTTTTCAGCATCCTGACGATCATATTCTTTTCTCTCTGTAAATACTGTAGAGAAGCTTTCCTGTAAGTCAAATCCTTATAGGCGGTCCTTGCTGCTTCAGCTGAAAGAAGATTGATTTCCCAGTGTTTTCTTTTCTTGTATGAATCTATCACCTCAGGAGAAGAAACAGCGCAGCCGAGTTCGAGCCCAGGCATCCCGTAAAAAAATGCTGTTGTTCTCAGCAGGGTAATACCGCCGTCCGTTATCATGTCATGAAGGGAAACGTCAGAGCCAGCAAATTCAATCATGGATTCGTCGATGACAAAATGCGGACGTGCAGCAGGCAACGCAGATATGGCTTCTCTTATCGCTTCCCAGGAAATCGTTCTTCCGGTAATTCTGTTCGGGTTGGCAAGAAAAACAAGGTCCACATTCTCTATATTTTTCTGGATACGGGATACATCAAAAGAAAACTCCTCTTCTTCCCGTGCATTCATAAACAAAACTTCGGAGCCGGCGGAAAGCGCGGCATCCTGATACATATCCAATGCAGGCCCGACAATAAGGACCCTTCCCGGATTTAAAACATGAGGAATAAGATAGACAAGTTCTTTTAAAGAATTGGCAAAAAGCATATTTTCCGGGAGGAGCCTGAATCTGGACTCAAAAAACCTCTCCAGCCCTTCCGTCTTCACACAGGATCCATTATTGATTTTCTTGATGGCCTTTCTTATTGCTGATTTTACTCTACCCGAGGGTCCAAGGGGATTTACTCCCGAACTCACGTCTATAATCTTGTCATCTTTCAATTTCAATGTATTACCCCGTCAGTCACAAAGATTTAGCGCGCCTTCAGTCAACACGTCTTTTGGATAAAACTGTCTTTAAGATTCGGATCCAGGCCAGTATTATAACACCTAACGGATACTTATAAAATAAAGGAAAGTAAGGAGTTTTTTAAAAGGCAGAACTGCAAACGATCACTTCTCGTCTCTTTGGATCATATCATCGGTCATAAAAATAATTTCGCTTTCGGTCCCTTCGATAGCATCGCATATCCTTGCCATGTTTCGGATAAGCTGTCCCTTTTTCACGCGAAGTTTCCTGTCTGCGACAACCGCAATAAATTTCATCAATCCGAGATTAATCTTTTTCCCGTCATTTCTTTCGAAGGAAAGTGTCAGGTCATTCTTGAGATCTTCTTTTGAATAAAATGTCGATACTTTTTTTCTGAAGGCGTCACGGGCTTCATCAAGAAGTTTCACCATTTTCTTTGTCTGGTACATGCCGATAAACTCATGAGTAGACAGCGTTCCGACAAAACTATTCGAACTCCTGCCAGCGCTTGTTTTGAGTATCCCTGCGGCCCACTGTATTATTTCCGCGTGCCTGTCAGTTCCATACTTGATAAGATAAGGCTGAATGTTTGCTATCCTTACATAGGCAATGGAGTATTCTCCCAATTTCGGGAAAACTTCATCCACCTTTTTTATGATTGAGGCCTTATCCGGAAGACCAGTCAAATAGTCCGGCCAGAGATATGGATTTTTCTGTTTCTTGTGCAGATCCTGAATATACTTTTTTGCCCCGCTCGTCACCATTGCATCTCCCTGTATTTTTTTAATCGTAATTAAATACAGCATTTCCTGAAGCAAAGTCAATGTCAAATTCAAATTATAAGGTCTGAAAGCATGCAATTCCTTATTTCTAAAAGAAAAAAGGGAGACTTTTGAGTCCCCCTTTTTTTAAACATCATATTGCAATTTGCAGCAGATTTAATAAGCAGCGCTATTTCTTCTTTGTCTTCGTCTCCTTCAAAGAGGCCTGTGCAGCAGCAAAGCGTGCAATGGGAACCCTGTAGGGTGAACAACTCACATAATTAAGACCTAACTGGTGACAGAACTCAACTGATTTCGGCTCACCTCCATGTTCACCACAGATACCCATCTTCAGGTCCTTCTTCACCTTGCGCCCTTTCTCGACCGCTATGCGCATAAAAGATCCTACGCCCTCGACATCAATCGAGATAAAAGGATCTTCCTTCAGTATTCCGTTCTCGACATAGAAAGGCAGGAATCTTCCCGCGTCATCACGTGAAAGGCCATAGACTGTCTGAGTAAGGTCATTTGTTCCAAACGAATAGAAATCAGCATGGAGCGCTATTGCATCAGATGTTACGCATGCTCTCGGCAATTCTATCATCGTCCCGACAGTGTACGGGACCTTCACCTTATATTCCTTCACCACCCTGTCGGCTACCGACACCACAACCTTTTTCATCGCCTCCAGCTCTTTTACGTGACCGACAAGCGGTATCATGATTTCAGGGGTGACTTTCACCTTCTGTTTTGTCAACTCACAGGCAGCCTCCATGATCGCCTGTGCCTGCATCGCGTAAATCTCGGGGTAGGTTACGCCGAGCCTGCAGCCGCGATGACCGAGCATCGGGTTAAACTCATGCAGAGACTTATTTTTTGCATCAAGCTGTTCAAAAGAAACTCCCATATCTTGCGCAAGTTCCTCAAGTTCTTTATCGGTATGCGGAAGGAATTCATGGAGCGGAGGATCAAGAAGCCTTACGGTCACCGGCAACCCGGCCATAGCCTTGAAAATCCCGATAAAATCACTCTTCTGAAATGGAAGCAGCTTCGCAAGTGCCTTTTCCCTGCCCTCCAGGGCATCAGAAAGTATCATCTCACGGACCGCTTTTATTCTGTCCGGGCCGAAGAACATATGCTCAGTCCTGCAAAGTCCGATACCTTCAGCACCAAACGCCCGTGCAATTGTGGCGTCCTCGGGTGCGTCTGCATTGGTCCTTACTTTTAGTGTTCTGAACAGATCTGCCCATTTCATCAATTCCTTGTACCATGGATTATGGTCCGGCTCAGCGGGTAAAAGGTCGAGCTTGCCTTCATAGACACGCCCTTTTGTTCCGTTCAAGGTTATCCAGTCACCTTCCTTCACTATTCTCCCGTTCACCTGTATCTCTTTTTTCTGGAGATTTATGGTAAGGGCCGAGCAGACAACAATACAGCATTTGACCCACCCTCTGTCAACAAGCGCCG
>Ga0105107_10003611_pt1 | contig 10309 bp, 10 predicted proteins | sample PPLLaktember2015_6_FD_79335 | JGI IMG/M metagenome (GOLD analysis project Ga0105107, IMG submission 79335) | Freshwater sediment microbial communities from Prairie Pothole Lake near Jamestown, North Dakota, USA - PPLs Lake P8 Core (1) Depth... | ecosystem: Environmental > Aquatic > Freshwater >...
CGAGACGGTCTGCATGATCTCCTCGATCTTGGTGGCATCGGCCATGCGCGCGACGCCGCCCTCCTTGCGGATGTCCGCGGGCACCCGCTCCAGGGCCATGACCGCGACGGCGCCCGCGTCCTCGGCGATCTTCGCCTGCTCGGCGTTCGTGACGTCCATGATGACGCCGCCCTTGAGCATCTCGGCCAGGCCGGACTTCACACGGAAGGTGCCGGTCTCGCGTTCCACGGATACCCCCTCCTGAGCCAACCTCTCGGCGCGCGAACGCCCTGCGTACCGAGTGTACCGCCGGGACGCGACCCGCCGGAACGGTTCGAGGGCGCCCGCGCGGCTACGCTACCCGCCGTGCAGCCTCCCACGCCGTCGACGCCGTGAGCACCGTCGCCACGCTCGCCTACGGGATCAAGACGCGGGTGGCGCGGCACCCGTCCGTCGCGCTGCCGCTCCAGCGGCTCCGTCACCGGGGCGAGGTCCTCCGCGACGACACCGAGATCGTGATCGAGTCGTTCCCGCGGTGCGCCTCTTCGTTCGCGGTGGCGGCCTTCCGGCTCGCGCAGGAGCCGCACGCGAGCCGGATCGCCCACCACACCCATGCGCCGGCCCAGGTGCTCGCGGGCGTCCGGCGTGGCGTCCCGACGCTCGTGCTGGTCCGGCCGCCCGAGGACACCGTGCTCTCGCACGTGATCCACAGTCCCTCGCTCACGCCCGTGGCCTCGCTCCGCGGGTACGTGCGGTTCCACGAGCCGCTCCTGCCCCACCGGGACGGGTTCGTCGTCGCGACGTTCGACCAGGTGGTGAGCGACTTCGGCGCCGTGATCGGGCGGGTCAACGCTCGCTTCGGCACGAGCTTCCGACCCTTCGAGCACCGCCCGGAGCACCTGACCCGGATCGACCGCGAGATCGACGAGGACTATCGGTCGCGAGCGCGGTCCAGGGAAGAGCTCGATCGGACCGTGCCCCTACCGTCCGAGCGGCGGAGGGAGCTCAAGGAGCGCCTGCGGACCGACTACCGGTCCACGCCCGCCGAGCTGCGCCGGCGCGCCGCGGGCGCCTTCGAGGCGTTGGTCGCCTCGGCCTGAGGCCGCCCGGTGCGCTCGGCCCCGGTCAGCGGGCGGTCTGCACCGGGAGCGAGCTCGGGAACAGCTCGACCCACGTCCGGCCGGGGGCGAGCGCGATCTCCTTCCCGTCCTTGGTGAACAAGCGCGTGACGTCGTCCGGCTTGGGTCGTTCCCAGCGCCCGAGGATCATCCGCCCGTCGCGGAACACGTACGCCTTGCCCGAGCCCGTGAGGTCGGGCCGGGGTGTGATCCCGCCGTTCGGCCCGAACGAGAGGTCGACGACCTGGACGACCACGTTGATCGCTGAGACCGGACCGCCCTCCTCGGCCAGGTGCGGCACGTCGCCGTGCGAGCGGAGCCACGCGTCGGCCTTCGGGCTCCACGTCCACCAGACGTCCGCGTACGTGTCGGAGAAGGGGAGGTGCACGGTCGTCACCCGCCGCGAGGGGCGCGCGATGTCCTCGGAGTACGTGAACACGGGATCGGGAGCCGGCTCCTGGGACCGCGCGGCCCGGTACAGGACCTTGGTCCCCACGTAGAGGTTGTGCGGGGCCGCTCTGCTGGCGTCGCGCTCGAACGCCGCCGCGCCCGAGGTCTCGTCGAGCGGCACGAGCTCGGCCTCTCGGATCACCCGCATCACGTTGGGCGACCCGCCCGAGAACGCCAGCACGGGCACGCCGAACTGCTCGAGCACGTCGGGGTCGGCGGCGCGCGCGCTCCGTACCGGTCCGGCCCGCGTCTCGTCGCTGCAGTGGTAGATGGCGATGAAGCGCGTGATGCCGCCCTCGACCGGCTCCTCGTAGACGATGTCCGCCGACCGCAGGCCCGCCTGCGGCCGGGCGTCCGGATAGTTCTCGATCTTCACCGCGAGGGCCGGGCGGTCCGGGACCGCGCCGCTCGGCGGCAGCTCGCCCGTCAGCGGGCACTCGGGCGGGGGCGGCGGAGGCTCCTCCACGAGGCCGACGGTCGACAGGGTGCGCTGCACGATCGCAGGGGCGTTCTCGGGGAACGCGACGAAGTACCCAAGCGCGGCGCCGCCGACGACGAGCAGCGTGACGGCGGCGACCCAGAACTTGCCTCGTGGTGTGATCGACATGCGGGCACCTCCCGGGGGCGGAGCGCGGTATCGGGGGGTCGCGCGATCCGGCCCGCGGCCGGGCCTCGGATGCTACCCGCGGATCCGGCCGCCCTCAACCATCACGGGCCTACATCTCCTCGAGGCGCCGGATCCGCTCCTCGATCGGCGGGTGGGTCGCGAACAGCCTCTCGAGCGACCCCATCCGCTCGCCCTCGACCCTGGAGGGCTGGTTCATCCACAGGTGCGCGGTCGCGTTGTTCGCGGCGTGCATCGGGATCCCGGCGGACGCCTGGATCTTGCGGAGGGCGCTCGCGAGCCCTGGCGGGTACCGGGTGAGGAGGGCGCCCTGCGCGTCGGCCAGGTACTCGCGCTGGCGCGAGACCGCGAGCCGGATCAGCGACCCGGCGATCGGCGCGAGCACCAGGAACAGGAACCCGACCATGAACATGATCGCCCCGGCGCCCCCGCCCCGCGAGTCGCTCCCGCGGCGGCCGCCGATGCCGCCCCACCACCAGGTCCTCATGAAGAACTCGGAGATCAGGACCACCGCGCCCACGAGCGTCGCGAGGACCGTCCCGAGCAGGATGTCGCGGTCCACGACGTGCGCGAGCTCGTGGCCGACGACGCCCTCGAGCTCGACACGGCTCAACGACTCGAGCAGCCCCTGCGTCACGGCGATCGAGGAGTGCTCGGGGTCGCGGCCGGTCGCGAACGCGTTCAGGGCGCGCTCGGGGATCACGTACACGCGTGGCTTGGGGGAGCCCGCGGCGATCGCCAGCCCCTCCACGATGTTGTGCAGCCGCGGCTCCTCGGTGGGAGCCACCTCACGGGCCCGGGCCGACGCGAGCACCAGTCGGTCCCCGTACAGGTACGACCCGATCGACATGACGATCGCGACGCCCACGGCGATGACCAGACCGGCCGGTCCGGTCGCGAAGAGCAGCCCGAGGACGTACCCGACGGCCGCGAGGAGCAGCACCGCGCCGGCCATCAGGAGCCAGGTCCGACGCTTGTTCGACGCGATCTGCTCGTACACGGCTACCCGGCGAAGTCGACCTCGGCGGGCCCACGGATCGGGTCCTCGATGTCGAAGAACTCCCGCTCCCCGAACCCGAAGGCCTTCGCGATCAGGACGGACGGGAAGGATCCGATCAGCGTGTTCAGCCTCATCACCTGGTCGTTGTAGAACTGGCGGGCGTACGCGATCTTGGACTCGGTCCCGGTCAGCTCCTCCTGCAGCGCGAGGAAGTTCTCGTTCGCCTTCAGCTCCGGGTAGTTCTCGACCACCGCGAGCAGTTGGCGCAGGTCCCGCGTGATCACGTTCTCGGCGTCGACCTGATCGGGGACCGAGGAGGCATCGATCGCGCGGGAGCGGGCCTCGGTCACGTGCTCGAACAGCTCGCGCTCGTGGGCCGCGTAGCCCTTCACGCTCTCGACCAGGTTGGGGATCAGGTCGTACCGGCGCCGCAGCTGCACGTCGATCTGGGCCCAGCCGTTGTCAACGCGGTTCCGCAGCGACACCAGCCGGTTGAAGGTCCAGATGCCGGCGGCGAGGAGCACCACCACGACGCCCAGCACGATCCACGCCCAGGCCGGCATGGCCGCATCCTAGCAACCCCTCCTCACCCGGCGATGGCCTCGCGGTAGATCGCCTCGAGCTCCCCGGCCACCGAGTCCCAGTCGTAGCGCCGCGCGCGCTCCCGGCCCGCCTCGCCCATCCGCCGCGCGAGGTCGGGGTCGTCCAGCAGGCGTCCGGCGGATCCGGCGAGCGCCGCGGCATCCCTGGCAGGCACGAGGAACCCCTCCACGCCGTCCGTCACGACCTCGTCGTACCCGGCGATGCGGCTCGCGACGACCGGGAGGCCGGCGGCCATCGCCTCCACCAGCACGATCCCGAAGCTCTCGCCCCCAACCGATGGTGCGAGGAACACGTCGGCGGCCGCGTGGTACGGGGGAAGCTCTTCGTTCGGGACCGACCCGAGCATGATGACCCGTTCGCGGACCTCAGGGTGGAGCGCGTCGATCGCCCGCCCCTGCTCCCCCTCGCCAGCCACGACGAGCCGCACGTCGGGACGCTCGGCCGCCAGGCGCGCGAAGGCGGCGACCGCCACCGGGAACCCCTTGCGCTCGTGCAGCCGCCCGACGAACAGCAGGCTGCGGCCGGGTCCCAGGTCGGCCGGCTCCGCGTCCGCGAACCGGTGGACCTCCGCCCCGTTCGGGACGATGCGGAAACCGCCCCCGAGCCGCGTGCGCGCGAAGTCCGCGGCGCGCTCCGACACCGCGATCCGCACGGCGATGCGCCGCGCGACCCGACGCAACGCGGGTGCGGCGAGGTCGAACAGCCGCGAGCGCTCTGCTCCCGAGTGGAACGTCGCCACGACCGGGGCCTGCGACCGGAGCGTCGCGAACATCGACACGCTCGGGGTCATCGGCTCGTGCGCGTGGACCACGTCCGGACGGAACCCCCGCAGCGCGGCCGAGACGCGCCTGGCGGCCGTCGGCGTCGGCGCGATCGGTGCCACGCTGTCGCCGTAGGGGATCCCGATCGTCCGGCCGACGATCCGGACCCAGGCCTCGGTGGCCGGGCGGCCGCCGGGAGCCAGCACCAGCACGTCGTGCCCCCTGGAGCGGAGCCGGGAGGCCAGCTGGCGGACGTGGACCTGGACCCCGCCCGGGGCGTCCCACGCGTACGGACACGCCAGCGCGACCCTCACGAGGGCCAGCCCGGCTGGAACAGGTGCCAGTCCGGGGGGTTGGCCGAGATCGCGCGCTCGAACGCCCGGGCCATCTCGCGCGTGAGCGCGCGGACGTCGGCGCGCCTGTCTCCGGTCCGCTCGAACACGAGCGGCGCGCCGATCCGCACGAGCCAGCCCTCGGGCATCGTGTACGCGGAGCACACGAGGAGCGGGGCCCCGCTCGTGATCGACAGCAGCGCCGGACCCGCGGGCACCCGACGAGTCGCCCCGAACATCTCGACCTCCACGCCCCGCCCCGACAGGTCCCGGTCGGCCACGAGCGCGATCACCCAGTTCTCCGCGAGCAGCCCCGCGAGCTGTTGCCCGACGTGGGTGCCCCCCGAGAGCGGGACGATCCGCATCGCGAGCTCCTCGCGGTGTCGCACGAACAGCTCGAACAGGCGGGGCGGCCGCAGGACCTCGGCGACGGCCGCGATCGGCCGTCCGTGCGCCGCGAGCCAGTAGCCGGCGACGTCCCAGTTGCCCATGTGCGGGATCACGGCGACGCAGCCCCTCCCCGCCTCGAGCGCCGCATCCATGTTCTCGACGCCTTCCATCCGGGTCCGCCGGTCGACCTCGGACAGCGGGAGGGCGCGGATCCTGAACGTGTCGTACCAGTAGCGCGCGTACAGCTCGAACGCCTCTCGGGTCGCGGCGCGCACCACGGGGGAGGCAGGGTCGAGCCCGAGCACCTGGGCCTGGTTCGCCGCCACGGTCGCTCGGACACCGTCCAGCGTGCCGTGGGCCAACGCGCCCAACGACCGGAAGAGCCGCTCCCCCACACGCTCCGGCAGCGTCATCGCCGCGCGCTCGGCCGTCCGGTACGCCCAGTAGGCGGCGGTGAGTCGAACCCCGTCCTCCCGTAGGGTCACACCCGCTCCTCCTTCGCCACCTGGCTCGCCCTGACGAGCGCCACCATCAGCATCCACGTCGCCACGGCGAACAACGCCCAGCCGGTCCACCCGGCCAGCAGCGCCACGCAGATCAGCCCGGTCCGGATCGCTCGGGTGCCCGCGCTCTCCTCGACCAGGTACCCGAGCGCGGCCCCGCGCGCCCGGATGTACGCGGCCAGGAACCCGGCCGCGAGCGCGACCAGCGCGCCCGCGGCCGCGACGGGGTCCTCGGTCCTCGCGACCCACGCGACCGCGGCCAGGATGGCACCGTCGAAGGCCCGGTCCGTGAAGGAGAGCACCATCCGGGCGCGCGTGTCGCGCCTCGTCACGAGCAGACCGGCCACGACCAGCAGGACGGCCGCCGCCAGCGCCCACGCGCCGCCGACCACGAGCCGACGGTCCAGGATCTGCCAGGTCGCGACCCCGATCGCGGCCGCCGCGGCGATGCACAGGCCCAGGGCGACCGCTCGACGTCGCTCTCCCCGCTCGACCACCGGCGCGGAGCGTATCACCGGCCCCACCTGGCCCCGGCCGGTCCGAGCCGCCGCGCTAGAATCCCTTCCCGTTCCCACGATCGGAGATCCTGGTGAAGACCTACGACGCGAACGACATCCGCAACGTCCTGCTCGTCGGCCATGGCGGCGCAGGCAAGACGGCGCTCCTCGAAGCCATGCTGTTCACCTCCGGAGCGATCACGAGGATGGGCAGGAGCGAGGATGGCAACACCGTCAGCGACTTCGAGCCAGAGGAGGTCAAGAAGCAGATCTCCGTGTCGCTCGCGATGGCACCGATCGAGTGGAACGGCGTGAAGATCAACGTCCTGGACGCTCCCGGCTACGCCGACTTCATCGGCGACGTGCGCTCGGCGATCCGGGCGGTGGACGCCGTGATCCTGGTCGTCTCGGCCGTGGACGGCGTCGAGGTCCAGACCGAGGTCGCATGGGAGCTCGCCGTGGAGGCGGGGCTGCCGCGGGCGATCGTGGTGAACAAGCTCGATCGCGAGCGCGCCTCGTTCGAGCGGACCCTGAACGAGCTCGTGGCCGCGTTCGGCACCCAGGTGGCGCCGCTCGAGCTGCCGATCGGCGAGGAGCACGCGTTCTCGGGCGTCGCGGACCTCCTCACGCGGACGTCGTACACGTACGCGGGCGGCGTCACGGCATCCGAGGGCTCCTGGCCGGAGGACCTCGCCTCGCGAGCCGACCCGTTCCGGGAGAAGCTGATGGAGGCGGTCGCCGAGTCCGACGACCAGCTGATCGAGAAGTACCTCGAGCAGGGCGAGCTCGACGAGAAGGAGATCGTCCACGGGGTCAAGGAAGGCTTTGCGGCGGCGCGGATCTCCCCGGTCCTGTGCGGTGCCGCCACCAAGCCGATCGGCGTGGACCGCCTCCTCCAGTTCATCGTGGAGGAGTTCCCCGCCCCCACCGAGCGCCGCGCCATCACCGTGACCACCAAGGGGGGCGAGGAGAAGGAGCGCGCCACCGACGTCGATCAGCCGCTCACGGCGTTCGTCTTCAAGACCGTCTCGGACCCGTACGTCGGGCACATCACGATGTTCCGGGTCTTCTCCGGCAAGCTTCGCCCCGACTCGAGCGTCTACAACGCGACGAAGGGCCTCGAGGAGCGGGTCGGGCAGCTCTTCACGCTCGTCGGCAAGGAGCACGAGACGATCGCCGAGGTCCCGGCCGGCGACATCGGCGCGGTGGCCAAGCTGAGCCACACGACGACGGGCGACACATTCTCCACCAAGGCCGACCCCGTGCAGCTGCAGTCCCTCGAGGTCCCCGAGCCGCTGCTCGCGTTCGCGATCGTGCCGAAGACCAAGGGCGACGAGGACAAGCTCTCGACCGCCCTCGCGCGCCTGCGGGAGGAGGACCCGACGTTCCGCGTCGAGCGCTCCGACGAGACGCACGAGACCGTGATGTACGGGATGGGCGAGGCTCACCTCGACGTGATGACCGAGCGGATGAAGCGCAAGTTCGGGGTCGAGGTGTCCACCAGCCCGGCGAAGATCGCCTACCGCGAGACGGTCCGGAGCTCCGGCAAGGGCCTCGGACGGCACGTCAAGCAGACCGGCGGTCACGGGCAGTACGCCGTCTGCAACATCGAGATCGACCCGCTGCCGCGCGGCGGCGGGTTCGAGTTCGTGGACAAGATCTTCGGCGGCGCGATCCCCAACCAGTTCATCCCCTCGGTCGAGAAGGGCATCGTGAAGACGATGCAGCAGGGCGTGTTCAGCGGGTACCCGATGGTCGATATCCGGTGCACGCTGGTGGACGGGAAGTTCCACACCGTCGACTCCTCGGACATGGCCTTCCAGATCGCCGGCTCCCTGGCGCTGAAGGAGGCGACCGAACGGGCGGGCGTGGTCCTGCTCGAGCCGATCGTCGAGCTCGAGGTCGTGGTGCCCGAGACCTACACCGGCGACATCATGGGCGACCTCAACTCCAAGCGCGCCAAGATCGGCGGCATGGAGTCCGCGGGCGCCGGCAAGCAGCGGGTGAAGGCGCTCGTGCCCCAGGCCGAGGTCGCGCGGTACTCGATCGACCTGCGCTCCATGACGGGCGGCCGTGGGGCGTTCTCGATGCGCTTCTCGCACTACGAGGAGGTGCCCTCGCACCTCGCGGAGAAGGTCATCGCCGAGGCCAACCAGGCCAAGGAGGAGGCTCAGAAGAAGTAGCGGGCGCCGCTACGCCGTCAGGGCCGCGAGCGCGAGCGCGAGCCAGCCCAGCAGCAGGCAGGTCCCCCCGATCGGCGCCACCGCGCCCCAGCGGCGTCGATCCGTGAGTGCGAGCACGTACAAGCTGCCCGAGAACAGGACCGTGCCCGCGAGGAACAGCCATCCGGCGACCGCGGCGGGCCACGCCATCGACCCCTCCGAGACGGTGAGGTAGGTCGCCGAGGACGGGTGCCAGAACCGCACGAGCCCGACGAACACCACCGCGAACAGGGCCAGGGCGTGCCACAGTTGGTAGCGGACGCCGATCTCGAAGGTGGCCAGGCGCTCGGCTCCAAGCCGTCGGCGGAGGGCGTGCGAGCCGAACGCCCCGAGCGCCACACCGACGAGACCGAGCACGGCCCCGATCACGAGGAACGCGCGCTCCACGTCAGCCGACCTCGCGAAGCCAGTCGAGGACGATCCGGTTGAACGCCTCGGGGCGGCGCATGTTGAGCACGTGGTCCGTGTCGGGGATCCGGACGAGACGCGCCGCGGGGATCCCGTGCGCCAGCACGCCGGATACACGCTGCAGATCGGGTGGGTCGTGGTCGGCCGGCAGGACCAGCGTGGGCGCGCTGACCTCGTGCAGGCGCTCGGCCGCCGGCGGGTCGAGCTCCTCGGCGCCGCTCTCGTCCATCGTCAGCTCCTGGAGATTGTCGAGCGCGATCTCCAGGATCCTGCGACCCGCCTCGTCACGGACCCCGAGCGGCGCCCACACCTCGAGCTGGAGACGCCGCGCCGTCTCGAGATCGCCGGCCTCCAGGGCGGCCTCGACGGGCGCGTCCCGAGCCTCCCACCACGCGTCCTCCTCGGGCGTCGAAGCGACCCCCCCGACCGCGGACGCGACCATGACCAACGCCGTCACGCGCTCCGGCGCGCTGAGCGCGGCGTCCACCGCGATCGCGCCACCCATCGAGCAGCCGATCAGCGCCGCCCGCTCGACCTCGTGCGCGTCCATGACCGTCAGCAGGTCTCGGACGTGCGAGTAGGGCCGGCCGGGGCTGGGCACGCTCGAACGTCCGTACCCGCGGACGTCGTAGCGCACCACCCGGTGCTCCTCGGTGAACGCCTGGATCTGCGGATCCCACGTCCGCGAGTCCCATAGGCCAGGATGGATCATCACGAGGGGCGACCCCTCCCCACCCGACTCGGCGTAGAGGCTGCCACCCTCCACCTCCACGAACCCGGTCCGCCTCATCGTGCCTCCCTCACATGCGGAACGACAGGAAGTCGAGCACGACGCGGTTGAACGCCTCGGGCTGGCGGACCATCACGAGGTGATCAGCGTCGTGGATCTCGCGCTTGAGGGCGCCCGGCACGCGCTCCAGCAACAGCTCCGCGATCGCGTGGATCTCCTCCACGTCCTTCTCCCCCACCACGACCAGCGTCGCGGCCTCCAGGTCGCCGAGGTGGCCCACCACCGGGGGCAGCGCCTCGGGGAACGTGTCTGGGATCTCCAGGATCCGCACGTTGTCCATGGCGACGTCACGGATCCATCGGCCGGTGTCCGGGTCGAGGTCCACAGGGGTCCACATCGCGAGCTCGGCCTCCATCGCGCCGACCAGATCGCCGGTCGCCACCGCCGCGTGGACCTCGGCGGCCACGACGTCGAGTCGGGCGTCGCCCCACTCGTACCCGGACAGACCCGGCGAGACGAGGACGAGCGCCTCCGCGACGTCAGGGTGCTCGAGGGCGAAGTTGACCGCGATCTGGCCGCCCATCGAGCACCCCACGATGGCGCAACGCTCAACCTCGAGCTCGAGCATCAGGCGGCGCAGGTCCCGGACGTCCGAGTAGGGCTCGGTCGGCATGTCGGACCCGCCGTAGCC
>Ga0105107_10003612_pt1 | contig 10309 bp, 6 predicted proteins | sample PPLLaktember2015_6_FD_79335 | JGI IMG/M metagenome (GOLD analysis project Ga0105107, IMG submission 79335) | Freshwater sediment microbial communities from Prairie Pothole Lake near Jamestown, North Dakota, USA - PPLs Lake P8 Core (1) Depth... | ecosystem: Environmental > Aquatic > Freshwater >...
GACAGTCCCATGGCGCTCGAGGCATTGCGGTTCTATTCGAGCCGCGCGACCGAGCTCGACCCCGACATTCAGGCGGCGGTGCAGATTCGCCGGTTTTTCACCGCGCGCTTTCAACCGGTCGCGTCCGTGCAGCAGTCGGCCGAGCTGGTCCGCTCGAAGATTCCCTCCATCGTCGTGTCGTCCAGCGGCATGGCGACCGGCGGCCGGGTGCTTTATCACCTGCAGGCGGGATTGCCCGACGAGCGCAGCACCGTCTTGTTCGTCGGCTACCAGGCGGCCGGCACACGCGGCCGGAAGCTGGTTGACGGAAACCGTGAAGTGAAGATTCGCGGGCAGTTCGTGCCGGTGAAGGCGCGCATCGAGCGGCTCGATTCGATGTCGGCGCACGCCGATTCCGAGGAGACGCTCCGGTGGCTCGGCGACTTTCAGAAACCGCCGCGGATGACCTACCTCGTGCACGGCGAGCCAGGCCCGATGGACGCATTGAAGGCGACAATCACGTCGCGACTGCAGTGGAACGTGCACACCCCCGCCCACCTCGAGCAAGTGGAGTTAAGCTGAACGGGTTGATGCTGAGAGGACTCATAACGATGACCGTTGCAGCGATGTCGATATCGTGCTCCGGACCGGCACCGGCACCGGACGCTTCGCGTGAAGAAAGCAGTAGGGCGGGTCTTGAAGTACAAGACCCGCCCTACGTTCAGGACCCGCCCTACGGCGCAGATCGCCGCTACCTGCTCGAGCGGGTGGATGAAGCCGCGGTCGTGCAGCTCTACGCCGATGGGTTCGAAGCGCTGCCGGTCAACGAACGCATCCTGACGTGGCATCTTTACCGGGCCGCTATCGCGGGCCGCGACATTTTTTACGACCAGCGGTACGCGCACAACCTCGACATGCGGGACGTGCTCGAGGCCATCATCAGCCATCCGGCGGGCGATCCCGGCACGATTGGCGAGATCCGGCGTTACACGAAGCTGTTCTGGATCAACACCGGCCCGTACAACAACCTGACCGCGAGGAAGTTCGTCCTGAAGTGCACGCCCGAGCAGTTTGCGGCGGCGGCGCACGCCGCGGCGGCTGACGGGGCGAGATTCCCGCTCGGGAAAGACGAGACCCTCGACCAACTGTTGACCCGCCTGAAGCCGATGTTCTTCGACCTCTCGGTCGATCCGTCGGTCACGACCAAGACGCCGGTTGACGGACGCGACATTCTCACGTCGAGCGCCAACAACCTGTATGCGGGCGTCACCATCGGGGACCTCGACCACTTCACCGAGCGCTATCCCCTCAACTCGCGCCTCGTGAAGCGGAACGGAACCATCGTCGAGGAGGTCTATCGCGTCGGCGGTCGGTACGACGCCCAGATACGCGACATCATCAGTCATCTCGAGGCGGCCATCCCGTACGCGACCCAGCCGATGGCCAAGGCGCTCAGGGCGCTCATCCAGTGGTATCGGACCGGCGAAGAACGCGACCGCCGCGCCTACGACATTGCGTGGGTGGCCGATACGGCCTCGCTCGTCGACACGATCAACGGTTTCACAGAGGTGTATCTCGACGCGCGCGGCATGAAAGGCGCGTGGGAGGCGCTCGTCTATTACGTGAACCCGACCAAGACGGCTGCGATCCAGAAGCTGGCGGCCGAGGCGCAGTGGTTCGAGAGCCACATGCCGTGGGATCCGCAGTACTGCAAGGAGAACGTCCGTGGCGTCACCGCAAACATCATCGACGTCGTCATCGAAGCCGGAGACGCCGGACCGATTACGCCGATCGGGATCAACCTGCCGAACGACCAGGAGGTGCGGGAGAACTACGGCAGCAAATCGGTTTCGATCGCGAACGTGAACGAGGCGTACGATCGATCGATGGACGAGGGCTTTCGCAGCGAGTTCTCGTGGTCGCCCGAGGAGACCGCGCGCGCGAAGGCCTGGCAGGGGTTCGCGCACGAGCTCGCCACCGATCTGCACGAGGTCATCGGCCACGGGTCGGGAAAACTCAATCACAATCTCGGCTGTACGATGCCGCAGACCTCTCTGAAGGAACAGTATTCGGCCGTGGAGGAAGCGCGGGCCGATCTCGTCGCGCTCTATTTCCTGCCCGACCCGAAGATGGTCGAGTTGGGCCTGATAGGCGCAGGCGACCACGACACAGTCGTGCGCGCCGAGTACGAGAACTACGCCCGCACCGCGCTCGTGCAGCTGCGGCGAATCCGCGAGGGCCGCGCGATCGAGGAAGATCACATGCGCAATCGCCAGATGATCGTCAACTGGCTGATGGCCAATACGAAGGCGATCGAACGGCGCGTGCGCGAGGGCAGGACCTACAACGTGATGGTCGACGCGAAAGCGTTTCGCGAAGGGGTGGCGCGGCTGCTCGCCGACGTGCAGCGGATCAAGTCCGAGGGAGACTATCCGGCCGCAAAGGCGCTGTTTGAACAGTACGGCATCTATTTCGACCCGGCGCTGCGCGATGAGATTGTTGCGCGGGTCGACAGGTTGAAGCTGCCGTCCTACACCGGGTTCGTGCAGCCGAAACTCGAGCCGGTCAACGGCGCGGACGGAGTGCTTCGCGATGTGAAGATCACATACCCACTGGATCTGACCAGGCAGATGCTCGACTACTCGGAGGCCACCCGGGCCAGCCGCGAGAAGTTCCGCGCTTCAGCGCGTAGGGCGGGTCTTGAACTGCAAGACCCGCCCTACACTGCTCCGGGCCGCTGATGTTCTCCTCGCGCCTGCGCCAGACGGCGGGCCGCAATCGTCTCGCTGTCGCGCTCGAACGGCGTCGCTCGACGGGCCTTCCGATCGTCGATCTGACGCTGTCCAATCCGACCCGGGCCGGCTTCTCGTACCCGCCGGGTCTGCTCGAGCCGCTCGCCTACCCGGCGGCGCTCTGCTATGAGCCCGCGCCATTCGGCCTCGATTCCGCACGTCACGCCGTTTCGGACGACTTCGCCCGGAGGGGCACGGCGGTGCCGCCGAACCAAATCGTACTGACCGCCAGCACGAGCGACGCGTACTCTCTGTTGTTCAAACTGCTGTGCGATCCGGGCGACACGGTGCTTGCGCCGCGGCCGAGCTATCCACTTGTCGAGCACCTGACCCAGCTGGACGGCGTGTCATTGGATCATTACGGGCTGCAGTTCCACGGACGCTGGTCGGTCGACGTCCATGGGCTGCGGGAGAGACTGTCTGCGCCCGGCGGTCAGCGGATACGAGCCATCGTCATGATCACGCCGAATAACCCGACCGGATCGGTCGTCGACGACGAGGAGCTCGATGCCCTTGCGTCGCTTGCGCGCGAGCATCGTCTCGCGCTCATCGCCGACGAGGTGTTTGCCGACTATCCCGTCTCGGGCTCGCGGCCGGCCAGCGTTCTCCGGCAGCAGACGGCGTTGACATTCGCGCTCGGAGGGTTGTCCAAGTCTGCGGGATTGCCCCAGGTGAAGCTGGGATGGATTGGCATTGGTGGCCCCTCCGGAGTGGTTGAAGAAGCCATGGATCGCCTGGAAACCATCTGCGACGCGTACCTCTCGGTTTCGACCCCGGTGCAGGTCGCCGCGCCGGAGTTGTTGAAATCGGGCGCGGAGGTCCGCGCGCAGATTCAGCGGCGCGTCTGCGAGAACTTCGCGCGGCTTGCGCGGGCCGCGGCAGTCTGCCCCGCCTGCTCGGTGATGCCCGTGGAAGCCGGATGGTATGCCGTTGTGCAGGTGCCGGCCATTCAGTCCGAAGAAACGATCGTGCTCGACCTGCTCGATCGGACCGGCGTTCTCGTGCACCCTGGATACTTCTACGACTTCGAGCGCGAGGCGTTCCTCGTCATCAGCCTCCTCCCGGAAGCCGACGTGTTTGGCGCCGCCACGCAGGCCCTTTTTGGCGAGATTGGCCGCCTTCGATGATGCAGCTGCGCCGCGCAGGTATCAGCGTTCCGCTGTTTTCTCTCCGTTCGACGCGCAGTTGGGGCATCGGCGAGATCGGCGACATCCCCCTCATGGCCGGGTGGCTGCGCGAGGCCTGTCAGTCCGTTCTCCAGATTCTTCCGCTCAACGAGCTGGCGCCGTCGGAATCGTCTCCTTACTCGGCCCTGAGCGCGATGGCCATCGACCCGCAGTTCATCAGCATCTGGATGATGGACGACGGCGAGGTGTTCGAAGACGCCTGGAAGCGAGAGATCGACGCGGTGCGCTGCGCGCCCGCGATCGACTATAACGCCGTGCGCCGTCTCAAGAGTGAGGCGCTGAAGGCGTGTTTCGACCGGTTCTTTGAGACCGAGTGGGTGGGCGAGACAGACGGGGCCGCCATGCTCCGCTCGTATGTTGCGGCCGAATCATGGTGGCTCGACGAATACAGCCTCTACCGCGCGCTGCGCGCGCAGGCCGGCGAACGGCCGTGGATTGAGTGGCCGGCGGAGTTCCGCGATCGCGATCCGGCGGCACTCGCCCGCGCTCGCGTCGATCTTTCACGCGACATTCTCTTTTATCAGTACGTCCAATGGGTCGCCGCCGAGCAGTGGCAGGCGGTGCGCATGGGCACCGAGGGGGTCGAGATTCTCGGTGATTTTCCCTTCACGGTGACGCTCGACAGCGCCGATGTCTGGAGCCGGAGAGACGAGTTCCTGCTCGATGCCTCCGTGGGTACGCCGCCGGATGCGTTCAGCGAGACAGGGCAGGAATGGGGCCTTCCGCCCTACAACTGGGACAAGGCTCGCGCGAACAACTTCGAGTGGCTCCGGATGCGCGCGCGACGCCAGGCCGCGCTCTACGATGGATTTCGCCTCGATCATCTCGTGGGCTTCTATCGCACATACGTCCGGCCACTCGACGGCCGGCCCGCGTACTTCATGCCGGGAGAGGAACCGGCGCAGACGGCGCTCGGCGAGGCCGTGATGCGGATCATGATGGCCACCTCGGCGGATGTGAGCGTCGAAGATCTCGGAACCGTTCCCGATTTCGTGCGAGCCTCGATCGCGCGGCTCGGCCTGCCCGGATACAAGGTGCTTCGGTGGGAGCCCCTGGATCCGGCGTTGTTTCCGCCGCTGTCGGTGGCGATGACCGGGACGCACGATACCGAAACCGTGGCGGTCTGGTGGGAGTCGTTGACCGCCGTCGAGCGCCGGCGCTTCGGATCGGACGCACCGAAGTTCGACGCGGCTGTCCGCGACATCATCCTCAACCGAATGTACGCCGCGGGATCGAACCTCGTCCTGCTGCCGATACAGGACATCTTCGGCTGGCGCGATCGCATCAACCACCCGGCCACCGTCAGCGAAACGAACTGGACTTACGTCCTTCCCTGGCCTGTCGATCGCTTCGGCCGGCAGCCAGAAGCCGTCGAGCGCGCCAATCGCCTCGCTGCGTGGAGTCAGGAAACAGGACGCTGGCATCCTTCGGTGGAGACCGACGATTGACCGCCATCGTTCGCGATGCTTCCTCCGGAAAGTGGCGTCTGTTCGAACGGCCGTCGGCGGTGATCGTTGCGACGCAGGTCGACGAGGTGCTCCCCGCGCTTCGCCGTATCGAGCGCGAGTGCGCCAGCCACCAGCGATATGCGTCAGGATTTCTGTCGTATGAAGCTGCGCCAGCCTTCGACGCAGCCCTCAAGACGCGCGCGGCCGACGGCTTTCCGCTGCTCTGGTTCGGTCTGTACGACACGCTGCACGAGCGCTCGCTCGACGAGCTTGGCCCGGCAGGCGCCGTTCATGACGAGCGCTGGGACGCGTCGGTTTCGGGCGCGCGCTACCGCGAGGTGTTCGACGAGCTTCAGGAACTGATTCGCAGCGGCGACACCTATCAGGTCAACTACACATACCGTCTGCGTGCGCGCCTGCAATCGGATCCGTTTGCCTTGTTCCTCCAGCTCGCCCACGCACACCGGCCGCCTTTCGGCGCATACATCGACACGGGCGATTGGGTCGTCTGCAGCGCGTCGCCGGAGCTCTTCTTCCATCGTGCCGGCGCTCACATCGAATCGAGGCCGATGAAGGGGACCGCCGCACGCGGGTTGTGGTTCGAGCAGGATCTCGACCATGCCAGGCGGCTGCGGGAGTCGGAAAAGGAGCGCGCCGAGAATGTGATGATCGTCGACATGGTCCGCAACGACCTGGGCCGCGTGGCGCGCACCGGCACCGTGCGCGTGACGAACCTGTTCGACGTGGAACGCTATCCCACGGTGTTGCAGCTCACCTCCACGGTGGCGGCGGAAACCGACGCATCGCTCGTCGATCTCCTGTCGGCCCTGTTCCCCGCCGCATCCATCACCGGCGCGCCCAAGGCGCGCACGATGGAGATCATCGCCAGCGTCGAGTGCTCGCCCAGACGCATCTACACCGGCGCAATCGGGTTCGTCGATCCTGGCGGGCGGGCGCAGTTCAACGTGGCGATCCGCACGGTGCTGGTGAACAGATCCACGAGTGAGGCGGAGTACGGCATCGGCGGCGGCATCGTGGCCGACTCGAATCCGGCGGAGGAGTGGAACGAAAGCCAGATCAAATCGAGGGTGCTGGCGGCAACGCCGCCCTCGTTCGACCTGCTCGAGACGATGCTGTGGATGCCCGACGGTGGGTACTTGCTGCTCGGCCGGCACCTGAAGCGACTGTTGCAGTCTGCCGACTACTTCGGGTTCCAGGTCGACGTGGCCGATGTTCGCAACACCCTCGATCGATATGCGGGCGGGTTGGCCCGGGTCCCTCATCGTGTCAGGCTCCTCGTGTCGCGACGCGGCGCGGTGACGGTCGACGCCAGGCCGCACGACGTCGAACAGGGATTCGACGACGTCACGCTTGCCGCGGAGCCGATCGATCGGGCGAACCCGTTCCTCTATCACAAGACCACGAACCGCACGGTGTACGAAGCAGCGGTGGCTGCCCGGCCCGGCTTTACCGATGTCGTCCTGTTCAACGATCGCGGCGAAGCGACCGAATCGACGATCGGCAACCTGGTCGTCGACATCGGTGGAGAGCTGCTGACGCCCCCGGTCGAGTGCGGGTTGCTGCCGGGCACGCTGCGCGCGCATTTGATTGACGAGCGCCGCGTTCGCGAGCAGCCGATTGCCATCGACGATTTGTCGCGGGTGTCGGCGTGCTATCTGGTCAATTCCGTGCGCGGGTTTCACCCTGTGACCATCCGTTACAAAAGCGTCAGCGGGAGTCCCGCCCTGTAACCCGGCCTCGGCAAAATCTGCTGTTTCTGGCCGGAAACCCCCCATCGCTCCCGGGCACGGATTCCGCTGTACCTCCTCTGTGGACGTGTCTGCCGTAAAGTCGATGTCTGCTTCGGACGAGGTTCTTTTCAGCGATGGGCTGGGCGACCGGCTCCAGGTTCGCGATCACCACGGCCGTCCCACCCACGAGTCGCTGCTGATTCGGCCTGAGCTGACGGCGATTCCGTCGTTCGAATTCGCGCTCAACGAGCGCATCTGGCTCGTTGAGAAGTTCGACCACCCCACATTTCTCACCATTCGCAACATCGTGCGAGTGCCGGGCAGGCTGGCGAGCATCAGCCTGACTCACGATCTGGTGGGCGGTGTCCGCCTCTCCGACGTCCTCGCGCGCGCGGCAACGACCGGCCTGCCCACGTCGACGGCCGCCTTGTTCGTGTTGAAGGAAGTCCTCGACGGCCTCGCCGAGCTTCATCGGCAGAGCGGCGAGCTTGCGCACGGCGCCATCGGGCCCGAGCGAATCGTGCTCGCCGACGGCAGAGTGCGCATCGCCGATTACGTGCTCGGATCGGCGATCGAACAGCTGCGGTTCACACCCGAGCGGTACTGGAAGGAGCTGCGCGTGGCAGCCAGCTCATCGGCCGGCGGCGTCCGCCTCGATCGACCCGTTGACGTGGCGCAAGCCGCGATGATAGCCGTCGCGATGTTTGCCGGCCGGCCGCTGCGTGACACGGAGTTCCTTGGCGGTCTCGGAGAAGTGCTGACGGGCATTTCGGTGCCGCAGCCGATCCGCACCTGGCTGTTGAAGGCCCTGCACATGGACACGCGTCGCGTGTTCATCCATGCCGGCGAGGCCTCGAAGGCGCTGGACGAAGCGCTCGCCGAGGCGGGCATCCGGCCCATGCGCAAAGATATCGAGCCGCTCGGCGGAGGACGAATCGGTGCGACCCTGCTCAGACCGCCACCGAACTTCAGACCGATGGAGGCGCCGCCGTCGCCGCCCGTTCCCGCATCGACTCTGCCGAAGCTGGCGCCCCTCATCACCAAGCCCCCTGTTCCCGCCGCGAAGCCCCGGCGCGACGTCGATGCCCGACAGTATGCTCAGCAGGGATACACGATGGTCACACAACGCACGCCCGTGAGCGCGGGATTCAGGAAGTTCATATGGGGCGCCGGGCTCGTGCTCTTGATGACGACCGCGTTCACGGGCGCTCAGTTCATCCGGCCGCCCGAATGGCTGTTCTCGAACACAGGCACGCTGGTGATCGAGTCGAATCCCCAGGGCGTGGCAGTCAACGTCAACGGAAAGCCGCACGGTGTAACGCCGCTCACCTTGAAAGTCGAGGCCGGTCTCCACGAAGTCGAGCTGCACGGCCCCGGCAAGCCCAGGATCTTCAAGGTACATGTCACCCGCGGAGATCGTGTCGCGCAGTTCATCGAGTTTTTCCGGCGGTAAGGGTTCCGAGATCCCGGAACCATTTATAATCAAAGGTTCGCGATGGCTGCCATCCGGCCCTTCCGTGCGATTCGCCCCCTTCCCGCCGTCGCTCCGCGCGTTGCTGCCGTTCCCTACGACGTCGTCGATACGGAAGAGGCCCGCGCGCTGGCGGCCGGCAATCCCTTGAGCTTTCTGCACGTGTCTCGCGCCGAGATCGATCTTCCGGACGGCACAGATCCGCATGGCGATCTCGTGTATCGAACGGCCGCAGAGCGCTATCGCGAGTTGAACCGCGATGCCCCGCTCGTTCAGGAGAAGGAACCGTCGCTCTACCTCTACCATCTCGACTACCAAGGCCATGGCCAGACGGGCGTGGTGGCGTGTTATTCGCTCGACGAGTACGACGCGAATCTCATCAGGAAACATGAGCGCACGCGGAAGGACAAGGAAGACGATCGCACCCGGCACATCGTCGAGCTGCGCGCGCAGACAGGCCCTGTCTTCCTGGCGCACCGGCCGAACCCCCGTATCGACGATATCGCCCGGCGTGTCAGGTCGGCGGGAGAGCCTCTGATCGACTTCACCGCCCTCGATGGCATCCGCCACGCCATCTGGCGCGTGGATTCCGCAAACGCGCGGGCGTGTGTCGACGCCTTCGAGACCGTCGATACGCTCTACATCGCCGACGGTCACCATCGCGCCGCGAGCGCCGCGCGCGCGCGTGACGCGTTGCGAGAGTCGGATGAAGCCCGCGCGTTTCTGGCGGTCGCCTTTCCCGCGGATCAGCTGCAGATTCTTCCCTACAACCGTGTGGTACGCGACCTGAACGGGATGACACCGACGCACTTTCTCGGTCGCGTCGCCCAGCGTTTCGCGATGAAGTCGGGGTGTCCCGAACCGTTTCAGAAGGGTGAGGTCTCGATGTATGTGGCCGGACAGTGGTATACGGTCGATCTCGAGAGCGGCGGCACTGCGGGCGCGAGCGTCATAGACAGGCTCGACGGCAACCTCCTTCAGGATGGTTTGCTGAGCCCGATTCTCGGCATTCGGGACGTGCGCACCGACGCGCGCATCGATTTCGTCGGCGGCGTCAAAGGCACACGGACGCTCGAGCAGCTGGTTGACAGCGGAAGGATGGCCGTAGCGTTTTCCATGTACCCGGTCAGCATCGTGGAGCTGATGGACGTGTCCGACGCCGGAGAGATCATGCCGCCGAAATCGACGTGGTTCGAGCCCAAACTTCGAGATGGCTTGCTGATTCATGAAATCTGACCGTATCTTCAATTTCTCGGCGGGCCCAGCCGTGCTGCCGCTTCCCGTGCTCGAGCAGGCGCAGAGCGAGCTCGTTGCCCTTCCCGGCGTGGGCATGTCGATTCTCGAGGTGAGCCACAGGTCCAAGGTGTTCGAGGACGTGCTGTTCCGCGCCGAGGCCGACATCAGGCAGCTCGCGAACGTGCCGGGCAACTACAAAGTTCTGTTCCTGCAGGGTGGGGCGAGCCTGCAGTTTTCGATGGTGCCGATGAACCTGCTTGCCGCCGAGGCGACGGCTGACTATCTCGTCACCGGCGTCTGGGCGACCAAGGCCGCCGAAGAAGCGAAAAAGATCGGCAAGGTCCACATCGCGGCGACGACCAAGGCGGAGCAGTTCACGCGGGTGCCGCGCGCCGAGGAGATTGTGCTGACGCCCGGCGCCGCCTACGTGCACATGACGTCGAAC
>Ga0105107_10003613_pt1 | contig 10309 bp, 8 predicted proteins | sample PPLLaktember2015_6_FD_79335 | JGI IMG/M metagenome (GOLD analysis project Ga0105107, IMG submission 79335) | Freshwater sediment microbial communities from Prairie Pothole Lake near Jamestown, North Dakota, USA - PPLs Lake P8 Core (1) Depth... | ecosystem: Environmental > Aquatic > Freshwater >...
CGCCCGCTGTTCGCCCACGCTGTCACGAGGATGCTGGAACACGCCGGCAATACCGAAAGGGAAGGCAGGCTCCGGAGAGCCGTTTCACTGCGGCGTCAATTTCAGGTCCATCGTGGGGCCGCGCCCGGACACCACCAGCTTCAGGCGGGTGCCAGGTGTGAGCTCCGCGTTATCGCGGAGGTCGTTGAGGCTGGCCAGTTCGAACTGGCGCCCTTCGTCGTTCAGTTCGCTCCGCGCGATACCGGCCAGCGTGTCGCCCGGCCTGACCACGTACGTCCGAATGCGTCGCTGGTCTTTGGCCTCGCCGTACCGGAGACCGTCGAGGTGCGCCCGAAACTCGTTGGTTCGGATCTCCAACGGGCCGCGCTCGGCGACCAGCAGCGTCGCCATGGTGTCCGCTTTGGCGATCCGCGTGGCCGTATCCGGGTGGGTCGCGTCGAATCCATGGTAGAGTCGCTGCCCGCGGAGCAGGTCGTTCCGGCGCAGCCACCGCAGGAAGGTCACCATCCGTCGCGGATCATAGCCGGCATGCCTGGCGTGCCGTAGACCGACTTCGTCCGCCTCCAGTTCGTACTCGCGACCGTACCCCAGGAGCATGTAGGTTGCCAGGTGGTTGGAGATCGCCGCCACGGCGCTGGCCGCGCTGCCGCTGCCCGCCGCGGCGGCGGCGCCCACGCCCAGCAGGGTGGCGATTTGCGTGGCCATGGCCTTCGTCATGAGCTTGGCGCCGTGGCGGGAGTTGACATGCGTGGCCTCGTGGCCGAGGATGCCGGCGAGCTGGGCCTCGTCGTTCATCTCCGCCAGGATCCCGCGCGTGATGTACACGAAACCCCCAGGCAGGGCCATGGCGTTGATGCTGGTGTGATCCACAACTTTGAACTGGAAATTGAAACGCGTGTCGGAGGCGGCTACCACGCGCTGGCCGACCTGGGCCACATAATTCTGAAGATCCGGGGCTTCGTAATACCCGAACATCTTGAGGATCTCGGGGTCGGCCTCGCGGCCGATTGTCACGTCGCCGGATTCGTCGTAGATGGAAAAGCCGCGGGCGCGCTGAGGCATCAACGCCACAGCCAGGCAGGCTTGGGACAACGCCAACAAGAAGTGACGGCGACTCCACCCGCGGGAATCCGCCGCGCATAAGGCACACCAACTCATGGACCCCACCTCCCGGTCCACGTCCCTCACTGGCGGAGTCTAGCCTCCAGGGCGCGGATATTCTGCTTGGCCTTGCTCGCCAAGTCTCCCTCCGGACTGAACTTCAGGTACAGCTTGTATTCGGCCACCGCCTTGCGGTACAGCACCTTGTCGTCCGTGCCCAGCTTGGCCTTCGTGTGGTAGGACAAACCCAGGTTATAGTGAGCCTCGGCGTAGTCCGGCTTCGCCTTGACGGCTTTTTCATACTCGCCGATGGCAAGGTCCAGGGACTCGAAAACTCGTTCGTGGTACATCACGCCGAGCTCGTAATAGGCTTCGGCTTGCATTCGGCTATCCGGCGGCTTCGCGCCGTCCTGCTTGCCGCCATCCAGCGCTTTGGTCGCCGCCGGCGGTCGGACGCCCTCCTGCCCCTGGGCCAGGATCGGCGCCACGAGCAGGGCGACGACAAACCACGCTCCCGGGAAAACGCCTTTCCAGCGTATCACGGCTCGCACCCTCCACAGGCAATACTGCGGTCCAAGGATCCAAATGATCACCCGCCGTGTGGGGTAGTATACATGACGGTTGCGCACCCATCCAGGGGAATCCCTCTCACGGCACGGTTCGGCCCCGCTGCCACCGCGCTGTTGGATTCGGCGAGCGCGGGAACGACCAAATTCAACGGGCAAGGGCCGTCCGCAGTGCGTCGGCCGCCTCTTCCAACCCCTGGAGCGCCGGCTCGCACAGGGCGGCAAGCTGGACGAAACCGTGGTTCATGTCCAGATAGCGCGTGCAGCACGCGGGCACCCCCGCCTGCGCCAACCGCGCCGCGTACGCCTCGCCCTCGTCGCGCAGCACGTCGTACTGGGCCGTGAGGATCAGCGAAGGCGGCAAACCGGAAAGGTCCGCGGCCTGCAGCGGTGACGCGTACGCCTGGCCGCCGTCGCCAGGCCTCGGCAGGTAGCTTGTCCAGAAGTAGCGCATCATGTCCCGCGTCAGTCCGAAGCCGCTGGCGTACACGTGATACGACGCAGTGTCGAAGCCGAAGTTCGTGACGGGATAGATGAGGACCTGGAGGGCAAGCGCAGGGCCGCCCTCGTCGCGAAATCGCAGGGCCACGGCCGCGGCTAGGTTGCCTCCCGCGCTGTCGCCGGCCACGGCCACCCGCGTGCCGTCGCCGCCGATCTCCGCTCCGCGTAGCGCGCACCAGCGCACACCTGCAGCGCAATCCTCCAACGGCGCAGGAAACCGGTGTTCCGGCGCCCGGCGGTACCCGACCGAGACGACCAGTGCGCCGGAGCGGTTCGCCAGGGTTCGGCAGACGTCGTCGTGCGTATCGAGCGTTCCCAAGACCCACCCGCCCCCGTGGAAGTACGCCACGATCGGATGCGGTCCGATTCCTCCGGATGGATGATAGATTCGCACGGGAATCTCACCGGCCGGCCCGGCCAACGTCCGTTTCTCGACCGGCCCTACCGCTTCGTTCCGCTTCGGCCGGCGCAACATCATCGCCTCGCGAAGGGAGCGGAGCTCTGGAACGGGCAACGCCTCGAAAGGAGGCCCCGGAACCTCCGCGTCAAGCATGGACCTGATCTCCGGATGGAGGGGCACCTCCGGCGTCGGAGGTACCGTGCGGAAGCGGGGCCTCGATTCATCGAACATGCCGTTCGGGTTCGTTCTCATAGGCGTCTCCCCCACAGGCATACGAAAACTCAGGCGAGCGGGATTCCAATCGGGCGCGATTCTGCATGGTTTCTCGCGTCCTCGCAACCGGTTCGCTGGATGGAAGGCAGGGCGTTCTGGCCGCGTGATCACATGTCACTGGCTCGGTATATGGCAACCCCGAGCCGCGGCAGCTACGAAGCAGGAAGGTAGGGCACGTTTCATCCCGCCAAAGCAAAAAAGCGCCGGTCGGAGACCCGACCGGCGCTTTGCGAACCATGTCAAGCCGCTACTACTTCTTCTTCACATCCGGACCCTCTGTGCCCTTGGGCTCGACCTTCTTCACATCCGGGCCCTCGGTGCCCTTCGGCTTCACGGACGAGGCGGTCTTTTTCTTCGCCTTGCGCACATCCGGGCCCTCGGTGCCCTTCGGCTCTTGCTTGCGGACATCCGGGCCCTCGGTGCCCTTCACGGCGGGGGCCTGCGACTGGGCCTGCTGCGCCTGCGCGAACACCGGGCCGACGAGAGCGGCCACGAACACAACAGCAGCGAGTACGGTAACGAACTTCTTCATGCCCTTCCCTCCTACGACATCCTGCAACGTTTCGCCCCAGTGCTTTGTCGGGGGCCGGCAGCCCTGCGCTGCCACTTCTGAGCCAAGAGTCCGCGGTCCTCAAGGCTCTCCTTATTTCGAACAGCCTTTAAAGGAGCATCATTCATGCCACCAACTAGCCTCTTCCCTAAGTCACCTCAACAAAAGCAAAGGACTAAGCGAAACAAGTAGTTGCCCGTCCAAGAGAAACCCCGAAACTCAAAACCCATTTCGCTTGGAAGTTTTCACCATACCCCAAATGGGAATCCCGCCACCCCAAAAAGGGATGTGCCGCCCGCCCACCGAAGGTTTCACTCCTTGATCCTCGCCTTGGCAAAATCCGCCAACCCCGCTTGGGCGGATTGCGTGACCCAGAGACTTCTACGCGACCAACCGGGCGCCGTCAGCTGAAAAGGTCAACCTGGACCCATCTTCAAGATGGGTCGCCAGTCCTCCGGACAGGTACCCTGCGCGCCGGGGACCCATCCGACGCGAATGGGTGACACCGCCTTGCCGTTCGGCAGGCTCACGGTCCCGAGTCCGGCTGGATCGAGGAACATCTGGACCTTTTTGGGCAGCCTGGGCAAGAAAGGTTTTTCAGCATCCTGCCGGGCGAACACCCGTTGCTCGCGCATTCGACGTGTTTCAGGTCAATATACCTCCCACACGCGTCGCCCAGCAAGCGACGACCGTCCCGACGCTTGGCCGTCGGCCGTTCTCCGGAAGACTTTCTCCGGTCACCCCTCCGGGCCTTCGCAGGGGCGCGAGCCAGCTACGCCTCGACCAGCGTGTGCAAGGGGCCAACCAATACCGGGCGCCAGAGGCTGGCCGTCAGGAGTTCGCGGTTCATTCTGGCGATGAAATGCATGCGGATCAGCTTTGGGCAGGCACCCTCGCACTCCCCGTGGTTCGTGCAGCCGCCGAACCCCTCCGCGTCCATCCGCGCCACCATGTCCAGGACGCGGTGGGGCCGGCGCGGTTGTCCCTGAGGCAGCAGACCGAGATGCGATATCTTGGCGGCGGTGAAGAGCATGGCCGAGGCGTTCGGGCAGGCGGCCACGCAGGCCCCGCAGCCGATGCAGGCCGCGGCTTCGAAGGCCAACTCCGCCCGCTCCTTCGGCACCAGGATGGCGTTCGCGTCTTGCGCCGCGCCGGTCGGTGCCTCGATGAATCCGCCGGACTGAATGATCCGGTCGAAGGCGCTCCGATCCACCATCAAGTCTTTGATGACGGGGAAGGCGGCGGCTCGCCACGGCTCGATGAGCAGACGGTCGCCGTCGTCGAAGGCCCGCATGTGCAACTGACAGACCGTGGTGCCCGGCCACGGGCCGTGCGGCCGGCCGTTGATCACAAAGCCGCAGGAGCCACAGATGCCTTCCCGGCAGTCGTGCTCGAACACGATGGGGTCTTTGCCGGCGAGGATCAGGTCCTCGTTGACGACGTCCAACATCTCCAGGAACGACATCTCGCGGCTGACGTTCCTTGCCTCGTAGGTCTCGAAGTGACCGGGATCCTCCGCATTCCGTTGTCGCCAGACCTTGAGTGTAAGGTTCATTTGTAGCTCCGCTCCGACAGCGCGAGGTTTTCGAAGACCAGCGGCTCCCGGTGCAGCGCCGGCTTGCCGAGGTCGCCCGTGTGCTCCCACGCGGCCACATAGCAGAAGTCCTGATCGTCCCGCTTGGCCTCGTGATCCTCCGTCTGACTCTCCTCACGGAAGTGGCCGCCGCACGATTCGCGGCGATGCAGCGCGTCGATGCAGATCAACTCGGCCAGTTCCAGGAAATCGGCCACGCGTCCCGCCTTTTCCAGCGATTGATTCACGGTGTCGCTCCCATCCACGACCACCACGTTTCGCCAAAACTCCTCCCGAAGCTCCGGGATACGCCCCAGCGCCTTGCGCAGGCCGGCTTCGTTCCGGGCCATGCCGCAATGGTCCCACATGAGGAGGCCCAGTTCTCGATGGAGGGAGTCCACCGTGCGCTTCCCCTTGAGGGCAAGCAGGCGGCCGATGCGGTCGCGCACCTCAGCTTCCACGCGACGCGCCTCGGGGTGATCGGCCGGGACCGTGTTGAGCTTGGTGCGGGCAAGGTAATCCGGGACGGTCGTCGAGAGAATGAAGTAGCCGTCGGCCAACCCCTGCATCAGCGCGCTGGCCCCCAGCCGGTTGGCGCCGTGGTCCGAGAAGTTGGCCTCGCCGCCGACGAAGAGGCCGGGGATCGTGGACTCCAGGTTGTAATCCACCCACAACCCGCCCATGACGTAGTGCACGGCGGGATAAATCCGCATCGGCACCTTGTACGCGTTCTCGCCCGTGATGCGCTCGTACATCTCAAAGAGGTTGCCGTACCGCTCCAGGATCACCTGGACCCCCAGGCGCTGGATGGCGTCGCGGAAGTCCAGGTAGACACCCAAGCCCGTGCTGCCGACCCCGCGGCCCTCGTCGCAGACCTCCTTGGCGGCGCGGGAGGCGATGTCGCGGGGCGCCAGGTTTCCGAAGGTCGGATATTTCCGTTCCAAGTAGTAATCGCGCTCGTCCTCGGGGATTTCGTGCGGGGCGCGGGTATCCCCTTTTCTCTTGGGGACCCACACGCGGCCGTCGTTTCGGAGCGATTCGCTCATCAGCGTGAGCTTTGACTGGTACTCGCCGCTCACGGGAATGCAGGTCGGATGAATCTGGGTGTAGCAGGGGTTGCCGAAGAAGGCCCCGCGCTTGTGGGCTCTCCAGATCGCCGTGGCGTTGCAGTTCTTGGCGTTCGTGGACAGGTAAAAGACGTTCCCGTAGCCACCGGTACAGAGAACCACGGCGTCGCCCAGATGGGTCTCGATGGCCCCGTTCTGCAAGTTCCGGGTCACGATCCCGCGGGCGCGCCCGTCTAGCACGATCACGTCCAGCATCTCGGTACGGGTGTCAACCGAGACCGTGCCGGCGGCCACCTGGCGCTGCAACGCCTGGTACGCGCCGAGGAGGAGCTGCTGGCCCGTCTGCCCGCGGGCGTAGAACGTGCGGGACAACTGGGCGCCGCCGAACGATCGTGTATCTAGCATGCCCCCGTATTCCCGGGCAAACGGAACCCCCTGGGCCACGCACTGATCGATGATCCGCACGGACAGTTCCGCCAGCCGGTAGACGTTGGCCTCGCGGGCGCGAAAATCTCCGCCTTTCACGGTATCGTAGAAAAGCCGCCAGGGGCTGTCCCCATCGTTCCGATAGTTCTTGGCGGCGTTGATCCCGCCCTGGGCGGCGATGGAGTGGGCTCGCCGCGCGGAGTCGTTGTACGTGAAACACCTCACATTGAAGCCCAATTCCCCCAGAGAAGCGGCCCCGGAGGCGCCCGCCAAACCGGTGCCGACAAACAGGACGGTGTACTTGCGCCGGTTGGCGGGATTCACGAGCTTCAAGTCCATTCTATGCCGGCTCCACTTCTGCTCGATCGGGCCGGGCGGGATCTTGGCGTTCAACCGGGATGCGGTTGCCGCGTCAGTCGTCATCTGTGCGCTCATCGCAGACACCCCTCCCTACTTAACGAGGCCGGCCAGAACGGCGATCGGCACCGAGATGTTCCCAAGAGTCACGCCCAACGCGATAAGGCCACCCACCGCTGCATAGACACGGTCCCCCCACGCGGTCGCGACGCCGAGCGTGTGCAGGATACTCCAGCCTCCGTGATACCAGTGGAGCCACAGGAAGAGCTGGGCAAGAATGTAGAAGGCCGAGACGTACCAGACGGAGAACCCCACGACCACATTGCGGTACACGGACGTCGGCGAGTACTGGCCCGGCCCGTAGCCGACGGCGCCGAAGGTAAAGTGGAGGACGTGGTACACTACGAAGAGCGCGATGACGACCCCGCCCCAGCGGATCGTTCGCGACGCGTAGGTTGACAGCATCGGCTCCTTCTCCTCGTAGCGGGTCGGACGCGCCGCCCAGCTCCTCCGCGTCACCTGCCACGCCGCCAGCATGTGGAGCGTCACGGCTCCCAGCAGGGCGATCCGGGTGATCCAGAGGGCGCCGCCACGGGGCAGGAACGGATGCCCGACCTCTCGAAGCCAGACGGCGTAGTCGTTGAACACTTGCTCGCCCTTGAAGATCTTCAGCGTTCCATACGTGTGCACCAGGACGAAGGTCATCATGACAATCCCGGTGAGCGCCATGACGATCTTCTTCCCGATCGTGCTGCTCCACAGCGTCAGCAGGGCGCCGATGACATACGACTTCGGCTGATACCGGCGATGCGTGAGAACCTTGGTTTCCATGCGATGACCCCCTCCTCGCCCAGAGCGTAACCCCGCAGGGCGTCTCGCGCCGCCCTGTGCTACCTCGTCCCCGTGAGCGCCAACAGTATCAGCAGGAGAGCCTTGATCCCGGTCGCGAACGGCGCCGTCTCGATGAACTCATCCGGCCGATGCTCGTTCTCACCCGACGTGACGGAGAGGCACACAGCGGGAATGCCCATCGAGAGCGGCACGTTGGCCTCGGTGCTGGCCGCCTTGCTGGAGGTCGTGATTCCGAATGAGCGGTAGATGGCCGTGCAGATCTGGACCAGCGGATGATCCGCGGGAATCAGCCCGGCGGGCCGGTCCCCCACCAGGTCCAGCTTGGCCTGGCCCTCCCCGTCTTTCGCCTGGCGCTCGACGATCGCCAGCACGCTCCGCTCCAGGTCGGCCAAGCATCGCATATCCACGGAGCGCATGTCCACCAGCATTTCCGCCTCGGATGCGATGGTGTTGACCGTGGTCCCGCCTCGGATCACACCGACGTTGTAAGTGGTCTTCGGCTCTTTCGGCACCTCGATCCGCGAGATGTCGGCGACGGCCCGAGCCAAGATGTGAACGGCGCTCGGAGACGGAAAGTGGTTCCAGCTATGACCCCCGAGCGCAGTATAGGTGACCTTGTAGCGTCGGCTGCCCACCGCCTCGTGGACGATCCGTCCCGGCGTGAGGCCATCCACGATCACGACCGCTCCTACCCGGTCTCGCACATCGTGCATGTACGCCCGCATGCCCTTGAGGTCGCCCAGCCCCTCCTCGCAGGTCGTGGCGGCAAAATACAGATCGCCGCCCGTGGAGATCCCGGCCGCGTCCAGCGCCTCGACGATCCCCAGCGCCGAGGCGATCGAGAGGCTGTTGTCGCCCAGGCCGGGTGCCGCCAGGCGGCCCTGCTGCCGCTTGACCGTGAGATCCGTGCCTCGGGGAAAGACGGTGTCCGTATGGGTCACCACCGCCACCGATGGGCCGCTCCCGGCGCCCGGCCGCCAGCCTCGTACGTTCCCTGCGGGGTCGATCGCCACGTCCTTCAGGCGCAGCGCTTCATATCGCGCACGGACGTACTCGGCGCGCTCCCCCTCGTCGAACGTCGGTGACGGAATCTGGCAAATCCGGACGGCCTCGTCGAGGATCCGATCCGTCCCGGCCTCCAACCGCCCGAGGGCGTTGGCGACTCCCGGCTCGCGCATCAACGCCGTCACATCGATGTCAAACGCAGCCATCGCAGACCTCCTCTTTTCTGCCCCTCACGGTTGCTCGTCCGGGTTCGGCGCTCTCCCGCAGAATGGTCACCTGCCCCGGCCGGGAACTCGCCCCGACACGATCGGCTCCTGTCCCTCGCCGTTGCCGTCGTAGAGCGAACCCACCTCGCCCAATCCGGAGCGGCGGGACCGAGATGTCCGCGCGACCACGCGCCCCCAAAGCGTGAAGACATTTCCGGCATCGAAGCTGGGCAGGGTGGACCTTAGCACGGGAAACCACGGCGGACAACGGCGTGTTAACGCGGATAACGGCGGCGGAATGTACGGATGCCGCGTCATGATTCTGAAGGGGAGATGCCACGAGACTCGAAAGGACGGGAACTGGAGCCGGCGCTCGGACTTGAACCGAGGACCTGCTGATTACGAATCAGCTGCTCTACCAACTGAGCTACGCCGGCTCAGGCGGGCAAGTGTAGTCAACTCGCCACCGCTTGGCAAGCCAATTTGCGCGGTCCCCTAACGCTTGATCCGCGCCGGGAATCGGGGTACCCTACGACCCTGCCGTGAGCGAATCGGCGGGGGAGACCGGGTGCGTGGCTGACAATCGCGGGGTGCGCCGCTACATAGGATGGGTGGTCCTTGCCGCGGCGTTGGCCGTCGCGGGATGGATCCTGCCTCGGGTCCTGCCCCGCTCCCCTGTCACGATCTTCATAGTTTGCGTCTCGGCCGTCCTCGTGATGAAACTGGTTGAACACAGAATTCGGACTTGGTTCCGACGCCACGAAGCTCGGCGCGCGGCCGAGCCGCACCGCTCGCGACCCAGATCCTAGCCCGCCTCGCCGGAGGAAGCCGCGAGAGCGTGGACACGTCATCAACCCTGCCCCGGAGGAGACTCATGCGCCCGAATCGACACACTCGAATTCTCGGCACTTTTCTGGCGGTGCTACTCGTTTTCGCGAGCGGCGTCGTCCACGCCCAGCAGTCCCCCCTGGGCCAGATCCTGTCCGGTGCCGTTCAACCCCAGCCGGCCCCGCGCCTGGATCGGATCGTCCAGCAAGGCGTCCTGCGCATCGGGACGACGGGCGACTTCAAACCCTTCAGCTTCTTAAACCCAGCCACCAACGACTACGAGGGCCACGACATCGACGCGGCCAAGATGCTGGCCGAATCCCTCGGGGTAAAGATCCAATTCGTAAAGACCACCTGGCCCACGCTGCTGAAGGGGATCCAGGAGGATCAGTACGATATCGCGATGTGCGGCATCACGCGGAACCTCGCTCGCCAGAAGGTCGCCGCCCTGTCGCATCCCTACATCAACGTCGGCAAGTCGCCGCTCATCCGCAGCGCCGACCGGAATCGCTTCAAGACCTTGGCCGACATCGACCGACCCGGCGTCAAGATCGGCGTGAATCCCGGCGGGACCAACCAGCGATTCGTGGACGCGAATATGAAG
>Ga0105107_10003614_pt1 | contig 10307 bp, 9 predicted proteins | sample PPLLaktember2015_6_FD_79335 | JGI IMG/M metagenome (GOLD analysis project Ga0105107, IMG submission 79335) | Freshwater sediment microbial communities from Prairie Pothole Lake near Jamestown, North Dakota, USA - PPLs Lake P8 Core (1) Depth... | ecosystem: Environmental > Aquatic > Freshwater >...
CGGGACTCGCGCCCGCGCCGGGGCTGACGACCGACCCGGGCGAGCTCGACGAGCCGCGAGATCCGCCACCGCCGCCCGAGCTGGATCCACCACCACCGCCTCCGCCGAACGAGTGCCCGCCGCCGGGGCGCGCGTCGGCCTCGAAGACGACGACGCCCCCGCCGAGGATCCCGGCGAGGGCGACGAAGAGGAGCGTCGGGCGCACCGGCCCGACGATACCTCAGTACTCCATGTGGACGATGCCGCGCTCGATGGCGATCGACTTGTGACCGCCGCAGGGATACGCGACCTCGAGCTCGACGACCGAGCCCGGTGCACCGCGGATCGCCGAGGCCCAGTCCTCGAGCGTGCCGGGGACCATGCCGTCGACGCGGACGAGCCGGGCACCTTCGAAGAGCTGGCCATCGGCCGGCGCCCCGGGGAGCACGCGCTTCACGAGCACGTCGGCGTCCTCGCGCTCGATCACCACGCCGATTCCGCTGTACGTGTACGCACGATCGACGCGGTGATGCGTGCACGCGGGCGCGCGCATCGACTCGAACACGGCCGCCGACGTTGCGACGGCGCCGGCGAGGACGATGGCTCCGAGGACGGAGCGTCGAGCGGTGCGCCAGCGAGCGAGGGTGGTGGACGTCGTTTCACGCATGGACATCGAGACTCCCGAGGATCTGTCCGGCCAGTTTCCCACCAAAGCCGCGGGCTCGCCAGAGCTTCGGTTCGCTTGCTTCGCGTTCGTATCGTCCATGCGCTCGTGCGCCGCGCTGGCGTCGCTCGTGCGCGGCGCTGGCATGGCCCGCGCGCGGCGCTGGCCCCAGCGGTGGGCGCGCTCACCCGGCGGACGCGGGCGCCGGGGTGATTCTGCGCGACGCACCGCAGGTCTCACCTTTGGGCCCTTGTGGCCCCGCGGTTTCCTCGGTTATTTCGGCGGACGCGCAGGGCCACCGTAGGCTCGCTCGCGAAACCGAACCGCCATGCTCCGTCTGCGACGTACTCCCCTCGCGCTCGGAATCTGTTGCTGGATGACGTCCCTCGTCGGGGCGTGCCGCGCCGACGGCACGCCGCCGGCCGACGCCACCGAACCGCCGACGGCCCCGTCGGTCGAAGCGGCGCCGTTCGTCGCCGAACCGGCGAGCACGCCCGCGGCGCCGACGGTCGCGCCCGGTCCGACGCCGCCGGATCCCACGCTCGCCAAGACGCAGCCCGGGGCGGAGCCGGCGATCGCCGCGGCCGACGTCGACCCCGAGCCACCGACACCCGCCGAGCCGACGCGTCCGCGCAAGGTGTTGATCCTCGGTGACAGCCTGGCCGCGACCGGCTTCGGTGCGCTGCTCGAGAAGAAGCTCGATGCGCATCCCGACGTCGAGTGCTTCCGCAAGGGCAAGAGCGCCTCGGGCCTCGCGCGGCCCGACTTCTTCGACTGGCCCGGCGAAGCGAAGCGCCAGATCGACGCGCGCGATCCCGATCTCGTGCTCGTGATCATGGGCGGCAACGATGGTCAGGATCTGACGAAGCATCCGAAGGACAAGGCGGGCAAGCGCGTGTCGTGGGGCGACGAAGACGCGTGGAAGCAGAGCTATCGCGTGCGCGTCGATGCGTTCCTCGCGGGCATCGCCGACAGCGAGCGCAAGGTGTTGTGGCTCGGCCTGCCCAAGATGGGACTGCGCAGTCTCGAGGCGAAGCTCGAGATCATCCGCGCGATCCAGAAGGATGCCGTCGGTGCTCTCGCCGATCGTGCGAGCTACGTCGACACGATCCCGTTCGTCACCGACGACGAGGGCAATCTGCTCGCCGAGGCGCGGGTAGGGAAACATCGCAAGCCACAGCAGATCCGTGCCGAGGATCGCATCCATTTCACGATGTCGGGCAGCGAGTACTTCGCCGATCAGGTCTATCCCGAGGTGCTGCGCGCGCTCGGGATTGCGGACGCAGCGGGGTCTGCGACCGCGAATTGAGCGCGGGTCCACGATCTCGCGCCGAAACGCGTGCGAGCGCGCGCGCATGCGCTGCGCGAATTGGTCCAGGAGAACATCCTGGGCCCGTTGCGACCGCACAATTCGTGGTTTAGGGTGACGCGTCCTCGCAAGGGGACGTCGTCATGCTCGAGCGGTCGCCCACGCGCTTCGAGATGTTCGCCGCCCAGGCTGCGGCGTGCGCGATGTTCCTGTTCGGCGTGCCGACGCACGCGCATGCGCTGGGGCGCGAGCACCTCGCCAGCCAGTCGCGCACCGACAGTGCGTCGCCGGATCCGGCCAAGGCATCGACGAGCTCGCGCAAGTGGATCACGCACCGCATCGTGCCGCGCGAGACCCTCGACGAGATCGGCAAGCGCTACGGCGTGAGCGCCAACGAGATCACGGCGTGGAACAAGAAGTCGATCCAGAGCGGGCTCAAGGCCGGGCGCACGCTGCGGATCAACGCCCGGGTCGTGCCGCCGCCGCGTGAGAAGATCACCTACGTCGTCCAGTTCGGCGACACGTGGGCCGAGATCGCCACGAAGTACAACGTCGAGCTCGGGGATCTGCGCGCCTGGAACACGAAGGTGCCCAAGCAGTTCCGAAGCGGGCAGAAGATCACGGTCTACACGAACCCGCGGCCGCGGGCGGTCACCCAGATCGCCCAGGCGAACGACCCGAACGTCGGGCAGCCCATGGTCCCGTCGCTGCCGGTGTTCGACGTGCCGGCGGGCGGCGTCTCGATCGGCAAGCCCACCCGCGGCCGACTCGTCAACGCGGTCCAGCTGCCCGAGAGCGACCTGTACGACGTGCGTCGGCCCGACGAGGCGTGGGGCAGCAGCCACACCGTGTTGCAGGTGCAGACGGCCATTGCGTCGTTCCGCCAGCAGGCGGGCTACGACGGCAAGATCATCATCGGTGCGATCAGCGAGCGCAACGGCGGCCGGTTCCGGCCGCACCGGTCGCACCAGAGCGGGCGAGACGTCGACATCCGGCTGCCGAAGAAGCGCGGCGCCGATCTCAAGAGCGACAACCCGGCGGACATCGACTGGGAGATGTCGTGGAAGATGATCGACGCGTTCATCGACACGGGTGAGATCGAGTACATCTTCCTCGACTACAGCCGGCAGAAGCGCCTGTACGACGCCGCGCGGCGGCTCGGCGTGCCGTCCTCGGAGCTCGCGAAGGCGATCCAGTACCCGCGCTCGCGCAAGACGAACAACGGCATCGTGCGCCACGCCGAGGGCCACCTCGTGCACGTCCACGTGCGCGTCGAATGCCCCGACGACCAGGCGCGTTGCGAGACCGATCGCTAGCCCGCCGCGGGCCAGAAGCACAGCTCGCCGAGGCATTCCATCCCGTCGGGGCAGGTGCGGTTGCCGCTGCACGACAGGCCGCAGCCCATGCCGCCGCCGTCGAGGATCGCGTCGCAGATCACCTCGGCGGTGCCGGTCGTCGGCGGCGCGAAGCAGTCGCAGACGTCCTTGCAGCCGGAGATGAAGCAGACGTTCGCGCCCTCGGTCATCGACGAGGTGAGACAGCCGATGAACCCGGTCGCGTCGCCGCTGCCCATCCAGTTGCAGAGCGTGTTGTCGATGTTGCCCTGCGCGTCCTGACACGCGTTCCACTCGCCGGGCACGACGGGGTCGCAGAAGTTCGTCGGACCCGTGGTCCCCGACTCCTCGCCGGGACCGGTGCTCGTGTCCGGATCGGGACCGCTCGTCGTCTCGGGCGTCGAGCTCGTCGAGCCCTCTGCCGGACCCGTGGTCTCCTCGCCGCCGTCGCTCGAGCCGTCGTCGTCGCCGTCGGCGATCGTCGCCGCGGTCGGCGAGGTCGTGGTCGTCTCGGCATCTTCGCCGCCGCCGCAGCCGAGGAGCCATGCGCAGAACGCCACGATCGAACCCACCCGCATCGTCATGGACGCAGCTTCACCCAGCTTCGGCTCACACGCCAATCGCCGACACATTCGTCGCAGGGGGAAACCCGAACGTCTGCTCGGGCACTCGGTCCCCTGCATGTCGCGCGGGCGCTTCACATCGTGCGTTGTCGCACTCGCACTCTTCGGCACGTCGTGCGGCGACGATGCCGTGCCGGCGAGCGAGACGAGCAGCTCGCCGACGACCGCCTCGGCCGGCGAGGCGGACACGACCGTGTCCAGCGAGAGCGAGGCGACGTCGATCGATCCCGACCGCAGCTCGGGTGCGATCGCGGATGTCGGCATCCCCGTTCCGCCGAGCTGGGATCCCGATGCGATCGAGCCGCCATGTCGCGCGGACGATCCCGCGCCGCTGCTCGACGATGCACTCGATCGCGCCGGCCTGTCGCGCGAGACGTTCCGGTTCGCCGAGGCCGACTTCGCGGAGTCGAGCCAGTGGAACGCCGGCGTGCTCGGGGGTGACTTCGCGTTCTCGTGGCTCTGGGACGTGCGCGCCGACGCGGCCCGCATCGGTTGCTTCGAGGGCCGCGTCGCCGGCGGGCTCGATCACGCGCTCGCGCAGCCCCACCCGATCGCGAGCGCGATCCGGCACGTCGCGGGGCTCGTCGATCGTCCGGTGGACGATGCCGCTCCGTTCGCGGCGGCCGACTTCGCCGTCGCGACCGACGAGCTGTGCACGACCGTGGGCGGCTGCGGGCCGGCCGAGGGCACGCTACCCGACGACCTCGCCGACGCGCTCGCACCGATCGTCCGGGCCGTGCACGCTGGCGTGCAAGCGCGGCTCGACATGGACGCCGAGCCCGGCGGCGATCCGGTGTTCTGGCACGAGCACGGCGGCAACATGACGCTCGTCGCCGGTGGGCCTTCGCCGCTGCTCTCCGATTCCGACGTACGTGCGTACCTGCTCGGCCAGGGCGCGCGCGTGCAGCTGTACGGCGCGGCTGCTCGCCTCGCGTTCGCGATCGAGGACGTCGACTGGTCCGCGTTCGCGGGGCGCGAGGGCATCGAGTACACGCTCGTGACGCCCGCCGGGATCATCGCCGTGCGCGATGCGAGCGATCACGTCTACCCGGAAGACGGACCGCAGACGCTCCTGCTCGTCGATCTCGGCGGCGCCGACACGCACCTCGACGAGGTCGCCAGCAATCGGGGCCCCGCGAACCCGGTGAGCGTCGCGATCGATCTCGGCGGCGCGGATGTGTACGGCTACGACGAAGTGCCGAGCGAGTGGGACGGGCCCGGGCTCTTGCCGGCCGACGGAGACGGTCGCCAGGCCGGTGACGGCTTCAACGGTCCCACGAGCCGCAGCAAGCGGTTCCGCCAGGGGGCGGCCCGCAACGGCATCGCGATGCTCTTCGATCTCGGCACCGACGACGACCGCTACACGAGCTTGCGCGGCAGCCAGGGCTACGCGCATCTCGGCGTCGGCGTGGCGTTCGACGCCGGCGGTCACGACACGTGGGCTGCCGAGGCGAATGCCCAGGGCGCGGCGCAGTTCGGCATCGGGCTGCTCGTCGATGCGAGCGGCGACGACACCTATCGCGCGTTCACGCAGGCGCAGGGCTTCGGCTTCGTCGGTGCGGCAGGTGTGCTCGTCGACGGCGGCGGCGAGGATGCGTTCGACTGCGACGTCGGCGATCCGGCGTACGGCGGCGTGCCGCTCTACTACAGCCCGCAGCTGCCGGACGCGGGCAACACGAGCATGTGCCAGGGCGCGGGCTACGGTGCGCGCTCGGACAACGACGTGTCGTCCTCGCTCTCCGGTGGGCTGGGCGTGCTGCGCGACGTCGCGGGCGACGACACGTACGACGCCTCGGTGTTCGCCCAGGGCACCGGCTACTGGGAGGGCGTGGGGCTCTTGGCCGACGGCGACGGGGTCGATCGCTACGATGCGTTCTGGTACGTGCGCGGCGGCGCGGCCCACTACGCCGTCGGTGTCCTGACGGACGCGGGCGACGGCGCGGATCGCTACGGCACCGAGCGCGCGAACATCAACGTCACGCTCGGCGGCGGCCACGACTTCAGCCTCGGGGCGCTGATCGACGAGGGCGGGGCGGACGAGTACATCGTCACGGGACTCTCGGCGGGCGCGTCGAACTGCAACGGCATCGGCGTCATCGTCGATCACGCGGGCGACGACACCTACGAGATCCTCTCGCTGCTCGCCGCCGGCGTCGGCAACATCTCGGCGGAGTGTATCGGCGCGCGGCCGGACGCGACGAGCATCGGCGTCATGATCGACGCGGGCGGGATGGACACCTACGAGGCGCCGATGGTCATGGACTCGCCGTTCGTCGTGCCGACCGAGGGCGGCGTCTGGGGCTACGCGGCGGCCGGCATGCTCGCGGAGCACGGCGCCGGTCTCGACGGCGACGGCGAGGCGGGGATCCACGCCGAGGCCGGGCGCTGAGCGTCAGCCGTCGACCTGCGCCTCGGTGAGGATCGCGGAGAACGCCCGCGCGAGCTCGGCCTGGGCGAGCCGCAGCACCACCGGCTCGAGCGCCTCGACGAAGCGATGCAGGATTGCGCCCGCGTCGAGCGCCAGCATCGGCTCGGCCAGCGCGGCGTGCACGACGAGGCGATCGGGACCGGCGACGGCGAGCTCGAAGCCGGCATCGCCCCACACGAGGCGTCGCTCGGCGAACACCCGCGCGACGAGGGGACGCAGCGGCTCGGGGGCACCGCTCGCGACCACGATCGCGAGCACCTCGGCGATGCCGACCGGGATCGGCACGTCGCTGAACGCGTGCGGCAGCGGGATCGCTTCGAGCGGATCACCGCGCGGCGTGCCGTCCGGATCGAGCACTGCGACCTCGCAGTGGCGCGCACCCGCGACCTCGAACGCGAGCACGATCCGATCGCCGTGCACGTGCAGGCGGCGCGGTCCGACCGCGTCGGCGCGATAGGCCCGACCGTCGAGGTAGACGCGCTCGACGCCGTCGCGCGTCTGCACGCACACACGGGGCGCCGGCCACGACCACACGTGCGGCGCCGGGACGAAATCCACGGGCACCTGCACGCGCTGACCCGACAGCGAGCGCGCGAGCGCATCGGCGGTGAACCGCATCCGTTGCGCCTCGATGTCGCCCTCGACCGCGAAGCTCGAGAGCAAGGTCTCGAACAGCGCGCCGGTCGGATAGGGGCCGGCATAGCGCAGCGCCGGCACCTCCGCGCGCTCGGCCATCGTCGCGATCAGGTTCAACACGGCGGTGCCGGTGCCCGGCGGCAGCACACCCGGCACGTCGAGCGGCGGAATGGCGTCGGGCTCGAGCCAGTCCGTCGCGGCCACCCGCGCGAGCGCCGGCTCGCCCGCGAGTGCGATCGTGTCGCAGATGCCGAACAGCGGGTGCTCGCCGGCGCCGGCCTGCACCTCGATCGTGCGCCCGTCGGGCAGCCGCAAGCGCGCGACCTCGAGTCGATCGTCGTCCCACGCCATCGACCACGCGGTGTTGCCATACGCGTCGAGGCGCCAGATCGGCCGGCCCGCACCGTCGTACTCGAGGGGCATCCTCGAAGTCGTTCTAGCACGTCACCGGGCACCGCGAGCGCTCCGGCGCGGCTCGCTGCCGGCCCGGAACCCGTTCAGGGCCCGCCGAACCACCAGAGATAGCCGAACGGGATCGCCGCCCCGAGCACCACCAGGATCGCGCCGCGGCCGACGAGGCCCTTCTTGCCGGGGATCATGAACAGCCCGGTCGAGGCGAGCAGCAGAAGCGCGATCGCGTAGCCGTCGGCGAAGCTCGTCCAGGCCTTCTTGCCGCGGTTGAGGTGCAGCCAGTTCGCGACGCGCAGGAACATCCGCGGCTCCTGGCCCTCCTCGAACACTCGTCCGGTCGTCGGGTCGACGTGCAGCGTGCGATCCTCGAACGCGATCTCGAGCTCCGTCTCGCTCACGCGGTACACGTCGATCGGCGCCTCGGTGATCCCCGCCTGCGCGCGCACCAGCTCGGCCGCCGCGTCGTCGTCGTGCGGCAGCGGGGCCTCGACCTGGTACTCGCGCTCGATCTGCACGAAGTTCGGATCCCAGTCGGCGATGTGGTTCACCGCGAGGCCCGACAGCGCGTAGACGACGGTGAGCCCCACCGCGAGATAGCCGAGGTCGCGATGCAGCGCGCGCACCCACGGCCGCAGCTTGAAGCGGCGCCGCGGGACGACTCCGTCAGCCATACCGCTCCTCCTTCCAGGGATCGGCGTGGTTGTGGTAGCCGCGCGTCTCCCAGTAGCCCGGCTCGTCGCGGCGCACGAACCGGATGCCCTCGAGCCACTTCGCGCTCTTCCAGAAGTAGAGGTCCGGCACGAGCGCGCGCACCGGTGCGCCGTGGGCCCGCTTGAGCGGCTTGCCCTCGAGCTCCCAGGCGACCATCGCGCTGGGCAGCATCGCCTCGGCGAGCCGCACGTTCGCGGTGTAGCCGTGGGCGGACTCGAAGATCACGTGGCGGGCGCTGTCCTTCATGCCGGCCTTCGCCGCCAGATCCGACAGCCGCACGCCCTTCCACTTCGCGCCGAGCACGGTCCAGCCGGTGACGCAGTGCACGTCGGAGTGCGTCGTGACGGACTTCATCGCGACGAGCTCCGCGAAGTCGATCTCGAACGGGTTCTCGACCTCGCCGTGGACCTTGAGGCGGTACTCGCTCGTGTTCGGGTTGCCGGGCTCGCCGCCCATGCGCATGAGCTCCTCGATCACGCGCTGGCCCGGCGGCAGGCGGGGTCGGCCGTCCGCGCGCGTCTCGGCGCGGGCCTTGCGGGTGAGCTGGTCGGACAGGACGTACAGCCCGCCGCCGAGCGCCGCGATCGCGGTGCCCGTGGCGGCGCGCATGATGAACTCGCGCCGGGCGATGGTGCGCAGCGTGTTCGGCGAGTCGTCGTCGGTCATCGTCCCCACGCTCCAGGGTATGCGAGGATCCGGTCCCGAGTTACCGGGCCCATGCGGATCCTGTACGTCGAGCCCTGGCATGGCGGATCGCACGCCGCGTTCGGGGACGCCCTGGTGCGCGGGATCGCGGCCGATTGGACCCGGCTCGAGCTGCCGGCCCGCCACTGGAAGTGGCGGATGCGCGGTGTCGCCGCATGGCTCGCGCTCGAGCACGGCGCCACGCTCCGCGCAGGGCACGACGTGCTGTTCGCGTCGAGCTTCGTGCCGCTCGCCGAGCTCGTCGGGCTCGTGCCGGAGCTCGCGAGGGTCCCGGCGATCCTCTACTTCCACGAGAACCAGCTCGCGTACCCGCACGAGGGCGGGGCGCGCGAGCGGGACCTGCACTTCGGCTTCACGCAGCTCGTCTCTGCGCTCGCGGCCACGCGGTGCGCGTTCAACTCGGCGTTCAACCGGGACTCGTTCCTCGCGGCCGCGCGCGAGCTGCTCGGCCGGATGCCCGATGCCGTGCCGCGCGGGTGGGTCGAACGCATCGCCGAGCGCAGCGTCGTGCTGCCGGTGCCGCTCGATCTGCCCGACATCGCGCCGCCTGTGCACGTCGTCGACGCGGCCACGCGCGCCCGCGGGCCGCTCGTGGTGTGGAACCACCGCTGGGAGTTCGACAAGGATCCGGCCACGTTCCTCGCGGTGGTGCGCCGGCTCGTGGACGCCGGCGTGCCGCTGCGCATCGCGATCTGCGGGCAGCGCTTCGCCCGGTGCCCGAGGGAGCTCGACGAGGCGCCGGCGTGGCTCGGCGATCGGTTGGTGCACTTCGGCGCGATCGAGGAGCGCGGGGAGTATCTCGCACTGCTCGGGCGGGCCGACATCGTCGTGTCGACCGCGATCCACGAGTTCTTCGGGCTCGCGGTGCTCGAGGCGGTGCACCTCGGCGCCATGCCGCTCGTGCCGGATCGCCTGGCGTACCCGGAGCTCGTGCCGGCCGAGCACCGCTGGTCGGATGCCGAGGATCTCGCGCGGCGGCTGCGGGCCGCCTCGCAGCGGTACGTCGCCGGCGAGGAGCTGCGCGCGGATCGACGATCGATCACGGGGCCGCTGCTCGCCGGCGTCGTGGTGTCGCGGTACGAATCACTGCTGCGCGAGCTCTGCTGAGGGCCGGAGCGGCGGTACAATCCGCCCATGCCCGCGGGACCGAGCGACCGGGTCGACGAGGCGCTCGCGTCGACGGCGGTCGCGGTCGATGCGGTCTCGGACACCGTGCTCGGCCCCGGTGCGGCGTCCGAGGGCGCCACGGCGGCCGAGGACTACGGCGTCGGCTTCGTGCTCGCCGGGCGCTATCGCATCCACGGATTGCTCGGACGCGGCGGCATGGGCGAGGTCTATCGCGCCGAGGACCTCGTGCTCGGCGAGCAGGTCGCGATCAAGTTCCTGCCGCGCTCGGTCGCGAGCGATCGCGCATACATGGATCGGTTCGTCCAGGAGGTCCGGGTCGCGCGGCAGGTGACGCACACCAACGTGTGCCGCGTGCACGACATCGGCGAGGCGGACGGTC
>Ga0105107_10003615_pt1 | contig 10306 bp, 10 predicted proteins | sample PPLLaktember2015_6_FD_79335 | JGI IMG/M metagenome (GOLD analysis project Ga0105107, IMG submission 79335) | Freshwater sediment microbial communities from Prairie Pothole Lake near Jamestown, North Dakota, USA - PPLs Lake P8 Core (1) Depth... | ecosystem: Environmental > Aquatic > Freshwater >...
CAATCGCGGCGATGCGAGCGCTCTCGATGCGGCGAAACGCATCGACGCCGCGGTCGAGCGGGTGATCGCCGAAGCGAAGTGGCTGACGCCGGACCTCGGTGGGACGGCGGGCACGACGCAGATGGGGGACGCGATCGCGGCCGCGGTGTGACCGTTACACCCCGAGTTTCCGCACCCAGCCTTCGTCGGAGCGCTCGTACGACTGCGCCTGCATCAGCGTGAACTGTGCGCCCCCCGCCTCCCACGCATAGCGCTCGACCCGCACGTTGCGCCCCTCGATGCGCAGCGCATTGAACGAGTTCACTTCCCCGCGCCCACGCGTGGAGGTCGCCGTGCCCGCCTGCACCACGAGCGCGGCGTAGCCGTGGATCCTGTAGCGCAGCGTCGTGTCGCCGGTGTGACTCAGGTGCATATGCCCCGCGAGCAGGATGTCGGCGCCGCAGCCCGCGAGCATCTCCATCGCCATCGGCGCGCGCCCGACGATCTGCCCGTCGTCGCTCGTGGGCGGCACGTCGAAAGGATGGTGCGTGACGACGATTTTGACGACCGCTTCGTCGAGGTCGCACAGCTTCACCCGCACGCGCTCCACCTGCGCCGCGTTGACGCGCCCACCCTTGAAGACGAGCGAGCGCGCGGTGTTCACGCCGACGATCGCGATCTCCTCGTCGACGAGCGCGGGCTCCACGTCGTCGCAGATGTAGCGCCGGTAGGCGGCGAGCGGCGCGAGGAAGCGGCGCGCGACGTTGTAGAGCGGTATGTCGTGGTTGCCGGGGACGACGATGCGAGGCTGCGGCAGCGTATCGAGAAACGCCCGCGCCGCGCGGAACTGCTCCGGGCGCGCGCGCTGGGTGAGGTCGCCCGAGACCACCACGCAGTGAGGCACGAGCTCAACGATCCTGCGCCGCAAGGGCTCGAGCAGGGCGCGATCGACGCGGCCGAAGTGCAGGTCGGAAAGATGGACGATCGTGCGCAAGGAAAGCCCTCAGGCTGCTTCCGCCGCGGGCACGATCACGCGCAACGCGCCGGGGCGTATCGAGTATTCGAGGGGCATGTCCATGCGCGTCACCTCGCCGTCGGTCGCGACGTGGAGGCTCTTCCTCCGGCGCGTTTCGATCGTGAGCGTGCGCGCTTTCATCGCCTGGAAATCCTCGGCCTGGTGCAGGCGCCCGAAGAGTGCGCGCACTGCCAGCATCAGAAGACGCGCGCGGCTGCGGCGGGGGCTCAAGTACACGCTGAGATGACCCGCGTCGAGACGCTCGCGCCCGCCGATGTTGAAGCCCTCCATGGTGTACTCGTTGTTGCCGACGAATATGAAGCGCGTGCTGCAGTGCTGCTCGCCCTCGTCGAGGCTCATGCGCACGTTCAGAAGACGGCTGCGCCGGAACGCCGTGAGCGTCGCCCATGCCAGCGCGTACCACTTGCCGCGCCCGAGCCTGCGTTGCTGGCTTTCGCGGTCGCGCACGATGTGCGGGTAGAGCCCCAGGCTCGAGTTGTTGATGAACACGCGCCCGTTCACCACGCCCACGTCGACCTCGACCGTGTGCTTCGCGGCGATCGCCCGTACCGCGGCGCCGGTGTCGAGCGGAATGCCGAGGTCCTTCGCGAAGTGGTTGAGCGTGCCGAGCGGCAGCACGCCGAGCGCGACGCCCGTTCCGGCGAGCGCCGAGGCGACCGCGCTGATGGTGCCGTCGCCCCCGCCTGCGGCGATGACAGGCGGACGGCCTTCCACCAGCTTCGCCGCGATCGCGCGCACGTCCTCACCGGGACGCACTGAAACGACGCGCGCCTCCACGCCGGCATCGAGGAACGACTGTGCGAGAGCGTCACTGTCGCCGTTGCCGTTGGCCGTGCCCGCCGCTGCGTTGACGATGACCGGTAACATGCAGCGGCGTTAAGCGAAGCCCGTGCCCATACACCTGAGCCGTGCGATCATTCCGCTTCCACGGCCAATTCACGCCAAAGGCATCGATCGATGACTCGTCTAGCCGTTTTCACGAAGAATCGGACCAATCCGGCGTACGCGGCCGCGCGGCTCGGAGCCGAGCGCACGGCGGCGCAGCACGGCGCGAGCGTCGTGCACTTCGTCCCGCGCAAGGCCGACGATATCGACGAGCAGGTGGGGCTCCTCGACGATGCGCTCGCCGCGCGTTTCGACGCTTTCGTTTTCGTTCCGGTGCACGCGAGCGCCGTGGACGAGGCGATCGGCCGCGTGCTCGGCGCGGGCATTCCCGTGGTGAATTATCTCAACCGGCTCGCGACAGGGCACTTCGTGTCGTTCGTGGGCGCGGACGACGTTCGGCTCGGGCGCGTGATCGCGGAACATCTCGCGCAGCACCTGCACTGGCGCGGAGAGCTCGTCGTGATGGAAGGTATGCCGGGCTCGGTCACGAGCGCCGATCGCATGAAAGGATTTGCCGAGGCGCTGAAGGCGCATCGCGACATCCGCGTCGTCGCCACGCTGCAGGGGGAGTACCAGCAGGTTGCCGCGCGCGACGCGATGGCCGCTTTTCTCGCCGCGCCGCATCCGGCGTTCGATGCGGTGCTCGCTGCGAACGATGCGATGGCGCTGGGTGCGCTCGAAGCGCTGGCCGCGCGCGGGCTGCGACCGGTGGTCACCGGAGTGAACGCGCTCCCGGACGCGATCGACGCCGTCAAAAGCGGCACGATGCTGGCCACCGTCGATTTCGATGCCCTGAAGATCGCGTGCATCGCCACCGAAGCGGCGTTGCGCCACCTGCGCGGCGAGCGCGTGCCGCGCGAGATCATCCTGCCGGTGCAGATCGTCGACCGCACCAATTGCGCAGCCTGGGACCGGCCGCTCGAAGAGCGCGAGTGTCCGCGCTGGGACGACGTCACCCGGATTCCGGGTGGGACTGCGGTGTCTCCCTAGACCCCGGGGCAGGCCCGGATTCGCATGCTGAGAACCCTGCTGAAGGGGATGCTGTTCGGGCGTTCCCGCCGCGCAGGCGCAACGCTGGAAGACGCACGCACGCTCCTCGACGCCGGCCGCAACGACGACGCGGTCTCCATGCTGCGGGCGGTATGCATAGCTCGCCCCGATGACTGGGAGCCGCGCCTCCTGCTCGGCCGCGTGCTCTACGCCGACAAGCAACTCGGCCCTGCGCTGACGGCGCTCGAGCAGGCGCTCGAGATCGCGCCGCACGACACCGACACGCTCTATCTCCTCGGCAGGGCGCGAACCGACACCGGCGATTTCGCAGGGGCGGCGCAGCTCCTGCGCGAGCTCGTTGCGCGGATGCCGAAGTGGGGCCAGGGCCGGCTCGCGCTCGCCGATGCGCTCACCGGCGCGGGTGACCTCGACGCGGCCGAGGACTGCTACCTCGATGCGATCGAGCTCGCGCCGGAGCTCGCCGCGGGGCCTTACAACTACGGCGTGCTGCTGGAGAGGACGGCGCGTATCGACGATGCGATCGCGTGCTACCGCCGGGCGCTCGGAATCGATCCCGATTTCAGGCAGGCGCGCGCGAACCTCCTGTTCGCGCTCAACCGCACCGATGCCATCACGCCGGAGGCCCTCTATCGCGAGCACCTCGAATGGGCCCGCCGCCACGCCGAGCCGCTCACCGCCGCCGCACCGCCGCCGAGGCCGCCGCGGCGTCCGCGCGGCCGGCTGCGGGTGGGTTATGTATCGGCCGACTTTCGCGAGCATCCGATCGGGCACTTCTGCGGGCCCGTGCTGCGGCATCACGCGCGCGACGCATTCGAGATCTATTGCTATTCGGACGTGAGTGCACCGGATGCGCTGACCGCGGCCTTGCGCGCCCTCGACAGCCGGTGGCGCGACACGCGCTCGTTGAGCGACGAGGCGCTCGCCGCGCTGGTGCGCGAGGACGCGATCGACATCCTGGTCGACCTGACCGGACATACGCGCGGCGACCGTCTGCTCGCTTTCGCACGCCGTCCCGCGCCGCTCCAGGTCGCGTGGATCGGCTACCCGAATACGACCGGGATGTCCGCGATGACCCATCGCATCACCGATGCGTACGCCGATCCGCCGGGCGCCACCGACCACCTGTATACCGAGCGCCTGGTCCGCATGCCGGAGATCTACCTGCCGTTTGCCGTGCCGGCCGAGGACGTGCCGGTCGCACCCGCGCCCGCGGCCGGGCGCGGCGTCGTCACTTTCGGCTCGTTCAATGTCGCGGCCAAGCTCACCCCGCGCATGCTCGCGCTGTGGGCGCGCATCCTGTGCGCGCTGCCGGGCTCGCGCCTCATGATCCTCACGCTACCCGAAGGGCGCACCTGCGCGCGCATCGCGGCGTCATTCGAGCGCGCGGGCGTCGACCCGGCGCGGCTCGACCTGCGCGGCACCGTTCCGCATCGCGCCTTCCTCGAGGCGCACGCGGAAGTCGACATCGCCCTCGATTCCTATCCGTATCACGGCACGACGACGACCGCGCACACGCTCTGGATGGGGGTGCCGCTCGTCACGCTCGCGGGCGCCATGCACGCGTCCAGGGTCGGGGTGTCGATGCTGTCCAACGTCGGAATGCCGGAGCTCATCGCGACGAGCGAAGAGGAATATCTGCGTATCGCCGTGGAGCTCGCGGGCGACCCGCACCGCCTGCAGGCCGTGCGTGCCGGATTGCGTGGCCGCATGCGCACTGCGCCCAATATGGATGGCGAGCGCTATACGCGCTTCCTGGAAAAGGCTTACGTGAGGATCTGGGAGGAGTGGTGCGCGTCAAGCAGGGTATGAGCCGTATGCGAGCCTGCTTCAGTTCCCAGCGCGCTCCGCATCCTGCGGCGCCCATTCCCACGGCGGCACCGGCGACGGGTCGCTCCACAGGCCCCGCCGGGCGGCACGGGCTTCGGACTGCAGTGGATGGAGCCGCGCGTCGGGCGCACGCTCGAGCGACACCCATGCCATGCCGCGGCGCACCTGTTCCGCGCCGGCGTCGACGCCTTCGCATTCCACGTGGCCGAACACCCCGCGCGGCGCGTCGATCCCGAGGTCCTCGACGGTCGCTTCCTTGTGTAGGCAGACTTCCGCCAGCGACGCCGTGGCCCTCGCATCGAAAGGCTGCCCTGTTTCGGGCGCATCGATCTCGCCGAGCCGCAGCTTCAGCAGCCGCTCGTCGACCCGCACCGTCACGGTGTCCCCTCCCGAAATGCCGATGACGATGCCGGTCAATCCGGCGCGCGCGAGCGCCGGCGCGAACAGGCATAAGGTCAAGGCAGCAAAAAGTTTTCCAGCCCGGCAGCGGTATCGGGACATCACGTCGATCGATGAAACCCGAAGCGGGAAAGCGAATTGTTGCGGAGCGCTGTTGAGTGCATCGGCTAGCACGGGTAGCTTACGCGGAGCTTACAAGTGCGTGCAATGTGAAAAGATTCAGGGTATCGTGCGCTGACCAAAGGGGTCCGGATTATGAACTGCACTCCGGGGTTTATCGAAAAAAACGGATGAGGAAACTGGATGAGCACGGATTCTTCAGCATTCGCATCTGTAATTCGCATCGCGCGCAAGAGCGCCGCCGTCTCCATCACCGCGCTCGCGCTCGCCTGCGCGGCGCCGCTGCTCCATGCGCAAAGCTATCCTGCGAAGCCCGTGCGCATCATCGTTCCGTTTGCGGCCGGCGGCGGAACAGCGATCCAGGGCCACCTTCTCGGCAAGAAACTCTATGAAAGCCTGGGACAGACTTTCGTCATCGACAACCGGCCCGGCGCGAGCGGCCTCATCGGCACCGAGGTCGCAGCGAAGTCGCCGGCCGACGGGTACACCATCCTTTTCACCACCGCTTCGCTTTCGGTCAACGTCACGCTCTACGGCAAGCGCCTCACCATCAACCCGGTGAAGGACCTGCAGCCGATCAGCTGGGTGTCGTCGGTGCCGCTGATCGTCGTCGTGCATCCCAACGTTCCGGCCAAAAATCCGAAGGAGCTGGTGCAGCTCGCGAAGCGCAGCGGAAAGATGAACGCCGGCCACAACGGCGCGGGTACCACGAGCCATCTCGCGATCGAGATGCTGAAGCAGATGACCGGCATGAACGTCGCGTCGATCGGCTACAAGGGCGGCGGCCCGTCGATCACCGCGCTCATGGGCGGGGAGGTGGACTTCAACTTCGCCACCGCGCTCACGGCCGCGCCGCACATCAAGTCCGCGAAGTTGAGGGCGCTCGCAGTCACGACCGCCAAGCCTTCCAAGGCTTACCCCACGCTGCCGACGATGGTTTCGATCTATCCGGGCTTCGAGATCGACAACTGGTACGCGATGTTCTTCCCGTCGGGCACGCCGAAACCGATGGTCGACAAGATCAACGCCGAGATCAGGAAAGCCCTGCAGTCGAAGGAAGTCGCCGACTTCATGGCGCGCGAAGGCGCGGAGCCGGTGGGCAGCTCGCCCGAGGAGCTCGCGGCCTACTTCAAGCGCGAAATCGACAAATACGCAAACGTGATCCGCAAAGGCAACATCGCCATCCAGTAGTAATCCACGCTGATCGAAGGAGGATAGACATGAGCTTCAGCCGTATCGCAGGCGCAGTCGTTGGCACGGTTCTTCTCGCGGCGGGCGCCGCGTACGCGCAGTCGTACCCGGCCAAGCCGGTGCGCGTCGTCATCGTGTTTCCCCCCGGAGGCTCGAACGACGTAGTAGGGCGTCTCGTTTTCAACAAGGTGGGCGAACAGACCGGCCAGCAGTTCATCATCGACAACCGGGGCGGGGCGGCGGGAACCATAGGCTCCGAAGTCGTCAAGAACAGCCCGTCGGACGGTTACACCATCATGGTGCAGTCGGCCACGCACGTCGCCAACGCGCATCTCTACAAGAAGCTTCCTTACGACGTGCTGAAAGACTTCATCGGCGTCACCACCATGGCGCGGCAGGTCGGCATGATAGTCACGCACCCGTCGCTGCCGGTGCGCACGACCCAGGACTTCATCAATCTCGCCAAAAAGCGGCCCGGAGAGCTGGTTTACGGCTCGGCGGGCAACGGCAGCTTCGTTCATTTGACGATGGCGCTGTTCGCCGAGATGGCGGGCATGAAAATGATCCACGTTCCCTATAAGGGAGGGGGCCCTGCCGGCATCGCGCTCGTCGCAGGGGAAACCCAGGCGATGCTCGCCACCATAGGCTCGCTGTTCGGTCACATCAAGGCGGGGCGCGTGCGCCCGATCGCGGTGTCGTCGGACAAGCGCACGACGCAGTTCCCGGACGTGCCGGCGATCGCCGAGACGGTTCCCGGCTACGAGTTCACGGCGTGGGTTGCGTGCTTCGCACCCGCGGGAACGCCCAGACCGATCATCGACAAGCTCAACGCCGAGATCAGGAAGGCGCTCGCCGATCCGGGTGTCGCGTCGAAGTTGACGTCGTTTACCCTCGATCCCATGCCCATGACTCCGGATCAGTTCGCACAGCGCATCAAATCGGACTACGACAAGTACGAAAAAGTCGTGAAGCTCTCGGCGGCGCGTATCGACTAGAAGCCGTTCGCCGCTCGCCACCGTCTGGCATCGCACCACACAGGAGCTTGATCGACAGGACCAACGCGCAACACCAGCAGCAAGCCGTCTAAACGCATCACGCCCCCGCGTTTCGTGGGGGCGAACTCGAGGAGGGTGCAAAAATGACGCTGCATCGTATCTGGTTTGTCGTCGTAATCGGTTTCTCCTTCTTGTTTCCGGGTGCGGCTGCCGCCGCGGCCGCGGAAAGCTTTCCGCAGCGGCCGATCCGGCTGATCGTTCCGTTCCCGCCGGGGGGCAGCAACGACGTGCTGTCGCGCTTCATCGGCATCAAGCTGACCGATCGTATCGGCCAGACGGTGGTGATCGACAATCGCGGGGGCGCGAACGGAATCATCGGGACCGAGCTCGCATCGAACACCACGCCCGACGGCTACACCCTCCTGATCGCGTCGACCTCGTACGTCATGAACGCCGCGGTGCGCCAGCTCCCGTACGACGTCGAGAAGTCCTTCGATCCGGTCTCCACGATAGGCTCGTCGCCCAACTCGATCCTCATCACGCCCGGATTCGTGAGCTCGGTGAAAGAGCTCGTGGACCGCGCCAAGGCGAAGCCGAAGTCGATCAGCTACGGATCGACCGGGGTCGGCGGCTTCAATCACTTCGGCGGCGAGCTCTTCAAGAACGTCGCCAAAATCGATCTCGTGCACGTGCCTTACAAAGGCGGCGGTCCGGCGATGACCGACGTGATGGCGGGGCAGATTCCGATGATGTTCAGCTCGGTCACCCAGGCGCTTCCGCACGCGCGTTCGGGCAGGCTCAAGATACTCGCGGTGGGCGCGAAGAAGCGCGTAGCCGCGCTGCCGGACGTCCCGACGGTCATCGAATCGGGATACCCCGGCTACGAGGTTTCCGTCTGGTGGGGCATCGTCGCACCGACAGGCGCGCCGCGTCCGGTCCTGGACAAGCTGCGCCGCGAGGTGACGGCCGTTCTCACGGATCCTGCCACGCGCGAGTATCTTGCGAACCTGTCAGCGGAGCCGATGAACCTCGAACCGGCGGCTTTCCGCAAAATGATCGGCGATGACGTGAAGAAGTGGAAAGAGGTCGCGAAGGAAGCGAAAATCAACGTCAAGTAGGCCTGTGGCCGCGCCCGGTCACGCTCTCCGGCGCAAGCGTGACCGTCTCGCCCGACTCGAGCGCTTTCACCACCGCTTCGAACGCGGAGACCGTGGCCAGCATGTCGGCCGAGGTGACCGGAAACGGCGCATACCCCTGTATCGCGTCGGTGAAGACTTCGAGCTCGTGGCGCAGCGCGTCCACCGGCTCGAGCTCCATGCGCTCGGGTTTGGCGTTCGGCCGGTGCACGAGCAGCACGTGCTCGTCGACCGATTCGGCCGAAGCCTTGTCCCCGAAGACGTGCACGCGCCAGTAGAAAGGCGACGCGCGCACGGTCGCCATCATGCCGCTCACGCCGTTCTCGAACTCGACGAGGACGCACGCGACATCGCGCGGCACCGGCGGGGGCTTGCGCACCACGAGTTGCCCGCGCACGCGCCTCACCGGACCGATGAGGTTCACGAATGCGTCGAGGATGTGCAGCCCCGCTCCCGTCATGCCGCCGCCGGGCGATTCGGCAGGCGAATCGCGCCACGTGCCTGCGGTGTTGTCCGAGTGCTGGTTGCTGAAATGACCTTCGATGTGCAGGATTTCGCCGAGCTCGCCGGAGCCCGCGATGCGTTTGAGCGCCTGCATCGACGGCCAGAGGCGCCGGTTGTGGCCCACGCCGAGCACGACGCCCGCGCGCCGGCACGCTTCTATCATGGCCGCCGCATCCGCGGTGTTGAGCGCGAGCGGCTTTTCGCAGAACACCTGCTTGCCCGCACGCGCCGCCGCCTCCACCATCGGCCGGTGCAGCGAGTGCGGCGTCGTGAGCACGACCGCCTGAATCGCGGGGTCGGCGAGCACTTCCGCCAGATCGCGGCAAAGGGGCAGATCGTGGCGCTTCGCGAACTCCGCCACGTTCTCGGGCGCGGCGTCGACCCCGCGCACGAACCGGATGCGCTCGCTCCTGCCGTGGAGCGCTTCGACGAAATTCTTTCCCCACCTTCCGATGCCCACGATGGCGGCGTCTATCATTCGATGTCCTGTTCTTGCGTAGCGGGCGCGGCCGGCGCGCCTCGCGGCAAGAGTAACATTTCGTCGGCCCGCGGCCGCAGTAGTAACATGTGGCGGCATAAGACGTTCGACGCGCCGCGAGGCGCATAAGCCCGCCCTTAACGCCCGGAGGCGTAGCCGAAGGAGCGGCGTAGAGATAATTCGTAGCGCCGCGAGGCGCATAAGCCCGCCCTTAACGCCCGGAGGCGTAGCCGAAGGAGCGGCGTAGATCTTTCAGGGAGCGATCATGCAGATAGAGATCAGCGACGTCGGCGAGGACCTGAGGCGAGTAACGCTCATCGGCCGTCTCGACACCCCGGGCGTCCTCACCATCGAGCCTCGATTCGTCACCGGGCTCGTCCAGGGCGGCAGGAACGCGATCGTCGACCTCTCGAAGGTCGATTTCATCGCGTCGATGGGAATCCGCATGTTCATCTCGGTGGCGAGGAACCTGAAGGACCATCACGCGAGGATCGCGCTCTACGCCCCCCAGCCGAGGGTGGACGAAGTGCTCGACGCCGCCGCTTTCCGGCAGCTGGTGCCGGTGTGCAAGGACGCCGAGGAGGCCGCCGCGGCGGTGCGCTTCTGAGCCGCTTCGCAACCATCGGGCGCTAGAGCCTGTTATGGACTTTATCGCGCACGACGTTGAGCCAAAAGGGTCTGGATGCTAGGCGCGACGAGGCCGCATAGCCCTTCTATGCAACGAGGAGCAACGACGCAGACGGGC
>Ga0105107_10003617_pt1 | contig 10304 bp, 11 predicted proteins | sample PPLLaktember2015_6_FD_79335 | JGI IMG/M metagenome (GOLD analysis project Ga0105107, IMG submission 79335) | Freshwater sediment microbial communities from Prairie Pothole Lake near Jamestown, North Dakota, USA - PPLs Lake P8 Core (1) Depth... | ecosystem: Environmental > Aquatic > Freshwater >...
CTCGGCGCCGGCGACGAAGATGTCGCGCTGCTGCGCCATCTCCTCGGCCTTCTTCTTGCCCATCGCGCGGCGCAGGAGGTCCGCCCCGCCCAGCGTATAGCCGCCCGCCACCTGGGCGATCTGCATCACCTGCTCCTGGTACACCATGATCCCGTAGGTCGGACCCAGGATTGGCTCCAGGCGCGGGTCGAGGTATTCCACGCGCTTGCCGTGCTTGCGCTCGATGTATTCCGGGATCAGGTCCATCGGCCCCGGCCGGTACAGCGCCACCAGGGCGATGATGTCCTCGAACCGATCCGGGCGCGCGCGCCGGATCAGGTCGCGCATGCCGCGCGATTCCAGCTGGAACACCGCGGTGGTGTTCCCCGAGGAGAGCAGCTGGTAAGTCGGCCCGTCGTCGAGCGGGACCTTGTCCAGCGCGAACGCCTCGTCGCCCATGCCGCGCACGTAGCGCTCGGCCCAGTCGAGGATGGTGAGCGTGGTGAGGCCGAGGAAGTCGAACTTCACCAGGCCCACGGCCTCCACGTCGTCCTTGTCGAGCTGCGAGATGACGTTCGTCGTGCCTTCGGCGGCGTAAAGCGGGCAGAAATCCGTGAGCCGTCCCGGCGCGATCAGCACGCCGCCGGCGTGCATGCCGACGTTGCGCACCAGCCCCTCGAGCTTGTCCCCCAGCTCCAGCAGCTCCTTCACCTCGTCCTCCGCCTTCTCGCGCTCGGCGAGCAGCGGCTCCATCTCGCGGGCCATCTGGAGGGTGATGGCCTTGCCCGGCTGCACCGGGATGAGCTTGGCGAGCTGGTCGCAGAAGTTGTAGCCGAGGTCGAGCACGCGCCCGACGTCGCGCACCACCGCGCGCGCCGCCATGGTCCCGAAGGTCGCGATCTGCGAAACGCTGTCCTCGCCGTACTTCCTGCGCACGTAGTCGATGACCCGGTCGCGGCCGTCCTGGCAGAAGTCGATGTCGAAATCCGGCATCGAGATGCGCTCGGGATTGAGGAAGCGCTCGAACAGCAGGTCGTAGCGCAGCGGATCGAGATTGGTGATGCCGAGCGAGTACGCGACCAGCGAGCCGGCGCCGGAGCCGCGTCCCGGCCCGACCGGCACGCCGTTGGAGCGCGCCCAGCTAATGAAGTCGGCCACGATGAGGAAGTAGCCGGCGAAGCCCATCTGGATGATGGTCTTCAGCTCGAACTCCAGCCGCTCCCGGTAGCGCGCCTCGCCCTCGAGACCCCTCTGCCGCAGCCCGGCGTGCGCTTGCGCGCGCAGGTACTCGTCGATCGAGGTGCCCTGCGGCGTGGGGAAGTCGGGCAGGCGGCTCTTGCCGAGCTCGATCGCCAGATTGCACCGGCGCGCGATCTCGAGCGCGTTCTGCAGCGCCTGCGGAATGTCGGCGAAGAGGCGCGCCATCTCCTCCTGGGTCTTGAAGTACTGCTCGGGCGTGAAGCTCCTCGGCCGGCGCTGGTCGCCAAGCACGTAACCCTGGGAGATGCACACGCGCGCCTCGTGGGCCTTGAAGTCGCCAGGCGCGACGAACTGCACCGGATGGGTGGCGACGACCGGGATACGCAGGCGCGCCGCGAGGGCGACGCTGCGCGAGAGCACCGCCTCGCCGTTCGGCGTCCCGGCGCGCTGCAGCTCGACGTAGTAGCGGCCGGGAAAGAGGGCCGCCCATGCCGCGGCAAGGCGCTCCGCCGTCTCCGCGTGCCCCGTGGCGAGCGCCTGGCCCACATCGCCCGCCGCGGCCCCGGACAGCGCGATGAGCCCCCCGGTGCCTTCCTCCTCGAGCCACGCGCGCGCGATCTCCGCGCGGCCCCGATGCTGGTTGGAAAGCCATGCCCGCGAAAGCAGGCCGGAGAGCCTGAGATAGCCCTCGCGCGAGGCGCAGAGCAGCAGCGTGCGGAAAGGCTTCTCGCGATCGGTGTCGTTCTGGATCCAGCAGTCGGCGCCGAGGATGGGCTTGATGCCCGCGGCCCGGGCTGCGCGGTAGAACTTCACCATGCCGAACAGGTTGGCGCTGTCCGTGAGGGCAAGCGCGGGCATGCCGTCGGCCGCCGCGCGCTCCACCGCCTCCTCGAGGCGCACGATGCCGTCGCTCACCGAGTACTCGCTGTGCATCCTCAGGTGAACGAACCGCGGCACTCCCATGTCAAAAAATTCTACCGGAAAGGGTCCCCATGAAACGCTGGTTGCTCTTCATCTTCCTCCTGGCGGCCGGCGGCGCCGCGGCGCAGGACCGCAGCGTGCAGCTCGACAAGGCGTACGAGGAAGCGCGCGCGGCGCAGGAAGCGCTCAAGGCCGCGGAGGCGCGCCGCGACGCGGGCGTCGAGTCGCAGCCCGGCGAGCGCATCGGAACCGCCGCCGGCGGCAGCCGGCCGACCGAAAGCTATTTCGCCCGCCAGGCGATCCTCGAGCAGGAAGTCGAGGCAGCGCGCCGCCGCCACGAAGCCGCCGTCCGGCGCTGGAACGACCTCAAGTAACATGCGCGGGCCATGCGGCCCGCGCTCCCCGCGCTGCTCGTGGGCGCGACCTGTATCGCGCTCTCGCCAATCTTCGTGCGCCTTTCCGAGGCGGGGCCGACGGCCACCGCCTTCTGGCGCGTCGCGCTCGCGGTGCCGGTGCTCTGGGCCGTGCTTCTCGCCGCGCCGCGGTCCGCGGCGACGCCGGGCCGGGGCGCTCCCTGGGCGCTGCTCGCGGCCGCCGGCGTCGCCTTCGCCGGCGACCTGGGCTTCTGGCACGCGTCGATCCAGCTCACGTCCGTGGCGAACTCCACGCTGCTCGCCAATCTCGCCTCGATCTTCGTCACGCTCGCCGCGTGGCTGTTCCTGCGGCAGCGGCCGAGCGGCCTGTTCCTCGCCGGGCTCGTCACGGCGCTCGCCGGCGTATTCACGCTCGTGCGCGCGAGCGTCGAGCTCTCGCCCACGGCGCTCGCGGGCGACGCGCTCGGGGTGCTGACGGCGATGTTCTACGCGGCGTACCTGCTGGCGGTCAAAGCCCTGCGCGACCGCAAGCAGTCCACGCTGGAAGTCATGGCGGTGACGAGCACGATCACCGCGGCGATCCTGCTCCCGGTCGCCCTGGCTTCGGGAGAAGCGATGCTGCCCCGCTCCGCCTCGGGCTGGGCGGTGCTCGCCGGCCTCGCCATCGTGTCCCATGCCGCGGGCCAGGGACTGATCGCGTTCGCGCTCGCGCACCTGCCCGCGGCTTTCTCCTCGGTCAGCCTGCTCTTCCAGCCGGTGATGGCGGCGCTGTTCGCCTGGATGATCCTCGCCGAGCCGCTCGCGCCGCTGCAGGTGCTCGGCGGATGCATCGTGCTCGCGGGAATCTACCTCGCCCGCCGCGGGTCGCCCTAGACGACGAGCGCCTCGGGCTCGCCCTGCCCGGCCTCGATCGCGCCGATCTGGTAGACCGTCTCGCCGGCTTCGCGCAGCGCGCGCGCCGCCTGCGCCGCGTGGGCGGCATCGACGACGGCGATCATCCCGATGCCGCAGTTGAACACGCGCAGCATCTCGTCCTCGGCCACGTTGCCCTCGCGCTGCAGCCACTGGAAAAGGGCCGGCCTCGGCCAGGCATCCCTGCGGATGCGGGCGTGCACGCCCCGCGGGAGGATGCGCGGCACGTTGCCCGTGATGCCGCCGCCCGTGATGTGCGCGAGCCCCTTGACCGGGACCGACTCGAGGAGCTGGAGAACGGGCTTCACGTAGATCCGCGTGGGCTCGAGGAGATCGAAGGGCGGCGAGGCGCGCCCGACGATGCGCCGGATGAGCGAGTAGCCGTTGGAATGCGCGCCGCTCGAGGCGAGCCCGAGGATCGCGTCGCCGGGACGGATGGCACGGCCGTCGAGCACGCGGTCTTCCTCGACCACGCCCACGCAGAAGCCGGCGAGATCGTACTCGCCCTCGGGATACATGCCCGGCATCTCCGCGGTTTCGCCCCCGATGAGGGCGCAGCCCGCGAGCTCGCAGCCGCGCGCGATGCCCTTGATGACCTGCGCGGCGACGCCGCCGTCGAGCTTGCCGCAGGCGAAGTAGTCGAGGAAGAAGAGCGGCTCGGCGCCCTGCACGAGCACGTCGTTCGCGCTCATCGCCACGAGGTCGATGCCGATGGTGTCGTGCCGCCCGGCGCCGAAGGCGAGCTTGAGCTTGGTGCCGACGCCGTCGGTGCCCGAGACGAGCACCGGCCGGCGGTACTTCTGCGGCAGGCGGCACAGCGCGCCGAACCCGCCGATCCCCGCCATCACCTCGGGCCGCATCGTGCGCTTCGCGAAGGGCTTGATCGCTTCCACCAGCGCGTCGCCGGCGTCGATGTCGACGCCCGCGTCGCGGTAGGAGATCGCTTCGTTCGACATGCTAGAGTGGCCATTCTACTCGACCGCCATGCAGCAGCTTCCCCTCGAGATCTCGCGGCCCGCGGAGCCGGACTTCGCCGACTTCATCACCGGCGCGAATGGCGAAGCGATCGCGCGCGTGCGCGAGCTCGCCTCGGGCGCGCTGGCCGAGCGCATCGTCTACCTGTGGGGCGAGCCGGGCAGCGGCCGCTCGCATCTGCTGCGTGCCGCGGCGCGCGCCAATCCCTCCCTGATCGTCGCCGACGACGTCGAGGCTCTCGACGCCGCGAGCCAGCAGGCGCTCTTCAACGCCATCAACGCGGCCCGCGAGGGCGAGGGTGCCGTGCTCGTCGCCGGCGGCGCGCCGCCCGCGGCGCTGCCGCTGCGGGAGGACCTGCGCACCCGCCTCGCCTGGGGGCTCGTCTACCACCTGCGCCCCCTGAACGACGGCGAAAAAGCCCTGCGCCTGCGCGCCGAGGCCCGGCGCCGGGGGCTCAGGCTGACCGACGAGATCGTCGCCTTCCTTCTTGCCCGGTTGCCCCGCGACCTGGCGAGCCTGCAAGCCGCTCTGGAAGTGCTTGATCGGTATTCCCTTATCCGTCAGCGGCCGCTCACCCTGCCCCTCGTCCGCGAGGCATTGGCGCCGAAGCAACAGTCCGCAGAACCTCCTCGACAAACGGGGGGGTCGTGAGTAGATTCTTCAATCATCCGCTAAGGGATTCATGGTGTTCTCCAGGACCCTCGCACTTGCCGCTCTTTGCGCCTGCCTTGGCGCGCCGCCGGCATACGGGCAATCGGGTCTGCGGGTGCCCGAGCGCGGCGAGCAGGGCCTCGACCCCACCCTCGCACGCGGCTGGCTGGCGCCCGATTACGACCGCTTCGGCTTCGCGGACTGGCGCTGGCGGGAGCCCGGCCTCGGCGTTCCGTCCCGCATGCACTGGTCCTACGCGTTGAGCGAGCGCGGCAGCCTCGGCATGTCGCGCGGCTATGGCGGCGAGCTCGAGGACCAGCGGCAGTACTCCCTGTTCGGCAGCTACTCGCTTTCGCCCGAGTGGGCGCTGAGCGCCGAGACCCTCGGGCGCGACGCCACCGGGCTCTTCCGCCTGCAGGACATCCGCATCGGCGTGCAGCGCCGGTTCTGAAGCCGCCGCGCGCGCGCTGGGTAGAATCGGGCGCGCCATGCGGCTCGCCCTGTTCGACCTCGACAACACGCTGCTCGCCGGCGACAGCGACTACGAGTGGGGCCAGTTCCTCGTCGATTGCGGCGTGCTCGAGCGCGAGGCGTACGAGGCGCAGAACCGCGCCTATTACGAGCAATACGCCGCCGGCACGCTCGACATCCACGAGTACCTCGGCTTCGCGCTGCGGCCGCTCGCCGAGCACTCGGCGGGCGACCTCGCCCGCTGGCACGCGGAGTTCATGCGCAGGCGCGTGCTGCCGATGATCGGCGCGGCGGCGCGCGATCTCGTGCGCTCGCATCAGCAGCGCGGCGACCTCTGCGCGATCGTGACCGCGACCAACAGCTTCGTCACCGCGCCGATCGCCCGCGAGTTCGGCGTTCAGCATCTCGTCGCCACCGAGCCCGAGTCGCGCGACGGGCGCTTCACCGGCCGGGTGGCCGGCACGCCGTGCTTCCGCGAAGGCAAGGTGCGCCGCGTCGACGAGTGGCTCGCCGCCCTCGGCAGGCGCCTCGAGGACTTCGAAGACAGCCTCTTCTACAGCGATTCGCACAACGACCTGCCGCTCCTCGAGCGCGTGAAACGGCCGATCGCCGTGGACCCCGACGAGGCGCTCGCCGCGCACGCTGCGCACCGCGGCTGGGCGACGATTTCGCTGCGCCGGTAGAATCCCCGCCCTCGATGATCAAGAGGTTCATCCGCCGGGTCCTTGGCCTGGCAGCGGGCCCGGCGGTGCGGGTGCCGCGACAGAAGCACGGCCTGTCGCGCGACGCCCTGCATCCGGCCGCGGCCAAGGTGTGCGCGGTGCTGCGCGAGAACGGCTTCGCCGCCTACGTCGTCGGCGGCGCCGTGCGCGACCTGCTGCTCGGCATCGAGCCCAAGGACTTCGACGTCGCGACCGACGCGTCGCCCGAGCAGGTGAAGCCGCTGTTCCGCCGCGCGCTCATCATCGGCCGGCGCTTCCGGCTCGTGCACGTGATGATGGGCGCGGAGACCGTCGAGGTCTCCACGTTCCGCGCCGCCGACCCGCATACCGCGGAGAAGGACGAGCACGGCCGCGTGCTGCGCGACAACGTCTTCGGCACGCAGGAGGAGGACGCGCGGCGGCGCGACTTCACGGTGAACGCGCTGTACTTCGACCCGGCCACCGAGGAGGTGGTCGATTTCCACGGCGGCCTCGCCGACCTGAAGAAGCGCCGGCTCTCGATGATCGGCGATCCGGAGACGCGCTATCGCGAGGACCCGGTGCGCATGCTGCGCGCCGTGCGCCTCGCCGGGAAGCTCGGGCTCACCATCGAGGCCGGGACGCGCGAGCCGATCCGCGAGCTCGCGCCGCTCATCGAGCGCGTGCCGCCCGCGCGGCTGTTCGACGAGATGCTGAAGCTGCTGCTCTCGGGCCACGCCAGCGCCTGCCTGCGGCAGCTGCGCGAGGTCGGCCTCCACCAGGGCCTGCTGCCGCTGCTCGACGTGATTCTCGAGCAGCCGCTCGGCGAGCGCTTCGTGACGCTCGCGCTCGCCCAGACCGACGAGCGCGTCCTCGCCGAGCGCCCGGTGTCGCCGGCGTTCCTTTTCGCCGCGCTGCTGTGGCATGAGGTCCTCGCGGCCTGCAAGGCGCGGCAGGCGCGCGGCGAGCGCGCCATTCCGGCGCTCGAGACGGCGATGGACGAGGTGCTCGACACGCAATGCGCGAAGCTCGCGATCACGCGCAAGCTCACCGCGACCATGCGCGAGGTATGGTCGATGCAGCCGCGCTTCGAGATGCGCTCGGGGCAGCGCGCCTACCGCCTGCTCGAAGCGCCGCGCTTTCGCATGGCGTACGACTTCCTCGCGCTGCGCGCGGCGAGCGGCGAGGTGCCCGCCGAGCTCGAGGCGTGGTGGCGGGCCTTCCAGGCGGCCGACCCCGAGGCGCGCAAGGCGATGCTGATTCCCGACAGCGCCCCGCGCAAGCGCCGCCGGCGCCGGCGCAAGAAGGGGCCGTCCGCCGCGGCGCCCGAGGCGGCGTGAGCACCGCGTACGTCGGGATCGGCTCCAACCTCGAGTCCCCCCGCGCGCACGTGGAAGCCGCGCTGGCCGAGCTGGACCGGGTTCCGCATACTCGCGTCGTGAAGCGCTCGTCGCTGTACCGCAGCGCCCCGGTGGGGTACGCGGACCAGCCTGACTTCGTCAACGCGGTCGCCGAGCTCAGCACGGCCCTGCCGGCCGAAGGGCTGCTCACCGAGCTCCAGCGAATCGAGGCAAGCCACGGGCGCTCGCGCAGCTTCCGCGATGCGCCGCGCACGCTCGACCTCGACCTGCTGCTCTACGATGACGAGGTGCGCCGCTCGCCGTCGCTGACCCTGCCCCATCCGCGCATGCACGAGCGCGCGTTCGTCCTCGCGCCGCTCGTGGAGATCGCGCCCGGCGTGTCGATTCCGCAGCGCGGGCGGGCGGCCGACCTGCTCGCCGCCTGCGGCGGCCAGCGCGTCGAGAAGGCCGGTGGATAGTTTCCGCTACCTCGTGGTGGAGGGCCCGATCGGCGCCGGCAAGACGAGCCTCGCGCGCCGGCTCGCCTCCCGGCTGTCGGCCGACCTGGTGCTCGAGCAGCCCGAGGAGAACCCGTTCCTGCCCCGCTTCTACCAGGACATGGCGCGCTTCGCGCTGCCCACGCAGCTCTTCTTCCTGTTCCAGCGCTCGAGGATGCTCGAGCCGCTCTCGCAGCCCGACATGTTCGGGCGCCCCGCGATCGGCGACTTCCTGCTCGACAAGGACCCGCTGTTCGCGCGCATCACGCTTTCCCCGGACGAGCTCGCGCTCTACCAGAAGATCTACGATGCGCTGCGGCCGCGAACCACCACCCCGGACCTCGTCATCTACCTCCAGGCGCAGCCCGCCACGCTGGTGGAGCGCGTGCGCCGGCGCTCCGCGGGCTACGAGCGCGGCATCAGCGACGAGTACCTCGCGGTCCTCGCCGAGAGCTACGCGCGCTTCTTCTACCACTACGACGCCGCGCCGCTGCTGATCGTCAACTCCGAGAACCTCAACTTCGTCGAGCGCGACGCCGACTTCGAGCTCCTCGTGTCGCGGGTGCGGCGCATGAAGAGCCGGCGCGAGTTCTTCAACCTCGGCTGATGCAGGTCCTGCGCGACATCCCGAGCCTGCGCCGCGCGGTTCCCGCCGGGACGGTGGCGTTCGTGCCGACCATGGGCAACCTGCACGAGGGGCACCTTTCGCTAGTGCGCCTTGGAAAGAAATGCTCTTCAAAAGTCGTGGTGAGCATCTTCGTCAACCGCCTGCAGTTCGCCCCCGCCGAGGATTTCGACCGCTACCCGCGCACCTTCGAGCGCGACTGCGAGATGCTCGAGGCCGAGGGCGTGGAGATCCTCTTCGCCCCCGACGAAACGGTTCTTTATCCCGAGAAACAGCAGTTCCGGGTGGACGCCGGGCCCCTGGGCGAGGAGCTCGAGGGCCGCTTCCGGCCCGGCTTCTTCGAGGGCGTGGCGACCGTGGTGCTCAAGCTCTTCAACTGCGTGCAGCCGCGCGCCGCGGTGTTCGGCAAGAAGGACTACCAGCAGCTCATGCTGATCCGCCGCATGGCGCGGCAGCTCGACCTGCCGGTCGAGATCCTCGCCGGCGAGACCGTACGCGAGCCCGACGGCCTCGCGATGAGCTCGCGCAACGCCTACCTCTCCCCCGCCGAGCGCGCCGAAGCGCCGCGCCTGTACCAGGTCCTCCAGAAAGTGAAGCACGGACTAAGCGGAGACGATGCGATGCAGCAACTGGCGCAAGCGGGGTGGCAGCCGGACTACGTCGAGACGCGGCGGCGCACCGACCTCGGCGTCCCGGATCCCGGAGACAAGGATAAAGTCGTGCTGGCCGCCGCGCGCCTCGGCTCAACGCGCCTCATCGACAGCCTGGAGTTCTAGGCGGGGTAGGGGTCGAAGGTCATCGACTCGACGGGGCAGCCGATGGCCTGGGCGAGCTTGTCCATCGCTTCGTCGGTAAGCTGCACAGCCTGGAACTCGGCATCGCCGCCTTTCGAGGAGATGAAGGCCCTGGCCCCCGCCTCGTCGTTCCACGTCACCACCGGGTCGGGGGTCACCCCCGCGACCTGCCGGCAGATCGGAAAACCGTCGGACTTGTAGACGATCGCGTACATTCGCGCCCCCCGAGGCTAATTTACCCGATGTAAGCGTCGGGCAACAAGGCGGATTCCATCGGGGAAGCCCTGATTGCGCCGGTCCCGGACGCAGGCGTTAAATGATTCCGGGAGGCCGTGTCCCGGCGGCAGCCGTGTCCGGCCCAGGCGAGGTGCCCCGCCGAGGGGCACATCATTTCAGGGAGCAAACCATGAGCAACATGCGCGACGCAGTCGGCCTTTGCCTGCCGTACGGCAGGGCCATTTCGCAGTACGAGACCCAGTTCGAGCCGGCCACCGGAACCATCTGGGGATACTTCAACCCGCGGGGCACGGCGTGCTTCAGCCTCGGCCTGCTCAAGGACATCCGCGTGCACGACGAGGCGCTCGCGATGAACGGCGGCAAGGTCGAGATCGAGGGGCAGCTGCACGACGCGGCCTACTACGTCTGCGGCTCGCGGGTGCAGCGGGTGTTCAACCTGGGCGGCGACCTCGCGCTCTTCGTGCTTCTCATCAAGTCGCGCGACCGCGACGCGCTGGCGCACTACGCGCGCCTGTGCATCGACAACATGCACGCGCGCATCCAGAACTACAGCGTGCCGACGCTGGTGACGATCTCGCTCGTCCAGGGCGACGCGCTCGGCGGCGGGTTCGAGTGCGCCATGTCCTCCGACGTGCTGGTGGCGGAGGA
>Ga0105107_10003619_pt1 | contig 10301 bp, 5 predicted proteins | sample PPLLaktember2015_6_FD_79335 | JGI IMG/M metagenome (GOLD analysis project Ga0105107, IMG submission 79335) | Freshwater sediment microbial communities from Prairie Pothole Lake near Jamestown, North Dakota, USA - PPLs Lake P8 Core (1) Depth... | ecosystem: Environmental > Aquatic > Freshwater >...
AGACACTCCAACATCAGAAGCATGGTCATGGGTCACTTTGTCATAGGTCTTAGCTACTTCGTGAACGGCGATTTTCTCTCGGCCAACGAAGCCGGTAAGAAGGGGGTTCAAACTGCAGTTGACCCATTCTACTCCCAATTTCCAAGGTTTCTCCTCGGTGCGAGCTATGCCCAAAACGGTCAATATCAGGAAGCCGAAGAGGCATTTGAAGCGGTCGCCTCTTTTAGCCGGAATTTTGGTTGTGAGCTTCTCGGGACACCAACCAACGCAATGCTGGGTATATTATCCATTGCGAAGGGCCAGATGAACCAGGGATTGTCTATGGTGGAGCAGACACTGCGCACAATGCTTGAAAGCAAGAGAAGATGCTGGTATTCAGCTGCTGAACACAGCCTAGGGCAGGTCTATCTGCAGATTGTGAATAAATCCGTGCCTGTCACTCTGAGCACCATGGTCAAAAATATTCGATTCATACTGAGAAACGTCCCCTACGCCGGTACCAAGGCCGAAGAGCACTTCAAAAAAGCAATCCAAGTTGCAAAAGAAATTGGAGCTAAGGGCATTCTGGCCCAAGCTTATCTTGATTTGGGGCTCCTGCACAAGGCAAAGGGCAGGCTCGAACAGGCTAGGGAATGCATCACCGAGTCTGTCCAAATCTTTGAACAATATGAAGCGGAGCCACGTCTCAAATTAGCAAAGGAGACCCTGGCGTCTTTGGAGTAATTCCAATACACCGACAGCGTTAGGTTCAATATCTAGGGAATCATGCCGGAGGTGCTGGACTGCCGTTATCTGTCTTTTTAGTGGTCAGGCGGTAGACTTGCGATGTCAGTCTGTTGCCTTCTGCCAGATCCTAACGTTATGATTTCGACACGCATGGCTCCGCTCTGAGCGTTGATGTGTAAATTCAGATTTCGAAGGGATGCTCAGGTTCCGGGTCAGTATCGAAATCGTAACCGGCCCCCTTCCTATCCACGCAATAGGCTGAATTGGTAATCGTTGGTGAAGGATCGTTCGCATGCACGATAGAGTTGGATCGGTCATCGCAAGCAGTGCCTCGCTATCATCCGAAACTGGAAACCTTCTCACCTCACCTCAGTCCAGCTTTGCGCAGGCTCTCTATACGGTGATCGACAAAAGACTGATCCTGGAAAGTGAGGGCCTTTGCAAAATAATCGAGCGAGAATTTAGGGTGCGATCTGAGCACTTCTTTCGCCGAGGCACGTGCCTCCTCCTCTCTTCCCAGTTCCACGTACACGGCAGCAAGGCCGAGATGGATAAAGATGTCCGTGGGACTAACCCTCAGCGCTTTCTGGAGAACCCTGAGGGCTTCATCATAGCGTCCGATGCCACTATACGCGGTGCCTAGCAATCGGAATATCAGGCCCGGAGGATACGGGTCTAGACGGATCGCCTCCTCGTAGAATGGAATCGCCTCATGAAACCTGCATGCAAAGAGCAGGGCCGTTGCCATAGTGCTTTGAGACCGGGATGAACCCGGGCTGATCTCCAGCGCGCGTTCTGCCGAGGCGATGGCTCTCTCATATTGCCGCTGCATCACATAGACATTCGCCAGCGCACTGAGGACATAAGGATCGGTCTTCTCGATCGCCATAGCTGTGAGGGCGGCATCGTCCGCCAGCTTCATGGATTCCTCGGGAGACTCGCTGAATCTGAACCAGACATCCAGCATATGGGCATTGGCCAGTACCGCATGGGGAAAAGCATATTTGGGATCCAACGAAATGGCTTCCTTGGCGAACTCCTTGGCCCTCACGCTTCCCTGTCTGCTAAACAGATCAAACTGCTCGTTTGCCTGAATGGCTTTGAGGTACGCGTCGAGGTTTTTCGTTCCCCTCCCAATCATGCGGGCCTGCTCACCGGATGTCACGTTTGCCCTCACAGCCCTCACGACGGCGATGGTGATTTCATCCTGTGTGGCGAAGATATCCTTCAGTTCCCGATCGTATCGTTCTGAGAAAAGGTGGTTCCCTGTGGCTGCCTCGATCAGCTGGGCCGTGACGCGCACCCGCTGCGCATCCCGGCGAACGCTTCCCTCCATGACATACTTGACCCCCAGTTCCCGGCCAATCTGTTTCACGTCCACTGTCTTACCCTTGTAGATGAAGGAGGAGTTCCGCGCGATCACGAAGATCTGACTCAGCTTCGCCAGAGCATTGATGATCTCTTCCGCGAGGCCGTCGCCGAAGAACTCCTGCTGAGGATCATCACTCATATTGAGAAAAGGCAGCACGGCAATCGAGGGTTTATCGGGTAGGGGAAGTGGCGGGTATTCCGGTGCTCCTGCCTTGTGCAAGGCCTCAAGAAAGGGTTTCAAATGCGAAGGATCTTTGAAAAGGTTGATTTTTCGAAACCATTCCAAGGAGAAATCTGGATTAACTTCAAGAATCTCCGCAGCGTAAGCTCTGGCTTCATTTTCTCTACCAAGAATAGTGCAGTTGGCAGCAAGTCCAGCAAGTGAAATAATAATATTCCCTCTGGCATTTCTTCGAAGGTTGAGGAGCTCCTTGTAGGTCGCTATTGCTTTCTCATGCTCGCCGATCACACTGTAGGCCATAGCTAAGGATTCCAAGTACCAAGACGGATAATGGGGATTGTGCCGCATGGCGCTTTTCACAAGATTCATAGATTCCTCGAATCTTCCTGCCAAGAGCATGGTACGAGCCAAGAGTGCCTTGTTACATGCGACATTGGGCGCAAGCGCGACGGCTCTCTGCCCCTCAGCAATGGCCTTATCGTATTGACTTTGGAACAGGTAAATTCCTCCCCACAAGGCATGGACGTCAGGCAGCCGGTCGTCCATCTGCGCAGCTTTTTGTGCAATCTCAACAGCCTTTTTGAACGACTCGCCGATGGACTCACTGTATCCGAAAGCGGCATCAATCCAATGAGTCCAACCCAGCATCGCCCAAGCATAGCTATACTCAGGGTCCACCTGCACAGCCCGCCTGAATAGCTCTTGTGCCCTAGCATTATCACCCTTAGTAAACGATTCAAAGTGACTCAGCCCTTTGACAAGGCAACTCCAGGCCTCAAGACTCTTCGTTGTTTCTTGTACACGCGCCTGTTCCCCGTGCGTAAATTCCACTCGCAAGGCGGAAAGAATATCCAGTGTCACTCTATCTTGAAGAGCAAATATGTCGTCTAGATCTCGGTCGAAACGCTCGGCCCAAAGGTGGTGTCCTCCAGTTGCATCAATAAGCTGAGCTGTGATCCGCAATCGGCTCTCAGACTGCTGTATGCTCCCCTCCAAGATATACTGCACTCCTAATTCCTCGCTCACTCGGTTGATTTTAAACGGCTTCCCCTTATAGGTGAAGACAGAGTTGCGGGCTATGACAAAAACCTCAGGAACCTTAGAAAGCGCTGTTATAATGTTTTCGGTAATACCATCGGCTATGTATTCCTGCTTAGCATCGCCAGTCATGTTGACAAAAGGCAGCACCGCGATAGATGGTTTATCCGGAAGAGGGAAAGCCATTTTGTCTTTAGACGCAGGCTCGATCTTAGGTGCCCGCCAATAGAAGTTCCATACAACTCCTCCGGCCACCAAGACTAATACAGCCACCGCCGCCGCAGCCGAACGCCACCGCCTTTCCTTTCTCCCCCTTTCACCAATCACGTTCCCAGCAGACTCCGGCTCCATCAGCACACGATATACCTTAATGGGATGCACAATGTTCTTGACCGTGTGCTCGCCCAGATACTCATACCCGAGCGGCAGCTTATTCCTCACCTGCTCAAAGCCACTTCCCGATATGCAAATTCCTCCAGGTTCGGCCAAACCCTCTATCCTAGCCGCAATATTGACCCCATCGCCGTAAACCCGGTCTTCATCTTCGATGACATCTCCCAGGTTCACCCCAATTCGGAATTCCATCTTTCGATTATCAGGGAGAGAAGCATTCTTGATTCTGAGCGTCTTCTGAATCTCAACAGAACATTCCAGGGCATCCACCACACTCGCAAACTCCGCTAGCACATTGTCCCCCGGAGAATCCACTATCCTACCTCGGTACTCCTTGATCAGCTTAGACATCGCTTCACGGTACTCTTTTAGAGTCCGAACGGTAGCGACCTCGTCCTCTCCCATAAGGCGGCTATAGCCCTTGGCGTCGGCGCTGAGAATAGCACTGAGTTTGCGTTTTGCTCGCTCAGTTTTCATAGAGGAACCTCCGGGTGTCTGTGACATGGAAAAAGAAAAGCCTCCAATAAGGAACAAAAGTCCTTTGGAGGCTTCAAAAGGAAACCCTTCCGGCGGCATGCTTTCATCCCTCTCTCCAGAAGCTTAGGGTTAGGCTGAAAGTTAAGCGGAAGACTAAATTATGTGGGAATTGGAGAGAGAATAGACCAATTTTAGCCAGGTGTCTAGAGCCTTTATTTGCCTGTATTTGCCCGATTTGACGATCGATTACCGTTTGTAATCGTCGCCGATGGTGCACTCAGTCGGAAGGCAATAAAAGTGACGGATTCTCACAGATGCTTTGATGGGCAGGAGGTTTCAGGATCACACCTTTTCACACATCACGTGTTGTTTTTTGTACGTAAAGGACAGGGGCACTGGAGACGACGGAAATCAAACATGCTTTTCTAACGCTTTGGATTTAATGAATAAAGAATACGTCCATTAATCAGGACCGTGTTTGGTATCAATATTGCTTTTCTATAGCACCGTACACTCTGGTATTGGTTCGATATCATCGAGAAAAGGAGATCAGACCATGCATAGAGAACCGCTGAATCAAGGAATAATGAATGCCTTCAATTTCATGATTATTCCCATCGTGATGGCAATTGTGTTCTTTCTGGTTGTTCACCCTTACGGCGGCGCCTCCTCATCCTCAATCTGTGTCAATAGCTTGTTCGCCTGTCTGCTTTGCCCTTGAGCTTCCCTCTGTCCTTTTCAGCTCCGCACGCCTAGCCCGTGGAAACGAAATTTGTGGTATTTTTGCAGTATGCTTCCTAAGGTTGACTCATACATTCACCCTTTAGCGAGAGGACAGCAACGACTAATGATTCCACAAGCCCGCATTTTTCAGAGAGAGGAGTGAGGTTGTGTGGTTTTAGGAGGTAAAGGAGCCGACTTATGAGAGCAAAGATAGGTATGGCCTTTCTCCTATGCTTATTCCCCGGCGTTTGTCTGGCTCAAGATTTACAGCCATTCTCAGCGAGGGTTTCCGTATCCGTCTCTGCTCACGAAAAGATCAAAGGCTTGATCAAAAGTTACATCAGTTCTGAACTGCAGACAGTGGGTGGCATCGTTGTGACGGATGTGCGTCCTCGTTGGGTCCTTAGCATTGTCGCCTTGGAGTCGGAAACAAAAGGTGGCCTTAAACTGGGCGTTACACTTTCGACCGTAGTTTTAGAGCCATTCGACAACCAGTATGTTGTAAGTCTGGTTTCGCCCAAATCAAAGGAGGGGGTATCGTGCTTTACATCGGGTCTACATAGGTATTCCGATCATTGGATTAGTACAGGTGCTTCGCAAGACCTTAAAACCATTTGCGAGAAAATCGTGACCAGTTTCGATAGCAACCACATCAAGCCTGCCAAGGATTCGTGGCAAAAATACATTGACACTGTGCAACCAAGAATGAATCGAGCCACCACCCCCTAAGAAATGAATGAATGCCGGTCCCAAACCAAGGGTTAAGGTTGCTATTGTTCAGCGCTCGTTCACCTCTGGCCCCAGGAGGCCCCGCTTATGGTTTGACAATCCAGCATTGGAGATATTGGTTTTAAGGCTTGCAGTTGCTAACCTATCGTTTCGATGATCCCCTCGAAGTAGCGCTTACGATACTGCTTGCCGGGCAGGCAAATCTGAAAAAACCGCAGAAGCTTCGCCTTCAGCCTTTCCTTGTCATTTTGGGAAGTCATAACCGGAAATTAACTCTCCGCCACGCCAGCTTACCAACGCAAACCGCAACCTGAAGTGAATTCCATTTTCGTGACTTTGGAGGCTTCTTACCATTTCAGCTTCAGAGCCTGTAATCGTTTAATTCATGGATCACCGCTTGAGCCTCAAGATATTGAATGCGGCCGTGGGTCGGCCGAAACCTTTGAGCTGCAACTCCCCTAAGGGTTCAGCTTCGACTAAATGTTCCACTTTACCGAGGGTCCTTTGGTCGGTCAAAATCTGGCCTCCATTGGCCTCCGAGGAAAGGCGAGAGGCGAGGATGGTGACCTTGCCCACCGCTGCGTAGTCCCTTCGCCCCTCAAAGCCAATGGTGCCGATCGTCGCATATCCAGCCGCGATACCTACTCCCAGATGCAGGTCATAGCCTTTCTTGAGCCATCCCGGGCGCAGTTCTCTCACTCGGGCTTGCATTTCAATGGCCATGCACACCGCCTTTTGCGTATGGTCTTCTGTTGGAAACGGATCATTAAAGAAGACCATGATCCCGTCTCCGGCAAAGTGCTCCAGCGTCCCTTTAAACTGGAAGACCAGTCTACCCATTTCGGCGTGATAGTCTCTCAGAAAACCGATGACCTCTTCTGGCTCCGCGGCATCAGAGAAGGACGTGAACCCTCGCAAATCGATAAAAACGACTGTCACCTCGCGTCGGTGGCTCTCAAGGACTTTCTCGTCACCCGAGGAAACGATAATTTCTGCAAGCTGGGGGGAAAGAAAGCGCTTCAGACGCCCCACCCGCTCCAACTCGACGAGTTGCTCCGCAACCTTATCCTTGAGCGTCCGATTCCACTCCGAAAGCTGAACTGACTGCACTTCCAGGCGAGTCGCCTGCTCGCAGGCCGTGTCGTGAAGATCCTTGATCCTGAGCATGGACTTGACCCTGGCAACCAGAGCGGCGTGGTCCACCGGTTTTGTCAGGTATTCGTCGCCACCTGCCTCAAGACCGGCGACGACATCTTTGGAATCCGATTTGGCTGTAACCATGATGACGGGCATAAAGGGCAGAGAGCGATCGGCCCTGAGCCGGCGGCATACTTCAATGCCGTCCATCTTGGGCATCATGATGTCGAGCAGGATCAAGTCCGGTTGCCGCTCCCTGGCCGCAGCCAGACCGGCTTCTCCGTCCATCGCCGTAATGATTTGGTAGTTGTGGGCGGCAAGACGCGCCTGGAGGATGTCGAGGTTCGTGGGATTGTCATCCACGATCAGAATAAGCGGCGGTGATTTCATCTTTGGCTTGTTCCATCTTCATGGGACATATTCGCGGATTTTTTCCAGGAGCTTACGCGGACTGAAGGGCTTCGCCATATAAGCATCGCAACCCGCCTCAAAAGCTTTCACATCGTCTCCGCTCAGCGCATAGGAGGTCACCACGATAATCGGGATCCTTCTAATTTCAGGGTTGGCCTTGATCCGTCGTGTCGCCTCATATCCGTCAATACCTGGCAACTGGATATCCATCAGGATCAGATCCGGGCGACGGGTTTCGGCCGCGTTCACCCCGTCGAGCCCATTGACTGCCTCGATCACTTCATAGCCCTTGCTGGTGAGGAGATCGTGCACGATACGCCGGTTGTCTTCCTGGTCTTCAATCACTAAGATTACCTTGCTCATCATTGCTTCCTTTGCCTCTCGACTCGAACCGGCAGTGTGAAACAAAAAGTCGAGCCCTTTCCAAGGGTTGACTCCACCCATAGTCGGCCTCCGTGCATTTCAACGATTCTCTTGGCAATGGCAAGACCGAGACCGGTTCCGCCTTTTTTCCTGGTACTGGATCCGTCAGCCTGGTGGAACTCTTCGAAGATGATTCTCTGATCGGCTTCCGATAGCCCAGGACCCGTATCAAACACGGAGACCAAAAACGTTTCATTAGAAACGCTTACCTCCACCCCAACTTCCCCCTCATCCGTAAATTTGATCGCATTTCCGAGGAGATTTAAGAGTACCTGGACGATGCGTTGTTCATCTCCCATGCCTTTTGTCAAATCCTCAGGGACCGTAACTTTCAAATCGAGATTTTTTTCCATCGCCAAAGCTTCAACCGCGGTTAAACCCGTTTGAACCACCTCCTTCATTGAATATTCATTAAGCGAAAGATCAAGTTGGCCCGCTTCGATTTTGGAAAAATCGAGGACATCATTGATCAGGTTGAGGAGATGACGCCCATTTTTTTCCAGGCGTTCAAGGACCTCTCGGATTTTTTCTGGTACGTCACCGTATATGTGGTCAAGGATCAGCTCGGTATAGCCGAGGATGGCATTCAGAGGGGTTCTGAGTTCGTGGCTCATGTTGGCGAGGAATCTACTCTTCACCCGATCGGCTTCCATCGCATTATCGCGGGCCACTTCAAGCTCCTCGACGAGTTTCGATAGCTCTCTCTCATGCTGTTTAAGCTCAGTGATGTCCGTATAGACGGCAACGGTGCTGCCATCCGCCGTTTTCCGCTCGCTGATCTGGATCCAGCGGTCCTTGTCCCGTCGTTGCACGTGCGGGCCTGTCGGATCGCGGTGTTGAGCCAATCGCTGGGCGACCCACTCGTCGATGCGTCCCTCCGCTTCGGTGACTAAACCGCTCGCGGCGGCCGCCCGGAGGATATTAGCGAACGACGTGCCGGGTCGTGATATGTCCTCCCCGCTGGGATGCATCAATTCCCGGTACCTGCTGTTCGACAGCACCAGTCTGTCGTCCTTGTCGTACAGTGCGAAGCCTTCCGAAATGCTCTCGATGGCATCCACCAAGCGTTGGCGTGCCTCGGCGATTTCACGGAGGTTCTTCTCCTTGACTTCGACCGCGGTGTCGCGAAACCCGGCGAGCGCCGCTGCCATGCGGCCGATCTCGTCGCTGTCCACAGGTGGCAGGGGGGTTCCAAGATTGCCGCCGGCGATCTCCATCATGCTGTTGCTGAGTGCGGTCAGACGCGCGATCAGGTTGCGGCCCACATAGAGCCAGACAATAAGGACTGAGCTCGCTAGGCTCAGCGACACAATTAGGAGGAGGGTAATGCTGATTCCCGTCCGCACGGCGTGCGCCTGGGACGTCGCCCGGGAGATGTCCAGTTGGGTGTCCCGGACGACCCATTCGACCGATTCGGTCACCTCTCGTGATAAACGGGCGTTCTCGCGCTGAACGGCTTGGCCATTGCTGATGAGCGTGAGTTCCCGCGCCCGTAGTAAGGGCATGTTGTCTTCACCTTCGGCGAATCGCCGGAAATACTCGAGCTCCGCAAGAATGAGTTGCCTCGGCTGAGCTCCAACGACCGTTGCCAGTGTGCGGAGGGCTTCCATCGACCACTGGGTACGGAGCTTCAACAAGTCGAGGCGTTCATGCTTTTCGGCAGACACCGCGCCTAAGAGGCTTGCGTGAATCTCAGTGACGCTCTGCAAGATCTGCTGCAGCGACGCGAGCAGAGTCAGCGACGCTATCAACTCCGTTTCAGAGATCGACCGATCTGCCGCCGGGAGCCTTGAATCATCGACGGCAGCTCGCTGACGTCGGACATCGTTGTTCACATTGATGATCCAGGGTTCTAACACCTTCATCGTTTCTTCATGCTCCTTGAGGATCTCGTCCAATAGCATCGCCTTGGTCTCGGCAAGGACGATGCGTTCGCCCACGAGGGTGTAGAGGGAGAACAAGTTGGAACGCAAGGAATCCAGAACATGGTTCAACGACGTCAGGGTGTCGGCAGGAAAACCGCGGTTGCGGAGCAAAAGCAACAGGTGATCGATTGCATCGATCTCGTTGCCTATCCGGCTCCAGATCTCCGAACGCTCGAGCGGGGTACTGGCCACGAGCAGGGTCGGCGTTTCGGCGAGGATCCTGCCTACCCGGGACGAAAGTTCCTGCGCCGCCAAAGCCGTAGGAACCCGCTGTTCGGTAATCTTGTCAAGAAGCGTTTGCATCCGCTGGAAACTGTACATCGCCGCTACGGTCGCGAGCACTGCGAAACCGCTGATGACAACGAACGCCAGTATGAGAGAGGCGCGGACGCCAAAGCGCTTAAGAATTTTCATGGTGCAAATCCGAAGTTCCGAGCCTAGAACGTTATCCTGTCCGGGAAGTAGTGCTTGTACGCGAGCTTGTAGTCGGCTGTGTTCATGAGGTCGTAGAAAGCGACCCGGTTCGACCACGCCTTCTGGCTGTCGACTACCTTCTTGAAGAACGGATCCTTCGTCAACTGAGTGAGGACCTTGTCCCAGGACTTAAGCTGTCCTTCCATCACCGACTGTGGCGTGCGATAGATATTGACGCCGTCTTTTGTGATGAGCGCGTCTAAATCCTTCGAGTGGCGGTCCATCGCCAGCGCGTAGTTAGCGGTGCTGGCCGCCTCGGCACCATACTCGAGGATTGCCTGATGCTCCTTCGG
>Ga0105107_10003620_pt1 | contig 10300 bp, 11 predicted proteins | sample PPLLaktember2015_6_FD_79335 | JGI IMG/M metagenome (GOLD analysis project Ga0105107, IMG submission 79335) | Freshwater sediment microbial communities from Prairie Pothole Lake near Jamestown, North Dakota, USA - PPLs Lake P8 Core (1) Depth... | ecosystem: Environmental > Aquatic > Freshwater >...
CGACGAGGACGAGCGCAAGCGAGGCAAGGATGAAGATGGCGACGCCGAACGTCAGCAGGATGGCGACGAGGCGCTGCTTCCACCAGGGGCGGGCGTCCTCCACGTCGTACGCGCGGTTCAGCGCGTCAATCAGGGCGACCATCGCCGCAGAGCTGCTCCACAACGCTGCCACCATGCCGAACGTCATGATGCCGGCGGGGTTCCCCTGGGACAGGCTCATCAACTGATCGCGGATGATATTGATGACGTCGGGCGGCGCAGTGCCTCCGAGCATCTCCATGACTCGGGTCAGGAGGCCCTGGCTGGCGAAGACTCCCGCGACGGCAACCAGAAACAGGAGGGTAGGGAAGAGCGCCAGAAAGAAGTAGTAGGCAAGCTGAGCAGCCAGCCCGAGGCCGTTGTTGGCATTCGTATCCTTGACCGTGCGCCTGACCAACTCGCCCCACCCGAGGTTCGTGTCGAAGTACGCGAGCATATGCACACCGGTTGCAAGGTAACTGCCACCGGGCCGGGGGAAGCACCCGCTTGAGTACGCGCTCCTCGAGGACTAAGCTTCCTCATCCGAAACCGAATGCAGGGCGGGTCTTGCAGTTCAAGACCCGCCCTACGTCACAGTTCAAGACCCGCCCTGCGTAATAAGGAGCACGCATTTGAACGGTATCGCTGCGCTCAACCACGTCGCCGTCCGCGCGAAAGACCTCGATCGGTCGCTCGATTTCTATGTCAACAAGCTGGGCTTTCCCGAGATGTTCCGCCTCGATCGCGACGGTAAGCTCTGGATTGTCTATTTGCGCATCACCGATGACCAGTACCTGGAGCTCTTCGGGGATGGTGAGGGCGACCGGGCGCCTGCGACAGAAGTGGTGGGGCCCAATCATTTTTGTCTCGGCGTCGTGGACATCGATGCGGTGATCGCTCAGCTCGCCGAGCGCGGCGTCCCGCTGACGCGGCCGAAGAAGATGGCGATCGATGGGAACAACCAGGCGTGGATCGATGATCCCGACGGCAACCGGATCGAGTTGATGGAGGTAGCGCCCGACAGCCTGCAGCTCCAAGCCATTGCTCGACTCAGGGCGCAGCGGCAGTGATGATACGCGTGGCGCGCCTGGCGGCCGTTGGCGCGCTCGCCGCGTCGTTGGCGTGCGCCAGCGCAGAACCAGGGCGCGAAATCGTCTGGTGGACGCCGAGCTGGGGGCAGGCGCGGGCCGAGGTGCTGGCCGACAAATTCGAGGCGGCGCACCCCGGCGTCACGGTCAAGCTCGAGGTGACCGTGGCAGACGGGCTGCCCACGCGCATTCAGACGGCGCTTCGATCGGGATCGCCGCCCGATCTCATCGAGGCGCAGCACGCCTGGGTCGTGCCCTACGCCCAGGCGAATCTTCTGCAGCCGCTCGACGACGTCATCGAGGACCGCGGCGACTTCCTGCCTGCCTCCCTCGAGTACGACACCTGGGACGGCAGGCTATGGGCCATTCCGTTCCGGATTGAAACCCACGCGCTCTTCTACAACCGGCGCATGTTCCGCGAAGCGGGACTGGATCCCGACACGCCTCCGCAGACGTGGCCCGCGCTTGTCGATGCGGCGAAGACGCTGACGAGAACCAACAGCGCCGGCCGAAGGCAGTACGGCTACGCAATCACGGGCGGCGGCGAGGTCGGCAACACGCTCTTTCGCACTCTGCCGCTCATGTGGATGAACGGCGGCGACATTGTCAGCGCCGATTTGAGTCGCGCCACGGTCAACGCGCGACCCGCGGTCGAGGCCGTTACGTTCTACGCGGACATGTTGACCAGGCACAAGGTCTCGCCGCCATCAACTCTTCAGGACGATGGGCTGGCGATTCGCCGGTTGTTCGTTGCAGAGTCCGTGGCGATGTATCAATCGGGCCCGTTCGACATCGCGCCCATCCGCCGCGAGAATCCGGCGCTCGATCTCGGGGTGATGATGCTTCCGACGCCGACAGGCGGAGAACCGGCCGTGGCACTCGGTGGGTGGAGCTTCATCGTGCCGAAAGACGCAAAGCAGCCCGGTCTCGCCAGGAGCCTCGTCCGGTTCCTTGCCGAGTCGGAGAACATGGGGTACTTCACCGACACGTTTCCTGCGCGGCGGTCGGCGATGGCGCTGCCGCGCTTTGCCGACCCGATTCTCGAGAACTTCAAGAAGATGCTGACATATGCGCGCCGTCTGCCGGCGCACAAGAACTGGCTGCAGATCGTGCAGGTCTACTTCGATCACGTGCAGCGCGTGCTCGTGGGGGACGTCCCGGCCGAGCGCGCCATGAACGAGGCGGCCATCGAAATCGATCGGCTGCTCGCGAGTCCTTGAATGACCGGCGTTCCATTCGTCCTGCCCGCCCTCGCCGTCCTCGCGCTGCTCATCCTCTTTCCGGTCATCTACACGGGTGTGTTGAGCGTCACGAACGAGCAGGGGGTGTTCGTCGGACTGGCCAACTACCGCGCGGTTGCCGAGGGCAGGCTGACGGCGACGGCTGTCTGGAACACGGTCTACTTCGTCGGCGGGTCGATCGTCTTCCAGGTCGTCCTCGGGACGCTCGCGGGCATTTTCCTCAACCAGCAGTTCCGGGGGCGCGCGGTCCTGCGATCGCTGGCGCTCATCCCCTGGGTTGTTCCGGGCATCGTCGCCGCGACGATGTGGGCGTGGATGCTCCACACCGAATTCGGGATCGTCAACCACCTTCTCACGTCGGGCGGCGTCGTCGATCGGTCCGTCGGCTGGCTCACCGATCCGGACATCGTCATGCCGGCGCTCATCGCGATCAACGTCTGGAAGCTCTTTCCATTCGTGGCGCTCATGGTGCTGGCCGGCCTGCAGACGGTGCCGCACGAGCTGTACGAGTCGGCACGGGTCGACGGCGCGTCGTTCGGTGACGAGATACGCCACGTCATGCTGCCGCAGATTCGGCCGGTACTCGTCTCGGTGACGCTGCTGCTGATGATCTGGGGGCTCAACGCGATCACGATCATCTACACGATCACGCGCGGCGGCCCGGCCAATCGCACCCTGGTTCTGCCGATCTACATCTACCGTCAGGCATTCGAGGCGTTCGCGTTTCATCAGGCCGCGGCGCTCTCGGCCATGTTCTTCGTGTTCAGCCTCGTGCTCGTCTGGCTTTACCTGCATGCGTTCGCCGCGCAGGAGGGCCGGCCATGACGAGGGGCCGCGCGACGTTCTTTGTCGCCGCAGGTGTGTTGGCGATCCCTGCCGTCTGCCTGTTTCCTTTTCTCTGGATGGGGCTGTCCTCTCTCAAGTCGGCGCGCGAGCTCTACGCGGTTCCGCCGACATGGTTGCCGCACGCGCCGACGCTTGAGAACTATCGCACGGTGCTGTTCGAGTCGAACGTGCCCCGTTACTTTCTCAACAGCGTCATCATCTCGCTCGGTTCGACAGGACTTGCGCTCGGGCTCGCCATCTTCGCGTCCTACGGTTTCGCCCGCTTCGAGTTTGCCGGCAAGCGGGCGTCACAGGCGTTCGTCCTGGCCGCGCAGCTGTTGCCCACCTCCGCCATCATCGTGCCGTTGTTCATCACGCTGCGCGTGCTCGGCCTGGTGAACACGTACCTGGGTCTGATTCTCGTCTACATGATCCTCACGCTTCCGCTCAGCGTGTGGATGCTCACGAGCTACTTCCGCGCGATACCGGTCGAGCTGGAAGAGGCGGCCATCATCGACGGCGCATCGAGGGCGGCCGTGCTCTTCCGCGTCACGCTGCCGCTGTCGCTGCCCGGCCTCGTCGCGGTCGTCGTCTATGCGTTCGTGACGACATGGAACGAGTTCATCTTTGCCCTGGTGTTCGCCCAGGACTCGCGTGTGAAGACGCTGCCCATCGGCATCGCGGAGTTCACAGGCGAGTTCAACACCGATTGGGGAGCCGTCATGGCCGCGTCGCTTGTGATGACGCTGCCGATCGTGTTGCTCTTCTTCGGCATGCAGAGACTCTTCGTCGGTGGGCTCACGGCCGGTGCGATCAAGGGGTAATGGTGTGAACACGCCTCATGGCATTCCGAGGCTGGGGCTCGGCACCTGGGGCCGCACAGGGAATCGGGGCCGCGACGCTCTCCTCACGGCGATCGAGCTGGGCTACCGGCACTTCGACACGGCCCAGACCTACGGCACGGAAACAGTGGTCCGCGATGCGATTGCCGCGAGCCGTCTCCCGCGTGCCGATTTCTTCATCACGACCAAGGTCGGCGACGTCAATCTCGACCGGACGAGGTTTCTGCCAAGCGTGCATGAGAGCCTCGATCGACTCGGCGTCGATCGAATCGACCTGCTGCTGATTCATTGGCCATCGCCGAACGACGAGGTGCCGTTCGAGGAGTACATGGGTGCGCTCGCCGAAGCCAAGGCGCTCGGACTCGCCAGCCTGATCGGCGTCTCCAACTTTCCATCAGCGCTGGTCGAACGCGCGTGCGACCGGCTCGGCGCCGGCGAGATCGTGACCAATCAGGTCGAGATGCACCCATTCCTGCAGAACCGCGCGCTTCGGCGCTGCTGCGAGCGGAACAACGTCGCGCTGACGGCCTTCATGCCGCTCGCGCGGGGGCGTGCGGCGGGCGATCCCAGCCTGCAGCGAATCGCCGCCCGCCATGGCGTGGCGCCGGCGGCCGTCGCGCTCGCCTGGGTGTTGTATTGCGGCGTCATTGCGATCCCGTCATCGGAGCAACACGGACATCTTCAGGACAATCTGCGCGCGCTCACGCTCGGGTTGTCGCCCGACGATCTCGCCGAGATCCACACGCTCGACTGCGGTTACCGCATCGTGAATCCGGCGAAGGCGCCGGTCTGGGACTGACGCGATGGCCGAGGTCTCGCTCCGCGCCGTACGGAAGTCGTTCGGATCCGTGCAAGTGATTCACGGTGTGTCGGTCGACATCGCCAGCGGCGAGTTCGTGGTGCTCGTCGGGCCGTCGGGATGCGGCAAGTCCACGTTGCTTCGGATCGTTGCCGGCCTCGAGAATGTCACGGGCGGAGAGATTCGCATTGGCGGCCGCGTGGTCAACGACGTTCGCCCCAAGGAGCGCGACGTCGCCATGGTGTTCCAGAACTACGCGCTCTATCCGCATATGACCGTCGCCCAGAACATGGGGTTTTCGCTGAAGCTGCGGGGCGAGCGGCCGGAAGTGATCGATCGCAAAGTCGGGGAGATCGCAAAGCTGCTCGGGCTCGAGGAACAGCTCGGCCGCCTGCCGCGCCACCTGTCTGGCGGCCAGCGCCAGCGCGTGGCCATGGGGCGTTCGATCGTCCGTGCGCCTCAGGTCTTTCTTTTCGACGAGCCGCTTTCGAATCTCGATGCCAGGCTGCGCGTGCAGGTGCGATCGGAGATCAAGGATCTCCACCAGCGGTTGAAGACAACGACTGTCTACGTCACGCACGACCAGATCGAGGCCATGACGCTGGCAGACAGAATCGTTGTCCTGCGCGATGGCGTCGTCGAACAAATTGGGGCGCCGCTTGATCTTTATGACAGGCCGGCGAACCTCTTCGTCGCGTGCTTCATCGGCTCGCCTTCGATGAATGTCATCGAGGGAGAGGTGGCGGCTGATGGTGGGGCGCTGGTGTTTCGAACCGCCAGCGGCGTCCAGTTGCCTTTGCCTCTGATCCCGGCGCTTTCACCGGGGCGTCGTGTGCACTACGGCATCCGGCCCGAGCATCTGGCCATCGCCGATTCGGGAGTCGAGGCTGAGGTCGTCGTTGTGGAACCAACAGGGTCGGAGACGCAGGTGCTCATGCGTCTTGGAGGTCACAATCTCACAGGAGTGTTCAGCGAGCGGTTGCGGTCGGAACGCGGTGAGACGATTCGCCTTGCGATCGAGGGGCGGGCGGTCCACCTGTTCGATCGCGAGACCGATCGGCGGATCGAATGATCCCGCAACCCACTCGTCACACCAGCACCGCGCATGTCTCGTCTTTACGAGGATGTGTCCTCTCTGCAACGCCGGACTGTTTCAGCCGATCGTCCAGCGCGCCGCGGAATTCCTGACGGGCCCGCCACAGGCTGGACATGACCGTTCCCACAGGTATGCCCATCACATCGGCCAGCTCTCGATAGGAGAGACCCTCCAACTCTCGTAGCACGAGCAACTCGCGCGAACGTGCCGGCAGATGCCTCATCGCCTGCTCGATCAACAGAGCGTCATCGGTCTGAAGCACCAATGTTTCGGGATCGCTGGCTGGTCGGTCGCTGCCGTGCCGCTCTTCATCGAAGGGCTCGGTTGGCAACGGCAGGCGGCAGCCATGCCAGCCGCGAGCCGTGTTGCGGACAATTCTGAGAAACCAGGCACGACCGTTTCCGCCCCTGAATGTCCGAAAGTACCGAAAGGCCCTCAGCGAGGCCTCCTGCACGACATCCTCTGCGTCGTGTTCGTTTCGCATCAGCCAGCGTGCCAGCCGATAGCCGGCGTCGAGATGAGGAAGAACGACCTCGTCAAAGCTTTCATTCATGAAGTGCTCCGAAAGTTCACAAAAGGGGGAGCGCGCGACGATTGCGGGGTGGTCATGAAAGCACGTTCGCCCTAGTAGGGAACGGGCGTGCCTGGATCGACGATCGCGCTGCCCCCGGAAAGCTGACCGCGTATCGCCCCAGCTGGATTGAGCGACGTATGCACGTTGAAGTAGTGCCCCGCGGGGTTGCTGAGGATTGCGGCGGCCCTGTCTGACGGCACGTTGATTCCGTTCTTCGTAATCGATCCGCTGCCGTTGGCGATCGCGAGCTCGCCCGATGTGAGACCGACGTTGACGTAGATGCCGGCATTGCCGCCAGCCGCCCCGTTATGGATATGCGCGTCGGTCACCGTGGTACCGGCCGCGAATCCCGTAACGCTGATCTGAAAGTTCGCTGTTGCCGATGTGATGGTGCCGGCATCGTCCTTCGTGACGGTCAGAGCGATGGTCGCCGTCCCGCCGCCACTCGCATCGGCATTGGTGATCGGCGGCACCTCGTTGGCTGGTGAGAGAGGTACCGTGAAGGTGGAAGTGGTTCTGGTCCCTTGTGACGGCGCGGATGGGGACGAGTCCGCCCCGCACCCGACCGCGAGGACGCTCAGACCGACGATGAACCCTAAGAGTCGATACATGCTGTTCTGCCTTCCTGAATTTCGCTCAGAAGAATTTCCGGGCGAGGTTGAAGCCGAGGTAGAGACTGTCCGGGAAGCCGCCACGCGCGAGTTGTCCGAACGTCGTCCCCTGGCCGTTGTTGAAATTGAGTTGAAAGAGGTGACCGCCCGCACGCTTCTCGATGGCGAACCCGTAGGCTGGATTGTCGGGACTGTAGCCGCCGGCACGCGGGGCGACTTCTCCGACGACGTACACCGAGGAGCTCACTCGCACGCGGCCGCCGATGCCTACGAAGACTGTGTCGCGATCGAGGTTCAGGAGCGCGGCCGTGTTGTGAACCCAGATCGGCGTGGCGTATACCGCGAGCCTGTCGCCGGCGATTCGTGAAACGACGAGGCCCAGCGCGGGCGAATATCGTTCCTGGAAGTTGTCCGCACCCTCCACGGAGACGAGAGTCGAGATCGACACCGGGATCGAGGCACTCTGGCGCACGGGATCGTACTTGCCGTAGAACTGGAAGGTTTTGTCGTTCGCCGTGCGATAGACGGCGGCTTGCAGATGCCGCGCGATGCCGAACCGGTATTCGAAACCGACGACGGCTCCTTGATCGAGCCCGAACAGATTGCCGGCATTCCCGCCGAGGCTGCCGCGCCGGAGATTGCCGTTGAACCGGTGAGTGAGCTGGAAGTTCGATCCGTGGACGGGGAGCCTCAATGTGGAGGGCAGGTTGAGAACCCGAAAGTCGGGCTCCGCGACGATGGGCGCCGCATCATCGTCACTTGTGGCCATGACGACTGATTGATTGGCGGGTTGGTTTTGCGAAGCCTCCGTGGGTGACTGCGCCTGTGCAGACACAACCGACGTCAACACGGTGAACAGCGCGGCAGCCGGGAACACGAGCGAGCGATGCGTGATGGCGAACATGGGCTGTTGCTCTCCTCTCATCTGCGTTTACGTGCCGGGCGTCACGACGAGCCAGGCCTTCATGCGGCTGTGACCGCTTCCGCAATACTCGGAACAGGTGATCTCGAATGTGCCGGCCGTCTTCGGCGTCAGCTCAACAGTCACCGTCTTTCCGCCGGCGGGGATGCGCACGTTAAGCCCGAGTTCCTTCACCTGAAATCCGTGCACACCGTCGACCGAGACAACATTGAGCAACACTCGCTCGCCGAGCCCGATCTCGATGCGTTCGGGCGAGAAGGCGAAGCGCGACAGCTTGACGTCGATGGTGCGGGTCGAATTAGCCGCTTCATGCGCTTGCGCGATCACGAGGGAAGACGCCAGCAGCAGCGTCGGAGCGAACCGTTTCATTTCTCTTTCCTTCCCGGTTATGTGGCGCGCCCTAGACCGCTCGCGCCGAGCGTCGAATTGCCTAACCCGTTAGTGCCCGCAGATATTCGCGGCGGAGCGGCAGGTGACAGTCTTCGAGGTCTTCAGCTGAGGAAGACGAGATGGGCGGTCGAGGCCATCAACAGATGACGCGGTTCGTGCGTCGCGGCGCGTCCGAGGGGCGCGGCGAAGCGATCGAAGAACGCGGCGGCCCGCCCGCCGTCGCCCGTGCGACGACCTCGTCGATCGCCGCACCATTCGGGGCGGCAGCATCGGCCGTCGGCCATTCGATATGTTTGTGAACGTCCGTGGTTACTGGCACTGCATTTCTCCTTCTCGTATCGCCTAACCTACAAATGCCGCCGAATATTCCAGGCATCGCGATCCCGACGCCACGGGGCGCGCCTCTTCTGTGGGCCATAGTGCTGTGCGAACCATGTGGCCCGCCACCGACAGCACCCGTACAAGACTCGTACAATGCCCGCATAGGCGTCGCAGTAAGATGTCTGGCGCAATGAAACCTGGCCCCTCGGGGGCATTCGGCGCGCGGCTGAAAGCACTCCGCGAGACCGCGGGCTTTACACAGCACGAGCTCGCGACGATTGCCGACCTTTCGGTGCATGCCGTGAGCGCCCTGGAGCGTGGGGAACGACGGCGGCCTCATGTCGAGACCGTGCGCGCACTCTGTGCGGCGCTCGACCTGACGGGTGCGACCCGCGACGCGCTGGTTCGAAGCGCGCGCGCACCCGCTCACAACACGGCGGTCGATGAACTGAGCGGTGTCTCGTTGCCCCTGGCCCCTACGGCCTTAGTTGGCCGCGATGCAGACCTGCAGACACTGCGGCAGTGGTTCGCCGATCCGACCGCACGCCTCGTTACGCTTACCGGCCCGGGGGGAGCCGGTAAGACCCGTTTGGCGCTGGAGCTCGCACGCGGAATTGCCGACGAAGGCGACACGCGCGTCGTGTTCGCTCCGTTGGCCGCGGCCCGGAATCCTGTGTTCGTCGCGTCGGCGATCGCCGAGGCGCTCGGGCTATCGGATGTCACTGCGGTCGATTTGCCAACGCGCGCCCGCGTGGCGTGCGATGGACGTCCCACGTTGCTGGTGCTCGACAATTTCGAGCATGTGTTGGACGCGGCGCCGCTGGCCGCTGATCTCTTGTCATCAGTCGCATCCCTCAGGCTGTTGGTCACCAGCCGAGCTCCGCTTCGTGTGCGGGGGGAACGCGAGTATGCCGTGGGGCCTCTCGCGCTGGACGTGGACTCGGAAGCGATGTCGCCCGCGGATCTGGCGCGCTCTCCAGCGGTGCGACTGTTCGTGGAACGAGTTCGGGATGTGCGGCCTGACTTTTGCCTCACGTCCGCAAACGGCCCGACCGTAGCGGCGATTTGCCGGCGGCTGGATGCTCTGCCGCTCGCCCTCGAGCTCGCGGCCCGGTGGATGAAGGTGCTGTCGGCCGAGGATCTGCTCCGCCGACTGGAGCACGATGTCCTGCTTTCCGCCGGTGGCGCGCGCGATCTGCCCGAACGCCAACAGACGATGAACGCGACAGTTGCGTGGAGCTATCAGCTCCTCGGCCCGGACGAGCAGCGCGGGTTCCGGCGTCTCGGCGTACTCCCGGATCGTTTTCCTCTCGAGGCAGCCGCCGCAGTCATTGCCGTGTGCGCCGGGTCTTCGGCTGCGAGCGACGAAGCGCTCGGCGTGGTGTCCGGCTTGATCGACAAAAGCCTCCTCTTACGAGCCGAAACCTCGGTGCCAGCACGTCCGCTGTACCAGATGCTCGAAACGGTGCGGGCGTACGCGGCGCTCGAGCTCGCCGCGGCCGGCGATCGCGAGGAGGCACTGGAAGGAATGGCGCGCTATTGCCTCCATGAAGCCTGCCTCGCCGGCAAAGGA
>Ga0105107_10003621_pt1 | contig 10299 bp, 10 predicted proteins | sample PPLLaktember2015_6_FD_79335 | JGI IMG/M metagenome (GOLD analysis project Ga0105107, IMG submission 79335) | Freshwater sediment microbial communities from Prairie Pothole Lake near Jamestown, North Dakota, USA - PPLs Lake P8 Core (1) Depth... | ecosystem: Environmental > Aquatic > Freshwater >...
CCATGTGACGCAAGGCACGCTTTACCTGGTCCTTTTCCTGCTGCTCGCCCTGGCCGGGCTTGCCGGGCTGTTCTACTTCGGCTGGGTCAGGCGCAAGGAGAAGCCGCCTGCGCACGTGAAACCGCTGCCCAAGGACGAGGACTGGGACTGAAACGGCCATGGACGCCTGGAAGATCGTGGAAGGCCTGGAGGAGATCGCGCGGCTCGCCAGGGAAGCGCAGCCCCCGGGTGAGCGCATCGCCCGGATCGCGGAGCACCTGAAGCAGCAGTTCTCCCGCGATTCCGCCGAGGCGCTGAGGGACGAGCCCGAAGACCAGGGCGCCGGCCTGGTGCAGCCGCCGCGGGACAACTAGCCATGACTAAGCTCGAAAACGCGAGCCTGCGCACCAAGGCTTGATTCCGGTCAAGGGGGCGCGCCGCTCGCCCCCTAAGGTGTTGTGATGCGCCTTTTACCGCTGGTCGTGTTGACCTCAGTCGCGACTGCCTGCGCATCCGTCGGGCCGGACTATGCGCCTCCCGGAATAGATGCCCCGCCTGCCTGGCAGCGCTCCGCCGGAGAGACCGGTGCCGTTGCGCGCGAGGACCTCTCGCGCTGGTGGGAGCGGCTCGAGGACCCGGTGCTTTCCGGGCTCATCGAGGATTCGCTCGCCGGCAGTCTCGACCTTCGAAGTGCCCAGGCAAGGTTGCGCCAGGCGCGCGCCCTGCGCGCGATCGCCGGCGCCGACCGGTTCCCCACCGTGAGCGCCTCCGCCGCAGCAAGCCGTGCGCGTGGCAGCCAACAGGCGATCGGCGGCGGGCGCACGACCGAGCTTTACAGCGCCGGATTCGACGCCCGCTGGGAGCCGGATATCTTCGGCGGCGTGCGACGCGGCATCGAGGCGGCGCAGGCGGATCTGGAAGCCAGCGAAGCGAGCCTGCAGAACACGCGTGTGTCGCTGGTGGCCGAAGTGGCGCTCAACTACGTCGAGGTGCGCGCGTTCCAGGCGCGCCTCGCCATCGCGCAGGCAAACCTGGCGAGCCAGTCGGAGACGTTCCAGCTTACCGACTGGCGCGCGCAGGCCGGCCTCGCGGGAGCGCTCGACGTCGAGCAGGCAAGAGCGCAGCTGGAGCAGACGCGCGCGCAGATTCCGAGCCTGGAGTCGAGCCTCGCGCAGGCCGAGCACCGGCTTGCCGTCCTGCTGGGCCGCACTCCGGGGGCGCTGCGGGAGCGCCTGGCCGTCCGCGGTCCCGTCCCCGCGCCGCCACAGCGCATCGCCGTGGGCATCCCGGCGGACACGCTACGCCAGCGCCCCGACGTGCGCGCGGCCGAGCGCTCGCTCGCCGCCGAGACAGCGCGCATCGGGCAGGCGCAGGCCGCCCGCTACCCGGCATTTGCGCTCACTGGCTCCATCGGAGTGGAGGCGCTCAGCGCGAGCGCCTTGGGTGCCGGCGGTGCGGCGGCAAGCTCGCTGGCGGCGAGCGTCGCCACCGTGCTGTTCGACGGCGGCCGGCTGCGGCAGCAGGTGGAGGCGCAGAGCGCCGTGGCCGAGCAGGCCCTCGTAAGCTACGAGAATGCCATCCTTGCGGCACTCGAGGAGGTGGAAAATGCCCTGGTCGGGCTCTCGAACAGCCAGCGGCGCGCCGCGGCGCTGCGCATGGCGGTCGAGGCGGCGCGCAACGCCGCTCTTCTCGCGCGCCAGCGCTACGCCAGCGGCCTGATCGATTTCCTCACGCTCCTCGATGCGGAGCGGACGTTGCTCACCATCGAGGACAGCCTTGCGGCGACGCAGGCGGAAAGCGCCTCGGCGCTCATCCAGCTCTACAAGGCGCTCGGCGGCGGATGGAGTCCCCTGTGAGCGGGCCGGAAGACATCGCCAGGGTCCTGGGCAGCGAGCGCGCCGCGGGCCGATTCGGTCGCAGCAGTCGCTGGCTCGCGGCGGCGCTCGTGCTGGCGGCGCTCGCCGTGGCGGCCTTTTCCCTGTGGCGCTCCGGCGGCGAGCCTTCCGCCCCGAGGTACGCTACGGAGGAAGCGCGACGCGGAAACCTTGTCGTGACCGTGTCCGCCACCGGGAAACTGCAGCCCACCAACCAGGTGGACGTCGGCAGCGAGCTCTCGGGCACGCTCCAGGAAGTGTTCGTCGACGACAACGACCGTGTGACCAAGGGCCAGGTACTCGCGCGCCTGGACGTCTCCAGGCTGCAGGACCAGATAGAGAAGTCGCGCGCCGCACTGACGGCTGCCCAGGCGCAGTTGCGCCAGATGCAGGCGACCGAGGCGGAGGCGCGCGCGAACCTCGGCCGCCTGAAGCAGGTGGCGGAGCTCTCGGGAGGGAAGGTTCCGTCGAAGGCCGAGATGGAAACGGCCGAAGCCACGATGGCGCGCGCCGTCGCGAACGTGGCGAACGCTCGCGCGTCGATCGCGCAGGCCGCCGCGACGCTGAAATCTGACGAGACCAACCTCACCAAGGCGTCCATCCGCTCGCCGATCAACGGCGTGGTCCTCGCCCGCAAGGTCGATCCGGGGCAGACGGTGGCAGCGTCGCTTCAGGCGCCGGTGCTCTTCACCATCGCCGAAGACCTTTCGAAGATGACTTTGGAAGTCGACGTGGACGAAGCCGACGTCGGGCGCGTGCGCGAAGGCCAAAGCGCCACGTTCGCCGTGGACGCGTACCCCGATCGGCGCTATCCGTCCAACGTGACGCGCGTGGGCTACGGCTCGCAGACCAAGGAGAATGTCGTCTCCTACCTGACCGTGCTCAGCGTCGACAACGCCGACCTGAGCCTGCGGCCGGGCATGACGGGAACGGCCGAGATCGTCGCCACGCGGCGCGACAACGTGCTCCTCGTTCCGAACGCGGCGTTGCGCTTCAGTCCCGCTGCGCAGAGCACGCCGCAGAAATCCAGCGGCGGCTTCCTGAGCAGGATGATGCCCCGACCCCCGCGCCAGACGGCGCAGCGGGCGCCGCTGACCAAAGGAGAGTCGCAGCGCGTCTGGACGTTGCGCGAAGGCGAGCCGGTCGCCGTGGCGATCAACGTGGGCCCGACGGACGGCCGCATGACCGAGGTGACCGGCGGCGAAGTGCGCGAGGGCATGCAGGTCATCACCGAAATACTGAGCGCGCCGCAATGAGCGTCGCCGTGAACCTGATCCGGCTTCAGGGCATCACCAAGATCTTCGGCGAAGGCAAGGCGGCCTTCCAGGCGCTGCGCGGCGTGGACCTCGCGATCGACGAGGGCGAATTCGTCGCGATCATGGGGCCGAGCGGCTCGGGCAAGTCCACCGCCATGAACATCCTGGGCTGCCTCGACACGCCGAGCTCGGGCGAGTATCTGTTTCGTGGCGTGCACGTCGAGCGCCTCTCGCGGCGCCAGCGGGCGCTGCTGCGTCGACACTTCCTCGGCTTCGTGTTCCAGGGTTTCAACCTGCTCGGGCGCACCTCGGCGCTCGAGAACGTGGAGCTGCCGCTTCTCTACCGCGGCACGGGCGCCGCCGAGCGCCATGCCGCGGCGCGCGCCGCGCTCGCATCGGTGGGGCTCGGAGGCTGGGAAACGCATACGCCCGCGGAGCTCTCCGGAGGCCAGCAGCAACGCGTCGCCATCGCGCGCGCCGTGGTCACGAGCCCGCAGGTGCTGCTGGCCGACGAGCCGACCGGAAACCTCGACACGAATACGAGCCGGGAGATCATGGAGCTGCTCACCGCCCTGAACCGCGACGAAGGCATCACGGTCCTGATGGTGACGCACGAAGCGGACATGGCTGCGTACGCCAAGCGCGTCGTGCGCTTCGTCGATGGGAAGGTGGCGTCCGACATGGCGAACGCGGCGGCGCACAAGGCGGCGCGGGGCGCTGCTCGCTGATGGTCTGGAACGCGCTCCTGCTCGCCTGGCGCGCCATCCGGCGCAATCTGATGCGCTCGTTCCTGACCGTCCTGGGCATCGTGATCGGCGTCTCCGCCGTCATCACCATGGTCACGCTGGGCAACGGCGCCACCCAGTCGGTGCGCAACCAGATCGCCGGCATGGGCAGCAACCTGCTGATGGTCGTCCCCGGACAGGGCTTCGGGCCCGGATCCGGGGACGCGCCCCGGTTCAGGGCCGCGGATGCGGAGGTCATCCGATCACAAGTTTCGCTCGCGCAGGCGGTCGCCCCCACCGCCACGCGCCGCACGACCGCCGTCTACGGCGCGCGCAACTGGATGACCCCGGTGACCGGCACTACGAACGACTACTTCGCCGCGGGGAACTGGAGGCTCGCCGCCGGCCGGACGTTCACCGACGCGGAGGTGCGCGCCGGCGCGGCCGTGTGCGTCATCGGGGCGTCGGTCCGCCAGCAGCTCTACGGCAACCAGAACCCCGTGGGCGCCCAGGTGAGGGTCGGGCAGTTCTCCTGCTCGGTGATCGGCCTGTTGCGCGCGAAAGGCCAGGGAGCGATGGGGCAGGACCAGGACGACATCATCGTCATGCCGCTGCGCACGGTGCAGCGCCGGCTCAGCGGCACGCAGGACGTCGCCTCGATCCTCGTGTCAGTGCGCGATGGGGCTTCCATCGACCGCGCGAAGGACCAGGTGACCGAGATCATGCGCGTGAGGCGCCACATAGGGGAGCGCGAGGACGACAACTTCCGCGTGCTCGACACCCGCCAGATCGCGGAGACGCTCACCGGGACGACCCGGATCCTCACCGCGCTGCTCGGTACCGTCGCCGCCGTCAGCCTGCTCGTGGGCGGCATCGGGATCATGAACATCATGCTGGTGTCGGTCACCGAGCGCACGCGCGAGATCGGCATCCGCCTCGCCATCGGCGCGCTGGAGCGCGATGTGCTGCTTCAGTTCCTCATCGAGGCGGTGGTGCTCGCCTCGCTGGGGGGACTCGTCGGCATCGCGCTCGCCACCGGGGCGTCGATCGTGCTCGCCCGGCTGATGCAGGTGCCCTACCTCTTCGCTCCCACGATCAACCTGCTCGCCTTCTTCTTCTCGGCGGCGATCGGAGTGATCTTCGGCTACTTCCCGGCGCGCCGCGCCGCGCGCCTCGATCCGATCGAGGCGCTGCGGCACGAGTGAGCCCCCGTTATAACGAATTGAGTCGTCACTACAGGATGCGGTTGAACCAGAGCAGCGACAGCAGCGCCGACACGACCGCCAGGAGCGCCGCGGCGGCGGCGAAGAGCGCCGTGACCTCGGTCTTCTGCTTTTCCATCACGAGCTTGGCGTTGAGGGTCTCGTAGACCTTCTTGAGGTCCATGGCGGTGCCGGCGTAGAAGTACTCGCCGCGGGTCACGTCGGCGATGGTCTTGAGCGTCTCCTCGTCCAGGCGCACGTGCATGGACCAGCCTTCGAAGCCAACGATCTTGCCTTCAGGCGTGCCCACGCCGACCGTATAGACGCGCACGCCCTTGTCCGCAGCGAGCCGGGCCGCCTGCACCGAATCCGGGCCCGTGGTGCGCTGGCCGTCCGTGAGCAGGATGATGACGGCCGACTGGTAGGACCCGGGAGGCACCGGCTTGGTGGCCGGGGGGCTGGGCAAGGCGCCTGGCGGCAGCTGGCGCGCGCCGTACTGCGAGGCCCCGCCGCGCGAGGCTCCGCGCGATCCGGCCGCGGGCTCGCCGTACGAGAAGCCGGCCACATCGATGCCATCCTTGGGGAACAGCGTGGCGAGTGAAACCAGGATGGCGCTCCCGATGGCGGTTGCGCGCTGCAGCTGGAAGCGGTCGATGGCCGCGATGAGGTCGTCCTTGTTGCGCGTGGGCGCCTGCGCGAGGGTCGCCGTGCCGGCGAAGGCGACGATACCGATGCGCACGTTCTCCGGCTGCTCGGCGATGAAGGCCTTCGCCGCATTCTGCGCCGCGACCAGGCGGTTGGGCTCGACATCGCTTGCGCGCATGCTGCCCGAGACATCCATCGCCAGGATGACGGTCTCATGCTGCGAGGGAAGCGTGACCGTCGCCTGCGGCCGCGCCATCGCCGCAACCAGGACGCCGAGGGCGAGCAGGAAGAGCAACGGCGGCACATGGCGACGCAAGCCGATGCGCGTGCCCATCGCCTCCTTCACCAGGTGCAGGCTGGCGTAGCGCAGCGCGAACTTCTTCTTGCGCCGAAGGACGAGCACATACATTCCCGCGAGCACTGGAAGCAGGAGCAGCAGCCACAGGAGCTCCGGCCAGATGAACGTCATGCTGGAACCCCCCGCTCGCCAGCTCGCTCCCCCCTTGTCAGGGGGGCAGAACCAGCCCGACTTCTTCGCTTGCGCAGGTCGGCGAAGCGGCGGATGGCCTCGACGATATCCTCGTCGGTCGAGAGCTCGAGCACGTCGACTCCCGCCTGGGCGAAACCCGCGCGCAGGATGTCTTCGCGCCGCGCGGCGGCATCCTCGAAGCGCGCGCGGAACGCCGGGTCGTGCGTGTCGACGAGGATCTGCTCTCCCGTTTCCGAATCGGCGAACGGCACGAGGCCCAGATCGGGAAGCGAGGACTCGAGCGGGTCGTACAGCCGCACGGCGAGCACTTCGTGCCGCTGCGCGAGATGCGCGAGCCGCACGTCCCATCCGGGCTCGCTGAAGAAATCCGACACCACGAATACGAGCGAGCGACGTCGCACGAGCTGCGCCGCCGCGGCGAGCAGCGTGCGCAGGTCCGTCGTCGAGCCCGGCATGGCGGGCATCGGTCGCTGCATCGCATGCAGGATGCGCAGCAGGTGCCGGCGTCCCGTGCCTGCGGGAATGACCGCTTCTACGGCGCTGCCGTAAAGCAGCGCCCCGATCCGGTTGCCGTGCCGCGTGAGGAGCCTGCCCAGCAGCGCGACGACCTCCTCCGCGATCCCGCGCTTGCGCACCCGGTTGGAGCCAAAGTCCACGGACGGGCTGAGGTCGAGGAGGAACCATGCCGTGACTTCACGATCCTCGTGGTATTCGCGGACGTACGGCACCTGCAGCCGCGCGGTGACGTTCCAGTCGATGTGGCGTACGTCGTCGCCGTACTGGTATTCGCGCAGGTCCGCGAGGTCGATGCCGTTGCCGCGGAAGAGCGTGCGGTAGTCGCCCTGCAGCAGGCCGTCAAGCCTGCGCAGCACCGTCCATTCGACGCGCCTCAGGACGCCTTCAGGCGACGGCTGGCTCGGCATGCTTGTGCAGCGGCTTTTCCGGCGCGCGCACGTGCTGCATCACGCGGCCGATGATCTCGTCGGCCGTGATGCCCTCGGCGAGCGCCTCGTAGGACAGGACCAGGCGGTGGCGGAACACATCGGCCACGAGATCGGTGACATCCTGGGGAACCGCGTAGTCGCGCCCGCGCAGGAACGCGAGGGCGCGGGCGCCCTCGATGAGGTGGATCGGCGCGCGAGGACTGGCGCCGTAAGTGAGGTACTTCTGCAATCCCTTGACGCCATGGCGCTCCGGCTCGCGCGTTGCCGCGGCGAGGCGCACGGCGTACTGGACGAGCGAGGGCTCGACGTAGCCTGCGCGGCACTGGCGCTGGAGCACGGCGAGCTCTTCGGTCGTCGCGACCGCAACGACCTCGGGCAGCGGGCCCGTGACCCGCTCGACGATGACAAACTCCTCCGCCTCGCTCGGGTAGCCCACCAGCACCTTCATCATGAAGCGGTCCACCTGCGCCTCGGGCAGCGGGTAGGTGCCCTCGGTCTCGATGGGGTTCTGCGTCGCCATGACGAGGAACGGCTCGGGCACCCGGTAGGTCTCGCCGGCGATCGTCACCTGGCGCTCCTGCATGACCTCGAGCAGCGCGCTCTGGACCTTGGCAGGGGCGCGGTTGATCTCGTCGGCAAGCAGCAGGTTGCAGAAGACCGGCCCGAGGGAGGTCGCAAAGTCGCCGCTCTTCTGGTTGTAGATGCGCGTGCCGACGAGGTCGGCGGGGACGAGGTCCGGCGTGAACTGGATGCGCCGGAAGCTGCCCCGGATGGCCTGCGAAAGCGTCTTCACCGTCAGGGTCTTCGCGAGCCCGGGAACGCCTTCGACGAGCAGGTGCCCCTGCGCGAGGACCGCCACGAGCACGCGCTCCAGGAAATGGTCCTGGCCCACGACGATCTTCTTGACCTCGTAGAGGATGCGCTCCATCAGCGAAGCGACGTCGCCGGCCTCGCGGGGGGAAAGGGGTTGCTCCATGTGCCTCCCTAGAATGGGGTGAGTCCGGCCGCGGCGGCCGCGTTTTCGATGGGGACTGCGAATCCGATCCCGACGAACACGCGCTGCTCCGTCGGGTTCAGGAGCCCGGTCACGACCCCGACCACCTCTCCTTCCATGGTCACCAGCGGGCCGCCGGAGTTCCCCGGATTCACCGCCGCGTCGAACTGGATGAGGTTCGTGAGGATGCGCTCGCCTTTGGGCGAGCGGTACTCCCGCTTGAGGCCCGAGATGACGCCGGCAGTGGCCGAGGGCCCGATGCCGAAGGGAAATCCCACTGCCACCACCGCATCGCCGGAGCGCAGGCCGTTGGTCGAGCGGATGGTCGCCGGGACCAGGTCGTCGGGAAGCTCGCTCGCCTGCAGCACCGCGAGGTCGTGTTCCGGCCGCACGCCGGTCACGCGGGCGTCCGTCTCGGTGCCGTCATGGAAAGTGATCCGCACTCGCGTCGCACCCTGCACGACATGCAGATTGGTGAGCACGATTCCCGTGTCGACGATCACGACACCCGTCCCGACGTTACCTTCCTGCGTAGGATGGGCTTTGCCGTCTTCCGTCTCCTCGGATGGGGCGGCGAGGCCGCGCACATGCACCACCGAGGGGAGGATTTTTTCGTAGGCCTCCGCGGCTCCGGGTGGCGCGCCGCGCGCCTCGAGCGCCTGCTCGATCCTTCCGTCGATCTGCGCCTGCGACAGGCCGCGCGGCGCAAGCCAAGGCGCGGCGAGGGCAGCCAGGAGAACAAGGACGGCACCGGCCTTGAGGAGGCGCGCGTGGCGGGCGGCCCAAGGACGCAGCGAAAAGCGTCGCTTGCGCGATGCCGCAGGGCTTGGCGTTTCTTGTTGTGTGACGGAAGGCTCGCGACTGCCAACCGGAGTGCGACTGCCTCGGGAACTGCTGTAGATGGCGGCCCGCTTCATGGACGTCCAAGTCAGTGTAGCAGGCTACTGCGAGCAAGCGATGGGCCCGCCCGGCGGCCCTGAAAGGGGCTAATCGGATCAGCCAGGCCGACTGCGCGATCAGGCGAGCCTGGGCTCCAGCCAGCGCACGATCGATGCGGAGTCGAGCGCGCCGGAGATGCGCGCCGCTTCGCGTCCGTTCCGGAACAGGACCAACGTCGGAATCGAGCGGATGCCATGGCGCTGCGCGAGGCCTTGCAACTGCTCGGTATCGACCTTGGCGAAGCGGACCTTCGTTCGCAGCTCGCCCGCCGCACGCTCGAAAGCCGGCGCCATGGCTTTGCAGGGTCCGCACCACGCGGCCCAGAAATCCACGAGCACGGGCACGTCCGACCGGCCCACAAGGGTATCGAACCGCGCCTCATCCGCGACGGGCGCCGGCTTGCCGTCCAGAAGCGGCGCTCGGCACGTCCCGCAACGCGGCTGGTCCTCGAGGCGGCCTGCGGGGACGCGGTTGACGGCCCCGCAGCTCGCGCAGGCGATGTGAACGGACGGGGGCGCGGAAGAACCCATGCAGCTCATATGGGGGTCGGCTCCGGGAATTTGAAGGACAATTTGTCAATGCTCGACGTGGTCATCGTTCCCCGCAGCCGCGACCTCGGAGACGGGTTCCATGTGCGCCGCGCCCTGCCGGCGGCCGAGCGCCGAAGGGTCGGCCCGTTCGTGTTCTTCGACCAGATGGGGCCGGGCGATTTCGAGCCCGGCGAAGGGCTCGCCGTGCGGCCCCATCCCCATATCGGTCTTGCCACCATCACCTACCTGTTCGAGGGCGAGATCCTGCACCGCGACAGCCTCGGCACGGTGCAGCCCATCCGGCCCGGCGAGGTCAACTGGATGACCGCCGGCCGGGGCATCGTGCATTCGGAGCGCACGGCCCCGGAGCTGCGGGCGTCCGGCTCGAGGGTATTCGGTATCCAGGCCTGGGTTGCGCTGCCGGCGGAACAGGAGGAAAGCGACCCCGCCTTCCTCCACCTCGGCGTCGAAGCGCTTCCCGTCCTGGCGCACGGCGGCGCCTCGCTGCGCCTCATCATCGGATCATGGCTCGGCGCGAAGTCGCCGGTCCCTGCTTACTCGGACATGCTGTATGCCGACCTGACGATCGAACCCGGCAGTTCCACGCACTTGCCCGCCGAGCATGAGGAGCGCGCCCTCTATGTCGCGCAAGGCGAGGTGGAACTGGACGGAAAGGCCTACGGCGCCGGGCAACTGCTGGTGTTCACCGCCGGCACATCCG